>PDWJ01000063.1_pt1 | contig 177809 bp, 160 predicted proteins | sample 1430881 | NCBI WGS metagenome assembly PDWJ01 (sample SAMN01162460, study PRJNA174530) | Oral metagenome, whole genome shotgun sequencing project. | biome: Marine environment; feature: Marine mammal; material: Swab sample of the gingival sulcus; isolation source: swab sample of gingival sulcus...
GGAAGACGGCCTGCGTTTCGCCATCCGCGAAGGCGGCCGTACCGTCGGCGCCGGTGTCGTGTCGAAGATCGTGGAGTAACCCACGATCCCGAGACGCGCTACGTGGGCTGTGTCGAAGATCGCCGTAAGGCGGCAGTGGGCTTGCCAAAGGCAAACCTGCGAGAGCCTCAACGGTTACAAACCAGAAAGGCCGCTCCGAAAGGGGCGGCCTTTTTTGCATTCATACCGGGAACCGGTAGGAGGTCAGACCTGTCACAGGATTGTTGCGCCCCGGGATTTATAGCCAAACGACACAATTCCAATTGTGCCTTTTGACTATAAGTCTCTGATTTTACGCTGATGCTTCGTGGAATTTGGGATCAAAACCACTCCCGTCAGCTATAATTGGTCGGGCGCAGCCCGCACCCATCAACGGGTTTACGCCACCCGAGATCATAAACTGGTCCTCTGTGCCGTTGGAGGGCAGGTCGGTCCTGTTCGATCCCGGTTCCAGGGCGGTCGGGAGCGAAGCGGTTGGCCCCTGCGCCCCCACCCGTCGCCTTGTCTTTTCCGCGCATCGGGCGCAGCATCGCGAGGATTGGAGAACAGGGGCGACGATGAGGTGGATCTTTCGGCTTTTGACACCGTGGTATTTGCGGTGGCTGTTTGGACTGCCATGGTGGCTTTGGGCGGTGGTGTCGCTTGCGGCTCTGACGCTGGTGCCGGACCCCGTGGGGCGCTATCTGCGCGATGCACCCCGTTTGCAACAGGCGCTTGCCGCGCTGCCACCCGCCCTGGTGCCCCTTGCGGCGCTGACCCCGGCTGCGCCGTTTGGCGAGGTGCGGGTGCGGCTTGACGCCTTGCCCCGGTTTGACCCCATCCGGCTGGACGTGGTTGGCCCTGACAAGATTATTCTGCCCTTGGCGGATGGCACCGGGGCCGCGGTCCGGGCGGTGTTGGTTGTGCCAAGGACAAGCCGCGCCGAATTGGCGACCTATCTTCAGGGGTTGGACCGGTTTGCGCCCGTGGTGACGGGGCGCGTGGACGGGGACATCGGGGCGCAGGTACACCATGACAAGACCCGCATCTCTTTGGAGGCGCGTGGCATTGCCACCGCCCCTCAACTGGTGCTGATCACCCCGTTTCTTGACGGGCGCAGGGCGGGGTTGAACGCCGCAGCCTTTGGGCCGCTGGATTTGGGGATCAGCCTGACAGCGTTGCTCTTGCCGCTGATGATCACGGGGATGCTGTGGTATCGGCAGAGAGCGCAGAGTGCGCCACGGCCCGGGAAGGTCCGCCCCACCCCAACAGGGCGCGCGCAGCCCTCCGTGCCGGTGCCGCGGCCCGGGATGACAGGCCCGTGGGGGGCGCAACCGACCGCTCCTGTGCCCCCGCAGGACCCGGTTTCAGGCGCGGAGTCGCGCCATCTGCCCCCTACATCGCCCACCCCAAGCCGTCGCAAACGGAAAACCCCGGAAGACATCGTCGCCAGGGCATTTGGCCGTGCCCCACGGCGCCCGCCCCGCCCGCATCACGGGGACAGATCGGCGCCAAAGGGGGAGGATAGGTAACCGCACAAGCGTTTCCAAACACAGGTCGCGTCCCGGGCCCGCCTTGAGACGTTTTAAAGCGTTTCCGCATGACGTTGACTCAGCGTGATGTGGAAACGCCGCGCAACATATCAGGCGTGTGGTCGTTTCCAGTTCTTGCTGTGATCCAACACTAACCGGAAACGCTTTAACCCGCCTGCGCGCCGGTTTTGCACTTGCAAAGCGCGGCAAGCCTGCGTAAATGCTGTCTCGGCCTTAGGGGTATAGCTCAGCTGGTAGAGCGACGGTCTCCAAAACCGTAGGTCGCGGGTTCGAACCCTGCTGCCCCTGCCAAAATCTTCACCGAAAAACAGTAGGTTGGCGTTTGAGACGGTTGTCCCCCTCTCGAATTTGGTCGTTGCACAAGGTTTGCACAAAATGGCTGTGGTCTGGATTGCGGTAACCACAGACCTTGCCGTGCGTGTTCCCATGTTGGCCTCCTTGCCTCATGCTCAGGGATCGTTGCGCAAGCCGGTTCTGGTGGCTTTTTCGCGCCATTGGTCAGGTTGCCCGGAAAGTCGGGGCCAGAAAGGCGGCCAGAAAGGGCGGAGAGGAGGGGTTAGCGCCCCTTGATGCCGTCCAGAAGGGTGCGCGCCCCGCGGGCGGAGGAAAATCCGCCCACAATCCGGGCGCGCCCGGCGCTGGAGAGGTGCAACAACCGATTCGGGTCTTTGGCCAGCGCCTCGATCGCGGTGGCCAGAACCGCAGGGTTGCGCGGCGGCACCAACAGCCCGTCACGCCCGCTGTGGATCAATTCAGGCACCCCGCCTGCATCGGTGCCGATGGTGGGCACCTCCATCGACATGGCCTCCATATAAGCCACGCCCAGGGGTTCGTGCCAGCTTGCCAGGACAAAGATATGCGCCTCTTCCAGATGGCGTTTGACCGCGCCCGCATCAATTGCGCCCAGCAATTGGGCGTGATCGCCCAGATCCAGCCGCGCCAGATCGGCGTTCAGCATGGCGTGAAACCCGTGCCCGCCCTCGTCATCCTCGCCCGCGATGGTCAGCCGCGCGTCGATGCCGCGATCCCGCAGCAGCCGCACCGCCTCCATCAGATCCTGATGCCCTTTGACAACGTTGAGTCGCCCACAGGAGAAAATGCGCAGCGGCCCATCGGGGGCCGGCGGGGTATAGGGGGTCGCGCGTTTCAACTCTTTGGTATCGACGCCCATGGGTTGAAGGAACAGCCGATCCGGCACGTCCTCGCCCAGAGCCGCGCGCAGTTCGCGGGTCAGTTTTTCGGTGATGACGGTGCCAAAATTCGCATGGCGCCATTTGAACCCCTGACCCGAGCCATAATCCGAGAGGGGACCGTGCAGGGTCAGGCTATATTCCAGCCCCCAGATCCGGTTGGCCAGCGCACAGATCAGCGCAGCCCGGCCACAGGAATGGGCATGCACATGGGTGATGCCCTGTGCCCGACAGGCCCGCGCCAGCCGCCGCGCAGCGGGCAGGGAGATCAACACATCCCTGGCGAAGGTTGTGCCCTGACTGCGCAAATCCCGCCACAGGGCCGCCAGCGGCACCCGCAGCATCGCCAGAGCCGCATTCAGCGGGGCCATATCGCCCAGATAGGTGGTGCGGCGCATCGCCTCATCCGACCAGTCATGGGAAATAAGGCCGGGCGGAGGGGGTCTTGTGCTAAACAGCGTCACATTGGCGCCCGAATTTTGTAGTTCCTGTATCTCGCGCCAAAAGAAGATATGGGTTTGGCCCGGAAATTGAGGTATCAGGACACCGATGGATTTGGAGTCAGACAAGATCACAGCTTTCTTTGATGCAGGTCACGAACAGCGCCTGTGCGGACTTTGCACCGAAGCCCGACCGGCTGACAAGCCCCGGTTCCCGTCGGAGGCGACATGCCCGGCGTAACACTCATCATTCCCGCCCATGACGAAGCGGCTTATATCGGCCCCTGTCTTGAGGCGATTCTGGCCTCGAACCCGAAACCGGGGTCAGGGTCCGGGTCATTGCCCGTGCCCCTGCCGGTCGAGGTGATCGTGGTTGCCAACGGCTGTTCGGATGACACCGCCATGCGCGCCCGTGCGTTTGCGCCGCGCTTTGCCGCAATGGGGTGGGATTTTCAGGTGCTGGAGCTGGCACAGGGCGGCAAGATGGGAGCATTGAACGCAGGTGACAAGGCCGCGCGCCACGGGGCGCGGGCCTATCTGGATGCGGATGTCGTGGTTTCAAAACCGCTATTGGATCAGGTGGGCCGGGCGTTGCAAACCCGCCGGGCGGCCTATGTCAGCGGCCGGTGCGAGATCGCCCCGGCGAAATCCGCCATCACCCGCGCCTATGGGCGGACCTATGCGCGGGTGCCGTTCATGACCACGGGCGTACCGGGATGCGGGTTCTTTGCCGTGAATGCAGAGGGCCGCCGCCGCTGGGGGCTTTTCCCCGATATCATATCCGACGACACCTTTGTGCGGCTGTGTTTCACCCCGCAAGAGCGGATCGGCGTGGCGGCCCCTTATTCCTGGCCTCTGGTCGAAGGGTGGAGGGCGCTGGTCAAGGTGCGTGCGCGACAGGATCGCGGCGTGGCGCAGATTCGCGAAACCTATCCCCAGATTCTGGGGAATGACGACAAACCCCGGCTGGGCGTGGCGGGCAAGTTGCTGCTGGCCCTGCGCGATCCGTTCGGATTCGCGGTTTACGCGGGTGTGGCATTGGCCACGCGGTTTGACAGATCCGGCGACGGATGGAGCCGCGGGCGATGAGGGTCCTGCAAAAGCTGATCGGGGGCGAAAGCCTTGTGGCCCGGGCCATGCGCAGTTCGGCGCTGACCGTTATGGGGTTTGGCGCGCAACAGATGCTGCGCCTTGCCTCGAACCTGATCCTGACGCGGCTGTTGTTTCCCGAAGCCTTTGGGATGATGGCGTTGATCACCGTGTTCCTGATGGGGCTCAACATGTTTTCCGACGTGGGCGTGACGCCCGCGATCATGCAATCCAAACGCGGCGATGATCCGGGGTTTCTTGATACCGCCTGGACGATTCAGGTGATCCGGGGCCTGTCGCTTTTTACCGTGGCCTGTTTGATCGCATGGCCCGTGGCCTCGATTTATGGCGAGCAGGATCTGCTTTATATGCTGCCCGTCGCCGCCACCACCTTGATCATCTCGGGATTCAATCCCACGCGGCTGGATCAGGCGAACCGGCATCTGCGCCTTGGCCGTGTGACCACCATCGACATCTGTTGTCAAACCGTGGGCATTGCCGTGGCGGTGGGGTTTGCGCTGGTGCTCAACTCGGTCTGGGCGCTGGTGATCAGCGGGATCGCCTCGGCCTTTGTGCATCTTGTGGCCTATAACCTGTTTCTGGAAGGGCACCGCAACCGGTTCCGTTGGGAAAAACCCGCTGCGCGTGAGCTGATCAATTTTGGCAAATGGATTTTCCTGTCCACCGTTGCGGGATTTGTGATCAGCCAGGCGGACAAGCTGTTGATCGGGAAATACCTGCCGCTGGATCAATTTGGTGTCTACAATATCGGCTATTTTCTTGCGTCTTTTCCGTTGCTTATGGGTGGGGTTCTGGTGCGCCGTATCCTGATCCCGCTGTATCGCGAATGGCCGCCGGGTGAGACGCGGGCCAATTTCCTGCGGCTGCGCAAGATGCGGTTTGCGGTCTCGGGCGTGTTGCTGGTGCTGGTCGCGGTGCTCGCCTTTGGCGGGGTGTGGATCGTGACCCTGCTTTATGATCCGCGTTATCAGATGGCCGGGGCGGTGACCGTGGTCATCGCCTGTATGCAGGTGCCCCAGATTATCGCGCTGACCTATGATCAGGCGGCGTTGGCGGCGGGGGACAGCAAAAGGTTCTTTGTGCTCGCCGCGTCCAAGGCCGTGTTCATGGTTGTCTGCCTTTTGGTTGGGTTGGAAACGGCCGGTTTGTTCGGAGCCCTGGTGGGGCAGGGGGCGGCGATGCTGCTTGCCTACCCCGTCGTGGTGTGGCTGTCGCGCGCGACCGGGGCGTGGGACGCGCTGCATGACGCGGGACTGGCTCTGGCCGGGCTGGTGATGATCGCGCTGGCCTTCTGGCTCAACTGGGCCGCGATTGCCGATCTGGCTGTGGGATAGCTCGGGGACCCGGTCTCGGCGATCACGCCATCCCACGCGCGCCTTCGCGCAACATATCAGGGGTGTGGGCGTTTCCAGTTATTTTAGGATCACAGCAATAGCTGGAAACGCTTTAAAACTGGGGGGAACTTGCGAAACCGCCCCAAAAACACCTTATTTATATAGAATAACCATAATCGACGTAGTCTCATCTGGAACGAGTATTCATCTATGGCTGACCAAACCGATTCCGTTCAATCTGGCGAAAACGACATCGCCATTATTGGCATGGCCGCGCATCTGCCGGGCGCGGGCAATATCGGTGAGTATTGGGACAACCTGCGTCAAGGTGTTGAATCCATTCGCAAACTGGATGAAAATGCGCTGCGCGAAGCTGGCGTGCCCGAGGCGGTGTTCAACCGTCCCGACTATGTCCCCTTTGCCGCGCCGCTGGATCGGTTCGAAGAGTTTGACGGCGACTTCTTCGGATTCTCGCCCAGGGAATCGGCCATTCTTGACCCCCAGCACCGACATTTTCTGGAAGTGGCGTGGGAGGCTTTTGAAAATGCCGGTCACGTGCCGGAAAATGTCAAAGGCCCCATTGGGGTCTTTGCCGGGTGCGGCATGGGGTCCTATTTCTATTTCAACATCTGCTCGAACCCGGAGATGGTGGAAAACACTGGCATGTTCCTGTTGCGCCATACCGGCAATGACAAGGATTTCCTGTCGACCCGGGTCAGCCATGTGTTTGATCTGAAAGGGCCGTCGCTGTCGCTGCAAACCGCCTGTTCCACCTCGCTTGTGGCAACGCATTATGCGGCGCAGTCGTTGCTGAACGGGGAATGTGACATGGCGCTGGCCGGGGGGGTGACCATCGAACTGCCCCAGGGCCATGGCTATGTTTTCAAGGAAAACGAAATCCTGTCGCCCGACGGCCATTGCCACGCCTTTGATGCCAGCGCCGAAGGCACGGTGTTCGGATCGGGCGCGGGGGTGGTTCTGCTGCGCCGTATGGCGGATGCGGTGCGCGATGGCGACCATATCTGGGCGGTGATCAAAGGCAGCGCGGTCAATAATGACGGCGCGGCCAAGGCCGGATACCTTGCCCCGTCCGTGGATGGTCAGGCGGCGGCGATTGCCGAAGCACAGGCCATTGCCGAGACCCCCGCCGATACGGTGGATTACGTGGAATGCCACGGCACCGGCACCTATCTGGGGGATCCGATCGAGGTGGCCGCGCTCACCGAAGCCTTCCGTGAAACCACCGACGACACCGGGTTCTGTCGCATCGGCAGCGTGAAGACCAACATTGGCCATCTGGACACGGCCGCCGGGGTGGCCAGCCTGATCAAAACCTCGCTGGCGCTGCATCACCGGCAAATGCCGCCGTCGTTGAATTTCAACACCCCCAACCCGACGATTGATTTCGAACATTCGCCGTTCCGGGTGAATGACAGCCTGCGGGATTGGCAGAGCCACAAGGGCCCGCGCCGCGCCGGGGTGAATTCGCTGGGGGTGGGGGGCACCAATGCCCATGCGGTTCTAGAGGAAGCGCCCGCGCGCGCCGCCTCCGGGGCATGCGACTGGCCGTTCCTGCCGCTGGTGGTTTCGGGCCGCTCCAGGGCCGCGTTGAACGCCAATGCTGCCGCTTTGGCGGCGCATCTGCGGGCCCATCCCGAACAGCCGCTGGCCGATGTGGCCTTTACCCTGAAGGATGGGCGGAAAGGGTTCGAAAAACGCAAGGTAATCGTGGCAGAGACCCATGAACAGGCGGCTGAGTTGTTGGAAAATGACAACCCTCGTCGGGTCTTTACCCATTCGGTTGTGGGCGATGACCCGGAATATGTGTTCATGTTCCCCGGTGGCGGGGCGCAATATGCGGGTATGGCGCGGGACCTTTATGAAACCGAGCCGGTGTTTGCCGAATGGATGGATCGCGGGCTGGAGGTGCTGCAACCGCGGCTGGATTACGACCTGCGCGCGCTGTGGCTACCCGAAGCCGGAGCAGAGGAGGCGGCCAATGCGGCCCTGCAAAGGCCTTCGGTCCAGTTGCCTTTGATCATGATCACCGAATATGCACTGGCGCAGTTGTGGATCAGCTGGGGGGTGAAACCCGATATCCTTGTGGGCCATTCCATGGGCGAAAACACTGCGGCCTGTCTGGCCGGGGTGATGCGTTTTGAGGACTGCATCGGTCTTGTCCACCTGCGCGGGCAGTTGTTTGATACCGTGCCGGCAGGGGGAATGCTGTCGGTGTCTCTGGATGCCGGGGATTTGCGCGGCGAATTGGGGGCCGATCTTGATCTGGCCAGTGTCAACGCGCCGGGCCTGTCGGTTGCCACTGGCCCCCGGGCCGCGCTTGATGCGCTGCAACAGCGGCTTGAGGCGCGGGATATAGATTGCCAGCGGGTGCAGATCGACATTGCCGCCCATTCGCGGATGCTGGACCCGATTCTTGCCCGGTTTGGCGATTATCTGCGGGCGATGACGTTGAACGCGCCGCAAATTCCGTTGCTGTCCAACCGCACCGGCGCGCCGATTACGGATGAACAGGCGACCGACCCGGACTATTGGGTGGCCCACCTGCGCAACACGGTGCGGTTTGCCGATTGCGTTTCCACGCTGGCCGAACGGCCCGAGCGGATTTACATCGAAATGGGGCCGGGCAAGGCGCTGTCGTCTCTGGCCCCGCTCAATCCTGACGTGTCCCGGGATCAGGTGATTTCGGCCCTGCGTCATCCGCAGGACGACATTGCGGATGATGAATACTTTATTGCGCAACTGGCGCGTATCTGGGCCATGGGAGGAGATTTTGACTGGCATCAGATCTGGGGCGAGGCGCGACGGAATCGCGTACCCCTGCCGACCTATCAATTCCAGAAGAAACCCTATTTCATCGCGCCCGGATCGGTGCGGGAAGACCCGGTGCCAACCCATCTGATCCGTCAGCCCGACCTGGCCGACTGGGGCTATGTTCCGGCCTGGAAACCCATGGCGGCGGATTGCGATGTCGATGTTACGGGAGACCTGTCCGAAGCCGCGCCCGAAAGCTGGTTGTTGTTCGAGGACGAGGCCGGTCTGGGCCGAGCCACGGCAGCGCGCCTGCGCGCGGCGGGGCATCAGGTGACAACGGTACGCCCCGGTGACGCCTTTGGCCGCGATGGAAAACACGGCTTTGTCCTGTCGCCTGAACGGGGGCTGGATGATTTTAATGCACTTGTTGAAAATTTGACTGCAACCAATTGTATGCCAACAAAAATAGGTCATTTCTGGCTGGTCACACATGGCGAGGATTTCCGCCCCGGTTCTTCCTTCTTTCACCGGGTTCAGGAGCAGGGATTCTATACGCTGATGTTCATGGCCCAGGCCATGGCCGCCGCCGATTGGCCGCCGCTGCACATCACCGCCTTCACCACGGGGGCCATGCGTGTGCGCGACGAAACACTGATCCATCCAGAGAAATCCACGATCTCCGGGCCGCTTCGGGTTATGCCCCGCGAGATGCCGGGAATGACCTGTGCCGCGTTGGATCTGGTTCTGCCGGAAACCCCGCCTGCACGCTGGGGACGCAGCCCCGCGCCCGACCTTGCCCCGCTGACAGACCGGGTGTTGGAAGAGCTGTTGGCCACGCCGTCAAACCGCGTTGCTGCGTTGCGAAACGGGCGGCGCTATGAGCAGGTTTTCAAATCCGGATCGCTTGCCGGTGACACCCCCGACGCCCGGCCCGAGTTCCGGGATGAGGGCACCTATCTGATCACTGGCGGGTTCGGGGGCATTGGCCTGACTCTGGCCGAAGATATTGTCAAACGTCACAAGGCACGTATCGTTCTGGTTGCACGCTCCGCTCTGCCGCCGCGCGATGATTGGGCCGCGCATAAACGCCGCTTTGGCACCCATGATCCCGTGTCCCGCCGCATCGCCGCGGTCGAGCATCTGGAGCAGTTGGGCGGTCAGGTGCTTGTGGTCGCCGCCGATGTGTCCAATGTCGAAGACATGCGCGGCGCGTTGGAAAAGGTCCAGATGCGGTTTGGCGACATTCACGGCGTGATCCACGCCGCCGGGGTGATCGCCGATGAGCCGATATTGACCAAATCGCCGATGACGGTCGAAGACGTGTTCACGCCAAAGATCCATGGCACCCAGGTGCTGGACCAGCTGTTCCCCGATGGCCGCCTCGATTTTCTCGTGCTGTTTTCGTCTTCGTCCACCGTCACCGCGCCCGCGGGTCAGGTCGATTATGTCGCGGCCAATGAGTTCCTGAACGCCTATGCCCAGTCGCGGGCCGGGGGCAAAACCCGTGTTCTGGCGTTGAACTGGGGCATCTGGGCACAAGTGGGCATGGCGGCCGAGGCGCTTGGCGTCGCCCATGACGGACCGGATCAATCGGAAATGCCGGTCGGGGAACCCCTGTTGAACACGGCCAGCTTTGATGCGGATGGCCACCGGGTGTTCAAATCCACCCTGTCCACCGCAGATTGGGTGGTCGGAGAACACAGAACCCGGGAAAATCAGGCGCTTTTGCCCGGGACCGGGTATCTTGAGCTGGCGAGCGAGGCGTTGGCGGCCCAGGGGGAAACCGGACCCTATGAGATTCGCGATCTCTATTTCCTGCGCCCGCTGAACGTGTCCGATCATGGACCTGTCGAGGTGCAACTGATCCTGAAACGCGACGAGGTGGGGTATGATCTCACCGTGGAAACCCTGCGGGAGCATGAGGGTCGGCAGGGGTTCGAGATGAACGCTCAGGCGACGCTGTCGTTGCTGCCGTTGCCTGCACCGCAGCCCGTGAACCTTGACGAGATTCGTGCGCGCTGTGACATTCGTGAAACTGCCAGACCGGGGCGCAGCCTGCGCAGCCCGCAGGAGGCGCATCTCAACTTTGGTGCCCATTGGCGGGTGCTGCGCGAAACCGCGTTGGGAAAGGGCGAGGGCCTTGCGCGGCTGGAGCTTTCTGACGCGGTTCGGGCGCAAGAGGTCCACCTGCATCCCGGTCTGATGGATATGGCCACTGGCTGGGCGATGGCGCTGATTGACGGGTATCAGGCGGACCACCTGTGGGCACCGGTTAATTTTGGGGCGCTGCGTGTCTTTGCCGCTTTGCCGGACGAGGTGATCAGCTGGGTGCGCAACGCCGGTGAAAACCGCGTGGACACCGGCATGGCCAGCTTTGACATCACCTTGTGTGACGTGGATGGAAATGTCGTGGTCGAGGTGCGCAACTTTTCGATCCGGCGGCTTGAGGGTGGTTTTGCGGACCGCCCCCTTGCGGCGTCCGATCTGCGTTATCCCGATGGAGAGACCAACCGGCCCCTGTCCCCGGCCGAGGAACGGTTGCGCCATAACCTGTCCCAGGGCATTCGCCCGGAAGAGGGGGCGGAGCTGTTCCGTCACGCCCTGTCATCGGGCCTGCCCCAGGTGGTGGTCAGTTCGCTTTCGCTGCCCGATCTTGTGCGTCAGGCCGCGGCCCAATCGGACCGGCCCGAGGGCGAGGAACAGAAGTTCCAGCGACCGGATCTGGACACCGAATATGTTGCGCCCGAGGGGGACATCGAAACCCGCCTTGCGGGGTTCTGGGGTGCGCTTCTTGGTGTGGAACAGGTGGGGGCGCTTGACAATTTCTTTGATCTCGGGGGGCACTCGCTGATTGCTGTGCGCCTGTTTGCGATGGTGAAAAAGGCATGGAACGTGGATTTTCCGATCTCGGTCCTGTTCGAAGCACCCACTATACGCCAATGTGCAAAATTGATTGAAAAAGAAGGTGTTAGAATGGAAAGTGAAGGTATAAATTCCGATATGGACGGCCCAAAGACGCCCGAACGCCGCTTTACGCACGTGGTGCCCATGCATGTGGGCGAAGGCGGTCCGCGCCGTCCGTTCTTCCTCTGTGCCGGAATGTTTGGCAATGTGCTGAACCTGCGCCACCTTGCCCATTTGATCGGCTCGGATCGTCCCTTTTACGGGTTACAGGCGCGTGGGCTTTATGGAGACGAAGACCCGCACCGCACGATTCCCGAAGCGGCGCGCGATTACATCAAGGAAATCAAACAGGTACAGGGTGAAGGTCCCTATATGCTGGGCGGGTTTTCCGGCGGTGGGATCATCGCCTATGAGATCGCACAACAGTTGGTGGCCGACGGGGATGAGGTGTCGATTCTGGTCATGCTGGATACGCCCCTGCCGGTGCGTCGCCCGCTGACCGGGCGCGACCGTGCGGTGATCCAGTGGCAGGAGCTTAAGGCGGGGGGCTTTGCCTATCCGATGAAATGGCTGCTGCGGCGGGTGGCGTGGGAATTCAGCAAACGCCGCAAGAACGGCTCGCAAGATATTGAAATATATGAAAATACCTTCCACAATTCCGAGATTGAACAGGCCTTCCTTGGGGCGGTTGCGCAGTATGCGCCGAAACCCTGGCAAGGCCCGCTGGCCCTGTTCCGCCCGCCGCTTGTGGGCAAATGGCAGGTCGCGCCAGAGCGTTGGGTCAGCAGTGAGCGCGCCTATGTGACTTCGGACAATGACTGGACCGCTCATGCGCCTTTGATCGAGGTGATCGAGGTGCCGGGGGATCACGACTCCATGGTGCTGGAACCTAATGTCCGCGTTCTGGCGGCGCGTCTGCGGCGGTTGATCGAGGATGCAGAAAACCCCGTGGCACGGGCGGCCCGCGTGGCCGCGCTTCCCACCCATGCGGCGGAGTAGGTGATGACGGAACCGACCCTTCTTACCGTTCTCTTGAACTATCGCACGCCCGACATGACCCTTCAGGCGGCGGCGGCGGCCCTGCGTGAACTTGACGGTTTGAATGCCGAGCTGGTGATCGTGGATAACGATAGCCAGGACGGGTCGTTCGAAAAGCTCGCTTCGGGTGTGGCCGCGGCGGGGTGGGATGTGCGGGTCCTGCAGTCCGGTCACAATGGCGGGTTCGGCGCGGGCAATAATTTCGGTATACGCGCCGGGTTGTCCGATGGCTCCGCGCCCGATTTGTATTACATCCTGAATTCCGACGCGTTCCCCGATGCCGGGTCGATCCGGCACCTGCGCGATTATCTTTTGGCGAATCCCAAGGTTGGGTTTGCGGGCAGCTATATCCATGGGCCGGAACAGGACACCCATGTGACCGCCTTCCGCTTTCCTTCGGTGGCCTCGGAATTCGAGGGTGCGATCCGCTTTGGCCCCGTGACCCGGTTGCTGTCCGATCACGTGGTGCCGTTGCCGGTCCCGACCCAAAGTGGGGCGGTGGACTGGCTGGCCGGGGCCAGCCTGATGATGCGGGCCCGGGTGTTGGAGCAGATCGGGCTGTTTGATGAAGCCTTCTTTCTCTATTACGAGGAAACCGACCTGTGCCGCCGCGCCGCGCGTGCCGGATGGCCCACCCATTACGTGGTGGAAAGCCGCGTCACCCATATTGGATCGGTCAGCACCGGAATGAAGGAATGGGACCGCGTGCCGGGTTATTGGTTTGACAGCCGCTGGCACTATTTCACCAAGAACCACGGTTCGGTCTATGCCGTTCTGGCCACCATATCCCATGCGTTGGGCGGGGTTTTCTACCGCCTGCGCCGATTGGTTCAGCGGGAAAAACCCGCCGATCCTCCCCATTTTCTGCGCCATTTGTTGGTGCATGATCTGACGGCTTTGGTCCGGGGCAACCCCCGGAGTCAGCGCCAGGACACTGCGCCCCCTGCCTCCGTTATCCGTGAAGGAGAGTAATCATGTCTGCTCAAACACATGTTATCATCGGCAATGAAAGCCTTGCGGTGCAATGCGCCGAAAAGATTCTGGCGCGGGGCGATGGGATTGCCGCCTTTGTGACGCGCAACCCCGATCTTGGCCAATGGGCCGCCGCGCGCGGTCTGACTGTTCTGGCCCCCAGTGCGGAACTGGCGATTCAACTGGCGGCGATGCCTCATGACTGGCTGTTGTCGATTGCCAATCTGGATATGTTGCCGGCGGCGGTGCTGGACCTGCCTCGCCGTGGGGCGGTGAATTTCCACGATGGGCCGTTGCCGCGCTATGCGGGGTTGAACGCGCCGGTCTGGGCGATAATTGCGGGCGAGGCGACCCATGGCATCACCTGGCATATGATGGAGGCCGGGGCCGACACGGGTGCGATTATCGAACAGGTGATGTTTGACATTTCGGATACGGATACGGCGCTGACCCTGAACACCAAGGCCTATGAGGCCGCGATCGGGTCGTTTGAGGCGCTCCTGGACAAGCTGGCGCTGGACCCGGTGCCGGTGGTGGCACAGGATCCTTCCCAACGCAGCTATTTCGCCCGGGATGCGCGCCCCGAGGCGGCGGCGCGGCTGGATTTTGCCCAATCGGGTGAGGCGCTGGTGCGGATGGTGCGGGCGCTGGATCATGGCACCTATTGGAACCCGCTGGCGGTGCCCAAGGTCGAACTGGCCGGGGCGGTGTTTGCGGTTGGCGCGGTTGCGCCTGGCGCGGCTGCCGAAGGCGCGCCGGGGACGGTGCTTGCGGTTGAGGGCGGAGAGATCACCGTGGCCACCGCAACCTGGCCCGTGGTTCTGAGCGGCCTGACGGATCTGACTGGCAAGGAGGTGACCCCAGGGGTTGCGGTTGGGGATGTCCTGCCGATGTTGTCGCGTCACGAGGCCGAGGTTTTGAGCGCGGCGATGGCGCTGGCGGCGAAGGGGGATGCCCTGTGGCGCGCGCGCCTGTCGGAGCTGGCCCCGGCGGCGCTGACGCTTGACGGGGACGGGACGGAGCAGCGCGTGGCGCTTGACCTGCCCGCGGGCGCGCCGGTGGTCGAACGCGCGCTGGCTTTGGTTGCGGCGCTTTCGGAACATGGGGTTGCGGACTTGGCCTATGCGTCGCCCAACCTGCCGGACGCGCCGGGATATGCCAGCGGCTGGGTGCCGGTGCGTGGCGTGGAAGATATTGAAAAGGCCGAAAAAGCGCCTTGTTTTGCGTTGGATATTGCCTTGCGGGATCGCGCCATGGGCGGGGTGACGCAGCCGTTGATCGGGATCAGCGCGGCGGATCGCCCGGTGCCGGGCTGTGCGCTGACCATCACACCCGGGGCGCTTTATTCTGATGGGCGTGTCGGGGCCGGGCAGTTGATGCTCTGGGCTGCGCGTCTGGCCCATGTCTGTGGCCAGCCGGAATTCGATGCGGGTGATCTGATGCCTGTTTCGGAACGCGATTTGGTGGTGAGCACGTGGAACAACACGTCCGTCGATTACCCGCGTGAGGCCACGGTGCATGGCTTGTTCGAGGCGCAGGCGGCCAAAACCCCCGATGCGGTTGCTCTTGTGTTCGAAGGGGAGGTTCTGACCTATGCCGCGCTTAATGCACGCGCCAACCAGGTGGCGCATGTGCTGGCCGGGGACGGGGTGAAACCCGGAACGCTGGTTGGGCTGGCCGCGCCGCGGTCGGTGGAGTTGCTGGTGGGGGCGCTTGGCATTCTCAAGGCGGGCGGGGCCTATGTGCCGCTTGATCCAAACTACCCGGCCGACCGTATTGCGCTTTATGTGGAAGACAGCGGTGCGCCGGTGATTGTGACAACCGCCGCCATCGCGCCCGCTCTTCCGCCCTCACAGGCGGCCTCGCTTGTGTTGGATCGCGATCCGCGCATCGCCGCCGCGTCCGAACACAACCCGGAGAGCGGGGCCGGGGCCGATGATCTGGCCTATCTGATCTATACATCCGGCTCCACCGGCAAGCCCAAGGGCGTGATGGTGGAACATCGCAACGTGTCGAACTTCTTTACCGGCATGGATGCGCGGATCGCGCATTCCGACGGCTCTGTCTGGCTTGCGGTGACTTCGCTGAGCTTTGACATTTCCGTTCTGGAGCTGTTCTGGACCCTGTCCCGTGGCTTCAAGCTTGTCCTTTCGGGCGATGAATCGCGCACATTGGTCAGCGACGGGCGCATTTCCATGACCGATAAGGGGATGGATTTCGGCCTGTTCTACTGGGGTAATGACGATGGTCCCGGCAAACGCAAATACCGCATGTTGCTGGAGGGGGCCAAATTCGCCGACACGCATGGGTTTTCGGCGATCTGGACGCCCGAGCGTCATTTCGCGGCCTTTGGCGGCCCCTATCCCAACCCCGCCGTGACCGGGGCGGCGGTGGCGGCGGTGACCCAGAATATCTCGGTGCGTTCCGGGTCCTGTGTCGCCCCCTTGCACCATCCTCTGCGGGTGGCCGAAGAATGGGCCGTGATCGACAATCTGACCGAAGGGCGCGCCGGGCTTGGGATCGCCAGCGGCTGGCAGCCCGACGATTTCGTCCTGCGCCCCGAAAACGCGCCGCCAAACAACAAGGAGGCGATGTTTGACACGATCGAAAAGCTGCGCGCCCTGTGGCGCGGCGAAACGGTGGAATTCCCCAATGGCAATGGCAAGGACTGCGCCGTTCTGACCCAACCCCGCCCGGTTTCCAGGGAATTGCCGATCTGGCTGACCATTGCCGGCAATCCCCAGACCTGGAAAGAGGCGGGCGAGATTGGTGCCAATGTGCTGACCCACCTGCTTGGCCAATCCATCGAAGAGGTAGCGGGCAAGATTGAAATCTATCATCAGGCGCTGCGTGACAACGGCCACAACCCGGATGATTTCAACGTCACCCTGATGCTACACACTTATGTCGCCGAGACCCGCGAACAGGCCCGCGAAGTGGCGCGGGGTCCGATGAAGGACTACCTCTCTGCCGCGGCCGCGCTGATCAAGCAATATGCCTGGACCTTCCCCGCCTTTAAACGGCCCAAGGGCGTGGATAACCCGTTCGAACTGGATCTGGAGGTGCTGACCGAAGAGGACATGGAAGGCATTCTTGAATTCGCCTTCCTTCGCTATTTCGAGGACTCCGGGCTGTTTGGCACGGTCGAAGACTGTCTGGACCGGGTGGAGCAGCTGAAACGCATCGGGGTTACCGAAATCGGCTGTCTGATCGACTATGGTATTGATCCTGAACTGGTTCTGGAGGGGCTTAAGCCACTGGCCGAAGTACATAAACGCGCCAATATGGGCGCGCAGGTGGCCGGGGATGACTTCTCTATCGCCGCCCAGATCGTGCGCCATGGCGTGACCCACCTGCAATGCACGCCCAGCCTGGCGCGCATGATCACCATGAACGAAGAATCGCGCATGGCTTTGGGGCGGGTGAAACACCTGATGATCGGGGGCGAGGCGCTGCCCGGCAATCTGGTGAAAGAGTTCAACGGCCTTACCGACGCGACCATCGAAAACATGTATGGGCCCACGGAAACCACGATCTGGTCCACAACCGAAACCGCCCGGGCGGGGGAAGGGGTGGTGAATATCGGCACCCCCATCGCCAATACCCAGGTGTATGTGTTGGACGAGAGCGGCGCGCCGGTGCCTGTGGGCGTGCCGGGCGAGCTGTTCATTGGGGGCGAAGGCGTTACCCGGGGCTATTGGCAACGGCCCGACCTGACCGCCGAACGGTTTCTGGACAACCCGTTCCATGCCGGGCGCATGTATCGCACCGGCGACCTTGTGCGCTGGCGTGGGGATGGCAAGCTTGATTTCCTTGGCCGGGCGGATCACCAGGTGAAATTGCGTGGCTACCGGATTGAGCTGGGCGAAATCGAAACCCGTCTGCACGATCTGCCGGGGGTGGAACAGGCGGTTGTCATGGCGCGCGAAGACACGCCCGGCGATCTGCGCCTTGTTGCGTATTTGCGCGGGCAGGGGCCGGATGAGGCCGCAATGCGCGCCGCGCTGGTGCGTGATCTGCCCGATTTCATGGTGCCCGCCCATTTTGTGACGGTGACCGACTTCCCCCTGACCCCGAACAAGAAAGTGGATCGCAAGGCGCTGCCTGCACCTTCGCTGGTTCCGGCTCGGGCACAGGTCAGCGAACAGAAGCTGCATGAAAAGGGCAGTGTCGAGGCGCATATCTCCTCGGTCTGGACCCATGTGCTTGGGGTGGATCGGATCGGGGCGCGTGACAGCTTCTTTGACCTTGGCGGGCATTCGTTGCTGGCGGTGCAGGCCCATCGCGAAATCCGTGCGCTGTGCGACGTACCGCGTCTGGCGATCACCGACATCTTCCGCTTTCCCACCCTGGGCGGGTTGGCGGACCGGATCCGCGACCTGTCGCAGGGTGGGGCTGCGCCGAAACCGTCCGAAGCCGCACAGGAGGCGGTTCAGGCGCGCGACGACGCCATGTCCCGGCGGCGCGAGATGCGGGCGAAACGGCGGATGGCGCGGACCTGATGGCGCTGGATTCCACATATTCCGGGAACCCGCCTGTCTGGGCCAAAGCCGCGATGGAGCTTTTGCCCCCGGGGCTGGTGCTGGCCTGGGAGGACCCCGCGCTTTCGGACGAAGGTCTTTTTGCGGTGGAAGAGGTGGCCATGCACCGCGCCGTGCCTGCCCGCAGGGCAGAATTCGCCGCGGGCCGCCGCGCCGCACATCGGTTGCTTGAGCAGGTTATGGGGCGGGCGTCGCCCATTCCCATGGGACCGGATCGCGCGCCGCTCTGGCCCGGTGGGGTGGTGGGCAGCCTGTCCCATTGCCCCGGTGCCTGTGTTGCCGTCGCGGGCCGTGCCGATGACATTCGCGCGGTTGGGGTCGATATCGAACCCTACGCTCCGCTCGATCCGGCGCTGTTCGACATTGTCGCCACCGCGCGTGAACGGGGCTGGCTTGAAACACTTCCCCCAACCCGGCGCGGGCTGGCCGCAAAATGCCTGTTTTCGGCCAAGGAAGCGGTATTCAAATCCCAGTACGGCATCACCGGAAAAATGTTGGATTTCCATGACCTGGAGTGTGTCCTTGATGTCCCGGCGCGGCGGGTTGCGGCGCGTTTTGCCCACTCCGTGCCGTTTGGGTTTGACCGGCTTTCTCTGGAAACCCGGATACAGGTTGCGGATGGGTTCATTTTTTGCATAAGCTTTGAAGTGTAATCAGTTGAATTATTGATATCAATATGTCTTTATAACGAGCTTTTTCCCATCGTTTCGGAAACACTCTGTTTCTGGAAGAACTGGGAAAAAACTGGCGAGAACAGGGTGAATGCCCTATGTAATGCCTTATGTTATGAAAGAACCGGACGGGGTGGTGTTGCTGGATGCCATTGGCGGAAAATTCCCGCAGCCTCCCACCGGATCAGTTTCAAGCAAATTCCTGCGGGGGCAAGGAATTTTGCCAAGGTAACGGAGTTTGGACATGGGCCAGATTCAGTCGGTTGGAGATTTCCTTGGCATGGTGCGTCGCCGCATCGTGCTTATCCTGTGCATCGTCGTGCTGGGCACCATGGCGTCCATTTGGTGGACGCTGGGTCAGCCGCGCGTCTACGAGGCGACAGCGGTGGCCCAGATTGAAACCCCGCAAGTGACCGACACCGGGGCCAGCCCGTCGGGCGGGACCAGTGCGGATCACCGGTTGCGCCTTTTGGAACAACAACTGATGGCGCGCGATCACCTGATCACGCTGATCGAGAAATACGATCTGTTCGCCGAAACCGGTCTGTCGCTGAACTTCAAGGTGGTGGCGCTGCGCGAGGCGGTGCAGATTGTTCAGATCACCGATCCCAACGCGGCCTGGGGGACGGCGCGGGTGCCCACGGGGTTGATGATTTCCGTGACACAGACCGACGCGGAACTGGCCGCCGCCCTGGCCAACGAATTCCTGGATGCGCTGTTGCGGCTGAACCGCGAACGTCGCTCGGTTGCCGCCTCGCAGACGTTGGAGTTTTTTCAGGCAGAAGGCGCGCGGGTCGAAGCGGAAATGGCCGCGCTTGAGGCCCGGATCGCCGAGTTCAAGGAACAGAATGCCGATTACCTTCCCACCGGGATCGCCGCTCAACGGGATGAACTGGCCGCACTCAAGGTCACGTTGCTTGAACTGAAACAAAGCCTGATCGAGCTGGAAGCCAGCCGCACCCGCCAGCGGGCGGATGTGATCGAACGGCAAAGTGGTCTTCTGGTTCAACAACAGAAGCTGATCGAAAACCGGATTGCCAATATCGAGGCGGCCATCGTCAGCGCCCCCGAGGTGGAACGCCAGTTCAATATCCTGGATCGCGATCTTGAACGGCTCAAGGAACAACACGCGGTGATCACCCGTCGTGCAACGGATGCCGAGATGGGGCAACTGTTGGAAAGCCAGCAGCAATTCGAACGGATTGAAGTGCTTGAAACCGCTCTGGTGCCCGAAAATCCGGTGTCTGGCAGTCGCAGGAAAAAGGTGGCGCTGGGCGGGTTTCTAAGCGTGATGCTGGGTTTGGTTCTCGCCTTGGTTCTGGATTATATGAACCCGGCCATCCGCACGCGGGCGCAATTGGAACGGGCGCTGGATGTCAAAGCGGTGGTGGCCATCCCCCACCTCACGCCACCCCGGACGCAAAAACGCCGCCGGGTGCTATGGCTTGCCGCGCTGGCCGCTCTTTTCGCCGCGCTGATTGCGATCTGGGGCACTGTCCGCGATCTGGTCGGTGGGCTGATCGGGTCAATCACGGGACGTTTGCACGGGGCATGACCCTTTGGGGTGGGGCGCTCTCAGTACCCGTAGTGATACCCCTTGGTCTCTTCACCTTCCGCCTGGTTCAGCACCACGCCCAGCAAAGGCGTGTCTTCTCCCAGTCGGCGCATGACCTCGCGCACCTCTTCCGCGGTGGTTGCGCCGCCGCCGACCACCATCAGGATCCCGTCAAACTGTGGTCGAAAGGCAATCACGTCGTCGAAATTCAATGCCGGGGGCAGGTCGTAGAGCACGATATCTGGGGACAGTTCCTCCATCATCCGCTCCAGCGCCTCGCCACAGGCGGGGTCGCTCATCAGCTCGGCGGCATAGGGTTCGATCCGGTCATTCATGGCCACGGCAAGATTGCCCCCGATGTTCAGATTGTTGCGCCCAACGCGCAGCATGAACTCTTCCACCGGCGTGATGCCCTGTAGGAAATCCCCCATGCTGCCCGGGTTGCTTGCGCCCAGCACCTTGGCCACTGACGGGTTGCGCATGTCCATATCCAACAGGATCGTGCGGCTGGCCTCATACCGGCTGAGCGATATGGCAAGGTTCACTGCGGTGAAGGTTTTACCGCAATCACGGGTGGGCGAGGTGATGGCGACCCGCTTCCACCCCCGTTCCAAAAGGGTTTGAACCAGCCGCGTGCGCAAAACATCGAACGCACCATGGGCGGGGTCGTGCCGCCCGGCGGTGATGATCAGGTTCTGTTCAAGATGGTCGGCATCGACCGGCATCGCGCCAAGCTGTTCCCATTTGTCGACAAAATTCCGCGCCGGTGCCGGTGCCGGAGGGGTCGCCAGCGGGGGCAGGCCGTCCAGAACAGAGAAATCCGGCTCAGGGGTGGGGTCAACGGGCGCGGTTTTCTGCGTGTTTTCGTCGATCTGCTGGGCCATAGGGTCTTCGCGCCCGGCCTTGCCTGACGGTGCGCCGGGGGCGTCCAGACCGAACAGTATATCCATGTCCCACAGGTCGTCGTCGGAAAACGCCGGGGCTGTCTCCTCGACGGTTTTCGGGGCCACAGGGGTGGTGGTCTGGTCGCTGCTCTCGTTCCGGGCTTCGGTGTCTTCTGTCGGGATGTCCAGATCAGGCCCGGTTCTTCCGGACTCTTCCGAAACATCGTCCAGCGGCCAGTCCGCGCCGTCGTCCGCAGTATCGTCGGCCGTGTCGTCCGCCGTGTCGTCCACGGGCGCGATCCCCTCTGGCACAATCACATCGTATTCGTCGGTTGCGCTCCGGTCCTCTTTTCCCGGTGCTGCCGTGTCTGTCGGAGCGTCCGTTTCCCGTGCGATATCGTCCCGTTCGGGCGTCTCCAGTGTCGAGGAACCGGACTCGGGAGAGGTCTCCACGCGCGGTTCCCCGCCCGGACCGGCGATTTCCGCGATCATGCGGTCCCGCTCTTCGCGGCTTAACCGTTTGCGGGATTTTCGGGTAAAGGGGCGATCATCGGTCATGCGCACACCTCCAGCCACCGCCCGCAATCCGGGGCGCTGACCTTGAGCCTCCGCACATCCCGTGCGGGTAAAACTGCAAATCCGACGCTCACAATCTCAATCCTGTATCTGCTGTGTCTTCCTGACCTGTTTGTCTTGAGACTTCGTTCAGAACCGGGATAATACCCTACAGCTTGCCCACAGTATGCAGCAAATTTGGGCCAAATTAAGCCCATCTTCCGAATTTCTGCGCTGCAACATGGGAATTGGCGCTTAAAACCCCATTAATCCGGCGCGGGTGATTGCCTCTTCGATGAACCGTGCCTTGTCGGATTGCGGGGTCCAGCCCAGCACCGCTTTGGGATGGGCGTTGTCAAAGGGCGAGAAATGCGCGCGGCTTTTCCAGTCGGCCAGCGACGGGCGGGACAGCCCCTTGCGTCGCAACACCTTGGTTTTCAGGAAAAACTTGACGGCATCCGAGGCGTAGAATGCCATCAACGGGCCGGAAGAGACCTTGATCCGTGCGCCCAACGCGTCGTGGATTGCGTCAAAATATCCGCGCGCTGACAGCATGGGTTCGCCCACAAGGTTGAAACTCTGTCCCACGGCCTCGTCCACCTCGATCATGCGCACCAGCCCCTCGGCCACGTCGTCGATCAACACGAAAGGCAGGATATTGCGCCCATGTCCCCAGATCCTGACCGCGCCCGCCCCGTGCCAGCGCCCGATTCCCCAGTGTTGCAATGGGCCACCGGCCCCGACCACGATGCCGGGGCGGGCGATAACCAGGGGCAGGCCCGCGGTCCGGTGCATCTCCATCAATTGCCGTTCGCATTCCGCCTTGGAGCGGGCATAGATGTTGCGTGCTTCCAGATCGCCGAAATCGCTGTTTTCGGTGATGGTCACATTCGGGTCGGACATGTCGTAAGAGGCGATGGTGCCGGTATAAACCAGCCGCTCAACCCCCGCCGTTTGCGCCGCGCGGGCAATGCGCAGCGCCACGCCCACGTCGTTTTCCAACGCCGCGTCCCATGTTTTGTCCATGGATTTGGCAAGGTTGAAGACGTGTTTGATGCCCTGCATCGACTCGACCAATGCCGCTTCGTCATAAAGGCTGACGCCCACCGTTTCGACCTTGTCGGCGATGTCGTCAAACGGGCCGGTTTTGCCGCGCGACAGCACGCGCACATGGTGCCCCCGTTCGACCAGTTTGCGGGTCAGCGCGCGACCAATGAACCCGGTGCCGCCGATCACCATGGCGGTGGGGGTCGGGGTGCCTCTGGGGCGCGGCGGCGGGGTCCAGTCGGGCAGGTGGCTCAGCGTGTTATCAAGGGCTTGCATGACCTTGACCGCGCTGTCGCCCGCAAATCGTGCATCGGCCGCGCGTCCCTCGATCAGGGCGCTGTAAAACCCGTCACACATGCCCCGAAACGACAGGCCATAGGGGGATTTCTGGTTCAGCGACACCAATTGCCGCCCGGCATTCACCACGCCTTCGCGCAGGTGGTTCCAGGACTGCGCCAGCTCGGCCCGGAGCGGGTTGATCACAAGGTCCGAGGCGTTGGGCGTGGCGATGGTCAGCGTGTCATTGGCATAGTCCAGCCGCGCCATGCCGCTTGAGCCGCGCAGCGTGACCGACCGGTCATCGTGGGTTTCCACCAGAGACAGGGTGATATTGACCTCAACCTCACCGGCGCGGGCCATGATCCGCCATATCTGGGGCCGGGTGCCGCCGCCGGGGATCGCGACCTCTTTGCTGGTCTCCACATGCAGCGTGTCCACGGGTCCGAACAGGTCGGTGGCAAAGGCGTAAAGATGCGGTCCAAGTTCCAGCAACAGGTTCCTGGGTTCGCGCATCAACCAGATCCCGTAGGGTCCGGCGCGCAACGGCCCAAGCGGGAAACACCAATTGATTTCGGCCGTGCTGATACGACCCAGCCGGCCCGCGCTTACCGCCTTTTTCAACCGGGCATAGGCGGGGATGCCAAGGAAATTGTGCCCGGCGGCAAAATGGACGCCCCGGGCACGCGCGGCGGCTTCGATTTCGGCGGTTTCCGTGCCCGACATGGCCACCGGTTTTTCCACCAGTACATGCAGCCCCCCGGCGATACATTGCAGGGCAAGGGGATGGTGCAGGTGGGGCGGGGTGGTGATGTGCACCGCCTGAACCGCGCCGCTGGCGATCAATTCGTCCACGCTGCTATAGGCCTTTACCCCGTAAGAGGCGGCAAAGCCTTCGGCGGCAGATTTCGACACATCGCACACGGCGACCAGCTTGGCCCCCCTGGTGGCGCGGATCGCGTCCGCGTGCCAGTCGGCAATATATCCGGCCCCGATGATCGCGGTTTTGATGGTGGCAGCCATGATCGTATCAACCTCTTATTTATACTCTATAATTTCCATGTCCCAGCCCCGGCGCTTGCGCTTGTGATAGGTCATCGCGCCGGAAAGGTTGGGGAATTTTGACAGACTCAGCAGAACCGAATGATGCAGCGCCGGGCGCAGGGCCATCCCGGCGCGCAGCAGCCCCTGAACCGTGCGGAGATAGGACAGGCCATAGGCCGCCAGCACCAGCGCCAGCAACGGCCAGAACAGGACCATCCCGATGATCCCGAACAGCGGCAGGATCGCGCCGTAAAGCCACATGCGCCGCCGTTCCCCCCTGAAGTGATCCGGGTGCAAATCGCCCACCTGGGCAAACCCGTGCCCCGACCGGATGGCGCGTTGCCACCATTGGCCGAAACTGTGCATGTTCGCGTCGTGATGGGTCATGGGGATGGGCAGGCGATGCACCCGGTGGCCCGATTTTCGGATGCGGATACAGAATTCGTCATCTTCGGCGGCGATGACCCGGGGGTTGAAACCGCCCACCTGTTCAAACAGGTCTGTGCGTACCATCATGTCGCCGCCACAGGCATGGATATCGCCCGCCGGGCGGTGCCACTCGAAATCGCACATGGCGTTGTAAACGCTGGCCTCGGGGTGAAGCTCTGCGCGCCAGCCGGTGACAATGCCCACATCCCCGTTATCGTCCAGAAAGGCGGCAGCATGGGTGATCCACCCCGGCTCCAGCGTGCAATCGCCATCGACAAACTGGACGTAATCCGGCGCGTCGGGCCGCGCCATCAGCGCCTGAAACCCCGCATTGCGCGCCCGCGCGGCGGTAAAGGGGGTCGTGGTATCAAGCTCCACCACCTCGGCCCCTACTTTGCGGGCCTCGGCCACCGACTCGTCGGTGCTGCCGCTGTCCACATAGATCACGACCCGCGCTTCCCCCTTCATCGAGGCAAGACAGTTGATCAACCGCTGTCCTTCATTGCGGCCGATCACCACCGCTCCAATTCGGTTTGGGCCAGTCTTGTCGGGATTGGGGCTCTTGTTGCGGGTCATGGGGCGCTATCCTTGAAACCGGCCGGGTTGGACTGGTGTTTGGACGGGCTGTCAGGCAGGCGTTTGGGCGGGGTTTGCCCGGCGGCATAGGCATGGAACAGCCCGGCCAGCCGTCCGGCTTCGGCGTGGCTGTCAAACGCGTCCACCACCTTTGCGCGCCCGGCCTCGCCCATGCGCGTGGCCCCTTCGGGATCGCTCAGAACGTCACAGATCGCCCGGGCCAGCCCCTCTGGATCACCCGGCGCGCAAAGCCGCCCGGACACGCGGTCTTCGACCAGCTCGGGCACCCCGGCGATACGGGTCGTGACCACGGGCACCCGCGCGGCCATGGCCTCCATCAACACCACCGGCACGCCTTCGGCAAACGAGGGCAGGACCAGCAGGTCGGTCTCTTTCAGCATCTCGGCCACCTCGGTTTGTGACCGGTAGCCAAGGAAACTGACCCGGTCCCGCAACCCCATTTCAATGGCCCGCTGTTCCAGCCGGGCGCGGTCCGGCCCGTCGCCGATCAGGGCCAGATGTCCTTCGGGGACCATCGCCATGGCTTCGAACAACACCGGCACGCCTTTGACGGCGGCCAGCCGCCCGACAAACAGCATCTGTTTGCCCCGCACGCGTTCGGGCGCGTCATAGCGCGCCGGATCCACCCCGCAATGCACGATATGCAGCTTTGGCCAATGGGCGGGGTCGGAAAAGGCCATGCCCTGTGACCGGCAGAAATCAGAGATACAGGCAACAAAGGCGGCCCGGGCGATTTTTTCATCCAGCCGCCAGTGCAGGGGCTCAAAGAAGATATCCGGCCCGTGCAGCGTGAACGAATAGGGCACCCCGCTGATTTCGCTGGCCAACATGGCCACGGTACAGGACGATTTGGCGATGTGGTTATGCAGGTAATCCGCCCCCATCCGCCGCAGATAGGCGGCCAGAACCCCGGCCTCGGCGAAATAGATCAGGTTATAGAACCGCCCCCTGAGGCCCCGGGGTGCCGTTCGCCAGGCCAGCGCAAGCGCGCGCAGGTAGCGGGCCGGGCTGCGCACCAGGGCACCAAGGTGGTTGGTGATCATCCCGGGGCGTTTCAACCCGTCCAGCACGTGAAAGGTGCGCGCCGCCTCCTGCCGCTGTTCTTCGCCGACATGGTGTTCGGGGCCAGTGCGGCGGATCGAGCACGTGGCCACTTCAAGCCCGTGCTCGCGCAGGGCGGCAACCTCGCGCTGAATAAACGTGTCCGTGGCGCGGGGATATTCCCCGGTCAGATAGGCGATTTTCAACGTCAACGGCGCGCCTCCTGTGTTTTTTCCCGCGCTTTTTCCTGTGCGAACCCATCCTCGAATCTGCCGGGTCTCCAGCCCAGAAGGGTCTGGGCGCGGCTGTTGGTGTACTGTGCCGGGCGCATACGCGCGCGCAGCGGGCGCGGGCGCAACAGGCCGGGCAACCGGTGCGACAGGCGGGGGATCAACGCGCCAAGCGTGGCGGCAAGGTCAAAGATCCGCCACGAGAGCGGTATCACCACAGGCGGCGCGCCGGGGCCACAGGCCCGGAGAAAGGCACGCCGGTCGGGCAGGGCGCTGTCCACAAGGTTCACCACCCCGCCGCCACCGGTTTCCGCAGCCCGCACCACCGCATCGGCACAGGCGTCGCGCGCGACAAGCGGGATCTGACCTTTGTTGCCAAGGCACAAAAGAACGGGGCCGAGCACCGGTCCCACATGGGCGTTCCACATGCGTCCGGGCCCATAGATCGTGCCGGGGCGCAGGATCCAGACCTCGCCGGGGTAATCGCGCACCATTCGCTCCTGGGTCAGCTTGGACCGGGCATAGCCATCGCGGCTCCTTGGTTGACGCTCCAACGGGGCGTCTTCGTCGATCATCGCCCCTTCGGGCAGGGCGTCGGCGTCATAGACCGAGATCGACGAGATCAGAACCAGTCGGGGCAGGGTTGGGGAGGCAGGGGAGGAGCCAGGGAAGGTGGGGTGGTTGGCCAAGGGATCAGACGGAGGCCCGGATTGGGGGCCAGACATGGCCGGGGCCTGCCCGGGTTGCGTTGCCCCCCCGGCGCGGGTCCCGGCATGAGCCGCGCCACATGCGGCCAACAGATTGCGGGTGGCCAGTTTCGTGTCGCGCATCCGGGTCCCGGCATCGCCGGACAGCGCGGCGGCGGTGTGGATCACGACATCACAGCCCGCAACTGCGCGGGCCAATGCCTCGGCATCGGCAGCCGTATCGCGAGACAGGTCCAGAACAATCTGTCCTGCGCCCGTTTCAACGGGGGTGTCATCGCGGGTCAGGCCAACCACCTCGTGCCCACGGGCCAGCGCCTGTGCCATCACCGCCCGGCCCAGAAACCCGTTTGCGCCTGTCACCAGCATTCTCATGTTGCCCACTCCATGGGGGGCATGGGGTCACAGCGGCTTTGCATATCTTCGGCCAGTCCCGCGCGCCCCGCCATCTGGATCGCCAGGGTGACTTCGGTCAGGTGCAGCGCATAATCCCCGCCAATGCGGCTGGGTCGGCCTTGGGTAATGGCGTCCAGCATCTCGGCCGGTCCCAGCGCAAAATTCATCGACGCCGCGCCCCGCCGCCCCACCTTGGGGTGGGTCTGTGCGGGGGGTTTGATACGTTTGCCCAGAGGATGTTCCAGAAGCCGCCGTCGGATTCGCAGTCGCCGGTGGTATTTCACCGGCGCACCGTTGGCCCATGCGGCCTTGACCTCCAACACGCCCTCGTCGCCGATCACCCGAATGCGGTGGTCATGCGGGGCGGCAATCGAACAGGTCAGCCGGGCCACCACACCGGTTTCAAAAAACAGGGTGGCAACCGAGAAGTCAGGGGCCGCGCCGGTTACGCCCAGCTTGTCGGGGATCACTTCGGTGGAGGCCGCCACCACCCGCGCCACCGGGCCGAACATCGCGATCAGCCAGCTCAGGTAATACCCGGCATGTTCCAGCGTACAGCCGGTGCGGAACTCGTCTTCGAACGGCCAGGGCGCTCCGCTTTCGCTTTTCCAATCCCTGACCGGGGCCTGTGGGATGAAACCGTCATCCATTTCGGCATAAACCAGACGGGGCGTGCCGGCGACATCGTCGCGCAGGGCGCGGCCCAGCATTTGCGCCGCTTCCCCCAGCACCGAAGACGGCGCCGACCCGATCTGAACCCCGCGTGTTTTGGCTCGGGCGATCAGGTCCGCGGCGTCGCGATAGGTCATCGCCAGCGGCTTTTCACAGAAGACATGATGACCCGCGTCAATCACCGCGCCGTTAATTTCGTAATGGGCCGACGGGTTTGTCAGGTTCAACACCAGCGCGTCACCGGGCAGATCGGCCAACAGGGCGTCAAGACTGTCAAAGGCGCGCTGTTTCCAATAGCCGCAAAACGCCTCTCGCCGCGCCGGGTTTTGGTCATGGACCCCGTGGATCTCGATGTCGGGAAAGGTTTCGAACCCCCGCATATAAAGATCGGCCACGAATCCACAGCCAACCAGCGCAACCGCGCGCGGGGCAGACATGCGCAGGACAGATGGGCCCGCCAAGTCACAAGACGGCGGGATCTCGGTGGGATCAGAGGTCATCTCGGGCGTACTCAAACTCTGTTTCCTCGCCATGAAACACAGAAATTTGTCATTACTGGGGCAGTCTGTCGTATTTTCATGACTTTTTCGGCATTTTGGGAGCAGGTTATGTGGAATTTGCCATGAATTGGCCGTTCTCCCTGGATATGGCTGGGGGAAAGCTGTTGGAGGGAGCCCCCGGTGAAGCTGAAAGCAGGACCCTGTGAGATCGCGGTGAACGTGCCATCAATGGCGGCGTTGCTTGGGCGTGTGCGGGACAGGTTCGAAACGGGCGAAGGGTTCGCTCTGGCGACGATCAACCTCGACCACCTGGTGAAACTGCGGGGGTCCGATGGGTTTCGGGCGGATTATGCCGCGCAGGATTTCGTGGTGGCCGATGGCAACCCCATCGTGTGGCTGTCACGGCTTGCGGGCGATCCGGTGGAACTTGTGCCCGGCTCGGACGCGGTGTTGCCGCTTGCGCGGCTTGCGGCAGAGTGTGGCGTGTCGGTGGCGCTGATTGGCTCAACCGAACAAAGCCTTGCGGCCGCCGCAGACGCGCTGCGGGCAAGGGTGCCGGGGTTGGAAATTGCGCTATGTGTCGCGCCACCCATGGGGTTTGACGCGGCAAGCGACGCGGCGGCAAAGCTGTTGCGGGATGTGGAGGTCAGCGGTGCCCGGCTGGCCTTTGTCGCGCTGGGCGCCCCGAAACAAGAGGCTCTGGCCGCGCGCGGTCGCGCACTTGCGCCCTCGGTGGGCTTTGCCTCGATCGGGGCCGGGCTCGATTTTCTGGCCGGAACCCAGACCCGCGCCCCGAAATGGGTTCAGGCCATCGCCATGGAATGGCTCTGGCGGGCCTTGTCCAGCCCCGCACGGCTGGGGCCGCGCTACCTGAAATGCCTTGCCATCCTCCCGGGCCATGGCCTGCGCGCTTTGCGGGCACGGCTCCAGAAAGGTTAAGGCGAGTCCCGCGTCCTGTGTGCTGAGGCAACCGAAAAACGTCGCGATCAGGACCCGCAACGCGCCCGCCCACCCGACGCGCCATTTCGGGACCCAAAGACACATCCCAATGACACATTCCGACCATCCAGACGACCGCCCAGGGCAATTTCCAGACCTCAGAACGCTCCCGCCCGCCGCAGGCGCGAACGCCTTTTAAAAGGCGTTCCGAAGGAAACCGGATCTCAGATCTGGCGGGGCCTGGCAGGACGGCGCAGCATCAACAGGTTTTTCAGCTTTGATTTCAACCCGCCCCCCATCAACACTTCACGGTCCTGTTCAAAACACGCCCCCGTCAGCGCCGGATCGTGCCACAGGGCCAGCTCTGCCCCCCAGCGCGCGGACACCGCCGGGTCAAGTCCTTCGGCGATGCCCATCTTGGTGGCCAGCATCCCCGGCATCCAGTCGCCGATCACGATCTCCGGGAACCGGTCGCCCAGATCGGCAATCAATGCGCGGGTCAGAATTCGCGCGGCCCCCTTGGACACGGAATAGGCCCCGGCGGTGGGCAACGGGGCGATATCGGCAAAGGTGGCCACATTCAGGATCCGGCCAAACCCACTGGCCGTCATGTCCTGTAGCGCGGCGTGGCAACAGGCCACCGGCCCCCCCAGGTTGGTGGCCACGGTGGCCATGAAGCTTTCCGGGGTTTCTTCCAGAAAGTCGCGGCGCGGGTAGGTGGCGGCGTTGTTGATCAACACCGTGACCGGGCCCAGCCGGTTGCGCAGGTCCTGAAAGGCGTGCGTCACCTCCCCGGGGTTGGAGACATCGCAGATCACGGACTCAAACCGGTCCCCGGCAAACGCCCCGGTCTCCTGCAACGTTTCGGCCCGTCGCCCGAACCCGGCCACCCGGACCCCGCGTTTGCACAGCTCTACGGCAAGCGCGCGGCCCAGCCCGCCGCCTGCGCCCGTCACCACCGCAAGGCCGTCTTTCAACCGTTCATCATTGCGTGCCATCCCGGCCCCCTTTCACGATTGCATCCGCCACGCGCAGCGCCTGGGCGGCAATGCTCAGCGAAGGATTTACCCCCATGGAGGTGGGCATGAACCCCGCATCCGCACCCCACAGGTTGACCACATCATGGGTGCGCCCGTCGCTGCGCAACACCGCGCGCGCCGGATCATTGCCAAACCGCATGGTGCCGCTGGGATGGCCGAAATTCAACTCCGGGCGCTGGGCCAGAAACATGCGCCTGTGCCCTTTCAACCCCCTGGAAATCCGGCGGCGAAACAGTTTTCGCCGCGCTTTCAACTCGTCCGAAATGCGGTATTCGAACCCGATTTCGTCGCCGTGATCCGGGGGTAGAACCCGGTTGTGATCATAGGGCAGGTCTTCCATCAATCCGACGAAAATCCTGGCATTGCCCAGAAGCCGTGCCGCCAGCGCCGCCGGAATCCGTGTGGCTCCCGCCAGCCCCGGCAAGCGGCCCCAGCGCGAGGCCTCAACCAGATTGCGCAGATACCACGCAATTTCTCCGTAAGAGGCATCCACCCCCAGCGCCTGAACCATGCCCAGCCGCTGACCGTCCACATGGTAGTGATCACGAAACCCTACGGATTTCGAGGGGCCGTCAAACCCGCCCCCGGGCCAGATCGCGAACATTTCATTCAGGTGGAACATCAGCCCGCGCCCCACCAGCCCGCTGGAATTGGCGACCCCGTTCGGAAAAGCCTCGCAGGCCGAGGCCAGCGCCAGCCGGGGCGAGCCAAAGGCCCCCCCCGCAAGGATATAGTGGTCCCCCGTCAGGATCAGCGTTTCGCCCTCCCGCCGGACCTCAACCCCGGTAATCCGCTGGCCGTCCCCGATCAGTCGCGTGACCTCGGACCGGTCCATCACAGCGGCGTTCCCGGTGGCCAGCGCCGGTTCCACCCCGGCCGAGCGCCCATCCATCTTGCAGGCGCGCGGGCATTTGAAGCCAAGGCAGCTTTTGCAGCCCTCAAGATGCGCCAGGGCGGTATGGAGCTGATAGGGATGCAGGCCCGCCCGTTCGAACAGCGCGATCAGCGCCGCATCCCCCGGGGCCGGGGGCGGGGGGGCGGCAAGGGTGCCTGCCGGGTGGGCGGACAAGGGGTCCTGGGTGCCGTTGACCTTGTAAAGCGCGCCTGCACGGTCGAGCCATGGCGCGAACTCGGCAAAGGCGACCGGCCAGCCCCCCGTGGGGTGAGGGTGGGCGTCGGAATGGTCAAGATCGTGGGGTTCGGGCCGCTCCAGCGTGGCGGCATAAAACAGCGAACTGCCCCCGACACCCGCCCCGAGGGGGCCGAAAAAGCGCGACACCTGCCCATCCACGTCTGCCCGCATCTGTCCGGGCCAGAACCCACGCAGGGCGCGGGCTTCGGGGACGAAGATGTCATGGGACAGGGGGGTTTGTTCGGCCCTGTGCCCGGCGGCCCCTTTTTCCAGCATCAAAACCCTGCGCCCCGCCTCGGCCAGGGCACGGGCCACGGTGCCGCCGCCAATGCCGGTGCCGATCACGATCACGTCCCACCGGGTCTCGGTCAGGGCAGACCTCATGAGGCGCCCTCCTGGAACAGCGGCGCAAACAGGTGGCGCATCTGTACAGCGCCGATATTGTTGATGTGGTTATTGTCGAAATACCAGCTTTCGCCGTTCTGTATGACGCCACAGGTGTCGCCATCGCAAAGGGTCTCGTGGGTGTCGATCCAACGGATCGACCCGGCCTCCTCTTCGCCCTTCCAGGGCGCCTCGGATCTGGCGATACGCGCCGTCAGGTCCGCCCGCGCCACCGTGAAGGGGGCTGCCCTGCGGCCATGGGCCAGATCGCGGGCGGCGTCACGGCTGTCATAGCCGGGCACTTCCGGCACCTGGCGCAGCACATGCACCTCGTCAAAATGGCGGCGCAGCTCGGCCACGGTGGGGGGGATGGCGCGGTTCAGCACCTGTGCATTGTTGCTGCCCCCCAGTCCTGAGAGGGCAATGGTGTTGTCCTCATCCACGCCGATCCCGCGCCCTTCGGCATAATAGGACCACCGCCCGATAAGCAGCACGCGGGAAACGCCGGTCAAGCTGGCCAGCCCCTTGCGGATCTGGTCGTTGTCGCGCCGACAGGCGGCATCCTGGGCCCGTGTGGCATAGCTTTCGCGTTTGTCGATATCAAACAGCGGCGCGCAGCCCGCGTGCCAGATGATCCATCCCGGCGTGCCCTGTTCCAGGGCGGCAAGGTTCAGCCCCTCGCGGAAGGCGCGCACATGGCTGTCCCCCCAGACCAGCACTTTGGGCGCACCCTCGGACCCGATGGGACAGATTTCAACCCCCTGAAAATCGCCCTCTGCCGGGCGGTAACAGCGGCTCCAATCCTGAAGGAAGGCGGCAGAGGCGGCGATATGGGGGCGCACATGGGGGGCGAAGCGCCCCGGCAACCCGTCCTTGATATAGGCCAGCGCGCCAAAGGCCAGCGCGGCCGTGGTCGGGATTGCCAGCCAGATCAGCACGGCGCGACCCCGAATGCCCTCCAATTCCCGCACCGGGCGTTCCACAAAGCGCCACGACAGGATCGCAAGCCCAAAGGCCAGCCCCATCCACGCGGCGGCCTCGTACAGCCCGGCATACCCCCCGCGCCAATAGGTCGACAGGATCAGAACCGGCCAGTGCCAGAGATAGAGCGAATAGGAGATCATGCCGATGAACACCGGGCCACGCATCGACAGCGCCCGGTTCACAGCATTGTCGTTGCGCCCGTTGGCCAGCAAAAGCACGGTGCCCAGAACCGGCAGGGTGGCCTGCCATCCCGGAAACCCCTCACCCGGCTGGATAAGAGCGATCCCGCAGAGAACCATCGTCAGCCCGGCAAAGCTTGCCCATGGGGCGATGTCCCAATCCGCGCCGCGCCGGTGGCCGGTCACGGCCAGCAGGACCCCGGCAAGCAATTCCCAGGCGCGGAAGGGGAAAAGGTAAAACGTGGCCGTTTGGCTGTGCGGTGTGATCAGCACGCACGCCACCAGCGATGCCACGAATCCAACGATCATCGCGCCAAGCACGGCCCGTGGGCTGAACTTCAGCAGAAGGATCATCAGCGGCACAACGATATAGAACTGTTCTTCAACAGAAAGAGACCAGGTGTGCAGCAGCGGTTTCAGTTCGCTGGCAATGTCGAAATACCCCGCGCCGCGATAGAACAGGATGTTGGACAGGTACACGGTGGCGGCAATCAGCGATTTGCCAAACTCCCGGAATTCGAAAGGCAGCAGGATCACCCAGGCGGCCAGAGCCGTGGCGCCAGCCATGGCGAAATAGGCCGGAGCCAGCCGTTTCACGCGCCGGATATAGAAACGCGACAGGTTCAGCCGCCCGTTCGCCTCGAAATCCCGCCACAGGATGCCGCCGATCAGAAACCCCGAGATGACAAAGAACACATCCACCCCCACAAACCCGCCCGCAAGGCCGGGAAAGCCAAAGTGATAGAGCACTACCGCCAGCACGGCGATCATGCGCAGCCCGTCGATTTCCGGGCGATAGGCGGGATGGGGCAGGGGTTTTATCGGGCGGCTCCGTCACTGTGGCGCGTCATGGGATGTTCTGGCCCAAGCATTTCGTGCCAAGGGGCCAAGCGCAATACTGTCATCGGAACGCGACGAAAATTGGGCACCCCCGTTGCGATTTTGCGGCGTGGGGCGCATCGTTTGAGAGAGGTTTGGCAAGAGGGAGGAATATCATGCCGATCAGGATCGAAAAGACGGGGCCTGTGTGGACCATCATCCATTCCCGCGCCGAGGTGCGCAATGCGATGAACGCGCAACACGCGCAGGCCCTGTTCCGGGCTTTTGCCGCGTTTGACGCTGATGATACGGCGCGGGTTGCGGTGTTCTGGGGCGAGGGCGGGGCCTTTTGTGCCGGGTATGATCTGAAAGAGGCCGCAACCCAGGCCGACCCCGAGTTGATTTCGGCGCTGGAGTTTCCCGAGGGCGAGGGCGACCCCGTTCCCGGACATGTGCCCGACCATGTACCCGGACCCATGGGGCCCTCGCGGATGGAGCTTTCCAAGCCGGTGATTGCCGCCATTGCCGGGCCTGCGGTCGCCGGGGGGATGGAGCTTGCCATGTGGTGCGATTTCCGGGTGATGGAAGAGGATGCTTTCATGGGGGTCTATTGCCGCCGTTGGGGCGTGCCGTTGATTGATGGGGGCACCGTGCGGTTGCCCCGGCTCGTGGGCGAAGGACGCGCGGCCGAGCTGATCCTGACCGGGCGTCGGGTGGATGCGGCGGAATGTGCGGCCATCGGGCTGGCGGAATATGTGGTGCCCCATGGCGCGGCGCGGCAAAAGGCGGAAGAACTGGCCGCTGCGATTGCCCGATTCCCCCAGGCCTGTTTGCGGTCGGACCGGGCGTCGCTCAGGGCGCAGGCCGGTTTGTCCGAGCGGGCCGCTTTGGAACAGGAATGGCGGTTCGGCCGCGATGTGGTGACCACCGAAGCGTCGGCGGGGGCGGCGCGGTTCGCATCCGGCAAGGGGCGGGGCGGCGATTTTGACGACATTTGACGCGCCCCGCTCGTCAGCCCTCACAGGCTGCCTCGCTTTTTCCCGCCGGGCACGGTAGGGCAGGGGCATGACCAGGTCTGATCCATTCGAGATATTTGTCTCTACCGCCCCCGGCCTTGAACAGCCGCTGCGCGACGAAGCTTTTTCCTGTGGTTTTCACAATCCCCGCGCCGTGCCGGGCGGGGTCGTGTTGCGGGGGAGGTGGGAGCATGTTTGGCGCGCCAACCTGCGTTTGCGCGGGGCTTCGCGTGTTTTGGCACGCTTGGGCAGTTTCCGGGTGTTGTACCTGAGCCAGCTGGAACAGCAGGCTGCGGGTTTTCCCTGGTCCGACACGTTGCGCCCGGATGTGTCGGTGCGGGTTGACGCAACCTGTCGCAAATCCAGGATCAACCATGCCGGAGCGGTGCAACAGCGCATTGAAACCGCCCTGAATGCGCGGGGCATTCCCACCGATCCCGATGCCGATCTGCGCCTTTTGGTGCGGATCGAACGGGACATCTGTACGCTTAGCCTCGATACCTCGGGCGAGGCTTTGCACAAGCGCGGCCATAAACAGGCGGTGGGCAAGGCGCCTCTGCGTGAAACCATGGCCGCCCTGTTTCTGGCCCAGTGTGGCTATGTCGGGCAAGAGCCCGTGCTTGACCCCATGTGCGGGTCGGGCACGTTTGTGATCGAGGCCGCGGAAATTGCGCTTGGCCTCGCTCCGGGGCGGGCGCGGAGCTTTGCCTTTGAGCGGCTCTCCACCTTTGACGCCGCCGCCTTTGCCGCCCTGCGTGACGCTTTGCCTGCGCCCCGGGCTACGGATCTGGCCTTTTACGGTTCGGACCGCGACGCGGGTGCCGTTGACATGGCCCGCGCCAATGGGGATCGCGCCGGGGTGGGCGGGATCACCCGGTTCACCTGTGCCCCCGTGACCGAATTGCAGCGCCCCGATGGTCCGCCCGGGCTTGTCATGGTCAACCCGCCCTATGGGGCGCGGATCGGCAATCGCAAACATCTGATTGGTCTGCATGATCAACTGGGCGCGCGGCTTGGGGCAGAGTTCAGGGGCTGGCGCGTTGGTCTTGTGACAAGCGACGAGGGCCTTGCCCGCGCCACCCGCCTTCCGTTTTCCGCGCCCGGGCCCCATGTCGCCCATGGTGGGTTGAAAATCCGGCTTTACCAGACCGGGCCGCTATAAAGCGTTACAAGAATCAAATTAGCTGACGGTATGTGTAACGAAACACTTGCAACGAATCATGCTTCATCCTATTTTCGACCATGCGGTCGGGTTAATTCCCGACAGGACCTGAGGAGGCCCCACGTGACTGACGCCTTTATCTGTGATGCCACAAGAACGCCCATTGGCCGCTATGGCGGCGGGCTGAGCAGTGTGCGCACCGACGATCTTGCCGCCCATCCCATTGCCGCGCTCGTGGCGCGCAATCCCAGCGTGGATTGGGCCAGTGTCGATGACGTGATTTACGGAAGCGCCAATCAGGCGGGCGAAGATAACCGCAACGTGGCGCGCATGGCCGCGCTTCTGGCCGGTCTGCCCACCGATGTGCCGGGCACCACGGTGAACCGGCTTTGCGCCTCTGGCATGGATGCCGTCGGCATGGCCGCCCGCGCGATCAAGGCCGGGGATTACGACCTAGCCATCGCCGGTGGGGTGGAAAGCATGAGCCGCGCGCCCTTTGTGATGCCCAAGGCGACCGCCGCCTTTACCCGCGCCAACGCGGTGTATGACACCACCATCGGCTGGCGCTTTATCAACAAGAAGTTGCAGGCGATGTACGGCACCGATTCCATGCCGGAAACCGCCGATAACGTGGCCGCCGATTACAATATCAGCCGCGCCGATCAGGACGCCTTTGCCGCCCGGTCCCAAGCGCGCTGGGCTGCGGCCCACGCCGCCGGAGTGTTCGCCGATGAAATCACCCCGGTTGAGGTGCCGCAACGCAAAGGCGACCCAATCGTGGTCGATACAGACGAACACCCGCGCCCGGGCACCGATGTCGAAAAGCTTGGCAAACTCAAAGGGGTGAACGGCCCCGAACTGACCGTGACGGCGGGCAATGCCAGCGGTGTGAACGATGGCGCGGCGGCGCTGCTGCTGGCCAGCGGCGCGGCGGCGGAAAAGAACGGCCTGACCCCCATGGCCCGTGTCGTGGGCATGTCGGCGGCCGGGGTGGAACCCCGCGTCATGGGCATTGGCCCGGTCCCGGTCACGCGCAAGGTGCTGGCCCGCGCGGGTCTGACCCTCGACGATATGGATGTGATCGAGTTGAACGAAGCCTTCGCGTCTCAGGGGCTCGCCACCCTGCGCGAACTGGGTGTGGCCGACGATGCGGCCCATGTGAACCCCAATGGCGGTGCCATTGCCATCGGCCACCCGCTGGGCATGTCCGGTGCGCGGCTTGTCATGGCGGCGGCCTATCAATTGAAACGCACGGGTGGGCGCTATGCGCTGTGTACCATGTGCGTCGGTGTGGGGCAGGGTGCTGCGCTCATTCTGGAACGTGTCTGAGGAGGACGGACCATGTATGCACAAATGATCAAAACCGCGTCGGACGGGGTCAAGTCCCGCGATGATATGGACGACGTGGAACGCGCATTTCAGGACAAGATCGACAATGATATCAAGATCGAACCGCGCGACTGGATGCCCGAGGATTACCGCCGCACCCTGATCCGCCAGATGGGCCAGCACGCCCATTCCGAGGTGGTCGGCCAATTGCCCGAAGGCAACTGGATCACCCGCGCGCCCACGCTGGAGCGCAAGGCGATCCTGCTGGCCAAGGTTCAGGACGAGGCGGGCCACGGGCTCTACCTCTATTCCGCCGCCGAAACCCTTGGGGTCACGCGGGACGAACTGGTCGAACTGCTGCACGAAGGCAAGATGAAATATTCCTCGATCTTCAACTATCCGACGCTGAACTGGGCCGATATCGGCGCGGTGGGCTGGCTTGTGGATGGTGCGGCGATTGTGAACCAGGTGGCGTTGCAGCGCACCTCTTATGGCCCCTATTCCCGCGCCATGATCCGCATCTGCAAAGAGGAAAGTTTCCACGCCCGCCAGGGTTACCACGCGATCATGCAAATGGCCTTTGGCACGCCGGAACAGAAACGTCAGGCGCAGGATGCGGTCAACCGCCTCTGGTTCCCGGCGATCATGATGTTTGGCCCCAATGACAGCGAAAGCACCCATTCCGAACAATCCATGGCATGGAAGATCAAGGTCAAATCCAATGACGAACTGCGCCAGCAATTCGTCGATCAGACCGTGCCCCAGATCGAATACCTTGGCCTCGACCTGCCCGACCCGGGCATCAAGTGGAACGAGGAACGCGGCCATTACGACTTCTCCGATCCCGACTGGAGCGAATTCTTTGACGTGATCAAGGGCAACGGGCCCTGCAATGTCGATCGCCTGCAAAACCGCGTTTCGGCCTGGGAAGACGGGGCCTGGGTGCGCGATGGTCTGCTGGCCCACGCGCGCAAGAAAGCGGCACGCAAAATGGCCGCCGAGTAACCTGAACTTCCGGTGCCAAGGGCGCCGATCCTGAGGAGGAAATCCCAATGAACAATGAATGGCCCCTGTGGGAAGTCTTCATCCGCGGCCAGCATGGCCTGAGCCACCGCCACGTCGGTTCGCTGCATGCGCCCGACGCCGAAATGGCGATCAAGAACGCGCGCGACGTTTATACGCGCCGCAACGAAGGTGTCAGCATCTGGGTGGTTGAAGCGCGCCACATCTCGGCCACCGCGCCGGGCGACAAGGGCCCGTTATATGACCCCAGCGAATCCAAGGTTTATCGCCACCCGACCTTTTTCGACATTCCCGAAGAAGTGGGGCATATGTGATGGCGGACGTGGACAAGGATATGCTGCTGCAATTCCTGCTGCGGCTGGGGGACAATACCTTGGTGCTTGGCCACCGTGTGTCCGAATGGTGCGGGCATTCGCCGGTGCTGGAGGAAGACATCGCGCTGGCCAACACCGCGCTGGACCTGATCGGTCAGACCCAGCTCTGGCTCGGCTATGCGGCCGAGGTACAGGGGGTGGGTAAAACCGCGGATGATCTCGCCTTCCTGCGCGATGCCTGGGATTTCCGCAACGTGCTTCTGGTCGAATTGCCGAATGGAGATTTTGGCCGCACCCTGATGCGCCAGTTTCTGTATGACGCCTGGGCCTCGATCCTGTTGGGGCACCTGCAGAAATCCACCGACAAAACGGTGGCCGAAATCGCCGAAAAAGCAAGCAAAGAGGTGGCCTATCACGTGGAACGTTCCGGCGACACGGTTGTGGGCCTGGGCGACGGCACCGAAGAAAGCCATGCCAGGATGCAGGCCGCGCTTGACTATCTCTGGCCCTATGTAGGTGAGATGTTCGAAAGCGATGAGGTGGACGCCGCCATGGTCGCCGCCGGGGTCGCCCCCGATCCGGCCAGCCTGCGCGAAGACTATGACGCGCTGGTGGCCAGGGTGCTGGGCGAGGCCACGCTGACAATTCCCGACGGGCGTTTTGCCCACAAGGGAGGGCGCACGGGGCGGATGCATACTGAACATCTGGGCCATATGCTGACCCATATGCAATGGCTGCAGCGGGCCTATCCCGGCGCAAACTGGTGATCTGATCGGCCACGGGCACCACACGAATTTTAGCTAAAATTCGTGACCCCGCGGGAAGGAGAGGACAATGGCAAATCCAAGCGTGGAACAGGTTTGGGACTGGCTTGACGCTGTGCCCGACCCGGAAATTCCGGTGATTTCTCTGGTGGATCTCGGCATCATCCGTGATGTCGGATATGACGGCGACACTCTTGTCGTGACCGTCACGCCCACCTATTCCGGGTGCCCGGCCACGTCGATCATCAACATGGACATCGAAACCGCCCTGCGTGGTCATGGGGTGGAGAAGCTGGAATTGAAACGTCAGCTCTCCCCGGCTTGGACCACCGATTGGCTTACCGACAAGGGCGCGGCCAAGCTTGAAAAATACGGCATTGCCCCGCCTCGTCCCGCCGGGGGGCCCGAACGCTGTCCGCGTTGTCATTCCACCAATCTCGAAAAACAGAGCCAGTTCGGTTCAACCCCCTGCAAGGCGGCTTGGCGGTGCAAGGACTGCCTTGAACCCTTTGACTATTTCAAGTGCATATAGGGAGGAGACCCCATGGCACAATTCCACGATCTGGAAGTTACCGACATCCACAAAACCATCCGCGACGCGGTGGTTGTGACGCTGAAACCCGTCAACGGCGCGGCGTCCGAATTCGATTTTACCCAAGGCCAATACCTGACTTTCCGCCGCGACTTTGACGGCGAAGAGCTGCGCCGCTCCTATTCGATCTGTTCGGGCAAACAGGAGGGTATCCTGCAGGTGGGGATTAAACGGGTCGAGGGCGGCGCGTTTTCCACCTGGGCCAACGAAGAGCTTGCCGTGGGCGACACACTCCAGGCGATGCCCCCCATGGGCGGCTTCTTCACCCCGCTGGATGCCGCGCAATCCAAACAGTATCTCGGCTTTGCCGGTGGGTCGGGCATTACCCCGGTTCTGTCGATCATCAAAACCACGCTCGAGGCGGAACCCGGTTCCTCTTTCACGCTGGTCTATGCCAACAAGGGTGTCAGCACGATCATGTTCCGCGAGGAGCTGGAGGATCTGAAAAACATCTATATGGGCCGCTTCAACGTGATTCATATCCTTGAAACCGACGCGCAGGACATCGACCTGTTCACCGGCCTCGTCACCGAAGAGAAATGTGCCGCCCTGTTCAAAACCTGGATTGATATCGAACATGTGGACACCGCCTTTATCTGTGGCCCGGAACCGATGATGCTTGGTATCGCCTCGGCCCTGCGCGCCCATGGGCTGGACGATGCACAGATCAAATTCGAACTCTTCGCCAGCGCCCAGCCGGGCCGCGCGAAACGTAAAACGGTCAGCACCGATGCCGCCAGCACCGCCAATCAGGCGACCGTGGCCGTGACGCTTGACGGTGCGACCCAGACGATCCAGACGGCCAAGGATGTCACCCTCCTCGACGCCGCCCGGGAAAACGCGATGGATGCGCCCTATGCCTGCAAGGCCGGGGTCTGTTCCACCTGCCGCTGCAAGGTGCTTGAAGGCGAAGTGGAAATGGTCGCCAACCACGCGCTTGAGGATTACGAGGTGGAAAAGGGCTATGTCCTCTCCTGCCAGACCTTCCCCGTTACCGACACCGTCGTTGTCGATTTCGATCAGTAAGGAGCGCAGGCCATGACCGAAGAAATGAGCATCGAAAGCTATCTGTCCCAGGGCGGCGTTCTGACCAATCCCACCAACGTGCCGCCACGCTATCGCGCCGAGCTGATGAAGCTGATGGCCACGTTCGTGGATTCCGAACTGGCCGGGGCGGCGGGATTTGCCGACGTGATCAACGCCGGTCCGGGCATCAAGGAACGGATCGCCGCCGCACGGATCGTGCTGGAAAAAACCGACCATGCCGACAAGGTTCTGTCGATCATGGGCGATTTCGGGGCGGATACGGCGCGCTATGCCAACCACCACCCGTGGACCGCCCGACTGCCCCGCGACGCCGATATCGGCACGGCGCGCGGCGATCATGACATGCGTCTGGCCGTGTTCAACTATCCTTTGCAAGGGTGGGGCGACGCGGTGGTGATGAACCTGCTGATGGGCCTCGCTGTCGGGGAACAGATGAGGGATTTCAGCAAGGTCAGCTATCAACCCCTCGCTGCGGCCTTCCGCGAAATCGCGCCGGTGGAACAACGTCACGCCGAACTGGCCGCCGAAGGGTTGGAGCGCCTGCTGGAAACCGGTGACAAGATGAGCCTTCAGGCAAGCGTCGATTACTGGGCACCGCGCGTCGCGGCCAGCTTTGGCACCGGGGGGGCGGACCGGTTGGAGGCGTTGAAGGCCATGGGCCTGCGCCATACCGGAATGGACGAGATGCGCGCGGCCTGGGCTGCGTCTGCGGCGTCGCTGCTTTCGGGGCTTGGCCTGTCGCTGAATGCGTGAAACAACCGGCCACCGCGCGGTCTGTTTACGATTGCGCGGAGGGATAAAGACATCTTGGCGGTGCCGCCTTGGTGCCGCCCCGATGCGCGAAAGTCACCCCCCCGATTCGGGGGTCCGGGCCAAGTGTTAAAGGCCAAGTGTTAAAGCCCCCGAACCCCGGTCAGGGTGAGGGTGGAAACCGTCGCCGCATACTCTTCGCGCGCACCCGTATCCGCGCCGGGATTCCACATGTAGAACCAATTCAACATGCCAAAGACCGACATGGTCGCGGCCCGCAGTTTGCCCGCGTCTCTGCGAAACACATCCGGCGCGATATCGCATAGGATGTCGGACAGAAACTGAACCATATCCCGTTGATACCCAACAAGAATTTTCTGCTGCTCGGCGGGCAGGGCACCAAGCCCCGAGCTTTGTATCCGGTGCTCGTCATCGGCCCCCTGATAGGCCATAAGGATCTCCAGAACCACGGCGCGCAACGTGTCCTCGGGGCTTAACCCCGTGACATCCACCCCGCAGACCCGGTTCCGCAGCTCAAGCAGATAGGTTTCAAGGATGTCGAACAACAACGCATCCTTGCTGTCATAATAGTGGTAGATATTGGCCTTGGAGATGCCGCACTCACGGGCAAGAAGAGACATGGACGCGCGGTCAAACCCCTGATCTGCAAAAACTTTTGCCGCAGATTTCAGGATCTGACCGCGCTTTTGATCATAGTCTTTTGCAATGGATCTGGCCACGCCCGTTACCCTTTTTCGCGGCTGTCGATCACACGTACCGCCTTGCCCTGGCTGCGCTCAACCTCTCCCGGATTACCAACGATGATTTCGGCCGAAACCCCGATTATGTCCTTGATCCGCTTGGTCAACATGCGCGCGGCGGCGGTTTTGGAGAGCTCATCCACAGCGTCCAGGTTGGCCTCGACAAATACCCGCATCGCGTCCATCCGGCCCGAGGTGAACAGCTCGATCTGGAAATGCGGGGCAACGCCACCAGTGGCCATTACCTGTTCTTCAACCTGTGTCGGGAAGACATTGACGCCACGCAGAATGATCATGTCGTCACTGCGTCCGGTGATCTTTTCCATGCGCCGCATCGAGCGCGCCGTGCCGGGCAAAAGCCGGGTCAGGTCGCGGGTGCGATAGCGGATCATCGGCAAGCCTTCCTTGGTCAGCGTGGTGAATACCAGCTCGCCCATTTCACCATCTGGTAAGACTTCCCCAGTAGAAGGATCAATGATTTCGGGCAGGAAATGATCCTCCCAAATTACCGGACCATCCTTGGTTTCAACGCATTCATTGGCCACGCCCGGGCCCATGATTTCGGAAAGACCGTAAATATCGACCGCGTGCATGTCGAACGCCTGTTCCACTTCGTTGCGCATCGCATCGGTCCAGGGTTCGGCCCCAAAAACGCCCACGGCAAGCGAACTTTCACGCGGGTCAAGGCCAATCTTATGATATTGCTCAAGAATATTGAGCATATAGGAGGGTGTAACCATGATCCCGTCGGGTTTGAAATCTTCGATCAACCCGACCTGTTTCCCGGTCTGGCCGCCCCCCATGGGGACCACGGTGGCACCAAGCCGTTCGATCCCGTAATGGGCACCCAGCCCGCCGGTGAACAGGCCATAGCCATAGGCGTTATGCACCATGTCGCCTTTGCGCAGCCCCGCGGCGCGCAAGGACCGTGCCAGCAAATCGGCCCAGTTGTCGATGTCGCCCTTGGTGTATCCGACCACGGTCGGCTTGCCGGTGGTGCCGGACGAGGCGTGTAGCCGGATGATCTCTTCCCGTGGCACGGCGAACAGGCCAAAGGGATAGTGGTCGCGCAGGTCGTTCTTGTAGGTGAACGGGAATTTCGCAATATCCCCAAGGGTTTGCAGGTCATCCGGATGCACACCCGCGTCGTCGAACCGGGCCTTGTACATGGGGACATTGTCATAGGCATGGCGCACCGACCACTTCAGCCGGTCCAGCTGAAGGCTGCGAATTTCGTCGATAGATGCGATCTCGATCGGGTCAAGATCGGATGGTTTCGGCGTCAGGTCTTTCATGGATTATTCCTCCCCTTCCTGTTCGTCAAAAAGCGTGCCTTTGATGGCGCGGGACATCCCGCGGAATTCAGCGATAAGCACGTTGTCCTGATTGGTGACGGTGACATCATAAATCCCGCTGCGCCCGGTCAGCGACACTTCCACCGCTTCGGCGCGCAGCCGGTCGCCCAACCGTCCGGGGGCGATGTAGCTGATCACGTTATGCTGGGCGACAGTGGCTTGGTTGCGGCTGTTGCAGGCAAAGGCAAAGGCGCTGTCGGCCAGCGAGAACGTGATGCCGCCATGACAGATGCCGTGCCCGTTGGTGTGCTGCGGGACCACCGTCATTTCCAACACGGCGCGGCCCGCGTCGATTTCCGCGATTTCCATGCCCAGCCATTGGCTGGCCCTGTCGCCGGCCCACATGGCATCGGCGGATTTTCTGGCACGGTCCTGCGGGGTCATTCGCCCCTGAACTCCGGCGCGCGTTTATCAAGAAAGGCCCCGACGCCCTCGGCATAATCGGCGCTTTCGCCACAGGCCTTCATGGCATCCGCTTCCAGCTCCAGATGGGTCTCGAAATCGTTCGTGGCGGCGGCGTGAATGGCGCGTTTGGTTTGGGCGTAGCCAAAGGTCGGGCCGGTTGCAAACCCGGCGGTCAGGGCGCGCGCCTGATCCATAAGCTCTTCATCCGGCACACATTTCCAGATCAGCCCCCAATCGGCGGCGGTCTGGGCGGGCAGGGGTTCGGCGGTCAGGGCCAGGGCCTTGGCGCGCGCTTCGCCCAACAGGCGCGGCAGGTGCCAGCTTCCGCCTGTGTCCGGGATCAACCCGACCTTGGAAAAGCTCTGGATGAACTTGGCGCGGTCCGAAGCCAGCACGATGTCACACGCCAGCGCCACCGACGACCCGGCCCCTGCGGCCACCCCGTTGACAGCGCACACAACCGGCATGTCCAGTGACCGGATCAACCGCACCAGCGGTGCCCAATAGGTGCGCACGGTATCGCCCAGATCGGGCGGACCGTCCATCTTGCGTGGATCGCGGTCGCCAAGGTCTTGCCCGGCGCAAAATCCGCGTCCGGCCCCGGTCAGCAACACGGCGCGTTTACCCTCATCCCGTGCTGTTTCCAGAGCGGCGCGCAGGGCCAGATGCATTTCGGCATTAAAGGAGTTCAGCTTGTCCGGCCTGTTGAGCGATACCTCAACCCAATGTTCATGATTGGTGACGATGATGGTGTCACTCATGGCCGCATCCCTCCCGATTTTGCGTTCCTCCGGTAAAGTTCTTGCATAAACCGAACGGTTGGTCAATAAAAGGTTGTCCAATTGTCAGGGAGGGTAGGGCGATGAGCATCCAGCAGATCAACAGCTTTGTAGCCGGAGAATGGATCGCACCGGATAGCGGAGCGCGTGCGATTGCAAGCGCGGTGACGGGGGAGGTGATCGCCCAGGCCGGAAATGACGCGCTGGATGTGCTGCGGATGCTGGATCATGCCCGCACCGTGGGCGGCCCGGCCTTGCGCAAGCTGACATTTCATGACCGCGCCCGGATGCTCAAGGCGCTGGCGGTGGAGTTGGGCAAGCACAAACAGGCGCTTTACGACCTGTCCTTTGCCACGGGGGCGACCCAGGCGGATCATTTGATCGACATTGATGGCGGCATTGGCACGATGTTCGTCTTCGCCTCAAAGGGCCGTCGCGAAATGCCGGACTCCCAAGTGTTCCTCGATGGCGACATTGAACAGCTTTCGCGCCACGGCACCTTTCTTGGTCAGCACATTTGCACTCCTTTACAAGGGGTTGCAGTGCATATCAACGCCTTCAACTTCCCCGTCTGGGGAATGCTGGAGAAGCTGGCACCGACCCTGTTGGCCGGTGTCCCCGCGATTGTGAAACCGGCGACGGCGACCTGTTATGTCACCGAACTTGCCGTGAAAATCATGCTCGAAAGCGGCATCTTGCCCGCTGGCGCGCTGCAACTGGTGTCTGGTGGCCTGGGCGATATGCTCGACCATCTTGGGGCGCAGGATGTGGTCAGCTTTACCGGCTCGGCCGACACCGCATTGAAACTCCGTTCCTCGCGTCACCTGCTTGAAAACTCGGTGCGCTTCGTGGCGGAACAGGACAGTCTGAACGCGTCGATCCTTGGTCCCGACGCCACGCCCGGCACCCCGGAATTTGATTTGTTTATCAAGGAAGTGACCCGTGAAATGACCACCAAGGCGGGGCAGAAATGTACCGCCATCCGTCGTATCATTGCCCCCGAAGCGAGCGTTGAGGCCGCAATCGAAGCGATCTCGGCGCGCTTGTCCAAAACCGTTATCGGTGATCCGCGTGCCGAAGACACCCGCATGGGCGCATTGGTCAGCGCCGGGCAAAAGCACGACGTTCTGGAAAAGGCCGCAATTATCGGAACCGAGGCGGAGCGGGTCTTTGGCAACCCGGATAGCCTTCCCATGGATGGCAAGGGGGGGTTCCTGTCCCCGATGCTGTTCCATTGCGCCAATCCCGACACGTCAGAGCGGGTGCATGACACCGAAGCCTTTGGCCCGGTCAGCACCATCATGGGCTATTCCGACCTGTCCCATGCCATTGCAATCGCAAACAAAGGGCAGGGCAGCCTTGTCACCTCGCTGATCACCCACGACACCGACGTGGCGCGCGACGTGGTGATGGGGGCCGCCGCCTGGAACGGGCGACTCTATATCAACAACCGCGATTCGATGAAGGAAAGCACCGGACACGGTTCCCCCTTGCCTCACATGGTCCATGGTGGCCCCGGTCGTGCCGGTGGAGGCGAGGAGATGGGCGGTGTGCGCGGTGCCATGCACTATATGCAACGCACGGCCATTCAGGGCAGCCCCGACATGCTGTCCGCCATCGGCGGTAGATGGGTGCCGGGCGCGCAAGAGGTGCAAGGCCCCGCACATCCCTTTACCCGCCGGTTTGGCGAGCTGTCGATTGGCGAAACGCTCAACACCCCGTCGCGTATCGTCACCATGGACGATATTGAGAAATTCGCCCATTTCACCGGCGATACGTTCTATGCCCATATGGATGACGACGCGGCCAGGCGGAACCCGTTTTTCCCCGGTCGCGTTGCGCATGGCTACTTGTTGCTCAGCTTCGCGGCGGGGCTTTTCGTGGAACCCGACGAAGGCCCGGTTCTGGCCAATACCGGGCTTGATAACCTCAGGTTCATGAAGCCGGTTCAGGCCGGGGACAGCATCAAGGTGCGCTTGTCCGTCAAGGCGAAAACCCCCCGCAACGAAGAGTATGGCGAGGTGCGTTGGCACGTTACCCTGACCAACCAGGACGATGAAATGGTCGCGGAATATGAACTTCTGACGATGAATGCCTTCTAGGGCGACGCCTCGGATCACCAATTGGCCGCGCGCGTTGGAACAAGGCGGGAAATGTGCTAATGTCCCGGAATGACAGCACATTCCTCTTTTACATCGGCCATGCGTGGCCTGTTGGACCTTGGGTCTCTTAAAACCTGGTCGGTGATCGTCACCATTATGGGGGACTTGGCGGCCCGGCGTGGGTCCCGGCTCAGCGGCCCGGTGCTGAGCGCCCTGACCGATCCCATGGGTTTGAAACCGGAGGCGTTGCGGGTTGCGATCCACCGTTTGCGGCGGGATGGATGGATTGATAGCGAGCGTGAGGGGCGCAGGTCACTATATCGGCTGACCCCGCATGGTCTGTCGCGTACTCGATCGGTGTCCGAGCGGATTTACGGAACCGAGGCGGCACGCCCCAGTCAATGGCACATCTTGCTGGCACGCAGCGCAGAGGAGCTTGATGCGTTGGGCTTTGACAACGCAGTTTATCTTAATGGGCGCACGGCCTTGCTGCCTGATATGGCCGACGCGAGCGTTGTTCCGCCAGCTCTTCTTGCCTGGTCGATCGAGCCGGGCCAGATGCCGGACTGGGCTTTGGCCTGTGTTGTGTCATCCGATCTGGAAAACGAATTCGCCGCGTTGTCGACGGTGTTGGGCGGTACGCTTGATGACAGGTTTGGACGGGACTGGACCCTTGTCCAATCCACCGCCTTTCGGCTCTTGGTTCTGCACAATTGGCGGCGGTTGATCCTGCGGTTGGGCGCAGGGCATGAAAGCCTGTTGAACAAAGACTGGAGCGGGGCAGAGTGCAGGGTCCGGGTGGGGGACGTGCTATCCCGTTTTCCCAGACCGGATGCGGCTGTGTTGCTTGCGCAATTGACCCCCTGACCCATCATGGCGTCTGGTGGGCCCGCGTCTGGGCATGGACTGTAGTCGCATTATGAGGGTTCACGCCGCATCGTTATCCTTGGTTTCCAGCAGAGCAAGGAGATTGGTTTCCAGTTCTTTCTCCAGTTCCCGCCCGCGTTTGATATACGCTTTGTTCTCCGAAGACGGAGTGTCGGGGTCCCAAAGCTCGGCCAGTTCCCGCACTGCGCGGCGGTCATGAGCGTAAAACTCCTTTTCCGCGGCGGCGGCTTCGTATTCGGAAAGCCCAATGTTTTCCAAAACATACCGTCCAGCCCGGAGGGAACTGTCAAACATCTCGCGTATAATGTCATTGGCCCCGGCCCGGAACAGGCGATACACCTGATTGCGGTCTTTTGCGCGCGCGATGATATGCAGATCAGAGCGTTCGCGCCGGGCATATTCCACAAGCTTGAACGCGCTGTCCGGGTCATCCAGCGCCACGACAAGAATATGGGCGTCCGACAATCCTGCGGCATGGAGCAGTTCGGGCCGGGTGGGGTCTCCGAAAAACCCCTTGAACCCGAACCGTCGCATCAACTGGATGGTCTTCATGTCATGGTCCAGAACCACGGTCCGAAACCCTGAAGACCGAACCAACCGGTTGACGATTTGGCCGAACCTTCCAATCCCGGCAATGATCACCGGCCCCTGTTCATCAATTTCATCGGGCGCGTGGTCTTCGCGGTGATCGGTAATCAGCTTCGTGAGGAGATCATAGAAGATAAACAACAGAGGAGTGATCAGCATGGACAGGGCGACGATCAATAGAATCTGTTCGGCAATCTCGTCCGGCAGGACGTGCTGTTGCCGCGAAAATGAGATCAGGACAAAACCGAATTCCCCCGCCTGGGACAGAGACAGGGTGAACAGCCATAGATCGTGCCGCCGCAGCCCGAAACTGCGCCCCAGAAGAAACAGGATGATCCCCTTGGTGGCAATCAATATGAGGGTCAGGCCGATCAACACCGCAGGGTTTGAAAGCAGCACGGAAAAGTCGATGCCCGACCCCACGGTGATAAAGAACAGGCCAAGCAACAGGCCCTTGAACGGCTCGATATCGCTTTCCAATTCATGCCGGAACTCGCTGTTGGCCAGAACCACCCCGGACAGGAATGCGCCAAGTGCCGGGGACAGGCCCACCAGGGTCATGAGAAAGGAAATACCGATGACGATCAGAAGCGCCAATGCGGTATACATTTCACGCAGCCGCGCGGCATGGATGAACCGGAACACGGGGCGGGTCAGGTAGACCCCGGCCAGCACAACTCCTCCGACCACGGCCAGGGTCACGAGCGTGACCTCCCACCCGGGTAACCCTTCGACCAATGACATGGCCGCGCCATGCCCGCCTCCCTGCCTGTCTTCCGAGACCGCGCGGAGCACAGACCCATCCGGGGCCAGCGAGATAACGGGAGAGAGGGCCAACAGGGGCAGGAAGGCCAGCATGGGAATGACCGCGACGTCCTGAGTCAACAGGACCGAAAACGCAGAGCGTCCTCCCCCCGTCTGCATCAACCCCTTTTCGGAAAGAGTTTGCAGCACAATCGCTGTTGAAGACAGGGCCAGGATCAAACCGATGGCCAGCGCGGTGTTCCACGCATAGCCAAAACCAAGTGCGCCAACCATCACGGCAAGGGTGGTCATCAGTATCTGCAATCCGCCCAGCCCGATCAGCCGGTGGCGCATATCCCAAAGCGCATTGGGTTCCAGTTCAAGCCCGATCAGGAACAGCATCATCACGACCCCGAATTCGGCCACGTGCCGAAGCTCATGGTTTTCTGCTCCGAAACCGGGGATCAACCCGATCAGGATACCGGCGGCAAGATAGCCCAGCACCGACCCAAGCCCAAGGCGGGCCGCGAGGGGTACCGCGATGACCATGGCAACAAGGTAAATTGAAGCCTGATACAGAAATCCTTCCATCATCGCTCCTTTACATCGGCAGGGGCGCGTCGGCCTTGATCTGGTCCATTACGATCTGGCTTCTCACCCGGCTTACCGCAACATGGGTTAGCAAGGTTTCGTGGATCAACCGGTTCAATGCGGCAAGGTCCGGGGTATAGATCCGCAACAACAAATCGGCATCCCCTGTCAGGGCCCAGGCGCTGGTGATTTCGGGGCGTGTTTCCACCAATCGGTTGAAGCTTTTCGCCTGATCCGGCTCGTGGGTTGAAAGCTGTACCTGTACAAAGGCCTGAACCGCCAACCCCAACCGTTCGGGATCAAGCCGGGCGGTATAGCGTTGTACCACACCTTCGGCCTCCAGCCGCTGACGGCGTCGCCCCGCCTGGCTTGGCGAAAGGTTCAGCAACTCGCCAAGCTCTTGTGCCGTCAAATGGGCATTGGATTGAAGTGCGGCCAACAGCCGGGCATCTAAATCGTCAAGCATATGCAGAGTTTTAGCGTTTCAGGTGAAGACTATGCAACAACCCCGCATGTTTTTCGAAAAAATGGCTCGGAGGTGTCCGCAAACGGGGGGATGAGGTTTTAGCCGCGCGGCATTTTCAGGATCACGTTCCGCCCGTTCTTGTTATAGCGCAACTCGCTATCCCCGATGGCGGAAATACGACCGCCATCAATCCGGTCACCGATTTTCACTTTCTTGTAACGCCCGTTGGCAAGCCGGACCAGCGCACGGCGGCTTGAGGGCTTGCCGTAAACCCCGATCAGGTTGATCTTGCGCAGGTTGAGGGCGTTGCGCACGGTGGCCTGTTTGGCGACTGACGCCTTGGACGGAATCTTGGGGGTGACTGTGCGGGGTTTGACCGCAGCCACCTGCGTCACGCGCGCCTCGCTGTTTTCGGCTTTCTTGCGGGCGCGTTCCACGACGCGGGAGAAGTTGCGCGACCGCGCGTTCGGGCGCCGTGATTCCACGACGGCCTGTGCTGTACCGGGCTTAAAACGGATGGTCCCCGCGGCTGCGGTTGCCTCGGGCGCGTCTGGGTTCTGTGTCTCTTCGGGCTTTGCCCCGGGCTCCGGTTTGACCTCGACAACCTGAGGGGCGGACTCTTCGACCGGATCCGGGATTGCTTTTGGCGGACGGGCCTTGGGGCGCAGCCCGGCCAACTCGGCGCGGGAACGTCCACCAAAGGTTTCACGCTCGGTCTGCTCAACCAGATTGACGGGGCGCAGTTTGGGACGCAGACCGGCGAGCCGCTTTTCCGCCGCGCTCAACTCGACCTTCTCGGTGCGTTCGGGAAGGGTGCCGGGGGCCCGGGGCGGTCTGCCTGCGAACACCATGAACCCTTCCGGGCTGCGCGCACCTTCGGCTGTTGCGATGACCAGCCCGCGATCGTCCAATGCAAACTGGGTGCCGCGCGCAATGGTCGGGGCGATCTCGCCCAGATTGCGGTCGGTTTGCAGCTCGGCCAGCGCCGGAAGCGCCACGGCATCTTGTGAATCGACCTGCGGGTCGATGGACGCCACGTAAAGGTTGTTAAGGTGCGACGGGCTGGGAAGCTCAGGCGAATCCGGGGCCAGCACCCAGATCCCGGTCACGGCATAGCGCGACTGTGCTTCCTGTAGGCTAACAGGATCAGGTTGCGCCGGTTGAGCCAGCGCCGAAGGCGAGGCACCATCACTCACGCCAGTGCCAAGAGCGGCGGTTTCGAAACTGTCTTCGGGGCGTGTGGGCACCATCGCCTCTTCGCCTTCCGCCATCAGTTCATCCGCCGCATCCGGCGGCAATGTGGCGATCTCGGTCGTGCGTGGCGCAAAGAACCGGGCCAACCCTTCGTCAAGAAAGATCGACGCCCATGCCGCAACACCGGCAAGGAAGATCAACAGGCAAGCGGTCAGGATCAACCCAAGAAAGCGGGGTTTTCCACCAACATCGACCTTGTTTTTTTCAGGCTCGCGCGCGCCGAACACTGTCATCCGCTGGCGTTCGGATTGGGCATTTCCCTGTGTAGCGGGCCTCTGTGTGGCGGGTTGATCGGTATTTGCGGCGTCCCGCGCGACCTTTGCTTCGGATCGGCGCGCCCGGGTTGCGGCGATGGAATTGCCAATTCCCGCCGCGACACCGCTGGCCAGATCCGCGCCACGGCGGCTGATAAATGCCATTCGGCTTTCGCCCTGGCTTTCGGGTTCGGAGGCTTGCGGACGTTCCACCGGAGCCGGGGCCGCGGGGGAGGCGAACTCGGTCTCATTGCGAGCCGCAAGGTAGGCGGGCATCGGGGGCACGTCATCTTCGATGTCATCAAAGCTGGCGGCAGGGGCGTGATCGCTCTCCGGCACCCCTTGGATTTCGGGCGTCGCGGCGTCGCCGCTGTCCTCGTCCCCGGTCGGAATCGGAATGCTGGGCGCGGTCAGATCATCGGCACCGCGCCGCACACCGCTTAACGTTGGTGCCGCGACAGCGTCCGGCACCATGTCAGCCCGGACATTGCGTTGCGCTCGGATCGTCGAAAACGCGGGGGCAACGCTGGTATTTTCGACCTCTGGCCTCTCCTCGACCTTCGGCCTTTGGGCCTCGTCCCGGGACGGGGGCTCAACCGCCGGAGCGGTCAGGGGGGCAGGCTCGGAGTCTGCATCAGCCACCTGACTTTGTGCGAAATGCTCGAAGGTGGGAAGCGGTGGGGTCGGCTCTGCGGTCTCTGCGCTGTCTTCCGCGAGAGGCGGAGCAACGGGTTCGGGGTCCGGTGTGGGCGCTGGGGGTGTCTCGGGGGGGGGCGCTTCTGTGGGCGTCACCACAGGGGCCGCGGTGGCGACCGGGTCTGCGGGCTTGACCGGAGTTGCAACGCCGATCACACGGATCGGGGCCGTGTCGCGCAGCACCTCTTCGCCTTCGGCCAACCGCGCGGCGGCAAAGGCGGTGGTGCCAAAGAACGGTTCCCCGGAAAAATCATCCCCGTCCGGTGTGGCGACGAAACTGAGCGGTTGAAAACCGTGCTCGACCGCGAAATTTTCGGCCTCGCTCAAGGTGTCCCAGGCCACGGCGGCCACGTGTGTCATGTCCCCGTCAGTGGACCAGTCATAAGCCAGTTCATCGACGGTATAAGGCGTCGCCCCATCCAGCGCATCGCGGATCAGCGCATCCCGTTGCGTATCGTCCATAACGCCGGTTCCAAGCGACAGATATTTGATCTGGTCGTTGGGAATGACAAGTTTGGTCAGCAATTCCCCGCCGTTCAGCGCCTCGGCCCTGGTCCGAAGATCCGACAGCGCAGCACCAAGATCGGGCGAATCAAGCCCGACATCTCCGACTTTGTTCCAGCCGGGAAAAGCCCTGTGCAGAAGGGCAATGCCTTCAAAAGACAGGGAAAGCGCAAAATTTGGTTTCATCGCCGCTGCTCTAGCACTCTTGACCAGTCAACGGAAGTCTCTCCCGCATCACTTTGATTCTACAGCAGTTCCCCGCCGAGGGGAAGGTTAACGCCGAACCGGGGCAGGAATAGAGTGTTTCCAACCGGAAATTGGTTGGAAAACGGAACACGCCCCCGCGTGGTGTTGCGGGGGCGTGGGGGCCGCAAAAGCGGTTAGGCGGTGGCCTGGGTCAATGCCTGATCCAGATCCGCGATCAGGTCGTCGGCGTCTTCGATACCGATAGAGACACGCACCACGTTGGGGCCCGCGCCCGCCGCTTCCTGCATCTCTGGCGACAGTTGCCGGTGGGTGGTCGAAGCGGAATGGATGATCAGAGAGCGCGCATCACCAAGGTTTGCGACGTGGCTGAAAATCTCCAGAGAATTCACAAGCTTGACACAGGCGTCATAGCCACCTTTGACGGCGAAGGTGAACAGCCCGCCTGCGCCCTTGGGACAGATTTTTTCAATCCGACCGTGATAGGGCGAGGAGGCCAACCCGGCATAGGTCACATAATCCACGCGCGGGTCATTCTCCAACCAACCTGCCACCTTCCTGGCATTCTGAACATGCCGTTCCATGCGCAGCGACAGGGTTTCGATCCCCATAAGCGTGTAATGCGCTGCTTGCGGGTTCATGGTCATGCCAAGGTCACGCAGGCCGATGGCAATTCCGTGGAAGGTAAAGGCCAGAGGTCCGAACGTTTCGTGGAACTTGAGGCCGTGATAGGCTTCTTCCGGCGCGCTGAGCGATGGGAACTTGTCGCTGGCCGACCAGTCAAAGGTGCCGCTGTCCACCACGCAGCCCCCCATCACCGTGCCATTGCCGGTGAGGTATTTGGTGGTCGAATGCACCACCAGCGTGGCACCGTGTTTGATCGGGTTACACAGGTAGGGCGTGGCCGAGGTATTATCCACGATCAACGGCACGCCAGCGGCGTTGGAGATCGCGGAAATCGCATCAAGGTCGGTGATGTAGCCGCCCGGATTCGCGATGGATTCACAGAATACGGCACGGGTGTTATCATCAATTGCCGCGGCGACTGCATCGGTGTCGTCGAAATCGACGAATTTCGCTTCCCAACCGAACCGTTTGATGGTCTGGCCGAATTGCGTCATCGTACCCCCATAAAGGCGGGTCGAGGCGACAACGTTCATGCCCGGCTGCATCAGCGGGAACAGCGCCATCAACTGGGCCGCGTGGCCCGACGAACAGCATACCGCACCCGCGCCACCTTCCAGAGTGGCAATCCGTTCCTGCAACACCGCTACGGTGGGGTTGGTCAGGCGGGAATAGATGTATCCCACTTCCTGAAGGTTAAAGAGCGCCGCGGCATGATCCGCATCGCGGAACACATATGCCGTGGTTTGGTAAATCGGCGTCTGACGCGCACCCGTGGCGGGATCGGGGCGTGCCCCGGCGTGAATCTGCAGTGTATCGAACCCGTGGGCCATTGTGATCTGTCCTCCGTGATGGCTGTTTTCCACGATTCTAGGGGAAGGGGGCAGGCGGGGCAACTCAGCCAGATCAATTAAGACACTGATTTGGAGAGGGGGGCGCGCGTCGGGAAATTCTCCCGTTCAGCCGACGACAGACAGAAGGTTTTCCGGCCTAGCGCATCCAGAACCCTTCGCGCCGGATCTTGTTGCGGATCGCCTGCTCTTTGCGGGGCAGGTTGTCGCGGTCAAACAGGTCACGTACCTTGTGGCCGCGCCCCTGATAAACCATCCGCTTGATCGGTTCGTATTGCTTGAGCACCTTCTTGATCCGGTTCGGTGCGGCCACGGTTTCAAGAACCTCCACCACGTGATCGCTTTCCCGGGCATAAAGCAATGGGAACATACGATAATGACAGCTGACGCTGCCATCTAGGAACCCGGGTGCCAGAGCATCGCGCCCCCCGCCAAAGGAGTGGATCACAAGCGGCAGAACCACCTGGTCCAGCCATGGATCGAGCGATTGACAGACCAGCGCATCCGGCCGGTTGTCCCGCACCGAAACGGCATAGTCCAGGAAGCGTTTCCCAAACGCCACCGGACAGGTATAGTAAAAGAACCCGGCATTGAAATAGAGGTAGCGTTTCCAGAACTCATCAGGTTGCGACAGGTCCAGAGAGCTTTCGAAATCGAGATCGAACATGTCGTAAAGCGATTTCCAAATTTCATTGTAGCCGGGGCCGTAAAGCTCGATCGTGGGCCAGGTGTTTTCACGCTTCAAAGAGGCGCTTGGGCGTTCAAAGTCAAACGGAACCTCTGTGATGTCGCCGGTGATCAACGTATCTGTGTCAAAGAACACGAAGGGTTCGCCTTCGGGCAGGGCCAAAAGGGCTTCGATTTTGTTCCCAAACGGGTAGTATTCCCCAAACTGCTTGTTTTCAAACGGTATAATTTCAACGTCAAGATCGGCCAGTTCGGCCAGAACATCACCATTTCCCATGCGTGGATCCCTGGACCACCGCGTGTTCGGCTGTGGTTCCGCGACAAATAGGTGCCCGCGAAAATCGGGGCTCATCGCGCGCAACGAGGCTGCGAACAACAGGGCCTCGTATTGCAAACGTCCGTTTTGCCCAACGATCATGATATTGAAAGCCTGGCTTTTTTTTGCCTTTGCGGCCATTATCGGTCCTGCCCTTACTTGCTCGGGGGCACTATAAGGGGCGAAGTCTGGTTGCGCCAAGGGGCCGTGTCGCATTTTTTTGCAAGAAGGAATTTGAGCCATGATCGATCTGCTATTTGCCTTGATTGCAATCGGAGTTGGAAGCGCGGGAGGAGGGGCTGATCACGGCGTGGTCAAGGCTGCCCCGGAAGCGCCGTCCACCCCGGCCTATGTGGCCGAGGATCAAACCCCAACAGGCAAGTTCACCACGGCGGTTGAGGTGAAACCGATCCTCGCGGCGACGCGGGCCAATTGGGTGGCGGTGCGGGAGTATGAAGGTCAGGACCTGGTCTATTTCTCCCATCTTCTGGCTTGGCGCTGCGGGTTGGTTGGGGTGCGCTATGCTATAAACGGCGGGGCACAGAAGGACTGGCCCCTTGCCCCGTGCCAAATCGACACGGCGCAACCCAACGCAATCCCACGGGACGCCAGAATATATGAAAGCCACGCATTGAAATCGGTCGAAACCATTTCGGTTGAGCTGATCTATGACGACCTGACACGTGAAACCGCTGTGTTTTCGCGTAAATCGGTGCTGATGCCATAACTCCGCAGATCACGAGGCGTTTCGGGTCAACCCAGAGCGTTTTCGAACCGATGAGAATTGACCTGACCGGATATGCCCCGGGACTGCCAAAGGCGTGGCAGGGTATTTCCGACTCAGTCTGTTCGAATTTCGTGACCGGCTTTGGTGTCAGAGGATAGCGGGAAGCATATTGAAATCAAAGTGGTGGGCGACCCTGGAATCGAACCAGGCGTGCGTCTCCGCGAGGGAGTTACAGTCCCCTGCCACACCTTGCGGCCTGTCGCCCACTTTGCGGTCGTCTTGACGACCGTGAGGGGGTGATTACTCCCCCCATCTGGGGTCGTCAACAGGAAATTCTTCTGCTATGGCCGCAAGGCAGTGCAGGTCACCGGGAAAAGGCGGAAAACACCATGAAAAAGCCCAAGTGGGTCGTGGAAAAAGAGCAGGCGAAACGGGCGACCGCATCGGAAACGGTTTGGTTGTTCGGTCTGCACGCGGTGCGCGATGCGTTGATGAACCCGGCGCGGGAACGGGTGCGGTTGATCGTGACCCGAAACGCTCATGACAAGCTGGCCGATGCTATCAAGGCCAGCGGGATGACGCCAGAAATGGCAGATGCGCGCAGGTTTACCGCGCCTCTTGACCCACAATCGGTGCACCAGGGGGCCGCGTTGGAGGTCAAGCCGTTGAACTGGGGCGGATTGGCCGACCGTTGTGTCGGGGTGCCGGAACGCGCGCCGCGTGTCGTGTTGCTTGACCGGGTCAGCGATCCGCATAACGTGGGCGCGATCCTGCGCTCTGCCGAAGTGTTTGGAGCCGTGGCCGTTGTTGGAATGCGTCATCACGCCGCTCCGGAAACCGGGGCTCTGGCCAAAACCGCAAGTGGCGCGTTGGAACGTCAACCCTATCTCCGGGTGCGCAACCTGTCAGATGCGATTACCGAATTGCAGGCGATGGGGTATCTTGTTCTTGGACTGGATGGTGAGGCAGAGCAGTCTATCGAACAGGCGGTGGAGGGGCGGCGTGATCGGCCCATCGCGCTTGTGCTTGGGGCAGAAGGGCCGGGGTTGCGCCAGAAAACAAAAGAGACCGTCGACGCGCTGGTTCGTATTGATTTTGCAGGGGAGTTTGGATCCCTCAATGTGTCGAACGCGGCTGCCGTTGCGCTTTATGCGGCGCGCGAAGACGGCTAGGAGCAGGTCGGCGAGGATTCGCTTGTTCACAAATTTCTTACCTTGTCTTCACAAATACTTATCCCCACCTATCTGTTAGTCGAAGGGCGGAAACGGAACTCCCGCCTTTCGAATACACTGTCCCTCGTTCCGTGACTGCGCCCAGATCCGTTCTGGGCGCTTTTTTTCGTCCGGGATTGGAAGTAGGGTCGGGCTTATGAGTGAAAATTATACAGACGCATTCCTGCGCAACATTCTTGAGCGCACCCGGACCGTCGCGGTTGTGGGCGTGTCCATGAACCCAGTGAGGCCAAGCTATTACGTAGCGCGGTATCTGGGGCTGAAAGGGTACAAGGTGATCCCGGTAAATCCGGGTCATGCGGGCAAGGAACTGTTTGGAGAAACCGTACGGGGCGATTTGTCTGAGATAGACGAACATATTGATATGGTTGATATTTTCAGGCGTTCGGAACATGTTTTTCCAATCGTGGATGCCGCCTTGGCAGCGTTCCGCGACGTGTCATGCATCTGGATGCAGATCGGTGTGACCCATGCCGACGCGGCGCAAAAGGCGCGTGATGCGGGCGTGGATGTGGTGATGAACCGTTGTCCCAAGATCGAGTATCAGCGCTTGTTTGGGGAACTGCGCATGGGCGGGTTTAACACGGGGGTGATTTCGTCGAAACTGAGCTAAAGCGTCCTGCCAAAACCCTGAATCACGGGTTTTTGGCAGGACGCGCGAAACACATAACGGTCGCGCTGTGTTCTCGTCGCTCTCGTGCGGGCGCGCCTCGCGAGGCAGCCTGTCAGGGCTGACGAGCCGCCTTTTCCGCCAATCCAGACTGTCCCTGGCGGCGGGCCAGTTCTGTCATGACATCGGCAACGCTCACATTTTGTGCGCGCAGCATGACCAGAAGGTGAAAAATCACGTCCGCCGCTTCGGAGGTCAGACCCTTCTGATCCCCTTTCACGGCTTCGATCACAGCCTCAATCGCTTCTTCTCCAAACTTTTCCGCAACTTTTTCCGGCCCTTTGGCCAAAAGTTTCGCGGTCCAGCTATCGGACACATCCGCGCCAGCCCGTTCTGCGATGATTTGTTCCAGTTCTTCCAACGTCATGTTTCGATCCTCATGGGAATTCCGACCGCGGCCATGTGCTCTTTGGCTTCGCGGATCGTATAATCGCCGAAGTGGAAGATTGACGCCGCCAAAACCGCGCTTGCGCCGCCTTTGGTGACGCCTTCCACCAGATGATCCAATTCGCCGACCCCGCCCGAGGCAATCACCGGAATGCTCACGGCATCGGAAATCGCGCGGGTGAGGGGCAGGTTGAACCCGGCGCGGGTGCCGTCGCGATCCATCGAGGTCAAAAGGATCTCACCGGCGCCTTTCGATTCCACTAACCGGGCGAACTTGACCGCGTCGATGCCCGTGGGTTTACGTCCGCCGTGGGTGAAAAGCTCCCATTTTCCGGGGCTTACGGTTTTGGCATCAATGGCGACAACGATGCATTGGCTACCGAACTGATCCGCGGCATCCGCCACAACATCGGGATTTTCCACGGCCGCCGAGTTGAAGCTGACCTTGTCCGCGCCGGCCAAAAGCAGGTTGCGGACATCCGTGGATGTACGCACACCGCCCCCTACGGTAAGAGGGATATAGCATTGTTCTGCCGTGCGCTGAACCACGTCAAACATGGTGCTGCGGTTTTCATGGGTCGCATGGATATCGAGAAAACAAAGCTCGTCCGCCCCTGCCGCGTCATAGGCACGGGCCGATTCCACCGGGTCGCCGGCATCGACCAAATCGACGAAATTGACACCTTTGACAACACGGCCATCGGCCACGTCGAGGCAGGGAATGATACGGGTTTTCAGCATGTTACCTCAGTATCTCCAGGGCGGAGGGCAAATCAATCGCGCCGTCATAAAGCGCACGGCCAGAGATCGCGCCATTGAGCGGAGCGCCACAGGTTTTCAACGCGCGCAGATCATCAAGCGATGACACACCGCCCGAAGCAATCACCGGGATCGAGACCGCCTTGGCCAGCGCCGCCGTGGCGTCGACATTCGGGCCTTTCATGGCACCATCACGCAGGATGTCCGTGTAGATGATCGCGCTAACCCCCGCATCTTCAAAGGATTTTGCCAGATCCGTGGCGTCCACATCAGTTTCCTCGGCCCAGCCTTTCGTCGCCACCTTGCCACCACGGGCGTCGATGCCAACAGCCACTTTGCCCGGAAATTCCCGCGCCGCGTCGCGCACCAGATCGGGGTTTTCAACGGCCACGGTGCCCAGGATCACACGCGCCAATCCGCGTGACACCCAGCGTTCGATCGTGGCCATGTCACGGATGCCACCGCCCAGTTGAGCCGGGACTCTGGTCTGTTCCAAAATCGCTTCGACCGGTGCGGCGTTCACCGGTTCACCGGCAAAAGCCCCATTCAAATCAACAAGATGTAACCACTCGCAACCGGCATTCACGAACTCCAGCGCCTGGGCTGCGGGGTTTTCGTTGAACACGGTTTCACGGTCCATATCACCATGAACAAGACGGACGGCACGGCCATCCTTGAGGTCGATCGCGGGGTAGAGGATCATCGGCAAAGCCCTTGTTTTCATTGCTTGCGCGGGGTTTCGCATGGTCCTGCCGGAAATGCAACGTGACCCATAGTCAGGCTTGATCGGTCGGCCAGCTTCGGGGCAGGATGGGGTGTCACTCTAGGGAGGAGAAAAAAACATGAAAAAAATCATAAGCTTGACCGTTGCGGGCCTGTTTCTGGCCGGGGCTGCGGCTGCGGATCCGGTGTTGGGGACATGGAAAACCCAGACCGATGATGGTGCCTATGCCCATGTGAAGATGACGAAATGCGGTTCCAACGTCTGTGGTACCATCGTCAAAACCTTCAATTTCGGCGGCGAATACAATTCCAAAAACAAGGGTAAGCAATTGGTTCGCAACATGAAACCGGGCGGGGACGGATCCTATTCGGGCAAGGTTTGGCGCCCCTCGAATGGCAAGGTCTATATCGGCAAGATGCAGCTTTCGGGCAACAAGCTGAAGCTCAAGGGCTGTGTGGCGGGGGGGCTTTTGTGTTCGTCCCAGACCTGGAGCCGCATCAATTAAGCGCGCTTGTTAACATTTGTGGCAAACCGGGCCAATCGGGGGGGTGACAAACGGGTGCCCGGGCGGCACCACAGCGGCACCCCTTTTGGGCCGGTTTTTGATCAAATGGAATGGTAAACGCGGCGTACGGACTGGACGCCGCGTTTCATTTTTGCGCAACAGCTCGCGCCCTCACTCTGTCCTCGCCCTGTCCCCGGTCTGTGGCGCGCAGCGGGCGACGGCACTCAGGGAGTCCAGCGCAGGAAATTGGCGATCAGGCGCAGGCCGGTCGACTGGCTTTTTTCCGGGTGAAACTGCATCCCCAACATGTTGTCCCGTCCGACCATCGCGGTGATGTCCCCGGCATAATCCACATGGGCCAGACGGTGCGCCGGATCGGCCACCTTGAAGTGATAGGAATGGACGAAATAGGCGTGCTGTCCCGTCTCGACCCCGTCAAACACCGGGTGCGGGTGGTCAAGCACCAAGTCGTTCCACCCCATATGTGGCACTTTCAGGGTTTCATCCGAGGGCGTGATCCGGGTCACGTCCCCTGCGATCCAGTCAAAGCCGGGCGTTTCGGTGTATTCCAGCCCGCGGCTGGCCATCATCTGCATCCCGATACAGATGCCAAGGAAGGGTTTGCCGCCGTCAATCACCGCTTCGGAGATGGCTTCGAACACGCCGCGATGATCGAACAGGGCCTTGCGACAGGCGGGAAAAGCACCGTCACCGGGCAAAACCACCCGCGCCGCCGACCGGATCAGATCGGGGTCCGAGGTCACGTGCACCTCGCCCGCGTCCATTTCCGCGGCCATGCGTTGGAACGCTTTTTCAGCCGAATGCAGGTTGCCGGATTCGTAATCGACGATGGCGGTGATCATGGCAGGTCTTTCGATAGAACAGAGAGGGTTCCCCGACCCGGTCCGGTCCGGTCCGGTCCGGGGCGGGCCAGGGGTCAGAGCGCACCCTTGGTCGAGGGGATCGCATCTGCTTTGCGCGGGTCGGTTGCCAGCGCGTCGCGCAGGGCGCGGGCCACCGATTTGAACGCGGCTTCGGCGATGTGGTGCGAATTCAGCCCATGCAGTTGGTCCACATGCAGGGTGATCCCGCCATGGGTGGAAAACGCCTGAAAGAACTCGCGCACCAGTTCGGTATCGAAGGTGCCGATTTTCGCCGTGGGCAGGTCGACATTCCACACAAGGAAGGGCCGCGCCGACAGGTCCAGTGCCGCGCGCACCAATGCGTCGTCCATGGGCAAAAGGCAGGAGCCATAGCGCACGATCCCCTTCTTGTCGCCCATGGCGGTGGTCAGCGCCTGACCCAGCGCGATGCCCACGTCTTCGACCGTGTGGTGATCGTCGATATGCAGATCGCCCGAACAGCGCACGGTCATGTCGATCAGCGAATGGCGCGCCAGCTGGTCCAGCATGTGGTCAAAGAACCCCACGCCGGTCTGGTTGTCATAGGTCCCGGTCCCATCAAGATTGATCTCGACCCGGATATCGGTTTCGGCGGTTTTGCGGGTGACGTTGGCCTTGCGCATGTCATGTCCCCTGGATTGGTGCTGCGTGGATGCCGTGTTGATGCGGGGCCGTTATAGGGCGGGTGCGCGCGGGTTCCAAGCGTGCGTTGCGCCACCATTGAAAAAGCGCCGTGTTGTGACATGCCGTGTTGTGACATTTTGAAAATGCGCGTTACGGGTGTTTAATGGGGGCAGTTTCAATTTTTAATAGATTCGTTTTAGGGATGGATCATGGGGATTTTCATGCGGCCGGGCAAGGATCGGCACGGGAGAAAGCACGGGAAAAGCTATGGGCGCGCGGCGCGATGGGCGGTTGTGGCAAGCTGTCTTGCGCTTGCGGGGTGCGGTGGCCAAAAGGCCAAGCCGCCGTATCGTGTCCTTGCGGCGTCGGACGCGACCTGTGCCGCTCCCTTTTCGCTGGGTGCCAGTAATCGTGAAAAAGAGGCGTTGGTGAAAAACCCCGAGCGATATAAATGCGCCCTCCAGACCCATCTGCTTCCTGGTGCAGAGCGGGCGCGGGCCGCTGTGGTGGAAGAGATAGAGCGGGCGCGCGCCTTGGTGGCGGCGACAGAGGCGACAGGCGAGGCCGGGGGGCAAGGCGTGCAAGGCGTACGGGCGGGAGAGACTGGCGCAGGGCCGACAGCGGGCGCGCCCGAGCTTGCCCGCGCACGGGCGTTGATCGAACGGGGCGGGGTGCCCGACACCCCGTGGATCCGGGCGGCACGGGTCGCGGGGCAGCGGCTTTTCCATTCGGATCAATACCATCTTGCCTATGTGGAGATGAACGACGCTGGCGTGTTGGATGTCAAAGCGTCCGGGGGCGGCGGGCAAGGCGGGCAAAAGGGCACGTTTCAGCTTGATCAGCTTCTCAGCCACCTTGACGCCAACAGACGGCAGGGGGTGCAGAATTACGTGATCGTCTATGTTCATGGCTGGCGACATGATGCGGCGATCCGGGACGGGGATGCGTTGAAATTCCGCCGGATGCTGGGATACACGCGGGCGGCGTTGAACACCCGTTGCGTGGAGCAGGGCCGGTATTGCAACGCCGCACTGACCGGCGTTTTTCTGAGCTGGCAGGGCCGCGTGGTCGATGAGGGGGCGTCTGACGCGAACACCGGGCAGGGTATGAATACCGGATTTGGGGCCGCGGCGGCGCTGGCCACTTTCGAAAACCGTTGGCACAAATCCTGTGAACTGGGCGGAAGCGCGCATCACTGTAACGCGGCGCGGCCGGGCCGTGTGGCGCCGGTGGCCCGGGTGCTGCGCCGGGTTCAGGGCAAGCTGTCGTTGAAACCCGGGGATGCGACGCGCGACAAGATGATGGTGGTGGGGCATTCCATGGGCGGCAACATGTTGGCCACGATGCTTGAGCCCGAGGCGGTGAAGGCGGTTCAGCGGCGCAGAACCACGACACAAAAGCGGCGCGAGATGGGGCCGCTTCTGGGGGATCTGGTTGTTTTGCTGAACCCGGCGGCGCGGGCGCGCACATGGACCAGCATTCAGGCCGCAGAGCGCAAAGAGGCGGGGCTGCAGAACACCAATCAGATCACCTGTCAGCGGATCCGAGAGGAGGCGGGCCAGACGCCCGGATGCAAACAGGCCTACCAGAAGCGGCTGGACCAATGGCAGCGGCTTTACCCCGTGACCCAGCGCCCGGTTTATGTATCGCTGACCTCGACCGGGGACTGGGGCACTCTGCGCCGGGCAAGGCGCAAGGTGAACAGCGACAGCGCCACGGGCAGCGTTTTTCCCATCGCCGCCATCTTTGGGGGGGCCAGCAAGCGGACTGATTTCATCGCCCCCGGACATATGGTGCCGCAATACGCCAACCCTTACCGGTTGACCGGCAGGGCGGAAGGCGCGTCCCATGAAATGGCGGTTCTGTCCGGAGCAACGGTGGGGGCCGACAGGTATCCATCGGTTTACCGCAATGCCACCAAGCCGCAGCTGTCGTGGTGTGCGCCTGCCGATGGCTGGCTGTGGCGCATTCGCACCGGCGAGGGGAAGCACCCCCGGGGCCGACGGGACAAGTGGGATTACGGTCAGATTTCTGCGCCCAAACCCGGGAGCGACGACACAGGTCGCATCGGTGGCCGCAATGTGGGCGGGGCCAATAACAAGGCTGCGGTCCAATGGCGGCAGGTGATCAATACCAACCGCGTCAAGGAGGCGCGTTCGGTCAGCCCGGCGCATAGCCCATTCTGGAACGCCCGCACGCTGGATACCGCGATCCGGGGCCATGCGGGCTGGGCCAACTATGCCACGTGGTGTGCGATGAACCAACTGGTGCTGGACGACGTGACCGCCCCCAACAGTCCCCCGCCCGAGGTGGAGACCCGTTTGCGACAGGGGCAGAGCATCGACGACCTGACCCTTGAGGCACGCAGCAACCAACAGGCCATGGAACAAAGCGCCGTTGCGGCGCTGGACGGGCTGGCCCGCGAAACCGGCGGAAACTGAAGAGACGCTGAATGCAGTGCGACACGGGTTTTTCCATGTTTGACTTTCAGTGTGTGGCTTTCAGTGTGTGACAGGGATTTTTTGCAGAAGCAGGATTCGTGGTTGGCCGCTTGGCCCATACGGAACTGAGTCGCGACGTGGCGTTCAAATGAAGAGGCGATCCAGCCGCACAACCGGATCGCCCCGGCAATGTTGCGCGCGCCAGGCACGTAGCACCTGCACCCCCTTCCACTCACAGGTCCATTTCCACAACACGCTGAGTCAACATCATGCGGAAACGCTTCAGATGACGTGGGTGCGTCAGGCTTTACCTTCGCCGGTCCAGCCCTGCCAATCGTACTCGGCCAGAGTCGCGCGGAAATCACCGGATGAAGCGGGAAGACCCCGGACATAACAAAGGCCGCCCTAAGGCGACCTTGATGTTGTCCACAAGGGGTAATATGGTCCCATTGGAGCGGGCGATGAGATTCGAACTCACGACCCTAACCTTGGCAAGGTTATGCTCTACCCCTGAGCTACGCCCGCGTCCTTGGGTGAGGCGGTATTTAGGATTTCCCGACCCGGGCCGCAAGAGGAAAATGCATCGACCTGAAAATTTATTTGATGGACCCTCAGACCGGATGCCGAGGGGAGGGACAGCCGTGTTCTTCGCGGCTTCTTTCATTCGCGTGTAACAGGACGCGCGAACCAACAAACAAAAGGCGGCTCCTGCTGGCAGATCGGGCCAGAAGACCGGTCCAGCAGATCGGGCCAGCCGATCAGTCGGCGATGACGATTTCCGTGTCCCAGCCCTCGCAGTGCTGTTGAAAGTCGGGCGGGGGCGGGCGATCGGTGAAAAACGTCCCGACCGTGGCGACCGAGGCGATACAGGCCGGGGCCTTGCGGGCGAATTTCGACTGATCCGCCACAAGGTGGACGTGATCGGCCCGGGTGATGATGCTCTGGCTTACCCCGACCTCCAGAATGTCGAAATCGCGCAGGTCGCCGTCGCGGTCCAGCGCCGAACACCCGATCACGGCGTGGTCGAATTTGAACCGCGCAATCGAGGCCGCGGCCAGTGTGCCCACCAGCCCGCCATCGGCGCGGCGCAGAGTGCCACCGGTCACGATCACTTCGCAATCGGGATTGGCGGCCAGGATATTGGCCACGTTCAGGTTGTTGGTGAATGCCATCAGCCCGGTATGATGCAGCAGGGCGCGGGCCACTGCCTCGGTTGTGGTGCCAATGTTGAGAAACACCGCGCAGTCATTGGGGATACGCGCGGCACAGGCGCGGGCGATCCGTGCCTTGGCCCCGGCATTCATCGCCTGGCGGTGATCATAGCCAATATTGCGCGTCCCCGATGGCAGGATGGCCCCGCCATGCACCCGCTCCAGTTTGCCCGCGCGGGTCAGGTCGCGCAGGTCGCGGCGGATGGTTTGCAAGGTGACATCGAAATGCCGGGCCAGCCCATCCACGGTGACGGTCCCGTCGCGACGGGCAAGATCAAGGATTTCGGGGTGGCGCAGGGTTTGGGACATGGGGTCGAGCTGTGTTCGTTTGGGTCCGGGTTTGCGCGGTTATGGAAGGGTATTGGGAAAAAATCCACCGAAAAAGCGAAATTAAGACCCAAAAACGAAAATATACGAATGCAAAGGGGTTTCGTATTTACGCGATTTTGTGCAGGGAGGAGGGGTAAGGAGACCGGGATGCAGGACGATTCGAAATTCGGTGGGCAGGGTAAGGATCAGGACGGGCCACAGGTCAGCGATCTTTTCATCATTGGTGGCGGTATCAATGGCTGTGGTATTGCCCGGGATGCGGCCGGGCGGGGGTTGAGTGTTACGCTGGCCGAGATGGGGGATCTGGCCTCGGCGACCTCGTCGGCCTCGACCAAGCTGTTCCACGGGGGGCTGCGCTATCTCGAATATCTTGAGCTGCGGCTGGTGCGCGAAGCGTTGATAGAGCGCGAAGTGCTGTTGCGCGCGATGCCTCATATCAGTTGGCCCATGCGGTTCGTGCTGCCCTATCACAAGGATATGCGGTTCGAGAGCGATACGCCGGTGTCGCGGATGCTTGCGCGGGTTCTGCCCTGGATGAAGGGGCGGCGTCCGGCCTGGATGATCCGGGCGGCGCTGTTTCTGTATGACCGGCTTGGGGGGCGCGGGATCCTGCCCGCGACACGGCGGGTGGATTTACGCCACGATCCGGCGGGTGCGCCGTTACAGGACAGGTTCGAAAAGGCGTTCGAGTATTCCGATTGCTGGGTGGATGATGCGCGGCTGGTTGTGCTGAATGCCCGGGACGCGGCGGCGCGGGGGGCGCGGATCCTGACACGGCACAAGGTTGTGGCCACCACCCGCCACGCCGATCATTGGGAGGTGGTGTTGCAGGATGCGCAAGGCCGCACGCATCTGTATCGGGCACGGGTTCTGGTCAATGCGGCGGGTCCCTGGGCGGGGCAGGTTCTGGACGCCATCGCCGGGGTGCCGGGCCGGGCGCGTGTGCGATTGGTGCGTGGCAGCCATATCGTGGTGCCACGGCTTTATGATCACGACCGGTGCTATTTCTTTCAGGGCGAAGATGGCCGGATCATCTTTGCCATCCCTTATGAGGGGGCGTTCACGTTAATCGGCACCACCGATCAGGAACATGGGGACGCGGAGGAGAGGCCCGAGTGTAGTGCGGAGGAGGTTGACTATCTCTGTGCCTTTGCATCGCGCTATTTCAAGGTACCGGTTGAACCTGCGGACGTGGTGTGGACCTATTCCGGGGTGCGACCGCTTTATGATGATGGGGCGGGGTCGGCCACGGCGGCGACGCGGGACTATGTGCTTGACCTTGTTGAAGAGGGCGGCGCGCCGGTGCTGAACGTGTTCGGCGGCAAGATCACCACATACCGGCGGCTGGCAGAGGCGGCCCTGGCGCGCCTGTCCGGGGTGCTCGCCGGGACGGGGGGCGCATGGACGGCGGGAGTTGCCTTGCCGGGGGGAGATTTCCCGGTTGAAGGGCGCGCCGCGCTGGTGGCCGAGCTTGAGCGCGATTATCCCTTTCTGGGGACGGATTGGGCGGAGCGGTTGGTACGGATTCACGGGACACAGGCGCGCGACATCCTGGGATTGGCGCAGTCTGGTGCTGATCTGGGGCAGTCTTTTGGCGCCACGCTGAGTGAGGCCGAGGTCAGTTGGATGATGCGCCACGAATATGCCCGGACGGCTGAGGATGTGGTGTGGCGACGCACCAAGCTTGGCCTGCGGATGAGCGCGGAGGAGATCGCGGCGCTGGAGGCCTGGATGGCGGGGGCGAACACCCGATCCACTTGATACGTCTGAACCAAAGCCGCAGCAGTGCCGCGCAGGAGGGACCGTGTAGGTGGGTTTGCGTTCGAGTCACGCAGGCCCACGCGCACGCCGGGACAGTATTGGTCAGGTCAAAGCGGCTGGTGTGATGTGTGATGCCACGCATGGGGGCATGGCGCGGTGTTGGACTGTGTTCAGAAAATGCCTCTTGCGGGCAGGTCGTGGCGGGGGGACGTTTTTTATCGCCAAACGACCAATTCTGAGTGTGCCTTTTGGCGATAAGTTTTTGATTTTACGATGATGTTTCGTGGGTTTTGGAGTCAAAATCCACTTCCGTCAGATATAGTTAAAGCGTTTCCACATCACGCTAAGTCAACCTAGGCGGAAACGCTTTTAAAAATCGTGTGTCGCGTATGGGCGGTGGGGCATGGAAAAACGGCGGCGCATGGGAGGATGCGCCGCCGTTTCTGGATGCGGGCCGGTCAGGGAGGAGGAGAGACCGGGCGCACTTTCTCTTGCAAGAGGTGCGACGGGGTCCGGGAGGAGGAGAGATCCCGCCGCGCTCTTGCATGCACCGAAGTCAGGGAGGAGGAGAGACCCCGGGGCAATTCGAATTTTATGTGCGGCGACATCCAGGGAGGAGGAGAGGATGTCGCCGCGATTTTACAGGACCCCCAGGGAGGAGGAGAGGAGATCCTGATCCGTATTTCTTTAAAGCGGCTCCAGTTGCTGCCGGATCACAGCAATAGCTGGAAACACTTTAGTCGCGATTGCCATAGACGGCTTCGAAAGCCGCCATCCGCAGGTTGGTCCGGGACAGGCCGAGGTCGTCCAGCTCGCGTGTCGGAACACTGGCAAGTTCGGCCAGGGTCCGGCGATAGAGCCGGTATTTCGCGAACCGTTCGACCAGACCGTGGATGGCTTGGGTCAGGGCTGTAAATCCGTGGGCCGCTCCGTGGGCCGTGTCGTGCCGGGTGGTGCTTGCATAGGCCATGTGCGTGGTCCTTTGTGAATGGTGTCAGCGTTGCCGCCGTGTTTGTTGATGCCAATGTAGGGAAATGCTGCAGATGCACAATCCCCTCTGAAATCAATGCTGCCATGCAGCATTTGCATGTCTTACCTTGGGGAAAGCTATTGTTTACCAATATCTTACAACTTGACCTTGCGGTTAACTGTAAAAACTGCCTTTCCGGCGTATCTTTTGAAGCGTTCGGGCTTTAACCTGAGACAGGGAAAGGGGCGAAGGCAGCGCGACATTTATGTGTTTTTCGTGGTTCAGGTTTTTGGCAGGACGCTTGAGGCGGGATGTAAACGGGGGCTGTGATTGAAGGTGGGGGGCGGGTCGCGTATGTCAGAGGTTCAGGCGTCTCCCGCAAATCCCGGGAATCGGGGTTTTCGTGAAACGCTTTTTGAAAGGCCAAGATCATGACTGTGTCTCGCGACGATATTCTGGAGCAACTCAGCCGGCTGGAGTTGCCCGATGGGGGCAATATCGTGTCTCGTGACATGGTGCGCGCATTGATGGTTGAACCTGACGGTGTGGTGCGGTTCGTGATCGAAGCCCCCAGCGCCGATATGGCGCGCAATATGGAACCTTTGAGGCTGGCTGCGGAACGGATTGTCGGGGGGATGCCGGGCGTTGGATCGGTGTCGGCGATTCTGACAGCCCATGGACCGACCGAACAACAGCAGCCGCCTCAATTGAAGGTGGGCCGCCATCCGACACCGCAACAGGGCAAGAGCAAGCCTGATGGGGTCAGGCGGATCCTCGCTGTGGGATCCGGCAAGGGCGGGGTGGGGAAGTCCACCGTGTCCGCCAACCTGGCCGTGGCTTTGGCGCGGGCGGGGAAAAAGGTGGGGTTGCTGGACGCAGATATTTATGGCCCCAGCCAGCCGCGCATGATGGGAGCCCATGATCGCCCCGGGATCAGCGGCGACAAGACCATTCTTCCGCCGGTGGCCCATGGGGTGACGATGATGTCCATGGGGCTGATGCTGGAGGAGGGGCAGTCCGTGGTCTGGCGCGGACCCATGTTGATGGGCGCGTTGCAGCAGATGATGGGCGAGGTGGCCTGGGGCGAACTGGACGTGTTGATCATTGATCTGCCGCCGGGCACCGGGGATGTTCAACTGACCCTGGGTCAGAAGTTCGAGGTTGATGGGGCCATCATGGTGTCCACGCCCCAGGACGTGGCGTTGATTGATGCGCGCAAGGGGATCGACATGTTCAACAAGCTGAGCGTGCCGATCATCGGGCTGATTGAAAACATGTCGACATATATATGTCCCAACTGTGGTCACGAGGCGCATCTGTTCGGCCATGGGGGCGTGGCCGAAGAGGCGCGCAAGATCGGGGTGCCGTTGCTGGCGGAACTGCCCGTGGATCTTGAGACCCGGTTGGCCGGAGATGGAGGCACCCCGATTGCCGCGGGCGAAAGCGACGCGGCGCGGGCCTATGCGGTGCTGGCCGCGCGACTTGTGGACGCCGGGGTGGTATGACGGCCCGGAGGGGACCGCCCTGCGCCCCTGAGACATATGTCTGACCCAGAGGCGGCGGAGACTTCATTGCGCCCTGAAAGGGACCGCAGAGGGTTCGGTAGAGGCGTCTGTCGCGGTTCTGGTCCTTGTGCCATTGCCCGGGAGGGTGGAAACCGGAGGGCGTACGCGCCATTGGGGCTGGCTCCCGGGTTTGCGGGCATTTGAAGAAAGGTGCGGGGCAGGGGGCGTAGGGGAAACCGTGGGACGCGGCATGGGAAATGATGGGACTTGATTGGGAGAGGGCACCGGGCGGTGCCCTTTTTCATGCGAATCACATAGGGAATATGGCGGGGATATAGGCGATTTGCCGCTGAATTCGTCAGTTTTTCTGGAAATTTTACGGCTGGGGACTTAGATACTCAGGGAATTCCCGGATTTTTTGGGAAATCGTGGGATATTTTTTCACCCTGTCGCGGGCTACTAAATGTAGGGGATATTGTTTCCTTTTCCACTGAGTTTGGTGCCGAATTGGCAAAAATTACCCCGATATCTTGTTTTTCAGGGGTGTGGGAAACAAGATGATGTGCATATTTCCCGTAATTTTATCTTGATTGCCATGAATTCCCATGTCATCCCTATATTCAAGATGAAGACGGGAACACAATACGGGGCACCAAACGACCCCAAACCTAAAAAATAATAAGGTTTCATACAGGCACCCTCCTTCATCGAACCAAGAGATCCGGCGCGCGGGCGAGCAGACATCCCCCCAGGTGGCGCGCGCAGCTGGACACCCCGCAACGCGGGACGAGGGCGGCGGTTGATCAGTGGCAGCAGATCAACCGCCGTTTCCTTTTCAAACCCCCGGGACACCAGGTGGGGCACCCGGGGCAGTAAAGTAGAGAGGGCTGCGGGACAGTGGCACGCAGGTTCAGAGGCGAAAGCCACCATAAGGTGGACACGAAGGGCAGGGTGAGTATCCCGGCCTCTTTTCGCCGTGTGCTTGAGGCCGGAGATCCCGACTGGACCGAAGGGTTGAACCCCAATCTGGTGATCGTTTACGGGGATCGCCGCCGCAATTTCCTTGAATGTTATACCATCGAAGCGATTGACGAGGTGGACGATCAGATCGCCGCCCTGCCGCGCGGGTCGATGGAACGCAAGATGCTGCAACGGCTGTTTCACGGTCAATCCTTTCCCACCAACGTGGATGAAACCGGGCGGCTGGTCCTGCCGGCCAAGCTGCGCCAGAAGATTGACCTGGAGAACGAGGCGTTTTTCATCGCTGCGGGTGACACGTTCCAGATATGGAAACCCGAGACCTATGAAACCGAAGAACTGGCCCATACTGAAGAGTGGCTGGATGACCTGCCCGATGATTTTGACCCGCTGATCTATCTGGATGGCGTGAAGAAGGGGGAATGACTCATGGCAGACATGGCCAAAGCCCCCGATGAACGACCCCATATCCCTGTTCTTTTGCGCCCGCTTTTGCGGGCGGTTGCGCCTGTGGGGGGTGTCTGGCTGGATGGTACCTTCGGGGCGGGGGGGTATAGCCGCGCCTTGTTGGAGGCGGGGGCGGACAAGGTCATTGGCGTGGATCGCGATCCAATGGTGTTTGAGATGGCGGCAAGCTGGGCCGGGGGGTATGGCAGCCGGTTGGAATTGGTGCAGGGCACGTTTTCGCGGCTGGATGACTATGCCAGCGATCTGGATGGGGTGGTGTTGGACCTTGGGGTCAGTTCGATGCAGCTGGACATGGCCGAGCGGGGATTTTCCTTCATGAAGGACGGGCCGCTTGATATGCGGATGAGCCAGGATGGGCCATCGGCAGCGGATATCGTGAACGGGGCGGATGAGGGGGATATCGCGGATATTCTGTTCCGTTATGGTGAGGAGCGCGCCAGTCGCCGGATTGCACGCAATATTGTCCGGGCCCGGGAACAGGCCCCGATCACCACCACGCTGCATCTGGCCGAGATCATCGAAAAGTCGCTGCCGCGGTCCAAGCCGGGGCAGAGCCATCCGGCGACGCGCAGTTTTCAGGCGCTGCGCATCGCGGTGAATGACGAATATGGCGAGTTGGTGGCCGGGCTGGAGGCTGCGGAGCGGGCCCTGAAACCGGGGGGGCAGCTGGCCGTTGTCACCTTCCACTCGGTGGAAGACCGGATGGTGAAACGATTTTTCGTCGAAAAATCGGGTGGCACCGGGGGCAGCCGGTACGCGCCGGTTCAGGACCGGGTTGCGCAATTCGAGGTCAAGACCCGCAAGGCAATTGGCCCGGATGACGACGAATTGGCAGAAAACCCGCGCAGCCGGTCGGCCCGGTTGCGGGTTGGCATACGCACCGCATCCCCGGCCACGCCGGTGGATCGCAAGAAAATCGGGATGCCACAGTTGGGGGGCAAGAGGTAAAGGGTCATGAGAAACCTGCTTTATATCGTAACATCCATGGTGGTGATCGGGCTGGCCTTCTGGGCCTATCACGAAAACTACAAGACCCAGGAAGCGGTGAGCGAGGCCGAGCGGCTGGAACGCGAGATCACCCGCGCCCGGGCGCGGCTTGCCGTTTTGAATGCGGAGTGGGCCTATCTCAACCGGCCTGACCGGTTGCGCGATCTGGCCGAAATCAACTTTCCCCGGCTGGAGCTTGGTCCCTTGAGTCCCGATCAGTTCGGGCGCGTGGACGAGGTGAGCTATCCTGTTGAAAAACCTCTTGATGTCAACGGAGCGGTGGATGTGTCGGCGCTTCCGAACCCGCAAGAGGAGGCAGGCCAATGACCCGGATCCCGCTGCGCCCGCTGGCGCGTGTTCTTGAGGCGCGCAACAAGGGGGAAAACCCCGACGCGATCGAACGCGAAAACACCAAGCTGCGCCATGAAGACATGCGCGACAAAGCCCGCAACCGGGCCGAGGGCCGTCTTCTGGTTCTGGGCGTCATGTTCTTTTGCGCCTACGCGGTGATCGGCGTGCGCATGGGCGTGATGGCGGGGACCGAACCGGCCGAGCCTCGCGCCCGTGCCAACGGTGCCCAGATCGTGGCGCAACGGGCCGATATCGTGGATCGGCGGGGCCGCATTCTGGCCACCAACCTGGAAACCCACAGTCTTTATGCCCAGCCGCCCCATATGATCGACCGCGAGCATGTGGCGGACGAGTTGGTCAGAATTTTCCCCGATCTGGATCGCGCGCGGTTGATCAGGGATTTCACTGGTAAGCGCAAGTTCCTGTGGATCAAGAAGAAAATCAGCCCGGAACAGAAACAGGCGGTGCATGACATCGGCGATCCTGGCCTGTTGTTTGGTCCCCGTGAAATGCGGCTTTATCCCAACGGCAGGCTGGCGGCACATATTCTTGGCGGGGCCTCGTTTGGCCGCGAAGGGGTGGACGCGGCCGAAGTGGTGGGCGTGGCCGGGGTGGAAAAGGTGTTTGACAGCTATCTGCGTGACCCGGCCAAAGGCGGCAAGCCGCTGCAGCTTTCGCTTGACCTGACGGTACAGGCGGCTTCCGAGCGGGTGCTTTACGGCGGAATGCGATTGATGAAGGCCAAGGGCGCGGCCAGCGTGTTGATGGACGTGCATACGGGCGAGGTGATCAGCGTCGTGAGCCTGCCCGACTTTGACCCCAACGACCGTCCCCGCCCCCCAACCGAGGGTGCCCCCGATGACAGCCCTCTGTTTAATCGCGCGGCCCAGGGGGTGTACGAGCTTGGCTCGACGTTCAAGATTTTCACTGCCGCCCAGGCGATGGAGCTTGGCCTGGTCAATGCCAATACCATGATCAACACCAAGGGGCCGTTGCGCTGGGGCAAACACAAGATCCGGGATTTTCACAATTACGGCAAAGAGTTGAGTGTTCACAAGGTGATTGTGAAATCCTCCAACATCGGCACCGCACGGATGGCGCAGATGATTGGCAGCAAACGCCAGCGCGAGTTTCTGGATTCCATGGGGCTGCTGGAACGCACCCCGCTTGAAATCCTGGAATCGCGCGGCTCGACCCCGTTGCTGCCGAAAAACTGGTCCGAGATTTCGACCATGACCATCTCTTACGGTCACGGGATCAGCGTCAGCCCGCTGCATCTTGCCGCCGGGTATGCGGCGATCGCCAATGGCGGCACACGGATCAATCCGACGCTGATCAAGCAGGATGGGCCGCAATACGGGCCGCGGGTGATGCGGGCCGAAGTTGCCGCCGCATCACGCGCCATGTTGCGTGCGGTTGTGACCGAAGGCACGGCCAGCTTTGGCGAGGTCAAGGGATACGCGGTGGGCGGCAAAACCGGCACAGCAGACAAGCCCAAGCCGCGCGGTGGCTATTACAAGGACAAGGTCATTGCCACCTTTGCCAGCATGTTCCCGGCCTATGACCCGAAATACGTGCTGATCGTGACGCTGGATGAGCCCGAAACCTTTATCGCCGGGGAAACCCGGCGCACGGCGGGGTGGACGGCGGTGCCGGTGGCCGCCGAGATGATCCATCGCGTTGCGCCCCTGCTGGGCCTGCGTCCACAAGTTGAACCCGGGCAATTGGCTGGTATAACGCTGACATCGAACTGACAACAGTGACAACAAGGTGAGCGTATTCCGTGGGGCAGGCAAAGAGTTTGAAGGAGCTGGGCCTGACCGCCCGGGAGGGTCGTGAGGCACAGGTCACCGGGTTGGCCGTGGACAGCCGCGAGGTCAGGGACGGGTTTCTGTTCGCGGCCTTGCCCGGTACGCGGGTGCATGGGGGGGAGTTCATCCAATATGCGTTGCGCATGGGGGCGGGGGCGATCCTGACGGACCACGTGGGGGCTGAAATCGCCCGGGCCGAGCTTGGCGCATCGAACGCGGCCGTCATCCTGTCGGACGATCCGCGCCAGACGCTGGCCTATACCGCCGCCCTGTGGTTCGGGGCACAGCCCGCGACCATGGTGGCCGTCACCGGCACCAATGGCAAAACATCGGTCAGCAGCTTTGCCCGCCAGATCTGGAACGAGCTTGAGCTTGAGGCGATCAGCGTCGGCACCACGGGGGTCGAGGGAAGCTGGACCACGCCGCTGGCCCATACCACGCCCGAGCCGATCACGCTGCACCGGGTTTTGAGCGAGGCGGCAGCGGCGGGCGTGACCCATGCGGCCATGGAAGCGTCCAGCCACGGGTTGGCGCAACGGCGGTTGGACGGGGTGCATCTGTGCGCTGCGGGCTTTACCAATTTCACCCAGGATCATTTGGACTATCACAAGGATTTCGACGATTATTTCGACGCCAAAGCCGGGTTGTTTTCCCGCGTTCTGGCCCCCGGCGGGGTGGCGGTGATCAATATCGACGACCCGCGCGGCCCCGACATGGCGGCGGTGGCGCAGGGGGCGGGGCAACAGGTGATGGCCGTGGGCCGGACCGAAGGGGCCGATCTTTACCTCACGGCACAGCGGTTTGACGCCACCGGGCAAGAAGTGTTTTTCACGTGGAAATCCAAAGGGTTCCGGGCGCGTCTGCCGTTGATTGGAGGGTTTCAGGCGGATAATGTTCTGTTGGCTGCCGGGCTGGTCGTGGCCGCCGGTGCCGAGCCGGAGCGGGTGTTTGAAACGCTGGATCACCTGGGCACCGTGCGGGGCCGTATGCAGTTGGCGGCGACGCGGGACAACGGCGCGGCGATCTTCGTGGATTATGCCCATACGCCCGACGCGGTGGCCACGGCATTAAAGGCCATGCGCCCCCATGTGGCGGGGCGGATCGTGGCCATTATCGGCGCAGGCGGCGACCGCGATCCGGGCAAACGCCCGTTGATGGGGGCGGCGGCGGCGGCACATGCCGATGTGGTGTTCGTCACCGATGACAACCCGCGCAGCGAAGACCCGGCCACCATTCGCGCCGCGGTGATGGAAGGCTGTCCCGAGGCCACCGAGGTGGGGGACCGGGCCGAAGCGATCCTGCGCGGGGTCGATGCGTTGGGGCCGGGGGATACATTGCTGATCACCGGCAAGGGGCACGAAACCGGGCAGATCGTCGGGGACGATGTGCTGCCCTTTGACGATGCGGAACAGGCCAGCGTGGCGGTGGCCGCGTTGGAAGGGGGATTGGCATGAGCTTGTGGACCAGCGCCGAGGCAGCAGCGGCAACCGGGGGCTGCGCGGTTGGGGATTGGGTGGTAAACGGTGTGTCGATCGACACCCGCACGATTGCGCCGGGGGATTTGTTCGTGGCGCTCACGGCGGCGCGGGATGGTCACGATTTTGTGGCACAGGCGCTGGCGGCGGGGGCCGGGGCGGCGCTTGTGTCGCGCGTGCCCGAGGGGGTGGCCGGGGACGCGCCGTTGTTGATTGTGGACGATGTGCTGCCCGCGCTGGAGGCAATGGGCCGCGCGGCCCGCGCCCGCACGAACGCGCGTGTGGCGGCGGTGACCGGGTCGGTTGGCAAAACCTCGACCAAGGAAATGCTGCGCGAGGTGTTGAAACGTCAGGGCCGGTGCCATGTGGCCGAGGCGTCTTATAACAACCACTGGGGCGTGCCCTTGACGCTGGCGCGGATGCCGGTGGACACGGAATTCGCCGTGATCGAGATCGGGATGAACCACCCCGGTGAAATCAAGCCTTTGGCCCAAATGGCGCGGCCCCATGTGGCGATGATCACCACCGTGGCACCAGCCCATATGGAAGCCTTTGAAAATATTGAAGGGATCGCACGGGAAAAGGCTGCGATCCTCGAAGGGCTGGAACCCGGGGGCGTGGCCGTGTTGAACGGGGATATCGCGACCACGGGGATATTACAGGACAAGGCCCGTGCGATGGGCGCAGAGGCGGTTTTGTTCGGGGAAAGCGCAAGCGATTACCGGCTGGTCCATGTGGAACTGACCGATGGAACCACCGTGGTCGAGGCGGAAATCGCCGGCGATCCGGTGATGTTCAAAATCTCCAGCGCGGGGCGGCATTTCGCCATGAACGGGCTTGGCGTGCTGGCCGTGGTCGATGCCATGGGCGCGGATCGGGGGCGGGCGGCGGTGGATCTGGCCCATTGGACACCGCCCGCAGGGCGGGGGACACGGGAACAGATCATTCTGGACGATATGATCGAGGGGGCCGAGCTGGCGCTGATCGACGATGCGTTCAATGCCAACCCGACCTCTATGGCCGCCTCTCTGGAGGTGCTGGCCTCGGCAACCCCACCCGACCCGCGCGCCGGGCGGCGGATCGCGGTTCTGGGCGATATGCTGGAGCTTGGCCCGACCGAGGCCAGGGACCATGCGGGGCTTGCCGGGTTGAAATGGATCGCCGCGCTGGACGAGGTGCATTGTGTCGGGCCACGGATGAAGCATTTGTACGAGGCCCTGGACGGGGCACAGCGCGGGGCGTGGTATGAAACCGCGCCCGAGATGGTTGCCCAGGTGCGTGGTCTTGTGGGCCAGGGCGATATCGTGCTGATCAAGGGGTCCAAGGGCAGCCGGGTCAGCCTTGTTGTTGACGCGATCCGTAAAATGAGCCATCCCGCCCGTCAAAGCAAAGGGGACAAGTAAATGCTGTATTGGTTGACCGCCCTGTCGGATGGCGGTGATTTCTTCAACCTGTTTCGTTATATCACGTTCCGCGCGGGGGGGGCCTTTATGACCGCCCTGTTGTTCGGATTCGTGTTCGGCCCGCCGTTGATCAACGTGCTGCGCCGCAAACAGGGCAAGGGTCAGCCGATCCGGGACGATGGTCCCGAAAGCCATTTCGAAAAGGCGGGCACCCCGACCATGGGCGGGCTGCTGATTGTCGGGGCGTTGTTGACCTCGACTTTGATGTGGGCGCGACTGGACAACCCGTTCGTGTGGCTGGTTCTGTTCGTGACCATGAGCTTTGCTGCCATCGGGTTTGCCGATGATTTCTCCAAGGTCAGCAAGCAGAATACGGCGGGTGTATCCGGGCGGATCAGGCTGTTGCTTGGGTTCATCATTTCGGCCATCGCTGCCGTCTGGGCAACGGCCTATCACCCCGAGGGGCTGCAATACCAGGTGGCGCTGCCGATCTTCAAGGATACGTTGATCAACCTTGGCTATCTGTTTATTCCCTTTGCGATTATCGTGATCGTCGGGGCGGCGAATGCGGTCAACCTGACCGATGGGCTGGACGGGTTGGCGATTATGCCGGTGATGATCGCGTCGGGTACGCTGGGGATGATTGCCTATGCGGTAGGCCGGGTTGATTTTACCGAATACCTGGATGTGCATTACGTGCCGGGGACCGGGGAGATTTTGATTTTCGTGGCCGGTCTGATTGGCGGTGGGCTTGGCTTCCTGTGGTATAACGCGCCGCCTGCGGCGGTGTTCATGGGGGATACCGGGTCGCTGGCGCTTGGGGGCGCGCTGGGTGCCATTTCCGTTGCCACGAAACACGAGATCGTCCTGGCCATTGTTGGCGGTATTTTCGTCATGGAAGCGCTGTCGGTGATCATTCAGGTGCTGTATTACAAACGTACGGGAAAGCGCGTGTTCCTGATGGCGCCTATCCATCACCATTATGAAAAGAAGGGCTGGGCCGAGCCGCAGATCGTGATCCGGTTCTGGATCATTTCTCTGATCCTTGCCATGATCGGGCTGGCCACGTTGAAGGTCAGGTAAGGCCGGGGCCCTGTTGGGCGTCCCACCCACCCGCCCCCGCCCAACAGGGCCCCGGGGTGGCAATGAGGAGGAGTGGCAATGATCCCAGTGCGAGGATACGAGGGCCGCAAGGTGGCCGTTTTGGGGCTTGGCCGGTCCGGGTTGGCCTCCGCACGCAGCCTGCGTGAAGGTGGTGCCGAGGCGCTGTGTTGGGATGACAATGCCGCCGCGCGCGCGGTGGCCGAGGGCGAGGGATTCTCTTGCGTCGACCTCATGCGTCAGGGCGCGTTTGACGACGTGGCCGCATTGGTTGTTTCCCCCGGTATCCCACATCTCTATCCCAGCCCCAACCGCGTGGTGGCCGCCGCGTTGCAGGCTGGGGTGCCGGTGGACAATGATATCGGGTTGTTCTTCCGCTCGGTCGCTGTGCCGGAATGGAGCAACATGGACCTGCTGCCCAAGGTGGTGGCTGTCACCGGATCGAACGGCAAGTCGACGACCTGCGCCTTGATCCACCATCTTCTTGAATCTGTTGGAAAAGACAGCCAGTTGGCCGGTAATATCGGGCGCGGTGTGCTGGACATTGATCCGCCCGGCGACGGGGGGGTGGTGGTGTTGGAGCTGTCCTCGTACCAGACAGATCTGGCGCGTGCGCTGACGCCGGACATCGCCGTTCTGACCAATATCTCTCCCGACCATCTGGATCGCCATGCCGGGATGGGGGGGTATTTTGCGGCCAAGCGCCGGTTGTTTGCCGAAGGTGGGCCGGATCGGGCCATCATCGGAGTGGACGAGGATGAGGGGCTGTACCTGGCCGGACAACTGTCGGAAGGTGCCGCGGATGACCGGGTGATCCGGGTATCCGTTGATCGCAAGCTGACCGGTCCGGGGTGGCAGGTCTTTGCCCGCAAGGGATTTTTGTCGGAGTACCGCAAGGGGCGTCAGGTGGCCTCGGTGGACCTGCGTGATGTGGCCGGGTTGCCGGGGGCGCATAACCATCAAAACGCCTGTGCTGCCTATGCGGTGTGCCGGTCTCTGGGGCTGGCCCCCAAGGTTATTTCCCAAGGATTTCAAAGTTTTGGCGGTTTGCCCCATCGCTCGCAACGGATCGCAGAGGCGAACGGCGTGGCCTATGTCAACGACAGCAAGGCGACCAATGTGGATTCGGCAGCCAAGGCGTTGAAAGCCTTCGAAAACATCCGCTGGATTTGTGGCGGATTGGAGAAGGAGGGCGGGCTGTCCGGGCTTGAAGAGGCCCTTGGGTCGGTGGTCAAAGCCTATGTGATCGGTCGGGAAGCTGCGAATTTTGCTATGCAATTACAGGGGGTTGACGCCGAAGTCTGTGGCACGATGGAGGCCGCGGTAGAGCGCGCCATGGCCGAGGCTCAGCCCGGCGAAACCGTGTTGCTGGCCCCGGCGGCGGCGTCCTTTGACCAGTATGACAGCTTTGAAAAACGCGGCGAGGATTTCGCGATGCAGGTGCGTAAGCGGTTGTAATTACCGGCAAATCCCCTGCACCCTGGCCCCGGCCCACGGGATGCGGATTTCCGGCGAAATCCGCAGAGTCTGCATCGGAATTTCCGATTTTATCAACCTTTCCAAACGCTTGGTGCGGGGGGCCCCAGGGTCGAGCGCGGCGCAACAGACATATTCTTCGACAATGCTGGCCTGTTGTTCGTACCCATAGTCCAAAAATGCTGTTTTTGTATTTATATCAAAGAGATACGGGTCGTCCGAGTAGGTATGCTCACGGGCTGCGCGCAGGGGGGAATATCCGGTCTTGTGGCGGTTTTGCCACTGCCAGACATGGGTGATTTCATGGGCGAAAAGCATGGCCTGAAACAGTGGCAGGCGTGCGGGGTAGGTATCAAGAAAATCCTTTGAAAAGTAGGGTTTAGCAAAGAACACCCGGTTGTGCAGCGCCACGGCGGCGGGGCCGACTGTGACCATTTCGCTGGTGGGTTCGGGCCAGATCCGTTCCCGACAGGTCAGGCGCGGGCGTTTTTGGCGCCTGTACGTAACTTCGCCGACCAGCGCACCATTGTGAAAACGAATGCGGTCGAGGTCAAGGGACTCTCCATGTAATTGAGATGCAAAGGCTTTTTCATGCTCGCTGAGGGGGCGCGCGCAGGATGACAGAAGCGTCAGGGAGAGAAGAAGAAACAGTCGCATGGGGGGAGTTTAGCGGTTTGGTCACCTTCGTAAACGGGGGGCATGGCGAGGACGGGCCGGGGGTGACATTTGCGCATCCTTGCGGCACCAGGCCGGCACCGCCGCGCTGCGGCATGTGTTAAGGATTGGTTAGGTTAATCGGGCGTGCGGTGGGGTGATACGGCGCCGGTGCGCGCCAGATGCGGGGCATCTGGCAGTTGGTGAGGCGGCGCGCAACAGCGGGGCGTGCCCGACCCCGAGGGGGTATCTTTCGGGGATTGCTTTGCAAGCACCTGTTGATCAATGGCGAGCGACCCGGACCGCAAGTGGTCCGGGGAAAACCAAGGGATGCGTGATAGCGTCACTCTTGTTCAGGATGTGTTGAGTGGGGGATCAATTATTGATAGGCGGCTACCGATAGCAAGTTCTGGGGAACGCTTTATGGAAATACTGTTGTTTATCGGATTGATCGTGGGGGCCGCGTTTTTTGTAAACAGCTTTGCCGGTAGCAATCAGGGAAAACCGACACCCCGCGTAAGCAACCGGGGGACGACAGGGGTAGGCAAAAAAACACCGGCAAAAAACGGCCCCCACAACAACTGGGGACTTTCAAATCCTTCGAATCAAATTGAAGCTATATCAAAGGTGAACTTTGAACGGGTGAGGATTCTTAACAAATCTGAATACCGGGTTTTTGTCGCTTTGGAGAAGATTGTCGAAAACCTCGGCGATGGGCACCGGGTGTTGGCGCAAACCAGTTTGGGGGAGTTGATTAAACCAGATAGCAAATCCGGTGATTGGAAGGAGCGGAAAGCGGCCTTTGCGTCGATCAATTCAAAACGTTTGGATTTCGCAGTGATCGACAAGTTTGGGTTGCTCACCGTTGCAGTCGAATATCAAGGCAAAGGACATCATCAGGATAAAGCCTTCGCCAGAGATGCAGTCAAGCGAGAGGCTTTGAGACGGGCCGGGGTTCCAATGATTGAAGTGGCCAAAGGAACGATGCCGAGTGAGTTGAGGGCGGAGATTGCAAAATACATTGATCCGCAGGGCTAAAGCGTTTCCAGTTCTTGCCGTGATCCAACAATAACTGGAAACGCTTTAAGATGGGCGGCGAAACACTTTGTCAAAGCGTCGCAATCATGAACGTGCTTTGCGGCTCATTCGGCTTCTTCTTCAACGCGCTCGCAGAAAAACCAAAGCAAAAGCGCGGCCAAGAACGGATTGATAAACAACGCAGAGATTTGCCACAGCAAGCGATCCTGACCACGCCGTTCGGCTATGTCACCGACCCATGTAAACAGTATCCAGATAAACCCAAGGCTGATCAAGATGTACAAAAGGGTGAGAATGACACGGATTTCATCCATTACGGCTTCGCTCTCCAGCTTGAGTTGTCCTCACACATCCAGTTCCTCAACAAACCGGGCGTTTTCCTGGATATACTGGAACCGCAATTCCGGTTTCTTGCCCATCAGACGTTCCACGAGGTCGCCGGTTTCGCCGGGTTCGTCTTCGTCGATGGTGACTCGGATCAGGGTGCGGGTTTTGGGGTCCATGGTGGTTTCTTTCAAATCCTTGGCGTCCATTTCGCCAAGGCCCTTGAACCGCTGTACGTCGATTTTTCCCTTGCCACCCAGACCGTTGGCCAGAACTTCTTCTTTCGCGCGATCGTCGGCGACATAGACGCGTCTGGCACCTTGGGTGAGGCGATAGAGCGGCGGGCAGGCGAGGTAGAGATGCCCGTTGTCGATCAGCGGGCGCATTTGCGTGAAGAAAAAGGTCATCAGGAGCGAGGCGATATGCGCCCCGTCGACATCGGCGTCGGTCATGATGATGATCTTGTCATAGCGCAGGTCATCGAGGTTGAATTTGGAGCCAAGCCCCACCCCCAGCGCCTCGCACAGATCGCGGATTTCGGCGTTGCTGCCCAGCTTGGACGAGGCGGCACCCAGCACGTTGAGGATCTTGCCCTTGAGCGGCAACAGCGCCTGGGTTTCGCGGTTGCGCGCGCCTTTGCCGGACCCGCCCGCGGAATCGCCCTCGACGATGAACAATTCGGTGCCTTCGCGGGTTTTGGAGGAACAATCGGTCAGCTTGCCGGGCAGGCGCAGCTTTTTGGTGGCGGATTTGCGTGCGGTTTCCTTTTCCTGACGTCGGCGCAGGCGTTCTTCGGCGCGCAGGACCAGGAAATCAAGAATTGCGCCTGCGGATTTGGTATCCGAGGCCAGCCAGTTGTCAAAATGGTCCCGCACCGAGTTTTCAACCATGCGTTGGGCTTCGACCGTGGCGAGCCGGTCCTTGGTCTGGCCCACGAATTCCGGTTCGCGGATAAAGCAGGAGACCAGCGCCCCGGCCCCGGTGGAGAGGTCGTCGCGGGTGATTTGCGCCGCCTTTTTATTGCCGACCAGTTCGCCGTAAGCCTTGATGCCCTTGAGGATCGCGGCCCAGAACCCGGCCTCGTGGGTGCCGCCTTCGGGGGTGGGGACGGTGTTACAGTAGGAATGGATGAACCCGTCGCGCGAAGGCGTCCAGTTGATCGCCCATTCCACCTTGCCCGGGGCGTTGAATTTTTCAAAGCTGACCGTGCCGGCAAAGGGCGTTTCGGAATAGGTGGTCGCGCCGCCCATGGTTTCGGTCAGGTAATCGGCCAGCCCGCCGGGGAAGTGGAATTTCGCTTCTCTGGGGGTGTCGCCGTCTTCGATCGCGGTTTTCCAGCGGATTTCGACGCCGGAGAACAGGTACGCCTTGGACCGCGCCATTTTGAAAAGCCGCGCGGGTTTGAGTTTGAGCGAGCCAAAGATTTCGGGATCGGGGTGGAAGGTCACGGTGGTGCCGCGCCGGTTGGGGGCGGCGCCGACCTTTTCCAGTTTTGTCTGTGGGATGCCGCGAGAGAACTCCATGGCAAAGAGTTCCTTGTTCCGCGCCACCTCCACGCGAAGATGGTCGGACAGCGCGTTCACGACAGACGAGCCAACCCCGTGCAGGCCGCCCGAGGTTTCATAGGAATCGCCGGAAAACTTGCCGCCCGCATTGAGGGTGCAGAAGATGATTTCCAGCGCCGATTTTTCCGGGTCCGAGGGGTGGGGGCCGGTGGGGATGCCGCGCCCGTTGTCGCGGACCGAGACATGGCCGTTCTCGTGCAGTTCAACTTCGATCCATGTGGCATGTCCGGCAACGGCTTCGTCCATCGAGTTGTCGATGATTTCGGCCACCATGTGATGCAACGCGCGATCGTCCTTGCCGCCGATATACATGCCGGGGCGCAGGCGGACGTGTTCCATATCGTCCAGAACCTGAATGGACGAGGCGTCATATTCGTTGGTTTTCTGCGTGGACAGAAGGTCGTCGGCCATGGTTGCTGCTCTTTTTCTATCTTTGATTGGAGCGCATTATGACAGAGCGCGCGCGCGGGGGAAAGGTGTTCGTGGGGGGTGACGGTGGCGTGATGGTGACGGGGCACAGGCCGCGTCGACAGCAATCTGACGTGGCGGAACATGTGACCCGGTTGCGCGCCCGTGCCAGATTTGTCCGGCCCAAAGGGGGCAAGGAAGGGAGAGGCATATGGATCTGGAACAGGCGATGCGTGAACGGCGCAGCATAAGGGGATTTACCGACAAACCGGTGCCGCGCGAGGTGATCGAGGAGATCATTGACCTGGCCAATTGTGCGCCTTCGTCAATGAACACCCAGCCGTGGCATTTTCACGTTTTGACCGGGGCACCGTTGGAGGCGGTGCGCAAGGGCAATTCCGAACGGATGCTGGCGGGCAATCCGCCGCAACGCGAGATCCCGGATCACGGAACCTATGACGGGGTGCATCGCGAGCGCCAGATCGAGATCGCCAAGCAGTTATTCGCGGCCATGGATATTGCGCGCGATGACATGGAGGCAAGGCAGGGCTGGGTGATGCGCGGGTTTCGCCAGTTCGATGCTCCGGTGTCGGTGGTGGTCACATTTGACCGATCATTGATGGACAACGGCACGATTGCCCATTTCGATCTGGGCGCGGCGACCTATGGGCTTGTCCTTGCGGCATGGGCGCGCGGGTTGGGCACGGTGATCAACGGGCAGGGGATCATGCAGTCTCCGGTGGTGCGCGAACAGGCCGCTATCCCCGAGGATCAGGTGATTCTGACCTGTGTGGCGCTGGGATGGCCCGATGAGGATTTTCCGGCCAACAGGGTCAAATCCCACCGCCGGTCGGTCGAAGAGACGGCGCGGTTCATCGGGTTCGAATGATCGTGGTTGGTTTTGAAACAGCGCCAAGCCGCAAGGCAATCCGCGCCGTTTCATGTTGTTTGGGCGGTCGCGGACCGGGTTTGGTTTGGCGGGAAGGTTGAATCCTTGCACAGGGTGGACAAGGTGGCCGCAACGGGTGTTGTGGCTGTGGGGGGAGGGGGGCAAACGCCCGAACCCCGGCAAAAGGCCGGTCAGGTCGCGCAGGAGGCCGGGTAAGGGACGCGTGGCGGAGGGCGACCGGGCGTTCAGCCAGCCCGCACCACAGAGTCACAAACCGTCGGGGCGGTTTTCGAACCAGATCCCGCCCGCCAGATCCCACCTGCCAGATCCCGCCTGAAGCGGGAGTCACAGTGATGGACCGGCGACGGACCGGCCATGCCGGGATCACCCGCCCAGTTTTTTCGCCACCAGCTCGTTCACCGCCTTGGGGTTGGCCTTGCCGCCCGTGGCTTTCATCACTTGACCCACGAACCAGCCGGCGAGTTTTGGGTTTACCTTGGCTTTTTCGACCTGGGCCGGGTTGTCGGCGATGATCTGGTCCAGCGCGGTTTCGATGGCACCGGTATCCGTGACCTGTTTCAGGCCTTCGGTTTCCACGATCTCTTGCGGGTCGCGGCCCGAGGTATAGGCGATTTCGAACACGTTCTTGGCGATCTTGCCGGAAATGGTATCGGATTTGATCAGCCTGATGATCCCGCCCAGTTGCACGGGCGACAGGGGGCTGTCGGTGATGTCTTTCTCATCTGCCTTGAGACGACCGAAGAGTTCGTTCAGCACCCAGTTTGCCGCAACCTTGCCGTCGTCACAGGCGGCCACGACCTCTTCGAAATACCCGGCCGAGGTGGTGTCGGCGGTCAGCACCGAGGCATCGTAATCGGTCAGGCCGTAATCGCCCATGAACCGCGCCTTTTTCGCATCCGGCAGTTCGGGCAGGGAGGCGCGGATGTCATCGACCCAGGCCTGTTCGATTTCAAGCGGCAACAGGTCGGGACAGGGGAAATAGCGGTAATCATGCGCCTCTTCCTTGGAGCGCATGGAGCGGGTTTCGTTCTTGTCCGGGTCGTAAAGGCGGGTTTCCTGTTCGACCTCGCCGCCGCCTTCGACGATCTTGATCTGGCGGTTGGCCTCGACCAGAATCGCGGCCTGAATGAACCGCATGGAGTTCATGTTCTTGATTTCGCAGCGGGTGCCGAGATGAGAGAAATCCTGGGTCTCCATGTATTTCTCATAGGCGCCGGGACGACAGATCGACACGTTCACATCCGCGCGCAGGTTGCCGTTCTGCATATTGCCGTCGCAGGTGCCCAGATAGCGCAGGATCTGGCGCAGCTTGGTGACATAGGCCGCCGCCTCTTCGGGGCCGCGGATGTCGGGGCGGGAGACGATCTCCATCAGCGCCACGCCGGTGCGGTTGAGGTCGACAAAGGACATGTTGGGGTCCATGTCGTGGATCGACTTGCCCGCGTCCTGTTCCAAATGGATGCGTTCCACACGCACAAGCCGGGCCACGCCGGGACCCATTTCCACAAGGATTTCGCCTTCGCCCACAATGGGTTCGTAAAGCTGGGAAATCTGATAGCCCTGTGGCAGGTCGGGATAGAAGTAATTCTTGCGGTCAAAGGCCGATTTCAGGTGGATTTCGGCGTTGAGGCCCAGCCCGGTGCGCACCGCCTGTTCCACGCAGTATTCGTTGATCACCGGCAACATGCCGGGCATGGCACAGTCCACGAAAGCCACGTTGGAATTGGGCTCCGCGCCGAATTGGGTCGAGGCCCCGGAGAAGAGCTTGGCATTGGACGAGACCTGGGCGTGGACCTCCATCCCGATCACGAGTTCCCAGTCGTGTTTCGCGCCCGCGATGGTTTTGACCCTGGGGGCTTCATAGGTGAGATCGAGCATCGCTCACGGCTCCTTATCCATGTTGGAAACGCTTCTAGGGCAGGGGCGCGGGCGGGGCAAGGGGGCGGGGTTGGGCGAAATGCGCGTTTGTGATAGGATGGGGTCTGTTCAGACAAAAAAGTCGGGCAAGAAACCGGTGATCCAATTCAGGCGGGTTCAGGCAGGCAGGCGGTCCCCCGGGCAGGGGTAATTATTTTACCGGGGGAAATATATTAACGGAGTGCCACAGCCATGCCCACTGTTCGAATTGCCACGTTCAATTGTGAAAACCTGTTTGCCCGATACAGATTCCGCGACGCCCCGCCGGTGCCGGGGGATGGGTTTTCGATTAACGATACGTCGTTTGACATCTACGACACCCGCGCCAAGCGGATCACCGCGAAGGCATTAAAGGAGATTGATGCGGATATCGTCTGTCTTCAGGAAGTGGAGAACCAGCCCGTTCTGGACCGGTTCAACAGCGAATTTCTGGCGAGGCGGCGGGACAAGCGGTATCGTCACCGGGTTCTGCTGGATGGCAATGATCCGCGCCGGATCGACGTGGCGTTCCTGTCGCGCTATCCCATCCGGGCGGTGCGGTCCTATCGCCATGAACGTAACGCCAAGAACAGCGCACCGTTGTTTTCGCGCGACTGCCTGCGGGTCGAGATTGAAATCGCGGGCAGCGTTCTGACCCTTTATGGCAACCATTTCAAATCCATGATGGGCGGGCGCAAGAAGACCCGGGCGCGGCGCGTGGAACAGGCCGAGGGGGTGCATCGCATTCTGGTTTCGGACTGGGGTCCCGGGATGGACGGGGATTTCGCCGTTCTGGGCGATCTGAACGATTACCCCCAGCGGGGCAGCGGCAGCAGTACCGCGCTGAACGCGCTGCTGGACGAACCGGGGCTTGTGAACCCCATTGACCGGCTGCCACGACAGGACCGCTGGACCCATTATTGGAAACGCGAACGGGCCTATCGCCAGCTGGATTATATTTTCCTGTCCAGTCGGCTGGATGCCGCGTCGGGCGCGCCGGTGCCCGGGCGCAATCTGCGCGGATTGCCATGGCGTGCCGATGAGGTGGAGGTGGACCGCTATGACGATGTGGGGGAACACGCGCCCAAGGCATCAGATCACGTGCCCTATTTCGTGGATGTGTCGGTCGGGGCGGCGATTGTGTGAGGGATTGACCGGTTTTTAACGGGATCAGGCCCAAAAGGTGGGGAAATCCTGACCCCGGATTCGGGGTCAGGTTGGGTATTCCAGACTATGGCCAAAGCCACGGGTATGGGAAGATGAAGCGTTCGCGCTTTAACCTGAGACAGGGAAAAGGGCGAAGGTCGCGCGACATTTATGTGTTGCGCGCATCCTGCCAACACCCCGTGAGTCAGGTTTTTGGCAGGATGCTTTGGGTCACGTTGGGACGGGAGAGATGTCATGAAGATCAAGTTGAAATTTCACGTGAAGATCATGCTGGCCGCGCTGCTTCTGGCCGCGATTGGCGCGGGCGCGCATGCTGTGACCTCGCCCCGCAATGCCGGAGAGGTGGCGGGCACTCTGAGTGAGAGGGTAGCCGACGCACCGCTGGCCGATATGGGGTGGTGGATGGCCATGGGTCAGGGATTGATCGGTGCCGGTGAAAACGGGTGGTGCAGTTGCCTGTGAGGGGCTGCCGGGTCCGTTTGGAGTGCCGGGGCTGTCGCCGGGATTGTCAGGACTGACAGGTCTGGGGCACCCTGCTCAGGTCTGTGGGCCGGATGGATAAAGCCGCAGGCCGTGGCGCGAAAAGGCGACTGTGGCTCCGGCGCGCAGATCCTGTTCGAAATGCCGGGCAATGGACAGGCGTGCGGCGTCAACCCCCTTGCGGATCAGCGCCTTGCGCTGTGGGATCACACCGGACAGGCCGGGGCCAAGCGAGGCTTCGGCCCAGACCAGCGGGTGCAGTTCGTGCAGGTATTCGCCAAGTACCCAGTCAAGACAGTCGTGGATCGTGGCGCGGGTGGCGCGCAGCATGTCAGGCGCGTTCAGCGGGGTGCGGTCCGGCCCCATGGTGATCGCCGCATAGGCGGCAAACAGGTTCGCGATATGCTGATCCGGGCGCGCGGCGAGAATGTCGCGCATCCCGTCGGTGAAAAACTCCACATCCAGCATCCTTGTGGCACCGAGATCCACCGCCAGCGCATCGAAATAGACCCAGGCATAGGCCCCGTTGCCCCATTGATCCCGGGTGCGCGCCGCCGTACGGCGGGCTTCCAGTTCCAGTGCATCATAGCTTCCGAACCAGCGGGGCAACAGGTGATTGCCCAAGGCGCGCATGTGGCGCGGGTTCAGCGGATCAAGGTCGATCAGCCGGGCATAGTCATCGGCAAGGCGGGCAGGGGGCGAGACCTGGCCCGTGGCGTCGGTCGCGGTGGCCAGAAGGCAGCGTGTGGCGGCAATCAGCGGCGAGTCATCGGGGATTTCCCCGCGCCGTTGCAGTTGATTCAGAATCTGTTCGGCACGGGCGAAATGCGCGTGAAACAGCGCCAGGTTGCGTTCGGGAATTTCGTGGGACCAGTCGTGCCCGCGCCAGGCCCAGCCGATATCCGCATGGGCCTGGGCCACGATGGCGGCGATCACGTAATCGTCGGGATATTCACAAATCAGCTCTTCAAGCGCCTCGATCCCGGCGAGCGAGGGGTTCACCCCGTCTTCGATCGCCTGTGCCGTCGCGCTGACCACATCAGCGCGGGCGCCGGTGGCCAGAAGCGTGGCATGAGACATGCCACAGGGGGTCAGGGCACGGGTGGAATCGGCGGCGCGGATCAGGTCGGAAATCTCGTCCCACCTGTCCTGACGGGCCAGGAACTGTCCTTTGTCCATCAACCCCGCACGGGTGATTTCGGCCTCGGGGTCTTCGATCAGGGGAAGGATCAGGTGTGTGTCCAGAAGGCTGGACAGGTGTTCGGTCAGGCCTTGGGACAGGTCCCAGTCCGCGGTCCCGGTGCCAGCCCGTTTTGCGCGGCCCTTGACGCGCGTGGTCATGGGGTCCTCGGCCAGAGCGTTGGCGGCGGATGTGCCGGGCTGGCCCTTGTGCCGGACCTTTTGGGTCAGAACCGATTGGGCACGCGTGGCAGTGATCGCCAGAGGCAGATTGGCGAGAAACTTCATTAAGATCTCCGAACAGATGTTGCCGGGGAATGTGCAGCCGCAATCGGGCCAAAAAGCGGCAAGGGCGGGGAGGTTTCGAGAATTCTTTGCCGTGAGGTTGGAAGAGATGGACGGTGGCCTGTGGGGCGTGTGGCGGTGGAACTTTGGGGTAAGCTATTGCTAATGCGCTTCGTTTCCGGTTGGATTGGGGCATGAGACCTGCTGCCCCCCGTCTGTTATCCTGTCCGTCATCGCCCGCTTTGCGCGGGGCTGTTGCCGCGTTCCTGTTTGGCTGCGCCGGTGTGGTTCCGGTTTGGGCACAAAGCGCCGGGCAAACGGTGGAGGGGGCGGCGCCGATCGAAGCGGTGGCGGAGGCTGGCGTGGTCGCCACGGTCCCTGCTGTGTCAATGCCTGTAAGCAAACCCGGGCCTGTGAGCAAACCCGGGCGGGCGGCCGAGGCGGGTTCTGATCCTGCCAAGGAAGACCACAGCGCAGAGCCAGGCACCGGGAAGGAAGACACCGGGAAGGAAGACAAAGAGAGCGGGGCGTCGGTTGTCGCCAGCGCGCCGCCGGGTTCAGGTGCGCAGGTGGAGGCCGATCTGCGCACTCTCACCCCAACCCTGCGCCCCGTGGCGCGGTCCGAGATCATTCCCCATGCGCGCTGGTCCCACCGGCCCGAGGCGCTGCTTTGGACCCGCGCCACCATGTCGGCGTTGAAAACCCATGGCCGCCCGTTGACCCGGATGGTGCCGCGCGACATCGCAACCTGGTGCCCGGCCTATCCAAATGCGGACGAGGCGGCGCGCGGGGCGTTCTGGGTCGGGTTCATGTCGGCGCTGACCAAACATGAAAGCACCTATCGCCCGGATGCGGTTGGGGGGGGTGGCAAATGGTATGGGCTGTTGCAGATCCTGCCCGCCACAGCGCGTGGATATAAATGCCTCGCCCGAACCGGGGAGGCGTTGAAGGACGGCGCCGCGAACCTGTCCTGTGCCGTGCGGATCATGGCGGTGACCGTACCGCGCGACGGTGTGGTGCATGGCAAGGACCGCAAATGGCGCGGCGTATCCGCCGATTGGGGACCTATGCGCAGCGCCAGGAAACGCGCGGATATGGCCGCTTGGCTGCGCCAGCAAAGCTATTGCCGTCCGATTTCGTCGATCCGCCCAAGGCAGCGCCCCAAGGGGCTTGGAAGTTAGACCTCGGTAATTTGCAAGTAATCTGCACCGCCCTTTGGGGGCGGTGCCGCCTGCGGCGCGCGGGGGCGGTTGCCCGTCCGTGTGCAAAGCACACGGACGGGCAACCGCCGGGCCCAACCGGCGAGGATCGCATCTTTGATGCGACCGCAGGGGGCGGGAGCCGCTCTGGCCGGTTTACCCGAGACTGTCGGTTTGCCCGAGAATCCGGGTGATCATTTCCATCGTATCGCGGCTGAGGTTTTCCGTTGACCTGATCCGCTCCAGCTGGGCCCGGATCAGCGATTGGCGCGCGGGGTCATAGCGTTTCCACGTTTCAAACGCCGTGGACATACGCGCGGTGGTCTGAGGGTTCAGCGCATCCAGCCGGATCAGCCAATCTGCCAACAGCGCATAGCCCTTGCCGCTGGCATGGTGGAAGCCCGCCGGGGACGCGGCCAGCGCACCCAGCGTGGCCCGGAACCTGTTGGGGTTTTTCATGTCGAAATCCGCATGTCCGGTCAGTCTTTCGGCCACGTCGGCGGCATCGTCCGGATGGGCGCAGGCGATCTGCATCATGAACCATTTGTCGATCACCAACCGGTCGTGTTTCCATTGCTCATAGAAGGCAGGCGTTGCCGTGTCGGCCTTGCCCGCGCGGAGCAGACAGCCATAGGCGGCAAGTTGCTGGGTCATGTTTGTGGCCGCGTCATATTGCGCCTGGGCCGCCGCGCCGCCATCGAGCCGTGAGCCAAGGGCGAGTACGGCATTTGCAAGGCTGCGCGCCCCTGATTGCGTGGCATCGGGCGCATAGGGGCCTTCGACCTGGTATTGCGCATAAAGGCGGGGCAACAGGTCCTGCATATGCCGGGCCATCGCGGTTTTCAGCGTTTCCACCGCGTCATAAATCGCCGCCGGGTCGGGCGTTTCGCCTGCGTCAAACAGGTGTTGGGCCAGATCGTCCTGGGACGGCAGCCCCATCACCAGCGCGCGGAATGCCGGGTCCAGCGTGTCATCGCGCAACAGGGTGGCCAGCGCCTCAAGATAGGCCATGTCCGGCCCCGCACCGGTGCGGATCATGTTCAGCAACCCGTTACGGGCCAGGTCGCGCCCGGCCTCCCACCGATTGAACGGGTCGGTGTCATGGGCCAGCAGGAAGGCGCGTTCTTCGTTGCTTGTCTCGCGCTCAAGGATCACCGGGGCGGAAAACCCGCGCAGGATCGAGGGCACGGGTCTGGCCGACAGACCTTCGAAGGTGAAGCTCTGTTGGCGTTTGTGCATCTCACAGATGGTCGTGGGCACGACTTCGTCGCCATTGGGGTTCAATAGACCCACCGCAATCGGGATCACCCGGGGCTTTTTATGCGGCTGGCCGGGGGTGGGGGGCGTGTTCTGTTTGAAGGTCAGCGTATAGGTGCCGTCGCGGAATTTCTCTTTCACCTTCACCCGGGGCGTGCCTGCCTCTTCGTACCAGCGTTTGAACCGCTTGAGTTTGCGCCCGGTCACATCGCGGAACACCGCCAGCCAGTCTTCGATTGTGGCGGCGTCGCCATCGTGGCGTTCGAAATAAAGGTCAAGCGCCCGTGCATAGGCGTCATCCCCCACCAGGGTTTTGAGCATCCCGATCAGTTCGGCCCCTTTTTCATACACCGTCGCGGTGTAAAAGTTGTTGATTTCCACGAAGGAGTCCGGGCGCACCGGGTGGGCCAGCGGGCCGTTATCTTCGCGAAACTGCCGCCCGCGCAGGGCGATCACGTCTTCGATCCGCTTGACCGGGGCGCTGCGCATATCGGCGGTGAACTGGGCGTCGCGGAACACGGTCAGCCCCTCTTTCAGACACAGCTGGAACCAGTCGCGACAGGTAATGCGGTTGCCGGTCCAGTTGTGGAAATATTCGTGCGCGATGATCGCTTCGATCCGTTCGAAATTGGCATCGGTCGAGGTTTCGGGCGAGGCGAGGACACAGGAAGAGTTGAAGATGTTCAGCCCCTTGTTTTCCATCGCGCCCATGTTGAAATCATCCACCGCGACGATGTTGAATTCGTCCAGATCATATTCGCGGCCATAGACCTCTTCGTCCCATGTCATGGATTTCTTCAGCGCCTCCATGCCGAAGGCGCATTTGTCTTCGTCGCCCGGGCGCACCCAGATCGACAGGCGCACCTGTTTGCCCGACATGGTGGTGAACGTATCCTCATGGGCGATCAGATCCCCGGCGACCAGCGCAAAGAGATAGGCGGGTTTGGGCCACGGGTCGTCCCAGATCGCGTAGTGTTGCACCGGATCGGTGGTCAGATCCGCGCCAAAGTCGGTGCCATTGCCGTTAGAGAGCAGTTTGGGCGCGTGGTCCTGTGTGCTTTCGATACGCACCCGGAACCGGGCCATCACGTCGGGGCGGTCGGGATAGAAGGTGATCTTGCGGAACCCTTCCGCCTCGCATTGGGTGCAATACATGCCGTTTGACATGTAGAGCCCCTCAAGCGCGGTGTTGGTGGCGGGAGAGATTTCAACCTCGGCTTCAAAGGTGAAGGGCGCGTCGGGCACATCGGCTTCGATCCCGCCGGGCACGGCGCGCGGGGTGATGTCGGCACCGTCGATGGCGGCGCGAATCAGGGTGAGGTCTTCGCCATGCAGGAAAAACCGTTTATCCGAGGCATCCGGGTTGGGGCGGAAGCGGATTTTCGACAGCACCCGCGTGGCGGTGGGATCAAGGCGGAAGGTCAGTTCGACCCCGTCAACGAGATAGCCGAAGGGGGTGTAGTCCTTGAGATAAATGGTTTGGGTATCGGTCATCTTTGGTGCCTTTGATTGCGAGTTTGACCCCAGGTGTAGCGGATGGGGCGGGGGTCGCAAGGGGGCAGGGGGCGCAAGGGGGCGGGGGACGCAAAGGGGTGCGCGCGAAAGCCGGGCCGAAGGCCGCCGCGCATTGCCGGGCCGGGCTGTCCCTGCGCCGCGCTGTTTTTGGCAGCTCACGTCACGTCGGTATTGGTAGAGGTATCGCTGACGGGAGTGGATTTTGATCCCAAAACCCATGAAACATCAGGGTAAAATCAGAGGCTTATAGTCAAAAGACACAATCAGAATTGTGTCTTTTGGCCATATTTTACCAATCATGTTGCCTATAGGAAACTTCTGTTCTAATCCGATCATGAGACAGCGGGAGAAAGCGCATGACGGATCGGATCGAAAAACACGGGCTTGGCGTGGATCGGGTGTTGGCAGAGTTCATTGAGGGCCAGGCATTGCCGGGAACCGGGGTGGGTGCGGACGCATTCTGGGCCGGGCTGAGTGACATGGTGCATGAGCTGGGGCCAGAGAACCGCGCCTTGCTGGCCCGGCGCGAAGAGATGCAGGCCCGCATCGACGCCTGGCACGTGGAACGCCGGGGAAGCGCCATGGATGCCGGGGCGTATCGCGCCTTTCTGGAAGAGATCGGTTATCTGCTGCCCGAGGGCGCACCGTTTGAAATTGACACGGTTGGGGTGGACCCGGAGATTGCAGATGTGCCGGGGCCACAGCTGGTGGTGCCGATCACCAATGCGCGCTTTGCATTGAACGCGGCCAATGCGCGTTGGGGGTCGCTTTATGATGCGCTTTACGGCACCGATGCCATGGGGGATCTGCCCGACAGCAGCGGATATGATGCGGCGCGGGGCGCACGGGTGATTGCCTGGGGGCGGGCGTTTCTGGACCGGGCGGTGCCGTTGGCCGACGGGTCCTGGACCGATATTGACGCGGTGTCGGTTGAGGGCGGGGCGTTGGTGCCTGCCCTGGCGGACGGGGCGGCGTTTGCGGGCTTTACCGGCGCTGCCGGAAAGCCCGACATGGTTCTGTTGAAACACAACGGGTTGCATATCATTCTTGACGTGGACCCCAGCCACCGGATCGGCGCGGCCGACAAGGCAGGGATCGCCGATATCCGGCTTGAAAGCGCGCTTTCGACCATCATGGATTGCGAGGACAGCGTGGCCTGTGTCGATGGTGCGGACAAGGTGGTGGCCTATGGCAACTGGCTTGGCCTGATGAAGGGCGATCTGGCTGAAGAGGTCAAAAAGGGCGGCACGGTGTTCACCCGGCGGTTGGCCGGGGATATCGAGTTCACCACGCCGGATGGCGGCACCGGAACGCTCAAGGGGCGGTCGCTTATGCTGATCCGCAACGTGGGGCATCTGATGACCAACCCGGCCATTCTGGACCGCGACGGCAACGAGATTGGTGAAGGGATCATGGATGCGCTGATCACCGTGTTGATTGCCATGCATGACAAGGGCGCGAATTCGGTGCATGGGTCGGTTTACGTGGTCAAACCCAAGATGCACGGGCCACGGGAGGTTGCCTTTGCTGACGAGATATTCACCCGGGTCGAGGGCATCCTTGGGCTTGCGCCCAACACCGTGAAAATGGGGATCATGGACGAGGAGCGGCGCACCAGTGCCAATTTGGCCGAATGTATCCGCGCCGCGCGCCATCGGGTGGCGTTCATCAATACCGGGTTTCTGGACCGCACCGGCGACGAAATCCACACCAGCATGGAAGCCGGGCCAATGTTGCCCAAGGGCGAGATGAAATCCACGCCCTGGATCACTTCTTATGAAGATCGCAACGTGGATATCGGGTTGGCCTGTGGGTTGCGCGGGCGGGCCCAGATCGGCAAGGGCATGTGGGCCATGCCGGATCGGATGGGCGAGATGCTGGAGGCCAAGATCGGCCATCCGATGTCGGGGGCGACCTGTGCCTGGGTGCCATCGCCCACCGCCGCGACCCTGCATGCGACGCATTACCATGACGTTGATGTTCTGGCGCGTCAGGACGAGATTGCGGCGGGGGGCGCGCGCGGGTCGCTTGGGGATCTGCTCACCATTCCGGTGATGGCGGAGGGGCGCACCCTGTCGGACCAGGAGCTGCGCCGTGAGGTCGAGAACAATGCCCAGGGCATTCTTGGCTATGTCGTGCGTTGGGTGGATGCCGGGGTGGGTTGTTCCAAGGTGCCCGATATAAACGATGTGGGATTGATGGAGGACCGCGCCACCTGTCGGATTTCGTCGCAGGCGTTGGCGAATTGGTTGCATCACGGTGTGGTGGACGCGTCCTTTGTCATGGCCGCGATGCGGCGCATGGCCGAGGTGGTGGACCGCCAGAACGCGGGAGACCCGGGATATCGCCCCATGGCACCGGGGTTTGACGGGATCGCGTTTCAGGCCGCCTGTGACCTTGTGTTCCGCGGGCGGATACAGCCGTCGGGCTATACCGAACCGGTGCTGCATCGCCGGCGGCTGGAGTTGAAGGCGGCGCGGTGATGGCCGGGGCGGTGAAGGCCGTGGGGCTGCAGGGCGGGGCAGAGCGCGCCGCCTGACACAACCGCGCAATAGGCCGCCCGGAAATCCGCCCGGAAATCCGCCCGCAAAACCATCCGGAAAACTGGCGGGAAAACCGGTCCTGGCGCCGGATTTGCCGCGAACGGCACGGTGTCAGTCGCGCTTTGGTATTTCCTTAATGTGCCGCGCGTATTAATGAAGGGGGATTTTGCGAAAACAGGACCCTCTTCATGCGCCCCGTTGTTGGTATCATTGGCAACTCCTATCTTCTGAACGATCAGTATCCGGTTCATGCCGGGGGCGAAATGAACTCAGAGGCGGTGTCGGACGTGGCCGGCTGTATGCCCGTGGTGATTCCGACGGATCCGCGATACGTGTCGGTCGAGGAATTGCTGGAACGCTGTGACGGGTTCCTGCTGACTGGCGGGCGGCCCAATGTACACCCCGAGGAATATGGCGAGGCGGCCACGGCGGCCCATGGCGAGTTTGACCGGGGCCGGGATGCCATCACGCTCCCGCTTGTGCGGGCCTGTGTGGAGCGGGGACAGCCGTTTCTTGGGATTTGCCGGGGGTTTCAGGAGGTGAACGTGGCCATGGGCGGCACGCTGCATCCCGAGATTCGCGACCTGCCCGGGCGGGACAATCACCGGATGCCCCCCGATGGCACGCTGGAAGAAAAATTCGCACTGCGCCACGTGGTCAGCTTTACCGCAGGCGGACCATTCGAAAAGTTGATGGGCGCGCGGGAGGTGATGACCAATACTCTGCATGGTCAGGGGATTAGCCGCGCAGGCGCGCGGATCGTGATCGACGGCCATGCGCCGGACGGCACCCCGGAAGCGATCTATGTCAAGGACGCGCCGGGGTTCACCATGTCCGTTCAGTGGCACCCGGAATGGGACGCGGCAAGCGACCCGGTTTCGCGTCCGTTGTTCGCCGCCTTTGGCGATGCCGTGCGTGCCTGGGCCACCGGGCGGGCCGGGCGGACCGGGCAGCCGGTTCTCAAATCCGCCTGAAGCTCTGCCGGAAGCTCTGTTCGAAAATCCACCTGTGCAGGGGAGATCGTCGGGGACGGGAGCCGCCCCCGGATATGCGGCGTAGGCGCGCACCGATTGACCAAGGGTCAACTTTTCATTGCAGTTTGCATGGGTTTGGGGGATAGAGGCCCCGCTGTGCTCTGGTACAGCCGCGGGATCGGGCGAAGTCATGGCGCCGATGGTCCATCATCAGGCGCGGTCATGGCCCAATCGCCCCATATGCAGGGCATTAACCCGTGAGAGCCTTACCCGTGACCCAGCCCGCTGAGCCGCAGGAGCGTTCCGACGCGCCCCTCGATCCCATGCCCGTCCGGGTGGTGAAACGTACTGTCCTGATCGTTCTTGGGCCGCTCTATTTCCTGTTCATTGCCTTTGTGCCGCTGCTGTGCAGGAGGCGCGCAGGGTTTCGTGGCTGGTATTGGCGACGGGTCAAGCGGGCCTGTTCGCGCCTGTTGTGGTTGCTGAGCATCCGGGCCGAGATGACACCAGACCAACAGGCCGAGATGGCCGAAGACGAAAACAGCGTGATCGTGATCAACCACCGCAGCCATTTGGACGGGTTCACGTTGATGCATGTGGTGCCGGACCGGAAGTGGTTTACATGGGCGGCCAAGAAGGAACTGTGTGACGCGGCGCTGTTGCGGGTGGGGTTCAGGGGGGCCGGGTTGGTGGAAATCGACCGCAGCAGCGGCAAGATCGCCATGCAGACGCTAAGCCAGGCTGTGCGCGACATGCCGGCGCGCCGGTCGGTGGTTCTGTTCCCCGAGGGGACCCGGACTGGTGGCGAGCTTCTTGGCCCGTTCAAGGCCGGCGCGGTGGTGGTCGCGCGCGAAAGCGGGCGGGTGATCCGCCCCATTGTGATCCACGGATCGGACCGATTGCTGCCACGCGGCAGGTTTGTGCCCAAAAGCGGGATCATCCGGGTCGAGGCCCTGCCGGTTTTCCGGTGTGATCCACAGGCCAGCGTGGAAGAGGATGTCGCCCGGCTGCATCTTCAGATGAAACAGGCGCTTGAGGCGGGCAGCGCCGCATAATTCCGCCGCGTCACCCGTAGGATGCGGGTGAAATGCAGCAATTTGTTGATACGGATCAAAGCGGTTTTGCGGTGAAAGATGTAAAGTATTGGTGAACCCAAGGATAAGGAGATGCCAATGACTACTTCCCGTGCCAGGCAACGCACAGGTTCCGCCGCCAAAACCGCCCCAGCGACTTCGACCGCGCCCGCAGGTGGTGCGATTAAAGCCGCGCCAGAGGCCGAGGAGGCGGGCCGGGTCAAAACGCCTTCGGCTGATGAGGTGCGGCGCGCATTCGAAAGCGGGGAGTATCCTTATTCCGAAAAGATGCCGCGCAGTGATTACGAAAAGCAGAAAGCCCTGTTACAGGCTGAGTTGCTGAAGGTTCAGATCTGGGCGCAGGAGACCGGCCAGAAGTTTGTCATGTTGTTCGAAGGCCGCGACGCTGCGGGTAAGGGCGGCACGATCAAACGGTTTACCGAGCACCTGAACCCGCGGCTGGCCCGCGTGGTGGCGTTGAACAAACCCACCGACGAAGAGCGCGGCCAGTGGTATTTCCAACGTTACATCAGCCACATGCCCACCGCCGGTGAAATCGTTCTTTATGACCGCAGCTGGTATAACCGCGCCGGGGTTGAGCGGGTGATGGGTTTCTGCGAACCCAACGAATACCTGGAGTTCATGCGCCAGACACCCGATCTTGAACGTATGCTGGTGCGGTCGGGGATCCGGCTTTACAAATACTGGTTCTCGGTCACTCAGGAAGAACAGCGCCGCCGGTTCAAGAGCCGCGAAACCGATCCGTTGAAACAGTGGAAGCTGAGCCCGATCGACAAGGCGTCGCTGGACAGGTGGGATGATTATACCGAGGCAAAAGAGGCGATGTTCTTTTACACCGACACCGCCGATGCGCCTTGGACTGTTGTGAAATCCAACGACAAGAAACGCGCGCGGCTTGCCTGTATGCGCCATTTCCTGGCCAGTCTGGATTATCCGGGCAAGGATCACGACATCGTGGGTCAGCCTGACCCGTTGCTGGTCAGCAGCGCCAACCATGTGATTCATCGTTCCGAACATATTCTGGGCACGGCGCTGCACCCCGATCAGCGCCGCAAATAACCCCCCCATAATTCCCCGGCGGTCTGTTTTGACCGGCAGGAAAAGCGCCGCCCCCGATTGTGTCGGGGGCGGCGTTTCTGTTTGGGGGCGTGCCTGTTTTGCTGGGGGCGGTGTGGGTGGCGGGATCAGAGCGGGTGCATGAGGGTTTGCCGCAGGGGCCGGAAAAAGGCCGGAAAAGGGCCGGAGCCGGGGGAAACCGGCGCTGATGCGTGGGGCGGGTGTGGGCCGGGGCAGGAGGGGCTACACCCCCCTAAAGCGTTTCCGCATTATAGCTGACGAGAGTGGATTGTGATCCCGAAATCCGCGAAGTATCAGCGTAAAATCAGAGACTTATGGCTATACGTTGACCAGCGTGATGTGGAAACGCCGCGCAACACAGTAGGGAGATGGGCGTTTCCAGTTCTTGCTGTGATTTAAAGCGTTCGACCTTTCACCTGAGACAGGGAAAAGGGCGAAGGCAGCGCGACATCTATGTGTTTCGCGCGTCCTGCCGAAAACCCGTGAGTCAGGTTTTGGGCAGGACGCTTTAACAATAACCGGAAATGCTTTAGCCTCCCGCCTGATCCCTGAGACAGCCAAGCATTTTTTCGCCACCCGCGCCATGTCGCCATTGTGGGGCGGGTGGGGATTTCCTATGCCTGTGCCATGAGATACGCCGCCTTTCTTGCGTTTGCGCTGAGTTCAGCGCCGCTGAATGCTCACCCCCATGTGTTCATCTCGACGGGGTTGAAGTTTCACATGGACCCGTCCGGCATTTTGACCGGGGTCGAGGTGCGGTGGCAGTATGATGAATTCTATTCCCTGTTGTTGCTTGAGGATATGGCGCTTGATCCCGACCGCGATGGGAAATTGACCAGGGCCGAGTTGAAACGGCTGGATGGGTTCGACCTGAACTGGGTCAAGGGGTTCCAAGGTGATCTGGTTGCGCATCAGGACGGGCGGGCGGTGACGCTTGGCGCGCCGCGCTCGCTTGGCACGTCGATGGAAGATGGTCGCATCACCACCAGCCATTACCGTGCGATAAGCGGCGCAGATGCGGGTGCGGTGGTGTTCAAGGCCTATGATCCGACCTATTACACCGCCTATGACCTTGGGCTTGGGCTTGACCTGCCATCCGGGTGCAAGGCCGAGATTGCGGTGGCTGACCTGAGCGACGCGCAAAAGGCGCTTCAGGCCGAGCTTGCCAGGCTTTCGGGGGATGCCGAGGTGGATTTCCCCGAAGTTGGCGCAATTTTTGCAGATGAGATCGTGGTCAGATGCGCGCCGCATTGAGCATGGCGGCACTGGCGGCGATTGCCGTGGTGGTCTGGTGGCTCTGGGGCGCGGGCGGGGTGCATGATCTGCGCGGCTGGGCCACAGAGGGGCAGCGCGAGGCACAGAATGCCATGGCCGGGATGCTGCGCCGTCTGCGCGCGGGTGAGGCCGGGGCGCTGATCGGGCTTTGGGCCGTTTGTTTTTCCTATGGGTTTTTCCACGCGGCGGGGCCGGGGCATGGCAAGCTGTTGATCGGCGGTTATGGGGTTGCGCGCCGGGTTGCCATGCGCCGACTGGCGGGGCTGGCCGTGGCGTCCAGCCTGGCGCAGGCGGCGACGGCGGTGGTGTTGGTTTATGCCGGGGTCTTTGCGTTGAACCTGACCCGCACGGCGATGGTTGGGATGGCCGAAGACTGGCTGGCCCCGGCGTCCTATATTGCGATTGCGATGGTTGGCGGCTGGCTTGCCCTGCGCGGAGCAGGCAAGCTGTGGCGCGCCCGTGTTGCGGGGCAGGGCCATCATGGGCACGCGCATGGTCATGATCACGGGCATGGCCACGACCATGATCCCGGGCATCACGGCGGGCACATGGCCCATCACACCCATGACGACGGGACTTGTAGCTGTGGCCACACACACGGGCCAACCCCGGAAGAGGCTGCGGCCATCAGCACTTGGCGCGAGGCGGCGGTGTTGGTCGCCAGTATCGCCATACGCCCCTGTACGGGGGCCGTGTTCCTGTTGATCCTGACCTGGCGCATGGGAATTGAAATGGCGGGGATCGCCGGGGCCTTTGTCATGGGGCTTGGCACTGCCAGTGTGACCGTGGTGGTGGCGCTGCTGTCGGTTGTGATGCGCGAAAGCGCCTGGGCCGGGCGGGTGCAGGGCACGGGGGCTGCGCGGCTTGCCTCGCTGATGGAGCTTGGTGTTGGTGTGGTGATCGCAGTGGTCGCGATGCAATTGGCGCTTGGGGGGATCTGAGCCCGGCTCTGCCCCACTCTGCGCTGCGCGCTCTGCTGCCTCTCCGGGTCGCCGCCACATCATCCCGCCTTGCCCCGCCGTGATGTCGCGCGTAAGGCTTGGCGTATGGAGACCGCCCCCCCACCGAGCGCCCCGCAAGGGTCGCCTATGCCCGCCATGTCCCATGGCGCGCATATGCGCGCGATCCTGACGCTTGGTCTGCCTTTGATCGGCAGCCATGTGGCGCAGTTTGCCATCACGCTGACCGATTCGATCATGTTGGGCTGGTATGATGTCGAGGCGCTGGCCGGGCAGGTTCTGGGCGGGATGCTGTTCTTTGTCCTGTTCATCATGGGGTCGGGATTTGCCTTTGCCGTCATGCCCGCCGTGGCCAAGGCGGAAAGCAGCGGTGACCTGCCACAGGTCCGGCGGATCACGCGCATGGGAATCTGGGCCTCGCTTCTGTTCGCGGTGGCCGCCCTTCCCATATTCATCTTTTCCGGCCCGATCCTCGGGCTATTGGGGCAGGACGCCGATCTGGCGGGGATTGCCAGCGAATATCTTGTCGTCGCAGGGATCGGGATCATACCGGCCTTGGTGGTCATGGTACTCAAAAGCTATCTCGCCGCGTTGGAACGGACCCAGGTGGTGCTGTGGATCACGCTGCTGGGCGTCGCGGTGAACGCGCTGGTCAACTATGCGCTGATCTTTGGCAATTGGGGCGCGCCCGAGATGGGTGTGCGCGGGGCGGCGGTTGCTTCGCTGGTGGTTCAGGCGATGTCGGTGCTGGGCCTTGCGGTTTATGTGGCGCGGGTCACGCCGGAACACGATCTGTTCGCCCGGTTCTGGCGCCCGGACTGGGAAGCGTTTGGCCATGTTTTCACGCTGGGCTGGCCCATCGGATTGACCAGTCTGGCCGAGGTCGGGCTGTTTGCCGCCTCGTCCATCATGATGGGCTGGTTTGGGGCGGTGCCGCTGGCGGCGCATGGGATTGCGCTTCAGATCACATCGCTGACCTTCATGATCCATCTGGGCCTGAGCAACGCCGCAACCGTGCGCGCCGGGCGGGCGGTGGGGCAGGACGACACCGGTGGGTTGCGCCGGGGCGCGGCGGTGATTATCGCCATGTCGCTTTCGGTTGCGGTGCTGGCTATGGTTGCGTTTCTTGTCATCCCGGAACAGTTGATCGGCCTGTTCCTTGACCCGGAGGATCCGCGCAAGGACGCGGTTCTGGCCATTGGCGTGGGTCTGATGGCGGCGGCGGCCCTGTTTCAGCTGGCCGATGCGGCCCAGGTGATGGCGCTGGGTCTGTTGCGCGGGATACAGGATACAAAGGTGCCGATGATCATGGCCGCAGTGGCCTATTGGGTCATCGGCGTGCCGGTCAGTTATGTTTTGGGTGTCCCCCTGGGCTGGGGCGGCGTGGGCATATGGCTTGGGCTTGCGGTTGGCCTTGCGGTCGCAGCCGTGCTGCTGATGTGGCGGTTCTGGGTCCGCGCGGGCCGGGGGTGATGCCTGATTGGGTCTGCTGTTTGCCCGAGGCCGGGTGAGACCCGGGGCCGAGCGTAGCGAGGCCCCCCCAGCGACGCCGCAGGCGGCGCAAAACCTTGGAATGCTGACGCCGCAGGCGGCGCAAAACCCTGGAATGCTGACGCCGCAGGCGGCGCAAAATCCGAAAACGTTGATCCCGCAGGCGGCAAAGTGTTTCTCAATCTTCGCGCAGCAACCGATCCGCCTTCTTGCGCACAAGCACCGTGCGCAGGTCGTGCATCGCCAACAACAACGCGTCGGTGACATTTTCCAGTTGCTCGTCGGTGGCGCGGGAATTGGCCCAATGGGTGGTCTGGTTCAGGTAATCCACCGCCCGGTGAATGTCGTCGATATCGCGCTCGGCCAACAGCGCCATGCGCTGCTCCATCCACTCGCGGATGGCTTTTACATCTTCATCGCTCAACTTCCGGTCGCCATGGGGTTTGATTTCCCCATTGCGTATATTGACCACGGCGATCTGGTCCATTTCAATCCGGCGCTGGCGGTTTTCAGTGTCGACCCGAAACACGAAGGCACCGTTTTCACGGACCCTGAAATAATAGTCTGGAAGCTCTCCGGCCACGTTATGCTCCTAACACCGCCGCCTCAGCCAAGCGAGGCACAGAACCGTTGTATACGGCCACATGCGTCTGTCAAAGCCTCGTCTGAGGTGGCATAGCTGACCCGGAAATTCGGCGACAGACCAAAGGCCGCGCCAAAGACCACCGCAACGCCTTCTTCTTCCAGAAGCGCCGTGGCAAAGGCTTCGTCATCCGAAATCACCGTGCCGCCGGGCGAGGTTTTTCCGATCAACCCCGCAATCGAGGGGTAAACGTAAAACGCGCCTTCGGGGGTGGGGCAGCTGATCCCCGGCGCGGCGTTCAGCATGTCGACCACAAGGTTGCGGCGGCGCACGAACATCTCGTTATGCGTGGCGATGTAATCCTGGGGGCCGTTCAACGCCTCGACCGCCGCCCATTGGGAAATGGTGCAGGGGTTGGATGTGCTTTGCGACTGGATCTTGCGCATTGCGGCAATCAGGGACTCGGGTCCCGCCGCATAGCCAATGCGCCAGCCGGTCATGGCATAGGCCTTGGACACGCCGTTACAGGTCAGCGTGCGCTCGTAAAGCCCCGGTTCCACCTGGGCCGGGGTACAGAATTCGAAACCGTCGTAAGACAGGTGTTCATACATGTCATCGGTCATCACCCAGACATGGGGGTGGCGCATCAGCACATCGGTGAGCGCCTTCAATTCATCCCGGCCATACCCGGCCCCGGTGGGGTTGGAGGGCGAGTTGAAGATCAGCCACTTGGTTTTCGGGGTGATCGCCGCCTCAAGCTGATCCGGGGTCAGTTTGAACCCGGTTTCCAGCGTCGCCTCGGCCACTACGGGCGTGCCCCCGGCCAACAGCACCATGTCGGGATAGCTGACCCAGTAGGGCGCGGGGATCACCACCTCGTCGCCCGGGTTCAGTGTGGCCATAAGCGCGTTATAAAGGATCTGTTTGCCCCCGGTCCCGACCGAGACCTGTTTGGGCGTATAGCTAAGCCCGTTGTCACGGCACAGCTTGTCACAGATTGCCTGTTTCAACTCGATAATCCCGTCAGGTGCCGTGTATTTGGTTTTGCCCGCGTTGATCGCGGCAATGGCGGCGTCCTTGATGTTCCGGGGCGTATCGAAATCGGGTTCCCCCGCGCTCAGGCTGATGACGTCCTTTCCGGCCGCCTTCATCTCGGTCGCTCTGGTGTTCATCGCGATGGTCGGAGAAGGTTTCACGCGGGCAAGCGTGTCGGAAAGAAAGGACATGGGGTTGGTATCCGGTTTGTGTTTCTGTTTTGTATCTCTTAAGTTGTGCGCGCAAGCCGATCAAGCGGGATCAGGCGGAATTCAGGCTGATCGAGGGATGGATATGGGCGAAGACGCATTGGAAGACTGGTACGACCCCGCGATGGCCACGTTCGGCGACCGCGTGGCGGGCGCGCGCGAAGCGGCGGGGATGGATCAGAAGACCCTGGCCAAACGGCTTGGGGTCAAGCTGTCCACGCTTCAGGCCTGGGAAAATGACATGTCCGAACCCCGCGCCAACAGGTTGTCGATTTTGTCCGGGCTGCTCAACGTGTCGCTGTCCTGGCTGCTGGATGGGGTGGGCGAAGGCGCGCCGGTGCCCGGAGAGGCGCAGCCGACGCGCGAGGATATTATAGATGTCCTGACCGAAATCGCCGACCTCAAGGCACGGGCCAGCCGGACCGCCAACCGGCTTGGCGCTTTGGAAAAACGATTGCGCGTCATGTTGCAGAACGAAGGGGTGTTGTGATGGCCGAAAGCCCGGAACACCGGCTGAAGCGGTTGAAAATGCGGTCAATGCGGCGGGGGATCAAGGAGATGGATATCATCTTTGCCCGCTATACCGATGCACACCTTGCGAAGATGACCGCCGATGAGCTTGATCTTTTCGAGGCGCTTTTGGCGGAGAATGATCAGGATCTCTATCAATGGGTGTCGGGGCAGGCGTCTCCACCGGCCCGTTTTGACGCGCTGATCACCCGGATTTCCGAGGAAATCGGCGCGGTTTGAACCGTTTAGATCAGATTTTACGAACATACCCCCGGATTTAACGGATTTTTCGGTTTTTTAGCTCAGTTTCTCTCCAAGCGGTATCGACGGAGACGAGAATGAGTATTCAAATGCCGATGAGTGCAGATGCGATGAAGACCGGTGATGATGCCGGGTTCATGGCTGGCTATCTGGAGGCGCTGGCGCTGGTTGAGCGGTTGCACCGGTTGCTTCTGGACGTCATCAAGGATGAGTTCGAGCGGGTCAATGTGTTGGAAATCAACGCGGTACAGGCGCTTTTGCTGTTCAATATCGGGGATAACGAGGTGACGGCGGGCGAATTGAAAACGCGCGGCTATTACCAGGGCTCGAATGTCAGCTACAATCTGAAAAAGCTGGTCGAGATGGGGTATATGCACCATCAGCGTTGCGAAGTTGACCGGCGGTCGGTGCGTGTCCGGCTAACCCAGAAGGGGCGGGAGATCCGCGACGTGGTGGCCGGTTTGTTTTCCCGCCACGCGGACGGGTTGATGTCCAAAGGTGTTCTGGGCGCGGAGGGGATTGATGATATTACCAATTCCCTGCGCCGTGTGGAACGGTATTGGACCGATCAGATCCGGTATATCTATTGAGCAGGTGATCCCCCTACGGGGCGGGGCAGGGCGCTCCGTAGGGCGTGATCCAGGGTATTCCGTGGCGAGAGGCCGGTTTTACCAGTGACCGGTATTGCCCATGCTGGCCCAGGGTTCCTGAGCGGGCAGGGGATCACCTTTTTGCAGGAATTCAACCGACACATTGTCGGGAGAGCGTACAAAGGCCATGCGCCCGTCGCGGGGCGGGCGGTTGATCACCACGCCGTTGTCCTGCAAATGCTGGCACATGGCATAGATGTCGTCGACCTCATAGGCCAGATGCCCGAAATGGCGACTGTCCGAGGGCAGGCCGTCATCGCCATCCCAGTTATAGGTCAGTTCCACAGGGCATTCCGGCTGTTCGGGCGGGGCCATGAAGACCAGCGAAAACCGCCCCTCTTCGCTGTCGTAATGCCGGGTTTTTTCAAGCCCCAGCAATTCAAAAAATGCGATGGATGCGTCCAGATCCTTTACCCGGACCATGGTGTGCAGATATTTGATCGGCATGTGTGGCTTTCCCTTCTCGCTCGTGTCGGGGCGCAGAAGATCAGAAAGACGAGCGGATGCCAACACTGAGCCCGATATTGTCCACGTCAAACCGATCCGCATTGGAAGTCTTGCGGCTGGCCGACAGGGTCATGGTGGGATGGAACCCGAAATAGTCCAGCTTGTCGAAGGTCATGGTCATGCTGGCCGTCACTTCGCGATCATTCCGCGCCCCGCCACCGGGCACATGGGGGGATGTCGGGTAATGGCGCTGGCGCAGGGACAGGCCAAAGCTGGTTTGTGTTCCCAACACGGGCTTTGGGGGCGCGTAACGCAGACCGGCCGAAGCCTCGCGGAAATCGGCGGAGGTAATGTCGGAATCGCTTTTCGCCACACGCGCGGACAGAGACAGAAACCCGCCATTGCCAAGCCGCGTACCATACCCAAGATTCGCCTGAACCACATCCGCATGGGGCGCGCGGGGACCGGTGACACGTTCGGCCGCCGCGCCATAGCTGACCCGCGCAACGCGCGATACCGGTTTGGATTGGGTAAAGGACAGGCGCAGCAGGTTGGAATAATGCTGTTCCCCGTACCACGTCATGCCGCCCTGAAAGGACAATGTGGTTTCGCGCAGGGATTTGGGCGACATGAACCGGCGGGTGAGGCCCACGGTGCTGCGCGCAAAGGTGAATTCCGAGGCGCTGACCCCTGGCGCGCGCTGCTTTGCCTCGGAAGACAGCACATAGTCGTTGCGCGAGGCGGCGAAAGTCAGGTCGGTGGCCGCGGTCGACGTCTGGGCCACGCGATAGCGCAGGTCGATGCCGGACGAGATCTTGAGCCCCGACAGGGGCAGGGCGGACCCGGCGAGACGCACGGGCAGGACAATGCCAGGCAGGGCCTCGATCTCGACCACCTCGTGGGCGCTGCCATCATTGATATTGGATTCGGGCGCAATGCCAAAGGACAGGTGAACCGACAGCGGATTGACCTTGCGCAGATACCGATAGTCGCGCGCCACAAGTGCGCGGGCGCGGTCATCGGGCGCGACCTGTGCGGCACGGCGCAGCCAGACCTGTGCGGCGGTGCGACGCCCCGCGGATGACTGGGCCTGAGCCATGGCCATGGCGGCGGCAAATTTGCGTTCCGGCAGTCTGGCCAGCTTCCACGCCTGCCGGGCCGAGGCCAGCGCCGGTTTGTATTCGCCCAAATCGCGGTTGGCGCGGGAATCGATCAACAGCGCCTCAACATCGCCGGGGTCGCGCTGTAACAGCGCGCGGGTCATGTCGCGGGCGGTGCGGGGAGAGCCGGAAACGACCGCCTGACCCGCCAGCGCACGCAGCTGGTCAGGGGTCACCGTGGTGGTTTCAGCGGCCCGGCCCGGCCCGACGCCAAGGGCGAAAGGAACCGCAAGAAGCAGGGAACGCAACATGGATCAGTTGCGGTAAATAATGAAACCACCGGTTTCCTGGGTGTTGAAGGCGGAGGGATCGCCGCGCGGATCATTCTGTTCCATCACCAGAACGCCCACGATCTCTTCCGCATTCTGGCCGGACATGATCGCATAATAGCTACCGGTATCCAGGTTGAGCAAACTGCCATCCGAGTATCGGATATTGCTGTAAATTTCGCCAATCAGTTCCCCATTCCCATCGGCGATCCCAGGCGAAAGCCTGGATCTGATTTCGGGCATCACATTGTTTCCGGCGCCATCGGTGTTATGCACCGCCGTTTTGTTGGTGTCCAAACCCTCGATCGCCGTGAGATAAGTGTTGGTGATGTCGGTGCCATTGGCATCGAACAGGCGGCGGTTATAGACGCGCAGCAGCACACCATTTCTGCCTTCGTTGAAGTCCTTGAAGTCGATGGTCATACGGGCTTGTCCGGTGACAAATTCCAGTCCACTGCGCCCGTTGAAAACCCGGGTTCCGGCATAATCACCGTTATACTGCGCATCCCCGTTGTCAGGAAGCACAAGCGACACGGGGTCGCCGTTGTCGTCCGTCTGGTTACGCTGGTAGATGAAACCGCCAAAGCCATAGCCGCCATAGTCGCCACTCCGCACGATGGCAAATTCGGTCTGACCCGACGTTGATACGCCATAGATGGCGCGATAATCCAGCGTTCCAATGGAATTGCCGGTCAGCGGATCAACCACGCTGCTGTCCGATTCATATACGGCGAAGGGTCCCAGGCTTGAGACCAGTGTGCCGCGCGAATAGGTGTTGTCGCCGTCAAAGGCGATGCCATCGACGGTAAATTCGTCTTGGCCCGCATCGTTGTTATAGCTGACCGTCGAAACATAGCCCCCGCCGATGTCGTTCACGTCTTCGTAACGCACGATCTTTGTGTTCGGGGTGGGGCTTGTCGTGCCGGGGGGCAGGCCGCGTCCCTCAATCCCGGTGCCCGAACCGCCGCCGGAGCCACCCGAGCCATCGGTGCCGGTATCTTCTTCCACTGTGAAAGGATTGCTGTTTCCGCAGGCTGAAAGGCCCACACCAAGGCAAAGCGCTGCAATCGCCAACCGTTTCATATTCACTGCCTCGTGCAATTGTTTGTGTATTCGTATTGCGGTTGAAAATCCGGGAGAAAGGTTAAAAAGTCAATGAGAGATGGCGGTTGTTTCCAATTCGCGACAGGCCTGTTGCAATTGGTTCACGGCTGTTGGTTCACGGCTGTTGGTTTACGGCTGGTTTACGGCTGCGCCCATGTGGCGGTTTCGCGCGGCGCAGAGACTAGATATAGTCGCGGTGAATCGCTTTTATTGCCCGAAAAACCGCCCAGAGGAGCCCGTGCATGACCCTGACCCCTGAACAGCAGGCCGAAATTGATGATTTGCGCGCGGCACCGGCCGAAACTCTGCGTGTTGTGGCCCCCGGAATGGAGCAGCATCTTTACAAGGCGGTGCCGGTTTTGGACCACGGGTTTGTACGGGTTGTCGATTACATGGGCGACGATGCTGCGATTTGTCAGGCGGCGCGGGTCAGTTATGGCAAGGGCACCAAAAGCGTTCAGAATGACGAGGGGCTGATCCGCTATCTGATGCGTCACTGGCATTCGACTCCGTTTGAAATGTGCGAAGTGAAGCTGCATGTGAAGCTGCCGGTCTTCGTCGCCCGTCAGTGGATTCGCCACCGCACGGCCAATGTGAACGAATATTCGGCGCGCTATTCCATTCTGGACCGGGAGTTTTATATCCCCGATCCGGCCCATATCAACGCCCAGTCCGTCGTGAACAATCAGGGCCGGGGCGAGTTGTTGAGCGCCGAACACACGGCCCGGGTTCTGGAATTGCTCAAGGTGGATTCGGCGCGGTGTTATGACACCTACCAGACGATGATCGACGAGGACGGGATCGGGCTGGCGCGGGAACTGGCGCGGATGAATCTGCCATCCAATATCTATACGCAATGGTATTGGAAGGTGGATCTTCACAACCTGCTGCATTTCCTGCGCCTGCGCGCGGATGCCCATGCGCAATATGAAATCCGGGTCTATGCGGATGCGATTTGCGCCATGGTCGCGGATTGGGTGCCGTTCGCCTACAAGGCGTTCGAAGATTACCGCATGGGTGCGGTGACGATGAGTGCCCAGATGATGGCCGCCCTGCGCCGGATGTTAAAAGGCGAAGAGGTCACAGCGGACAACAGCGGCATGTCGGCACGGGAGTGGCGGGAATTTCAGGAGTTTCTGGAGTAAACGAACGGGGTGTTTCCACTGTTGTTTCCTTATTGGAAACAATGCGGGCACGCCAAATCATTTGACCCTGTGCGCCCGGGCCACTAACCTGTTGGTTAAGTATAAAAGACCTTTTCCGATATTGGGGGACTGTTATGAAGACGAAACTTATCCTTGGCGCGGCGATGGTGGCCATGTGGGCGATTCCGGCGCAGGCTCAGCCCAAGATTTATGCCTATGGCGGCACTGCGAATTATTGCCCGTCGGGGCTTCAGCCGATCACATTGGACGGCGTCATCTGCTGTGGCACGCCCAACCAGTCCATGAGCTATCAACAGGTCAAGGCGCATCCGGTGACGAAGCGGAAAGTTGTGAGACGCGAGACTGTGCATTACATGGCGGCCCCGGCAACCGTGTACTGCCCGGAAGGCAGCAAGGGGTGTTACACCCAGTAAGCGTTTCAAACGCCAGACATGTCAAACGGGGCGGCACAGGCATGTGGCGCCCCTTTTGTTTGTTTTATGGCTGTACCCGGCTCAGACCGGTTTGATTTCCCCGGCCATCTGACGCCCATCGCGGCCTTCGGTCAGTTCGAAGGTAACCTTCTGGTTATCGGCCAACCCGGTCAGGCCCGAGCGTTCCAGTGCTGAAATATGTACAAAAACGTCCTTGCCGCCATCTTCGGGTTCGATGAAGCCGTAGCCTTTGGTGGTGTTGAACCATTTCACGGTGCCGTTGGGCATGCCGCTTCTCCTTCTGCGCTAATGTGACCCATAATATTGTCGGGTCGGTACTGAATTGTTGTCACTTGCGGATCTCAGGGCGTCGGCAAATGCGTCGGCGGAGTTCTGAAATGCAAAGTCACGGGGGAATGATTGCACGGGTTTTGTAAAAAGCAAGAGAAACAGCGTGGTTTCGGTGGTGCCCGGCCTGTGGTTAAGTGCGCAAAATATGGGGGTAAAGATGATCCTTTATGGGCTGAAAAACTGTGACACCTGCCGTAAGGCATTGAAAGTGCTTGATAAGGTTGATTTTGCGGACGTCCGGGCCGATGGTGTTCCCGCAGATGTCATGGCAAAGGCGTATGACCGATTCGGTGAAGCTTTGCTTAACAAACGCTCAACAACCTGGCGAAATCTGGATGAGGGCGCGCGGGCGCAGCCGGTGCCTGAACTGCTCAGGACCCATCCCACCCTGATGAAACGCCCGCTGATTGTTGATGGCGATACGCTTTACCTTGGCTGGGACAAGAGCGTTCAGGCGACGCTTGCGAACGGGTGATCCTGCCCCCATTTCTGACGGCAGACAGGGAGTGAACCATGCGCAACGCGGCATTGATGTTGGGAGTGATCGGTGGGCTGATCGCGATGATCGTCGGCTTTTTCAGCTTTGGTTATACCGAGGTGATCGAACGCCATGGCGAAATTCAGGGCGTGGCGGAACAGGTCGAAAACGTGGGGTTGATCCGCGCGGCGTCGTTCCTTGGGCCTTTGTTGGCGATTGCGGGCGGGGCCATGGCGCGGGCGCGCGCGCTTTGGGGCGGGCTGTCCATGCTGGGCGCGGCGGCGGTGCTCTATGCCGGGTTCGGGTTCAGCGTGTTCACAATGTTCCCCATCGGGTTCTGCGCGCTTGGCGGAGTGTTGGCCATTGCTGCGGGCAAACCGGATGAGGAAAAGGCGCATTTCTAATCCTTAAAGCGTCCTGCCAAAACCCTGAATCACGGGTTTTTGGCAGGATGCGTGAAACACATAAATGTCGCGCTGCGTTCGCTCTTTCCCCTGTCTCAGGTTAAAGGGCGAACGCTTTACCCATTCGGGCTGGTCCGGCGTGACAGGAGGCGGTCAAGCGACAGAGGCCCTGCGCCCTTGACCACCAGCAGCAACAGAAGAAACACCCAAAACGCCCGTTGATCCAGGAGCAGCGCATCGGAATGGCGGTCAAACCACGCGCCCACGGTTTCGATATGGTCCCATCCGCCATGGCCGTAAAGGTCGGTCAGGGATTGCACCATGGTAAAGCCGATCATGCCAAGCGCGGCCAGCCGGGTGAACAGGCCAAGCGCGATTTGCAGTGGCAAAACAAATTCGGCAATCGTACCGCCCGTGACCACGACCCGGTGGAAAAGTGACAATTGGCTGCTGTCATAGCCGACCGCTTCGAACGCTTTTGGGAAAATCTGGGCATAGGCCCCCGTGGAGGGTGAGAGGATGCCGAACACCCCATCGCCAAGCTTGGTCAGGCCCGAGTTCCAGAAATAGACCATCAACACCGCCGCAAACACGAACCTCGCGAGTGTGGGCAGCAGCGGGGACAGTTTTTCGACCTTTTCGAAGGTCGCATTATGAAGAGAAATCAGGCTGTTCATGTATGTTTCTCATGTAGGGCGTGGGTGATGGCCTGGTCCTGCAACAGCAGGGTCAGCGTGGCCGTCAGATCAAAGTCGGGGGCAAGCGTGGTGGCTGTGTCGGCCGCGTCTCCCAAGGGTGTGCCGACATTGAGCGCGGTCAGGAAGCTGGCTGCGCCGGGTCCCAGAAGCCGGGGGATAGGGTCAAATTCGGGCCGGGTGATCAACACGTTCTGGCCCTCGTTTGGCGGCTGGGGGGCGGTGTCACGGGTGTTGAAGACCCATATGCCATGGATCGGCCAGCGGGAGCGGATCAGTTGAACACAAGGGGCAAGGGTGAGGCAGAGATGGGGCAGATCCTCGGGGTGGGCGGTCAGGGACGCGGGGTCCACCGTCTTTGCATCGGCGGCGTGGTAGGATCGGCGCAGGGCCAGCTCCAGCCGCGCGGTATCGGCCAGATAGCCGAGATGGGCCAAGGGGTCGAAATTGGCCAGAAACCCGGGAAAGGCCGCTCCGTAATGCATCATCAGCGGCGAACTGGGCGGATGCTGACGCAGGAAAACCCCGGCAACGGTGCGAAAATTCTCTTTGCCCAACAGTTTGGCGATGACGGGAAAGCCGGTTTCCAGGGCTTCGGTCAGGGACACGGCCACGTTGTTGCGATAGACCGAGAACCGCCTGCCGGCAGGAGCACCGTGCCCGTCCGTCAATCCTTGTGGCACGGGTTGGGAGGCGTCAAGGATCGCGGTGCGAAGAGTGGTCTGGTCGATCATGCGGGCACCCGTTCAAGCGCATGTGCCGCGCGGGTGGCTTCGGCGCAGAGAATGGGCCAGTCGGGCACATCCGTGTCCCATTCAATCAGAATGGGGCGGGGGCCGGATTGGGCCAGCGTGTGGTCCAGCAGCGCCCAGACCGGGTCCACCACCTCGCGCCCATGGCTGTCGATCAACAGCGGTTTGCCGTGGTCATCTTCGTCCTCGTCATGCCCCCCAAGGTGGATTTCCCCGACCTGGGCCAGGGGGAAGGCATCTATATAGCCCTTGGGCGAAAAGTCGAGATTGGTGGCGGAAACAAAAACATTGTTTACATCCAGCAGAAGACCACATCCGGTACGCCGGGCGATTTCGCGCAGGAAGTCGGGCTCGTCATAGGTGCTTTCGGCAAAGGCCAGATAGGAGGACGGGTTTTCCAGCAGCATCTGGCGACCCAGCGTCGTCTGAAGCTGATCTATATGGTCACAGACCCGGGTCAGGCTTTGCGTGGTATAGGGCAGGGGCAGCAGGTCGTTCAGGAACGCGTTTTCATGGCTGGACCATGCAAGGTGTTCGGAAAATGAGGCGGGATTGAGCCAATGGCACAGGTGTTTCAGGCGGGCAAGATGCGTGGGGTCCAGGGGGCCTTCTCCGCCGATGGAAAGGCCGACGCCATGGACGGAAATCGGAAAACGTTCGGACAGGTGGCGCAGTTGAGCAAGCGGGCGGCCACCGTCACCCATGTAGTTTTCGGCGTGGATTTCAAGCCATCCCACGGGCTCGGGAGTCTTCAGGATGTCGTTGAAATGCTGAGGCTTGTACCCGACGCCGGGTGTGGCCGGTAAAGCGGTGCGAAGGTCTTGATCAAACATGCGACATCTCCGGTGGTCACGATTTTTATGTAAAAATCGTGGGCGATGCGCCAGAAACGCATCGCCCCGTTTTGAATTATGCCGGCAGGTCGCGGTCCAGAGGTTCCAGCGAACCCATACGACCGCCTTCAACTTCCATGCTGGTGCAGGTGCCTTTGTCGACCAGTTTCCAGGCGTTGCCCTGGAAGTCGATGGTCGAGCTGCCCGCGCAGGTGGTGCCGGGGCCGGCGGCGCAGTCGTTTTTGCCCGCCAGGGCAACACCGAAGCATTTCTCTTTTTCGGCGGCTGCGGCAGGGACGGTGGCGGCTGCGGTCATCGCGGTTGCGACGGCACCAAACAGCGCGGCGGTTTTGAGTGTTTTGGACATCGGGAACTCCCTTGAGGTTGATAATCACGTATCGCGTTTTGCGATGTCCCCAGCCTAGCCAGGATTGGCGTTCACGGGCCACTCACGTCGGCGTGTGTCACGGATGCGTCAGGGCAAACGTTGCGCGCGTGAGGTGGTGTAATAGGGCACAGGCGGTCAACCCGTTGAAAACACATGAAAGGGCGCCCGAACAGATCGGACGCCCCAATGTTTCCCCCAAGGGAATGTTACAGTTTTCGCCGCGATGTTACCTGGCAAACCGGGCCAGATCGGGCGGCGTCGCTTCGGCTGTCAGGGATGTTACAACCTCGGCCAGGGGTTGAACGCTGGTCCGTTTTTCGCCCAGACGCCGTAAGGTTACGGTGCGTTCTTCCACCTCGCGATGCCCGACCGCGAGGATGACCGGCACCTTGGTCAGCGAGTGTTCACGGACCTTGTAGTTGATCTTTTCGTTGCGGGTATCCGCCTCGGCCCGCACCCCGGCGGCGCGCAATTGGGCCACTACCTCATGCACATAGTCATCGGCGTCCGAGATGATCGAGGCCACGACCACCTGGCGCGGTGCCAGCCAGAAGGGCAGTTTGCCCGCGTGGCTTTCGATCAGGATGCCGATGAAGCGTTCAAACGATCCCAACGTCGCGCGGTGCAACATCACCGGGCGGTGTTTGTCGCCATCTGCGCCGATATAGGTGGCGTCCAGTCGTTCGGGCAGGACGAAGTCCACCTGGAACGTGCCGCATTGCCAGACCCGGCCAATGGCATCGGTCAGTGAAAACTCCAGCTTTGGTCCGTAAAACGCGCCTTCGCCCGGGTTCAGTTCTGGCTCCACCCCGGCGGCGCGGGTGGCGGAGAGCAGGGCGCTTTCCGCCTTGTCCCATACCTCGTCCGATCCGGCGCGTTTTTCGGGGCGGTCCGAGAACAGCACCTTGAACTCTTCGAAGCCCAGATCCTTGTAGACCGCCGACAGAAATCGGATGAACTCTGCCGTTTCCGCTTCGATCTGATCCTCGGTCGAGAAAATATGGGCGTCATCCTGAGTAAAGCCGCGCACCCGCATGATCCCGTGCAGCGCGCCCGAGGGTTCATACCGGTTACACGACCCGAATTCGGCCATGCGCAGCGGCAGGTCGCGATAGGATTTCAGACCTTGTTTGAAAATTTCCACGTGGCAGGGGCAGTTCATGGGTTTGAGCGCATTCACCGCCTTTTCGCGGGCGTGTTCTTCGTCGACTTCGACGATGAACATGTTTTCCTGGTACTTGTCCCAGTGGCCCGAGCGTTCCCAAAGCTTGCGATCCACCACTTGTGGCGTGTTCACTTCGACATAGCCGCCCGCAGTCTGCATCCGGCGCATGTAATCCTGAAGCTGGACATAGATATTCCAGCCATTGGGATGCCAGAATACCTGACCCGGGGCTTCCTCCTGCATGTGGAACAGGTCCATTTCGCGGCCCAGCTTGCGGTGGTCGCGCTTGGCGGCCTCTTCCAGCATGTGCAGGTGTTTCTTGAGCTTTTCCTTGCCGGTGAAGGCGACGCCATAGATGCGTTGCAACATGGCGCGGTCGCTGTCCCCGCGCCAATAGGCCCCGGCCACCGACATCAGCTTGAACGCGTCGCCCGGCACCTGTCCGGTATGTTGCAGGTGCGGCCCACGGCACAGATCCTGCCAATCCCCGTGCCAATACATGCGCAGCGGTTCGTCGCCCGGGATCGCCTGAATCAGCTCAACCTTGTAGGGTTCGTTATTGTCCTCATAGAATTTTATCGCCCGGTCACGATCCCAGACTTCGGTGGTCACCGGGTCACGCTTGTTGATGATTTCCTTCATCCTGGCTTCGATCTGGCCAAGGTCTTCGGGAGTGAAGGGCTCGTCCCGGTCGAAATCGTAATACCAGCCGTTTTCGATCACCGGGCCAATGGTGACTTTGACGTCGGGCCAGATTTCCTGCACTGCGCGGGCCATGATATGGGCGGCGTCGTGGCGGATCAGCTCGTTGGCCTGTTCTTCGTCTTTCATGGTGAGAATGGCGATCGAGGCATCGGCATCAATGGGCCATTGCAGGTCGAAATGCGCACCGTTCACGGTCGCTGAAATGGCCTTTTTGCCCAGAGAGGTGGAAATGCTGGCTGCAACCTCGGCAGGGGTGACACCTGCGTCATAGGAACGGGTATTGCCATCGGGAAAGGTAAGGGAAATCTGTGCCATCTGTGGCAAGCTCCTCGTCAGTTTGGCGCCCACGGAACGCCCGGTTGCGGGTATATGGTTCGGGCCGTGTTCTGCGCCTTTGGCCCAGGTAAGTCAAGGCAGGAGCCGGGGACGTACGGGTTTGAGTACCCCGGGGTTTTGGGCAGGTTGGTGCCGGTTGGTTTCGGGCTGGTTTCAGGGGGGGGATATTGAGAAGGGTAAAGACCGGGGGTGCGGGACAAAACAGACCTTCCGGGTTTGCGCAGCAGGTCTGTTTCTAAAGCGTTCGACCTTTCACCTGAGACAGGGAAAAGAGCGAAGGCAGCGCGACATTTATGTGTTTCGCGCGTCCTGCCAAAACCCGTGAGTCAGGTTTTTGGCAGGACGCTTTAGATTTCCACTGTTCGGACTGACCCTCACCGGGGCGCTTAGTTTGGCTCGCGATACAGAACTTCGGTAAGCGAAGGTGCGTGTGAGGCGATAGGGGGCGCGCGCCCCCAACTCAGATCCGCATACGCGGCACGTCATGGGGGTCGAGGTGCAGTTCGATCAGCGCAGGACCCGAGGTGTGGCCGCGCAGGGTTTCGATGGCGACCTCAAGATCGGCGTCCGAGCGGACCTCTAATCCGATCCCGCCAAGCGCGGTGGCGGCGGCGGCGAAGCTGGGCCACTGAAAGACCGATAGCGAGGGGTCCATCTTGCGGTCCAGAAACTGGATATGCTCCGCGCCATAGGCCGCGTCATTGGCCACGATCACGGTCAGGTTCAGCCCCATGCGCACGGCGGTGTTGAATTCGTTGATCCCCCCCATCATGAACCCGCCATCGCCGGTAAACAGAACCGTGGGGCGGTTGGGGTCGGCGACGGCTGCGCCAATTGCTTCTTGCAGGCCCAGCCCGATAGAGCCGAAATTCACCGTAGGCACAAAGCTGTGCGGATCCGGGACCGAGATGCGGCACCAGGCTTCGGTCATGAACCGCCCGCCATCGGTACAGACGATGCGATCCTTGGGAAACAGGGCCTCCAGCTGTTCCAGCGCATGGACGAAGTTGATGCAGCCTTCGGCCGTCTTGTTGGGGCCAACCGGGTGGGTGGTCAGGTCCGTGCTGTCAATGTCGCGGGTAAAGCCGCTGGCGGGAATTTCGGCTTCGTTCAGCCAGTAAAGAATGGTTTCGGCGGTCAGCCCGGCATCGGCGATCAGCGCCGCGTCGGGATGCAGCCCGCCGCCAATGGCCGAGGGTTCGATATCGACCTGGATGATCCGTTTGCCGGTCATCAGCTTGCCATTGTCGGTGGTGAAATCATGCAGCGCCGCGCCGAAACAGAGGATGCAATCGGTCGCGGCGATCAGGTCATAGGCGGCTGGCGTGGACAGGGTGCCGAATATGTCGATGTTATAGGGGTGGTCATTGAACAGGCCCTTGGCTTTGAGCGTGGTGGCCAGCGGGGCCTCTAGCCGGTCGGCCAGGCGGATCAGTTGTTCCCGCGCCGCCACGGCCCCAAGCCCGGCAAGGATCAGCGGACGGCGGGCCGAGGCGATCATGCCGATGGCATTGTCCAGCGTTTCGCCTTCGGCCACGCCGCCAGGGGTGGTGAAGACGTCCAGCACATGTTTCTCATGTACCGTTTTCTCCCACATCATATCGGCGGGCATGTTCAATACGATGGGGCGGCGTTCCACCTGTGCACGGTAAAAGGCGCGGGCCACGTCCGTGGACGCCGATGCGGGCGAGCGGAGCTGTTCAAACCCGGCACCGCTGGCCTTGATCACTTCGCGCTGGTCGATGCCCTGAACGTGGCGGGGATTATCGACGGGCGTATCCCCCGCCAAAAGCACCATGGGCATGTGGCCGCGCACGCCTTCGGTCAGCGCGGTCATGCAATTGGTCAGCGCCGGGCCGTGGGTGACGGTGGCAACGCCCAGCTTGCCCGACACATGGGTATAGGCCAGAGCCATGAGAACCGAGCTGCCTTCATGGGCCGCCGGGATAAACGTGCCCTCGCAGTCACGCACATAGGAATCAACCATGAACAGGTTCGCATCCCCCATCAGGCCAAACAGGGTGTCCACGCCTTGATCGGCAAGGGCGCGGGCAAGGGATTGGTGTACATGGATTTCTTCGGTCATCGGGCAAGGTCCTGTTATTTCACGGTTCAGAGCAGCATAGCGCATACCGGGTGCGGAGGGTGCGTGTTTATTGGGTGGATTGTGGGTGCGTGTGCGGGAAAATTTAAAAAATACAGGTTTTTGCGCGTAAATTGTGCGTCGCTGGTGTTGGCGCATTGAGGAGTTGTGGTGCCCGGTCAGGCCCGGCATGATGCGGCGGAATCACTGGCGAGAACGGGGAACACAGAACATGGGCGCAACCTATCTTGAGACGGAACAGGGCCGGCGGATCGCCTTTCATCAAACCGGGGGCGAGGGGCCGTGCGTTCTTTTCCTTGGTGGGTTGAAGTCGGATATGGAAGGCACCAAGGCGATTGCGCTGGAAGACTGGGCCAAGGCGCGGGGGCGGGCGTTTTTGCGCATGGATTATTCCGGGCATGGTATGTCGTCAGGTGCCTTCGAAGAGGGAACGATCGGGGACTGGCACGAAGATGTGCTGGCCGTTGTGGACCGGGTGATCACGGGGCCGATCCTGGTGGTCGGGTCGTCCATGGGCGGCTGGCAGGCGCTGTTGCTTGCCCGGGCACGGCCCGAGCGGATCATGGGCATGGTCACCATCGCCGCCGCGCCGGATTTCACCGAAGACGGGTATTGGGCCACGTTCACCGATGCGCAAAAGGCGGCGTTGGACAGCGTCGGGCATGTGGAGTTGCCCAGCGATTACATGGAGCCCTATATCATCACGAAACGGCTGATCGAAGATGGGCGCAGGCGGCTGGTGTTGCGCGATCCGCTGCCCTTGCCGTTCCCGGTGCGGTTCCTGCAAGGCACCGAGGATACCGCCGTTTCAACAGAAACCGCCATACGTCTGTTGGACCATTGCGCGGGCGAAGACGTGCGGTTGACCCTTGTCAAAGGGGCGGATCACCGGTTTTCAGACGCGGCCTGTTTGCAGTTGATCGAAAACTCCGTGGAAACGGTATTGAGCCGGGGCTGAACTCTTTGACCTGCATGGGGCGGTCTCGGCCCCGCCGCAGGGGCTGAAACGTCGTGTTTCATGCTTTTGGCCGAAGGCCGTAGAAACCCCGGGACAGAGGGAGGCGGGCCATGCGTGCATTCGGGAAATGGCTGGGGCGGGGGCTGATCGGGCTGGCGGTGTTGATCAGCCTTGTCTGGTTTTTTGGGCGCGAACCCGTGGACGTGGCGGCGAGGTTCGAGCCGCGCCGGTTTGGCGAAGGGGTGCAGGTTTATTTCGAAACCGTGGAAGCGCGGTTCGACGATATCACTTCGGGCACCCAAAAGCGGGTGATCTGGGCCGGGCAGGCCGAAACGCGCACCCCGGTTTCGGTGCTTTATATTCATGGGTTTTCGGCCACGTCCGAGGAAATCCGCCCGGTGCCCGACCGGGTGGCGGCGGTTTTGGGGGCCAATCTGATCTATACCCGTCTCGCGGGCCATGGGCGGGGCAGCGCGGCGATGGCAGAGCCCCGGGTCAGCGACTGGATGGCGGATGTGGCCGAGGCGCTGGCGGCGGCGCGCGCGGTGGGAGAGAATGTGATCGTGCTCGCCACCTCGACCGGCGGGACGTTGATGGCCGAGGCGGCGCTGCAACCTGAGCTGTCAAAGGGGGTGCGCGGCATCGTGTTCCTGTCGCCCAATTTCGGCGTGAATGACCCCAATGCCCATCTGTTGACGCTGCCCGGAATGCGGTATCTGTTGCCGGTGCTGGTGGGGGCAGAGCACAGTTGGGCCGCGATGAACGAGGCGCAGGCTAAATACTGGACCACACGCTATCCGGTTGCGGCGATGATCCCCATGGCGGCGCTGGTCAAACACGCAGTGGCACAGGATTATTCCGGGGTGTCCATCCCGGCGTTGTTCTATTTTTCGGACAGGGATCAGGTGGTGCGGGCCGAGGCCACGCGGGCCATCGCGGCGCGCTGGGGCGGCGGGGCGCGTGTTGTGCCCCTGCCCGAGGGAGCCGAGGTTGGGGAGACCGCCCACGTGATCGCGGGAGACATCGTGGCACCGGGCAATACCGAGGCGGCCATCGCGGTGATTCTGGACTGGGCGGCAGGCGTATTGTAATGAGATGCGGTCCGGTGCGGTCCGGTGCGGGCAGTGCAGGGGTTTTGCGTGACCTGCCATTCCGGCCCGTTGGGCGGCAGTTATCGGTGAAGGAGAAGTAAACCATGGAGCAACGTGTTTCCCTGATCACCCTTGGGGTGGCTGACATGGCACGGTCCTCGGGGTTTTACGAGGCGCTGGGGTGGCAACGGGTCGAGTCCCAGGATGGGGTGGTGGCTTTTGATCTGATTGGTCAGACGCTTGGTCTTTACCCCCGCGACAAGCTGGCCGAGGATATGGGCGTGCCGGTTGAGGCGCTGGGGCATGGTGGTATGACCCTGTCGTATAATGTACGCGACAAGGCGGAGGTGGCCCGTGTGATCGACGCCGCCCGTAGCGCCGGGGCGAGGGTGTTGAAAGAGGCGGCGGATGTGTTCTGGGGCGGGCATCACGGGTATTTTGCCGACCCGGACGGACATGTGTGGGAGGTGGCGCATAACCCGTTCTCGGGGCTGCGCGAAGACGGGGCGTTTCGGTGGAACGGGTATTGAGGCGGGCGGGAGCTGCTCGCCAGCCCTTACAGGCTGTCTCGCTTGGGCGGTGCCATGCGTAAACTGGTGAGCATGTGGCACCTTGTGACGCTGGGTCGTGTGCGGTTATCGCGCATTTTTATAGCCAAACGACACAATTGTGATTGTGCCTTTTGACTATAAGGCTTTGATTTTACGCTGATGCTTTGTGGGTTTTGGGATCAAAATCCACTCCCGTCAGCTATACATGCGCGAGTTGTCCCGCCGCAGGATATCCGCATATATCGCACCGAAAGGCATGTTGCTGCGGGCCGGAGATGAGCCGGGGGGAAGAAGGCGCGCAGGATTGCGGATTTCCCCCTTTTCGCGGGATAATCCATCCCTGACGTCAAGGCGGTGGTTGACGCCGCCGTGCAAGATGCGAAGCTGGGCCAACCCGAGATGCCATAAAGGAATCCCCACGATATGATCGAACCTCTTGTGTTGATCCCCGGCATGATGTGTGACGCCCGGCTCTACGCCCCGCAAATCGACGTCATGAGCCGCGAGATGGGGGTCATGGTGGCCCCGGCGACCGTGGGAGAGCGGATCGAGGAGATCGCCTCGAACATCCTGACCATGGCCCCTGCCAAATTTGCGCTGGCTGGGTTGAGCATGGGGGGGATCATCGCCATGGAGATCCTGCGCCGCGCCCCCGACCGGGTGACCCGGATCGCGCTTTTGGATACCAATCCGTTGGCCGAAACGCCACAAAGCGCGGCCGCCTATGAGCCGATGATCGTCGGGGTCAAAGCGGGGCGGCTGGATGATGTGATGCGCGGGTTCATGAAGCCCGATTACCTTGCCCCCGGACCGCGACGGATGGAGGTTCTGGCGCTGATGTCGCAGATGGCGGCGGATATGGGCGAGGCGGTCTTTCTGCGCCAGATCAGGGCGTTACAGCGACGCCGGGATCAACAGGTGGTATTGCGCCGTTGCAAGGTGCCGGCGCTGGTGATGTGTGGGGCCTATGACGGGTTGACCCCGGTCAAACGGCATCAGTTCATGGCCGAGCTGATCCCCTATGCCCGGCTGGAGGTCATCGAGGACGCGGGCCATGTGCCCACGCTGGAGGCGCCCGAGGCAACCACGGCGGCGTTGCGCACGTGGATGAAGCAGCCCCTTGTGCTGCAATAATGCCGCCCGGGCGTGATCTGAAGCCGCAACTGGCCCGGTTGCAGGCGTGGAGCCGTCGTCATATTCCCCGGGGGCTTCGGCTTGTGGCCGGGCTTTTGTTGATGATCGGCGGCGTTTTCGGGTTCCTGCCCATTCTGGGGTTCTGGATGATCCCGTTGGGCGTGGCCGTGGCCGCGTTGGATGTGGTGCCGTTGTGGCGCTGGATCAGGGCGCGTTTTGGGGGGCGCAAATGAAACGGATCGTGTTGATCACCCATGAGCTTTGGCCGTGGCAGGACAGGAAATCCAATTGAGGTGAGCGCGCTTTAAAGTGTTTCCGCACAACATATCAGCAGTGCAGGCGTTTCCAGCTATTGCTGTGATCCAACAATAAATGGAAACGCTTTAGTAAAACGCGGCGCGCGCTTCACGGCTGAGTAGGGTGGGGGGCGCAATTGGGGCATTTTCCTTGAAAAACGGGCTGTTACGCCAGCGCCCCGAAAGATTTGCGGCGATCATCATTCGCACAACGCGCGCGCCGATCCGGTTGAACCCCTGATGTTTGTAACTGCCATCGGGTTGTTTCATGAACACCTGGAACCGCGTGGGACCCAGGGCCGCGGGGTCGTCAAAGCGCGCGGCCAGAAACCCGGCGAGGGGCAAACGGGCAAACCGAAGCGTGGTGGTGAGGGGGGTGTTGCAGCAGCGCGCGTACCAGCGATAGACCCCTTTGGGAGAAAGCTGGAGCGCGGCCAGATGATCCGCGCCATGGGTGATCCGGATCCGGTCCTGGGTGGTTTGCCATATATCAACACCGTTGGGGGCCGGATCCTGCTGTTGAAAATACAGCATCGCGGCGCGGCAATCGGGGCAATGACAGGTGACCCGATGGCCCGCAGACCGCGCCATATCCACGGTGCCCCGCACCGTTCCACATGTGCAGGAAAACCCGTTTTTTCTCATGATTTCAAATTCTTAGGCCGCAGCGTTCTTGTTTGCGGCTTTCTTCGCGGTTTTCTTGGCGGCCTTTTTCGGCGCGACCTCTCGCGGCCCGGAATTGGCATCGATGAAGTCGATGACCAGCGGGCGGATATTGTTGCGCCAGCTTGATCCGGCGAAGATGCCATAGTGACCGGCACCGGGTTCTACGTGGCTTGCCTTCATGCTGTCATCCAGACCGGTGCATAGGTCCAGCGCGGCGATACATTGGCCGGGGGCGGAAATATCGTCCTTTTCCCCTTCGACCGATTTCACGGCAACATTGGTGATGGCACCCATGTCGACCTTGTGCCCATCAACCACGAATTCGTTCTTGGCAATTTCACGATTCTTGAAGATGCGTTCGACCGTGGAGAGGTAGAATTCCGCCGTCATGTCCATGACCGCAAGGTATTCATCATAGAAGCGGTTATGGGGGTCGTGATCGCCCGCCTCGCCCTTCATGACCCGGTTGATTTGATTCTGGAACGCATTGGAATGGCGGTCGGCATTCATCGAAATGAAGCTGGAAAGCTGTAGCAGGCCGGGATACACCATGCGGCCCACGCCCTTGTATTTAAAGCCCACACGCTGGATCATCATCTCTTCGAGCTGGCCCATTGTGACGGAAGCGCCGAAATCGGTCACATCCGTGGGGGCGGCACCCGGGTCGATCGGCCCACCGATCAGGGTGAGCGAGCGGGGCTGCTCTTCGGGGTGCAGTTCGGCCAGATAGGCCGTCGCGGCCAGGGTGAGCGGCGCGGGTTGGCAAACGGCGATCACATGGGTATCGGGCCCCATCTCGCGCATGAAGTCCATCAGATAGAGGGTATAATCCTCGATATCAAACTTGCCTTCGGAGACTGGGATGTCGCGGGCATTGTGCCAGTCCGTGATATAGACCTCGCAATCCACCAGCAGCGATTTCACGGTCGAGCGCAGCAGGGTGGCATAGTGACCGGACATCGGCGCAACCAGCAGAACCTTGCGCGGGTTCGGTTCGCGCCCGACAACGTTGAAATGGATCAGGTCGCCAAAGGGACGTTCCACCACGGTGTCGACATTGACCAGGTGATCCTTGCCATCCGGGCAGACAAAGGTGCGAATGCCCCAGTCCGGTTTGACCACCATACGCTGGAATGTCCGTTCGGTTACTTCGCCCCATGCGGCCATCCATTGCAGAGCAGGGTTTGGCACCATCGAAAACATCGGGTAGGATGCAAAGGAGAGGGCGGATGCACCCAGCCACTGATTAGTGTTACGCATAGTTTCCATCAGATCGTAGTGGGCCATATACCGCATGAGCGTCTCCTTGTTACAGTCCTGTGGCATATCCAGCCATGGGGCGCGCAAGAGGGCGCCCAAGGGAGGAATGCTGCGTAGCAGCGAAAGTAAGGGAATTACGTTAAGATGACAACAAAAGACGATGTCGCAGGGCAAAATCTCGAAAAACTGAATGAAAATCTTGCCCGGGTAGAGGCCTTGTCGCAACGTCTTATCAATGTCATGTCGCATCGAAAAGCGGTGAACCCGACGTTGAATGGCCCGGATCAGGAGCTGTTCGCCAAGGCCGGGGCAGCCTATTGGACGGAATTGATGCAGAACCCCGCCAAGGTGTTCGAGCAACAGTTGGATTACTGGGGCAATACGGTCAAGCATTTCATGGAAGCCCAACAGGTATTGGCCAAAGGCAAGATTGAAGCGCCCGAGGACCACACCCCCACCGACCGCCGTTTTGCCAACCCGTTGTGGCAGACCAACCCTTATTTCAACTTCGTCAAACAGCAATACATGATGAATGCCAAGGCGATTCGCGACACGGTTGACGGGTTGGAGGATCTGGACCCCACCGAACGCCGCAAGCTGGATTACTTTTCTCAACAGATCATTGACATGTTATCCCCCACTAATTTCCTGGGCACCAACCCGGATGCGTTGGAACGGGCCATCGAAACCGAGGGCGAATCGCTGGTGCGGGGGCTGGAGAACCTGATCAGTGATCTTGAGGTCAATGACGGTGAGCTGTTGGTCAGACTGGCCGATGACCGCGCGTTCGAGCTGGGGAAAAACGTCGCAACCACCCCGGGCGAGGTGGTGTTTCGCAATCGCATGATGGAACTGATCCAATACACGCCCGCCACCGAAACCGTACACAAAACGCCGCTGGTGATCTTTCCGCCCTGGATCAACAAGTTCTACATTCTGGATCTCAAGGCCCAGAACAGTCTGATCAAGTGGATTGTTGAACAGGGGTTCACACTGTTCGTGGTCAGCTGGGTCAACCCCGGTGTGGCCTATCGTGATGTGGGTATGGACACCTATATAGAAGAAGGGTTTCTTGAGGCGATCCGCGTGGCCAAGGAGATCACCGGCGAAAAACAGGTTAATACGGTGGGCTATTGCATTGCCGGGACCACGCTGCACCTGACCCTGGCGCTGTTGAAGAAACGCAAAGACAAGTCGATCAAATCCGCCACCTTCTTTACGGCTCTTACGGATTTCAGCGAGCAGGGGGAGTTCACGCCCTTCTTGCAGGAAGAATTCATCGATGGAATCGAGGACGAGGTGGACAAATACGGTGTGCTGCGGTCGCTTGTCATGTCGCGCACCATGAGCTTTTTGCGGTCCAATGACCTTGTCTATTCCCCGGCGATCAAGAATTACATGATGGGGGAAACACCGCCTGCGTTCGATTTGCTGTTCTGGAACGGGGACGGGTCGAACCTGCCGGCGCGTATGGCCAAGGAATATCTGCGTGGGCTGTGCCAGAACAATGATTTCGTTTCCGGCGGGTTCCGGGTGTGTGGCGAAGTGTTGAAAATTTCCGATGTGGATGTGCCGTTGTGTTCGATCACCTGTGAAACCGACCATATCGCCCCGTGGAAAGATTGCTATCGGGGGTTCCGGATGACGGGATCCGAGAGCAAGACCTTTATCGTGTCTGAATCCGGCCACATCGCGGGCATTGTCAATCCGCCCAGCAAGAAGAAGTACGGGCATTATACCAACCCGGACCTGAGCGGGGATTGTGACGCCTGGATGCAGGGCGCGACCTATCACGAAGGCACGTGGTGGCCGCGCTGGGGCAAGTGGCTGGCCAAGCGTTCGGGCAAGAAAGTCCCGGCGCGTACCCCCGGCGATTCGGCTTATCCGCCCATCGTTCCGGCCCCCGGCACCTATGTGAAGGCCATCCCGGATCTTTAATTTTCTTTTTTTATCAGGGGTTTTGCGTATTTTTGCTGCAATGCAGCAAGAAAAAGCTTGAAATGCCGCAGCGCAGAAAGCATATTGTTTGCAGACGCAGAGAAACGCGAAACCCTGAAGGGCCAAGGCCCGGTTCAAAAGGAAAACCAAAATGACCAAGACGCCAGATTTCACCGCCGTCATGAAAGACATGATGGGCGCATTCCCCGTTGACACTGCGGCCTTTGAAGATGCCGTGAAAAACCAGGCCGCTCTGGGCGAAAAACTGTCCGCCGTTGCTCTGGATGCCGCTGAAAAGTCGGCCGAAATCTCCAGCAAATGGACCAAAGACGCGCTGGCCAAACTGGGCGACGTTTCCAAGGCCCAGACTGATCCTGCCGATTACGCCAAAGCCATGACCGATTTTGCTTCGGCTTCCGCTGAAGTTGCTGCCGAAAACATGGCCGCCTTCGCCGAAGTTGCGAAAAAAGTGCAAATGGAAACGGTTGAGCTGCTGATGGCCGCTGGCAAGGACGTCACCGAAGAGGCGACTGCTGCTGTCAAGAAAGCAACCGACGATGTGACCAAGGCCGCCAAAAAAGCGACCGCCAAGTAAGTCACAGGTAAGTCTCAGTTGAGTTACCGGGAATTCGCATCCCTCCTCCCTCTCCTCCCATCCGGGATGCGACATCCAGAAGAGCGAGCCTTGCGGCTCGCTCTTTCCTTTTTTTCTGCGGTCGCTTAAGGTTTTGCTGCGGTGCTGCAATTCACGCACCGCAATCCTTGGGAGGGATGCCGATGGCCGACAGCGAAAACACGCTTCTGATCAAACGTTATGCAAGCCGCAGGCTGTATAATACCGAAACCAGCGATTATGTGACGCTGGACGATATCGCGGGGTTCATCCGCGCGGGCCGCGAGGTTCAGATCGTCGATCTGAAATCTGGCGACGACCTGACCCGGCAATACCTGCTTCAGATTATCGCGGAACATGAAAGCCGGGGCGAAAACGTGCTGCCTGTCTCTGTGCTGAACGATCTGGTACGCAGCTATACCGATCAGGCGGCAAGTGTGATGCCGCAATTCCTGCAGGCCAGTTTCGACATGCTGAGAGACGGTCAATCCAAGGTGATCGAGAATTTCGGTTCCATGAATCCCATGGCCAAAATGCCGGGATTCGAAGCGATGCAGGCCCAGCAGGACGCGTTCATGAAGGCCATAACCGGCGGCTGGGGCGGCGGCGCAGGCGGCGGAGGCCCCGAGGCCAAGCCTGATGCGAAGCCCGAACCGGAAGGTGAAAACCTTGACGATATCAAGGCGCAACTTGCTGATTTGCAATCGAAATTATCCAATCTGGACAAATAGGCCGAGATGGTCGGCAGCCCCACAAAGATCACCCTTTGGGGGGTTGAGGTTTTTGTCGCCACAGCCGAGGAACGTTCGATCTCGGCTGCTGCGCGGCGGTTGGGGGCGTCGCCTTCGGCGGTGTCTCAGCAGCTGAGCAATCTTGAAAATGCGATCGGGGCGACCCTGCTTGACCGGTCTTCGCGTCCTGTGCGGCTGACTCCTGCGGGCGAGATTTTTCGACGCCGGGCTCAGAGCATTCTGAACGAGGCGGCCCAGGCCCGGGCCGAGCTTGCCAATTCCGATCTCAGCGCGCTGACCCGGTTCCGACTGGGCATGATCGAGGATTTCGAGGCCGATGTGACCCCGCGCCTGTTGGCGCATATGGCCGGGGAACTGACCGGGTGCCAGTTCCTGCTTGAAACCGGGGCCAGCCATTTCCTGTATGATCAGCTGGACGCCCGGGCGCTGGACGTGATCGTGGCAGCCGAGATGGGGGCACCTGCGGATTGGATGGAAGTGCATCCGATCCTGGAAGATGGATTCGTGGTCGCGGCCCCGAAAGGGGCGGTAGACCCGGATGGTAACGTGTTGAAACAACTGCAATCTTTGCCGTTGGTGCAATATACCAGCCGACACCACATGGGACGGTTGATCGCGGCGCATCTGGCGCGGCAAAACCTGACCGTGGCACATAAATTCGAGCTTGATAGCTATCACGCGATCCTGGCTTTGGTGGGGCAGGGGGCGGGGTGGACGATCCTCACACCTCTGGCATTGATGCGCGCCCGGCGGTTTGCCAGCCAGATCGACGTGATCGCATTGCCCTTTGCGCCGCTGTCGCGCCGTATCAGCCTGATTGCGCGGCACGGTGTCTTGAACGATATGCCAGGCGAGGTGGCCGCAGCCCTGCGCGACATCGCGCGCGAGGCCATCATTGGCCCCGCGATCAAGCGTTACGGGTTTCTGGAAGACGTGGTGAAGACGTTGTAAAACAATGGATTACGCGGCTTCTCGGCCCATCACCTGTTGGGCGGCCATGGTCAGCGCATCCGCGATCACATCCAGTTCCGGCAGGGTCAGACGGGCGGGCAAACGGGCGTCACAGGCCTTCATCAACATCTTGCGGGTGCGGGGCAGATCGGGAGTTTCCCCGGGAATGAATTGCCAGTTCCAGAAGGCGCGGGCGTTATCTTCGGACAGGCCAAAAATCTGGACCTTGATTCCACGTTCGGCAGCGGCCTTGGCAAAGGCGCGGGCTTCGTCTTCGCTGAGGTCCACGAGGTTGAACTGGATCGAATCCGGGGCGCGGTCTTCGGGGCCCAACTTGTCCGGCACGTTCAGCCAGGGCGAGGCGTTCAGCCGTTCGGCCACGTAGTCGTGGTTGCGGCGACCATCGGTGACACGGCGCGCCACTTCGGGCAATTGCGGGCGGATAATCGCCGCCGAAAGGTTGCTAAGCCGCAGATTATAAAGAGGAAGCTGATTTTGCCATTTGGCAAAAGCCTGTTCCAGATCCGCCGTGTTATCGGCGCGGTCCAGGTGTTTTTGCCAGCTGTGTTCATAGGCCCCCGACATGATCACGGCGCGGGCCACAAGGTCGGCGTCATCGGTGATCAGGATGCCACCTTCGCCGGCATTGACCAGCTTGTAGGATTGAAAGCTGAAACACCCCACGCGGCCAATGGTGCCGATGTTGCGGCCATGCCAGGTGGTGCCAAGAGAGTGGGCCGCGTCTTCGACCACGGGGACGCCGCGCGCGTTACAAAGCGCCATGATCGCGTCCATGTCCGAGGTGTGCCCGCGCATGTGGGAAATGATCACAGCCTCGATGTCATCATCGAGGCGTTGTTCGAAGTCTTTGATATCAATGCGATAATTGTCACCAACTTCGCACAGTACGGGAATGCAGTCGGCGTGGATCACCGATGAGGGCACGGCGGCGAAGGTAAAGCCGGGGATCAGGACCCGGGCGTCGCGGGGCAGGCCAAGCGCCTTGAGCGACAGGAACAGGGCGGCGGAACAGGAGGAAACGGCCAGCGCGTATTTGCTGCCCATCATCGCCGCGAATTCCCGTTCCAGAAGGGTCACGGGCGCGTTTTCCGGGGCGGTATAGCGGAACAGGTCCCCGGTTTTCAGCAACCGATCAATTTCGGCGCGGGCGGCTTCGGGGATGGGTTCGGCGTCATAGACATTAGGGGCGGGGGTCTGGGATGGAACCGAGTTGTTCGAGCTCATGTTTTCGGATTTCCTGAATTGCAATTTCGGAAAATCTAAACGATGGCGTTGGGATTGGGAAGAAAAATCTGCGCATGCGCCGAACTCTGCCGCGATCTGCGGGCGCAGGGTTAAGGTTTGGTTTTTTGGCTGGCGGCGGGGGGGTGACTTTTGCGCAGCGGGGCGGCACCGTGGCGGCATCGGTTTGGCGTTCCGGTGGTGGAGGGCCAGAAGGTAAACGGCACCGGGTGGGGTGCCGTTATTAGTGGTATTTTCGGGGGGCTCTTCAGGCCTTATGGCCTGCCTCGCGTCAAACCTGAGGGACGATCAGGACGAGCCCGTCGAGATCGTCGGACGCGGTGATCTGGCAGGACAGGCGGGAGGTGTCGGACCGCGGCGCTTCGGCGGCGTCGAGCATGGCGTCTTCGAAATCGTCCAGCGTGCCGGTTTTTGCGACCCAGGCGGGATCCACATGGACGTGGCACGTGGCACAGGACAGCGAGCCGCCGCATTCGCCAATGACGTTGGGCACATTGTTGGCCACCGCGGCCTCCATCATGTTGTGGCCGGGTTCAACATCGGCGGTGATTTCACCGCCATCGGGGAGTTTCCAGGTGACTTTCATGTGGCGTCCTTTGGGCTGGCCAGGGCGGTTTGGAGGCCTCTGGCGGGAGAGTTGCAGGGAAAGGTGAAAAGCTGCGGACCTCAGATGAAATGCACGTAGAAGTCGCGTGCGGCGTCCCCTTCCAGATCGCGGGTTTTCTTGACCTCTTTTTCCTTCATGAAGGCATGGTTGTCACAGAGGGTCTGTCCCACCGCCGCCGTCAGCTCGGTATCGGCGCGCAGATCCTTGATCGCGCCGGCAAGATCCATGGCCGTGCTTTCCCTTGCATCGGTTTTTTCAAACCCGTCGCCGGTTTCCATGGGCGGCAGTTGGTGGTTGTTGACCACGCCCAGCCGCGCGGCGTGCAGCACGGCGGCGGTGGCGGTGTAAGGGTTGGAGGAGGCATCGGCCATGCGGTGTTCCAAACGCGCCTTGGCCCCGCCTTCGGATGAAATCCGGGTGGTGACGTTGCGGTGATCGCCGCCCCAGTTGCGCCAGAACCCCGAAAGAGATCCCGGTTGCAGCCGTTGATAGGAATTGGCGGTGGGGGCGATCAGCCCGGCCAGTCCCTTGTGGTGGTGGATCAGCCCGGCAAGGCAGCCGCGCGCCAGGTTGTTCATATGGTCGGGCCCGCCCTGGTCCCCCGAGGAGAGCGCATTGCCGCCCGATTTATCCGTAAAGGAGAAGTTGATATGCATCCCCGAACCGCCCGCTTCGGCAATTGGTTTGGGCATGAAGGTCAGCACGATCCCATGTTCCAGCGCGATTTCCCGCGCCATCAGGCGGAACAGCACGATGTCGTCCACCGCCTTGACCGCATCGCCAAAGGTCAGCACGTATTCGAATTGCGGGCTGTCATATTCGGCGGTGATCATTTCAAGGGAAAAGCCCAGTTGATCGGCCATCTCCCAGATCGCGTCGTTGAACCGCAGCGGGTCCGAGAACGGCCCGGTGCCATAGACCACGCCGCCGGGCGCGTCATAGGGGGCAAGCACGCCGTGTTCATCCGTTTGCAGCGCGAAGGCTTCCAGTTCGATGCCGACCTTGGGGGTGAGGCCCATGCTCTGCCATTCGGCCACGGCCCGTTTCAGCGCGCCGCGCGGACACATGGGCAGGGGGGCACCTGCGTCGTCGTAAAGATCGCCCAGCACGATCCTGGTATCGGGTTCCCAGCTGTCGCGGATTTCGTCATGGTACCATTTCATCTCCATGTCCGGCAGCCCCTCCATCATCATCGCGCCGGGGGCGGGGAGCAGGTCCTTGTCATAATGCACCCCAAAGGTGGAGCGGCAGAACCGGGTGGAGCTGTCGGCGATTTTCGAATTCGGCAGGTATTTGCCGCGCATGATCGACAGGTGGTCACAGAATTGAACACGCAGGCGGGGTTTCATGGTGGTACTCTCCCTTTGCTTCAGGATTGCTTCAGGCGCGTTGGATGCGCACGGGCAGTTTCTTGATCCCGCCGACGAAGTTCGAGCGCAGGAATTCGTGATCTCCATCGGCTTTGATGGAGGACAGGCGTTTGGCAAGTTCCTGAAACAGCACGCGCACTTCGAGCCGGGCCAGCCACATGCCGAGACAGACATGAGGGCCGCCCTGGCCAAAGCTCATGTGTTTATTGGGGGTGCGGGTCAGGTTCACGCGGAACGGGTCGTCAAACACCCGTTCGTCGCGATTGGCCGAAGACCACCAGTACAGTACCTTGTCGCCTTCGCGGATCTTTTTGCCGTGGACTTCGATATCCCGCATCGCGGTGCGGCGGAAATAGAGCGCAGGGGTGGCCCAGCGGATGATTTCGTCGGGCGCGGTGGCCCAGATATCGCCGGTTTTCATCTGCTCCAGCAGCTCGGGTTGGTGGCACATCGCCTGAATCCCGGCGGCGATGGAATAGCGGGTTGTGTCGTTGCCCGCCGCCACGAGGAGGCAGAAGAAATTGCGGAATTCTTCCTGTGTGATCGTGTTGCCGTCCTTGTCCGGTTGCAGGATCAGGTGCAGCACGCCCGAAGTGTCGCCCGCCGCCTCTTTGCGGGCCATCAGGTCCTTGGCATAGGTGTAAAGCTCGGCTCCCGCAGGCGAGTTGAACGGCATCATGCGGAATTCATCCGTGGTCATCTTGTCCAATACGTGATCGGTGAAATCCGGGTCGGTATTGGCGATCAGCGCGTCGCCCTTTTCCACCAGCCAGGCAAGGTCTTCGTCCGGCAGGCCCACGATGCGCCCCAGCATGCGCATGGGCAGCAGGCGGGCAATCTCTTTGGTGGCATCAAAGCTGTCGTTTTCCAGAACCTCGTCCAGGATTTCATCGCAGAGCAGTTTGATGTCCTTTTCAAATTCGGCAATCACCGGTTTGGAGAAGGCTTTGGCCACCTTGATCCGGGTTTTCATATGTTCGGGGGGGTCGGTTTCCTGGAATGTGCGGCGGGCGAGGTATTCTTCGTAGCTCTGGTCTTCCATTCGGATGCCGCGGGCCGAGGAAAACACCGCGGTATTGCGGTTCATTTCCGTGATGTCGGCGTTGCGGGTGATCGACCAGAACCCTTTGCCCGCGTCCCAGTCGGTCCAATGCACGGGATCCGTGTCGCGCAGGCGTTTGAACGTATTGTGAGGCGCGCCGTTGACGAAGGTGTCATGGCTGGTCAGATCGGCGTGACCATCGTCGGTTGGAGTCCAGATCGTCATGGGCGTCTCTTCCTGTTGGCTGTTGGCATTTGGTTGTTAGCTTGTTAAGTATATTATGAGCCGATTTAAATATGTCAAAGAAAATCTGGAGGGCGCGATGAGGATCGCCATTCTGATGACCAACACGGATGAAAGCGATTTCGCCCATAACTGGCCCAGAGACGGGGAAAAATTCCCGGCCATGATGCGTATGGTCCGGCCGGAATGGGAGTATCCGGTTTATGCCGTCAAGGATGGTGACTTCCCCGAATCGCTGGAAGGTATTGACGGGGTGATGATCACCGGAAGCCCGCATTCGGTGAACTCTGATGCGGCTTGGGTGGCGCGGTTGATGGGGTTGATCCGCGAAATTGTAAGGGCGGGAATCCCGATGTTCGGGGCCTGTTTCGGGCATCAGGCGATTGCCATGGCGTTGGGCGGATCGGTGGGCAAAAATCCCGAAGGATGGGTGTTTGGTCAGGTCGATGCGACCTTCACCGATGGCCGCCGGATGCCGATTTATGCAAGCCATTGCGAACAGGTGGACCGCCTGCCGGACGGGGCGCGGGTGATTGCCAGCGGACCGGGATGTCCCGTGGCCGGATTCGTGATCGGGCAGGGGGTGATGACCACCCAGTACCACCCGGAAATGACCCCGGACTTCTTTGCCGCGTTGATTGACGAACTGACGGATGAATTGCCCGATGAGGTGACAGCGTCGGCGCGGGAGTCGCTTGTCGGTGCGCCGGACATGGTCGCAACTGCCGAATGGATTGCCTGTTTTCTGGAAGGCAAAGCGTTTCCGCATGACGTTGACTCAGCATGATGTGGAAACGCTTTAAATCAGTGGGTTGATCAAGATTTTCCGCGGGGGTGATCAATCCAGAGCCGCCAGCAGGTCCATCGCCGTCACGTGATCGAAACTCACATGCGCCGCCATCGCCGCTTCGGCCTCTCGCGATCTCCGGGCGGTGATCAGGGTGGCGATTTCGCGATGCTCCTGCGCCGATGCTGCGATCACCCCCGCGTAGCGATAGCGCGCCCTGTAATAGGCCATCAGCTTGCGCGCATTGGTCTTGATCATGTCCAGAAGGAAGGGGTTGCCTGCCGCCTCGGCCACCACCCGGTGAAAGTCGAGGTTGAGTTGATAATATAGATCCGGGTGGGCATCGCCATGGGTCCTGGCATGGGCTTCACAGGCCTGCGTCGCCTGCTCCAGCGCCTGGGCGTGACGCTTGGATAAACGGCGCGCCGCCAGCCCGGCGGCCTGGCCCTCAAGTTGCGCGTGGACCTCCAGAATGGCGAGGAACTCTTCCAGTGTGGGTTTGAACACGGTGGCCCCTTTGCGGGGCAGGCGTTGGATCAACCCGGCGCTTTCCAGCTTGATCATGGCCTCGCGGACCGGGGTGCGGGACACGTTGTGCCGGTCAATCAGGACGTGTTCGTCGATCACATCGCCGGGAGAAAGATGCCCCGCATCTATCTCGGCAAGAAGGGTGTTAACCAGGGTATCGGTTTGGCCAGCCATGCAGGGTACATTGCCGAATGCTCAGGGAATTGCAAATAAATTGCGCGGCAAAATATATTTAAAGCGTTGTCCACTGCGGCTCACCACTGGGTCGTGCCGGCCGTGCCGAAGGCACGGCCCCGCCCGCCGCAGGCGGCGGCCCGAAGGGCCGCTTTGGGTGTGGTTCATGCCAAAGGCATGAACCACACCCCCCCCCCCCCCCCCAGAATGCTGACGCCGCAGGCGGCGCAGGTCTTCGCGTCACGTCGTGTCGCGTGATTTCCACAGAGCCATAGTCTCCCGCGCGGTTTTCACAAGCATCAGCACGTCGATTCCCACGGCCAGAAACTGTGCGCCCCACTCCGCGTATGTTTGGGCAACCTTGTTGTCCACGGCCAGGATGCCGGCCGCCTTGTCCGATGCTGCGATACGTGCCAACCCGCGCTGGATTGCCTCGGCCACCTCCGGCGCAGAGGAGTTTCCCAAAAACCCCATGTCCGCTGCAAGGTCCGAGGGGCCAATGAACACACCATCCACCCCTTCAACCGTCAGGATATCATCGAGGTTTTCCATGCCCTTCACGGTTTCCACCTGAACCAACAGGCACATCTGGTCATTGGCCGTGGCCACGTAGTCGGGGATCGCCGAAAACCGCGAGGCCCGGGCCAGCGCCGCCCCGGACCCGCGAATCCCGGTCGGGGGATATAACATCGCTCGCACCATCTCGTGTGCCTGATCGGCGGTTTCCACCAGCGGGATCAAAAGCGTCTGAGCACCTGCATCCAGCACCTGTTTCACCAGCCATTCATTGCCCACCGGGAGGCGCACCACGGCCTCGGAGTGTTCATGCTGTAACACGCCGATCTGGGCCGACAGAGTTTGCAGGTCGTTGGGCGCATGTTCCCCGTCGACGACCAGCCAGTCGAATTCGGCTGTCGCCAGCATTTCGGTCGCATAGGCATCGGCAAACCCGGCCCAACAGCCATATTGCATTTTACCCGCCTTCAGGGCGGCCTTGAAACGGTTTGTGGGTGCGGGCATGGGTCAGCTCTCCAGTTTTCCGGCGATTTCTGTGATCACGTCATACGCCATATTGATGTCTTCCCGGGTGCAGTCAAACTGTCCCGCCTGGAAGCGGATGACCAGTTTATTGCCGGTGTTCCCCCCGGTGCGGGTCTGGGTCAGGTAGATGCGCCCGTCGTCATTGATGGCATTGACCAGAGACAGGTTCAGCCCATCCAAATCCGGTGCATCCTGTGGCGCGTATCGGAAGGTAAACAGAGACAACACAGGCTCGGTCACGATTTCAAACCCCGGCGTGGCGCGCAGGCGTTCGCACAGGCCCTGTGACCACGTCACATGGTTGCGCAGCCGGGCGCGCAGCCCCGCCATCCCGTAGGCGCGGATCATGAACCACAGTTTCAGGGCGCGGAACCGGCGGCCAAGGGGGACGGACCATTCGGAATAGTTGATGATCCCGTCCGCCCCGTGAGTTTTCAGGTATTCGGGCTGGATCGCAAGGGTGCGGGTCAGATCCGCGGGGGCGCGGATGAAGTGGGCCGACAGGTCGAACTGTGCCCCCAGCCATTTGTGGGGGTTAAAGACCACGCTGTCGGCGTCTTCGATCCCGGCCCACAGCGGGCGGAATTCCGGACAGATCATCGCCGCCCCGGCCCAGGCCGCGTCCACGTGGACATAAAGCCCGTGGCCATGGGCCACGCGGATGGTTTCGCCAATGTCGTCACAGGCCCCGGTGCCGGTGCCCCCGGTACAGGCGACGACACCGGCGGGCAGAAACCCGGCCTCCCTGTCGGCGCGAATGGCGGCGTCCAGCGCCGCCGGGTCCATCGCCCGCATCGGCCCCTGGGTGGGGATGCGGATCAGGTTGGCCTGACCAATCCCGGCAACCCAGATGGCGCGATCCACAGAGCTATGCACTTCTTCGCTGCAATAGACCCGCAACGTTTTTTGCCCGGACAAACCGTTCACGTTCCCGTGCCAGTTCAGCGCCCGTTCGCGCATGGTCAAAACGGCGGCAAGCGTGGCAGAGGAGGCGCTGTCCTGGATCACCCCATGAAAGGCGTCGGGCAAACCAATCCCCTGTCGCAGCCACTCCATCATCCGGGTTTCCATTTCCGTCGCCGCCGGAGAGGTCTGCCATAGCATACACTGTGGTGCCATGGCGGTGGTCAGGTAATCGGCCAGCACAGCGGCGGGCGAGGCGTTGGACGGGAAATAGGCAAAGAAGCGCGGATGTTGCCAATGGGTGATCCCGGGCAGGACGATCCGTTCAAAATCGGCCACCACCTGTTCCATCGCCTGTGCCGTTTCGGGCGGGGCGGGGGGGAGTTGGGCGATGATCTCGCCCGGTTGGGTTTGTGCCCGGACCGGGCGGTCCCGCAAACCGGCGTGATACTGCGCCGCCCAGTCGGAGGCCCATTTGCCCCATTTTGGAAAGTCGCTCCAGCGCATGATCGCTCCTCGATTTAATTTTACATGTTAAGTAATATCAGAGATGTCGCCGTTGGCAAGGGCGTTGAGCAGTTGAAACCGCTCTGGTCAGACATGGCGGACTGTTGAAAGCGTTTCCGCATTATAGCCAAAAGACACAATTCTGAGTGTGTCTTTTGGCTATAATGGCGGGGGTTGCAATTCCCGGGATCGTTTTGGACAACCTTTCTGCGGACCCCTGTGCAATGAAAAACGGGGGGCCTTTACCAAGCCACCCCGTTCTTTTTGTTTTACCCGAATGGGCGCATGTTCAGCCGCGTTTTGCAGCCGCGACAAGCGCCTCTGACAACACCGCGCGATCCCCGATATGGTTGGCCAGGATCAGGATAAGGCGCGCGTTATAGGCATCGCTTTCGTCCTTTGACAGCGGTTCATGGGCCGCGATCAGTTCGGCATAGAAATCGTCAGGTGTGTCGATATTGGGGGACAGGTTCAATTCGCTCATGTCTCTTACTCCTTGCCCGTGGCACGGCGCAGGGCGGCGCGGAACAGGGTTTCGTTGTAACTGTCGCGGCGGGCGGCCACATGTTGGTCGGGGCGGATCAGATAGACCCCGGAAGGCGCGTCGCCCAGATAGCGGTCTTTCAACGCCTGTGTCGTGTCATCCGCCACCGACAGGGCCAGACGCGTGGCGGTGATGCCCTCTTCGGTTAGCTCCTCGGGGGCCTCGGCGTCGATGGTCAGCAGGGTGAATTTGCCGCTCAGCCGGGGCAACAGGAACCCATCCCCCAGCGGCGCATCGGGGCAGGGCGCGCCGGGACGCGACCGGGCCGGGCCGTCGGGCAGCGCATCCGCCGAATTCAGCGGCGATCCGTCATAGGTGCAGGGCACCGACAGACGCCCCGAGTTCACCAGCGGGCGGGCAAAATCGTAATGTTCCGACAGGGCCAGCACGGCATCGCGGAAAATCTTGCTCATCCTGGATTTCGGGGTGATGAAATCGGTGGAGCGGGTCGAGTTCAGGATGTTTTCATCCGCGCCGTGGATACGTTCACTGTCATAGCTGTCCAGAAGCGAGTCAGGCGCTTCGCCACGGATCACCATGCCCAGTTTCCAGCCGAGATTGTCCACGTCCTGCATCCCCGAATTCGCGCCGCGCGCGCCAAAGGGCGATACCTGATGCGCGGCGTCGCCGGCAAAGAACACGCGGCCATGGCGGAAACTGTCCATGCGTTTGCATTGGAAGGTGTAGATCGAGGACCAGACCATGTCATATTCGACACCCTCGCCCAGAAAGGCGTCCAGACGGCGGCGGATATTTTCCTCTTTCATCTCTTCGGCGCGGTCCACGTCCCAGCCGATCTGGAAATCCACGCGCCAGACGTCGTCGGGTTGCTTGTGCAGCAGGGTCGAGGCCCCTTCGCCATGGGAGGGGTCGAACCAGAACCAGCGTTCGGTGGGGAAATCGTCCGACTTCATCTTGATATCGGCGATCAGGAAGCTGTCCTGGAACACCTTGCCGGTGAAATCGAGGTCCAGCATGGTACGCAGGGGCGACGCCGCGCCGTCACAGCCGATCAGCCAGTCGGCATGGATCGTGTAAGGCCCGTCCGGCGTCAGGATTTCAATTTCCACGTAATCGTTGTGTTGAATGACGTTTTCGACACGGTTCTTGCCACGGATTTCGATCGGCGCGCCGCTCTTTTGCAGCTCTTCGAACCGGTCCAGCATGAAGCTTTCGAAATAGGGTTGCTGCATGTTGATGAAGGCCGGGTATTCATGGCCTTCTTCGGGCAACAGGTTGAATTCGAATACCTGGCGGTCCTGATGGAATACTTTGCCCAGGTTCCAGACCACGCCTTTTTTCACCATGGGTTTGCCACAGCCATAGCGGTCGGCGATTTCGAGACAGCGTTTGGCAAAACAGATGGCGCGCGACCCCATGCCGACGCCTTCGTGATCGTCCAGCACCAGCACCGGGATGCCTTGTTGGCCAAGATCAAGCGCGGTGGCAACGCCGATGGGCCCGCCGCCCATGACCACGACCGGGTGGCGGGCGGGGGTGGCCGCATCCTGATCGGCGGATTTTTCATAGGGGTATCGTTTGAACGCGAGGGTGTAGCGGTCGTCGAACATGGGGTCTCCTCCGGGGGCTGTGTCAATGCTGGCACGGCTTTGCGTGTTTTGAATGGGTCCAGGACAGGCGCGCCGCTCGTCCGACCTTGCGGTCGGCCTCGCGAGGCGCGCCTGTCAGGGCGCGAAGAGCATCACCCCTGCAACTGTTCCCACATTTCCAGATCGCGCTGGGCGGTCCAGATGCGGGGGTGAGCGATGCCGCGGGCTTCGTCATAGGCGCGGGCCACGTTGAAGGGCAGGCAATGTTCATAGATCGCGTAATCGGCGAATTTCGGGTCGCATTCGGCGCGCACCGCGTCCCAGGCTTCTTTAAGCGATCCACCACGCGCAGCCACGCGGGCGGCGGGCAGGTAGGTGCTTTGAACAAAGTCGCGGGTGCTTTCGATCGCGCGTTCCACCGCCTCTTTGCTAACCAATGCGCCACCACGGCCCGGGGCGATGGCGTCCACGTCATAGGCCTTGATCTTGTCGAGCGTGTTGCCCCAGTCGGCAAAATGCCCGTCGCCACAGTAGCAGGCGGAGTGGTCCTCGACGATATCGCCGGTGAACATGACATTCTGGTCCGGCACGTGGATCACGGCATCCCCTGCCGTGTGGGCGCGACCAATCTGTTTGATGTTCACCCGGCGTTTGCCAAGAAAAACGGTCATTTCGTCCGTAAACGTGGTGGTGGGATAGGTCAGGCCGGGGATGCTTTCATGGCCTTCAAACAGGCGGGGAAAGCGTTGGAATTCGCTGTCCCAATCCTCTTGCCCACGTTCCAGCACCATGTTGTAGGCGGCGTTGGACATGATAACCTGTTGGGCGTTGAAGGCCGAAGCCCCGAGTACGCGCACGGCGTGATAGTGGGTCAGCGCCACATGGGTGATCGGTTTGTCGGTGACGCGGCGCACACAGTCGATGACCTTGTGGGCCAGACGCGGGGTGGCTTGTGCTTCGACGACCATCACGCTGTCGTCACCGATGATGACGCCCGAATTCGGGTCGCCTTCGGCGGTAAAGGCATAGAGACCTTCCCCGATTTCATCAAAGGTGATTTTCTTTTCGGTCATGTCGCCTTGGGATGCGAATGCTTTTGCCATTGGGTCAGTCCTTCAGAATTCTAATGATTGCGGGGGTTACGGCCCGTTTGACCGCTTCGATATTGGGGGCCATCCGGGCTATGGACCGGGTTGTCAGGCTGGTCGTTTTCGACAGGATCGACGCCCCTTCGGGCGTAGAATAGAATGCGATCATCGCCTTGAGTTCCGCCTTGGTGAAACTGCGCGCCGCTTCCCGGGCGAGGGTTTTGTTCATCGCTGGCAGGATCTGCATCATGCCCTGGGACAGGACTTTGCCGATCCGGCGCTTTTTCGAATTCGAGATTTTCACATTTTTCGGGAAGGTGTTGCGCACCTGTTGATACATCGCTTCGGGAGCGAACATTTCCCGCAACATCGCCTGCACGCCGGGAAGCGCGACGTATTGTCGGGCAAGCTCGGTGCGGCTCTGGGCCTGGGCTGTCTGAGCCGCGAAAGCAAGGGTCAGGGCAAGGAGAACAGGGGGTACGAAGTTACGCATTTTCTTGTCTGGTATCATATCAGTTGTTGGGTTGATTTCGGGGGCCAAAGGCGGTGGCGTTGCGCCGCCTTTGGCGAAAGGCAGTGTGGAAAGGTGGCCCGATCAGTTTTTGAACGGATCTTCCAGCGCGGGCAGGATCGTGCCGACGCAATCGCCAAACCCGATGGTATAGCCGTCACCGCGTGCGTTGCCGCGCAGGGTCATGGTGTCACCGTCTTCGAGAAAACTGCGGACCTCGCCGGTGGGCAGGGTGAAGGGCTCGCGCCCGGCCCAGCTGAGCTCCATCAACGAGCCGTATTCGGTTTTGGTGGGGCCCGAAATGGTGCCCGACCCCAACAGGTCGCCGGGGTTCATGCCGCAACCGCCCACCGCGTGGTGGGTCAGTTGTTGGGCCGCCGAATAATACATACGGCTGTAATTGGTGGTGGCCACGACGCTGGCGGTGTCGGCGGTTTCGGGCTGCATCAGCACCTGGAGTTCGATGTCATAGAGGCCCGGTTTGGTTTCGGCGAGATAGGGCAGCAATTCGTGCGTGCGCTCGGGCACCTCGGTGCGGAAGGGTTCCAGCGCCTCTTTGGTCACGATCCAGGGGCTGATCGAGGTGCCGAAGGCTTTGCCCTGGAACGGGCCGAGGGGTTGGTATTCCCACCCCTGGATGTCGCGCGCCGACCAGTCATTGAGCAGCACGTAGCCAAAGATCATGTCGTCGGCCTGTTCCGTGGTGATCGGCACCCCCATGTCACAGGCGGTGCCCACCACGGCACCCATTTCCAGTTCGATATCAAGCCGTTTGCACGGGCCGAACGAGGGGGCGGCGGCGTCCGGGGCCTTCATCTGACCCAGCGGGCGGCGGATGTCGGTGCCCGAAACCACCACCGAGGAGGCGCGCCCGTTATAGCCGATGGGGATGTGCAGCCAGTTGGCCGGCAGTTCGGGGCCACCGCGCAGGATCGAGCCCATGTTTTCGGCATGTTGCCGCCCGGCATAGAAGTCGGTGTATTCGCTGACCAGGAAGGGCATGTGCAGTTCTGCATCGGCGCGGTTGACCAGCAGGGGTTCGGCGGCGTCCCTGTCTGCCGATCCCTCGGACAGGATTTCGATCAGCCGGGCGCGCAGGGCGGCCCAGGCGTCAGACCCCAGCTCCATCACCTCGTTCCAGAACGGCACGTCAAACACCGCGTCTTCGGTCAGGGTGATCAGCCCGGTGTCTTCGGCGCGGGCCATGTCAAGAATCATGTCCCCGATGGCCACGCCGCAGCGCGGCTCAAGATCGGCGGTGGAAAACACACCATAGGGCAGATTGTTCAGCGGGAAGGGGTGGTTGGCGTCGTTGGCCGAGGCCACCCAGGAGGTCATCAGGGTCATTGTTTTTCCTTGCTCGGAGGCTGTGTTGCCCCGCCAGCCCCGAATGGGAACCGGGCGGGGATTGGGCACAGTTTAGCGATCATTTCTTGCCGGGTGTACCGTCGAATTTCTTTTCGATGTCGGCCCAGCAGTCGATGTAATCGTCCTGTAGTGGGGCTTCGTTGGCGGCAAAGGCGGTCAGATGCTGCGGGAAGCGGGTTTCGAACATGAAGGACATGGTATTGTCCAGCTTCTCGGCCGCAAGATCCGCATTGGAGGCACCTTCAAAGGCGTTCTTGTCCGGCCCATGTGGCAGCATCATGTTGTGCAGGGACATGCCGCCGGGGACAAAACCCTTTGGTTTGGCGTCATACTGGCCATAGATGTTGCCCATCAGTTCGGACATGATGTTTTTGTGATACCAGGGCGGGCGGAACGTGTTTTCGGCCACCATCCAGCGTTCGCGGAACAGCACGAAGTCGATATTGGCGGTGCCGGGTTGGCCGCTGGGCGCGGTCAGCACGGTGAAAATCGACGGATCGGGGTGGTCAAACAGGATCGCGCCAACCGGGCAATAGGTGCGCAGATCGTATTTCACCGGGGCATAATTGCCGTGCCACGCCACCACGTCCAGCGGCGAGTGGCCGATATGGGTGACGTGGAACTGGCCGCACCATTTGATGGTGACGGTGCTGGGCGTTTCGCGGTCTTCGAACGCGGCCACGGGGGCCTTGAAATCGCGCGGGTTGGCCATGCAGTTGGCTCCGATCGGGCCGCGCCCCGGCAGTTCGAATTTCTGGCCGTAGTTTTCACAGACAAAGCCGCGCGCCGGACCTTCCAGCACCTCAACCCGATAGAGCAGCCCACGGGGGATAATGGCGATTTCCCTGGGCTCAAGGTCGATGATTCCCAGTTCGGTTGCAAAGCGCAGCCGCCCTTCCTGGGGCACCACCAGCAGTTCGGAATCGGCCGAAAAGAAATAGGCGTCCGTCATGGAGTCGGTGACCAGATAGATATGCGAGGCCATGCCGACCTGGGTGTTCACATCCCCGGCGGTGGTCATGGTGCGCATCCCCGTGATCCAGGTCAGCGGCTGGTCGGTATGGGGCACCGGATCCCAGCGATACTGGCCAAGAGAGATCACATCAGGATCCACGTCGGGGGCCGATTTCCAATGTGGGACATCAATTTTTTCGTAACGATGCGAATGCTTTACGCTGGGCCGGATACGGTAACACCAGGTGCGTTCGTTCTGGTGGCTGGGGGCGGTGAAGGCGGTGCCGGACAGTTGTTCGCCATAAAGCCCATAGTTGCATTTCTGCGGGCTGTTCATGCCTTCGGGCAGGGCACCGGGCAGGGCCTCGGTTTCATAGTCATTGCCAAACCCGGGCATATAACCTTCGTGAAGACCGGGCAGCGAGGGGGCCTGGGTCATCGCGTGGGGAAAATTATGGGTGTTCATCGCGTGTCTCCTGTGGATCGTTGCGAAGTTAACAGTTGTTTTTGTAACTAACAACGGATAGATTGCTTCGCCATGGCACAAACGGATGAATTCGACCTTCAGAATTTTCTGCCCTATCTGTTGAATCAGGCGGCGGAAGAAAGCAGCCTTGCGTTTCAGAAGGCCTATAAGGACCGCTATGGGATGCTGCGCACGGAATGGCGGGTGCTGTTCCACCTTGGGATCTATGGCCGTATGACGGCGAAAGACATCGGCGCGCGTTCGAAAATGCACAAGACCAAAATCAGCCGGGCGGTGGCGCGGCTTGCGGAACGCCGGTTTCTGACCCGGGATCGGAACGATGCCGACCGGCGGCTGGAATATCTTGAACTCACCCCCGCAGGCACCCGCGCCTATCAGGATCTGCGCGAAGTGGCGGTGGAGTATGATACCCGGTTGGTGGCACGGTTTTCCGAGGAAGAAGCGCAGCTGTTACGCGGGATGCTCAAACGGCTGATGGGTGACGGCTAGATCAAACCGCTCGCAACCTGTCAAATCCGGGATCGAAACGCGATATCGGCCCAGATCGGCAGGTGGTCCGAGGCCACGCGGGCCGGGCGCGCGGTATGGGTGCCGTGGTCCAGCGCCTCAAGATGGGGGGACAGGGCAAACCGGTCGATCGCGGCCACCGGACGCGGGGCGGGAAAACTGTGACGTTCGGGCAGGATGGTCAGCCCCGGCGTGGCCACCTCCAACGCCCGCGCAGACCCCCATTCATTGAGATCTCCGGCCAGAACCGTGGGCCTGTCGGGCAGGCGCGCCAGATGACGGGTGATCGCGGCCAGCTGTAACAGGCGAAAGCGGCGCAAAAGGCCCAGATGCGCACCGATCACGCGCAACGCCCCAAATTCGGTGACCAGTTCGGCCCGGATCGCGCCGCGGGGTTCCAGACCGGGCAGGTCGATATGGGCCGTTTCCACCACTTCGACCCCTGGGGCAACCAGCATCGCATTGCCATGCCAGCCCAGCGATCCGCTGCGCCCGCCAAGCCCGAAATCGGCGACGCGCCACCCGGCCTCTTCCGCCATGTCACGGGGCAGGGCCGCAGGGCGCGGGGGCAGGCGCTTGTCGGCTTCCTGTAGCACCACCACCGCCGCTTCGAGCGCGTTGATCACGCCAAGCGACCGGTCGGGGCGGCGGCGCAGGTCAAGCCCGACGCATTTTTGCAGGTTGTAGCTTGCAATTCGCAAGGAGGAAGATTTCATAGCAGATATATGCAAACTCACAGGAGCCAAGTCACGCGGTGTTTTCGGATCAGAGCATATTGACGCGGGCGATCTGGGCGGCGCTGGTTCTGTTTTGCCTCTGGGCGCTGATCACCGCCAAATGGTCGCTGGCCTTTGTGGCTCTGGCCACGTTTGCGTTGTCGATTGCGCCGCTGCTGGTGGCGCGCTGGGCGATGGTGGTGGTGCCGCCTTCGTTCATGCTGGCCATTGTTCTGTTCGTCGGAGGCACGTTGTTTCTGGGCGAAGTGTTCGACTTTTATACCCGGTTCTGGTGGTGGGACATTGCCATGCATGGGGGCAGCGCGGTTGGCTTTGGGCTGATCGGTTTCGTGCTTGTCTTTATGATGTTTCAGGGTGACCGGTTTGTCGCGTCCCACGGGGCGATTGCCTTTTTCGCCTTTTGTTTTGCGCTGGCCATGGGCGCGATGTGGGAGGTTTTTGAATTCGTCATGGATCATATCTTTGGGCTCAACATGCAGAAATCCGGGCTGATGGACACCATGGGCGACATGATCGTGGACATGATCGGCGCTGCGCTGGGGGCGGTGTCGGGCTATGTCTATCTCAAAGGGCGTGAGGGTCTTGGGCTGCCGGGGTTGATTGCACGGTTCGTGGCGGACAATCCGCGCCTTTTCCGCCGCATCCGGCACAGACACAGGAACAGGCACGGCAAGGGCGAATAGCAGCGCGTGCGGAGGCGGGCATTGGTCCGGGATGTCTGGCCGGGATTTTCCGGCAACGGTGGCGAAACACATAAATGTCGCGCTGTGTTCGCCCTTTTCCCTGTCTCAAGTTAAAGGTCGAACGCTTTAGGGATTGATATTGCCGCCCCTCTCGTCGCCAATGGCGTGATGGAGAGGCGGGATCATATCGATACGACCGGGGCGTTGGCGCTGACCGGGTTTGCGTTGCTTCTTGGGTTCAATCAGGTGGTGATCAAACTTTCGGCACAGGGCATACAGCCAGTGTTCATGGCCGGGCTGCGTTCGGTCGGGGCGGTGGTGATCCTGTGGCTGTGGCTGCGGCTGCGCGCCCGAGGTCAGGGACACGAACCGGGACGGGGCAAGAGGGGGTCGCTGATGCTGGCCCGGCGTGCCTGGGGGGCCGGACTTCTGGCGGGGCTGTTGTTCACCGTGGAATTTGTCCTGCTCTACCTCGCGCTGGACTGGACCAGCGTGGCGCGGGCCTCGATCATCTTTTATTCCATGCCGGTGCATCTGGCCCTTGCGGCCCATTTCCTGTTGCCGGGGGAACGGTTAACGGGGCCGCGGGTGGGGGGGCTTTTGCTGGCCATGGCGGGCGTGGCCTGGGTTCTGGCACGCCCCGGACCGGACGCGGCAAGTCTTTGGGGCGATCTGGCCGCGCTGGGGGCGGCAATCGCCTGGGCCGGGATTGCGCTTGTGGTGCGGATCACGCCGCTGGCGGATGAAAAACCCGAACCTCAGTTGATGTCGCAACTGGTGATTTCGGCGGTTCTTTTGCTGGCGGTTGCGCCGCTGTTTGGTCCGGTTCTGCGCAACCCCACCGGGTGGCATGTGGCGGGGATCGGGTTTCAGATCGTGGCGGTGGCCAGTTTCGGGTATCTTCTGTGGCTGGTGCTGATGAAGCTTTATCCCGCCTCGGGCGTGGCGTCATTTGCCTTTCTGTCACCGGTTTTCGGAGTGCTGTGCGGCTGGCTTATCCTTTCCGAACCTGTGGGGGTGGAAATTTTTGGCGGGCTTGGGATGGTGGCCCTTGGTCTGGTGCTGATCAACCGCCGCAACTCGGGGTGAAGCGCGCGGGTCCAAAGGCATCTGTGCCCCCTGAGAGGCCGCCCCGTCCCGCCCGCGTTTCTTTCCCGACAGCCCGCGGCCGGGCAAGGGTCAGGTGCCACAGAACGTGGCCTGAACCCGCTCGTCCGGGGCCGGGGGCCGGGTGAGCCAGAGGTCATCAGGCTCTGCAAACGGGGTCGCCAGAGAGGTCATCAACCGTTCAAACAACGACAGATCCCCTTCAACCGCGGCCGCGATCATCTGTTCAATCCGGTGATTGCGCGGGATTACGGCGGGGTTGGCCCTGGCCATCCGTTCGGGAACATCGGTTTCACGGCTCACCCGTCTTTGCCAGCGGCTGTGCCAGCTGTCAAAGGCGGCACGGTCGCTGAACCGATCCCGTGCGGTGCCATGACCGAGCGCGCGGAACGTGTTGGTGAAATCCGCGCCCTCTGCCGTCATCAGGTCCAACAGGTCGGTGATCAGCGTGCGGTCCTCTTCCCCGGCTTCGGCCAGTCCGATCCTGGCCCCGAAAAGGCGCAGCCAATGGGCGTCGATCCGCGACGGCATGGCGTGAACGAGGGCGGTGAACCGTTCGACCGCCGCCTCGCCATCGTCACAGAGCGGCACGAGACAGGTGGCCAGTTGCGCCATGTTCCACACGATGATCCGGGGCTGGTTGGAATAGGCATATCGTCCATTCCGGTCGATCGAGGAAAACACCGTATCCGGGTGGTAGTCATCCATAAAGGCACAGGGCCCATAATCAATGGTCTCGCCGGACAGCGTGGTGTTGTCGGTGTTCATCACCCCGTGGATGAAACCGACCGACATCCAGCGGGCAACCAGTTCCGCCTGACGGGCGATGACCTGTTCCAGCAGGTCGTCGGGGGTTTGTGCCTCGGGGTAATGGCGTGTGCGGGTGTAGTCGTACAGGGCGCGCAGCGCGTCCAGATCGCGCCGGGCGGTGAAATACTGGAACGTGCCCACGCGGATATGGCTGGCCGCCACGCGGGTCAGGATGGCACCGGGCAGGGCGGTTTCGCGGTAGACGCTTTCGCCTGTGGTCACCGCGGCGAGCGCGCGGGTGGTGGGGATGCCAAGCGCGGCCATCGCTTCGCTTACCACATATTCGCGCAAAACAGGCCCAAGCCAGGCCCGCCCGTCGCCGCGACGGGAATAGGGGGTGGGGCCGGATCCTTTGAGCTGAAGATCGTATCGCTGTCCGTCGGCGACCACTTCGCCCAGCAACAGCGCCCGACCATCCCCCAGTTGCGGGGAGAAGCCGCCAAACTGGTGCCCGGCATAGACCTGGGCCAGCGGATCCGCACCGGGGGGTGTTTCATTGCCTGAAAACACACGCGCCATGGCGGTCGGGTCGCCGGGGGTGATGCCAAGCCGTTCGGCCAGCTTTGTGTTAAAGGCCAGAAGCTCGGGCGCTTTGACCGGCACGGCCTGTTGCCGGGTGTAAAAGCGTGGCGGAAGCGTGGCGTAGGTGTTTTGGAACGGGATCGAAAGGGGCATGGGCGCGATGTGGAACCTTGGCATTTGTTTTGCGGGGGCAGGGCCGGGGGTTTTACACCCCCGGACCCCCGTGGGATACTTATGGTCAGATGAAAGAGCCGTGCCGGGTCACGCCGTTCGGGTCATCAGGTGATAGCCATCCCGCGCCCGGAAACCGGCGCGTTGGTAAAGCCGTTTGGCGGCGGTATTGTCATGGGCCACTTCAAGGTGCAGCGCCTTGATCCCGTGTTGTTCCAGCGCGGGCAGCAGGCCCAGCAGCACCTCGGTGCCCATGCCGCGCCCCCGGACCTTTTCGCGGATGAAGAATTCGTCAACGCACCCCTCGATTCCGCCCCGTTCCACGCTATAGCCGAAGGATACCACGATATAGCCCACCGGAGAGCGGCGCGGGCCGATCAGGTAGGCGACACCATGGGGCAGCCCCTCCAGCAGCGGCAGGAGAGCGGCGCGGCGGGTGGTGTCGTCCTGTTCGATCCCCCGGGTGGCGTGGAAGGCCGCAACAAGAGGGAGCAGGCGGTCAAGGTCGTCAGGGCGGGCAAGGTGCAGGGCGTTCATGAGGAGAAGGTTCCATTGTCCATCGGGGTGAGGGCGCGGTGTTCCAGGGTCTGGATCAGGGTGTGTTTGCAATCGCCATAGGCCCCGTGGTCCCTGGGGTGACGGGTTTCGCAATCGGCCTTGCACGCGGCATAGGCCGCGCGCAGTTCTTGGGTCGGCGCATGTGCCTGTTCGGGCCAGCGCGGGTCATAAGGGTGTTGCGGGGGCAGGCTCACAACCGCGCCAGCCGTTCGGTCAGGAGGTCAAAGAAGCCATCCGCGTCCACATCACCCATGAACAGCGCGTTGGGCGCGCGGTCCGTCACCCGCCACCAATCGGCCACGGTCATGCCAAGGGTCAGGTCCGACTGGGTTTCAATTTCCACGTTGATATGGCGCCCGGAAAACAGGTCGGGGCGGATCAGGTAGGCGGTCACGCAGGGGTCGTGCAACGGCGCGCCCGCGCTGCCGTATTTTTCGCGGTCGAACCGTTCAAAGAAATCGGTCATCTGAGCCACGGCCACGCCCACCCGGGTGCCAAGGGCGCGGAAGGCGTCGTTGCGGGGTTTCGTCACCAGCGCCTTGTGCGTCACGTCCAGCGGCATGACCACGATTGGCGCGCCCGCCGAAAACACGATATGCGCCGCCTGCGGGTCCACATAGATGTTGAACTCCGCCGCCGGGGTGATGTTGCCCACCTCGAAATAGGCACCGCCCATGAGCACGATCTCGGCCACGCGCGCAACGATATCCGGCGCTTTTTCAAAGGCCATGGCGATATTGGTCAGCGGGCCAAGCGGGCAGAGCGTAACGGTGCCCGGATCATGGGCGCGCAGGGTGTCGATGATGAAATCCACCGCGTGCTGATCCTGAAGCGGCATTTCGGGGGCGGGCAGGTCCGGCCCGTCCAGCCCGGTTTTGCCATGCACATGTTCCGCCGTGACCAGTTTGCGCCCCAGCGGGCGGTCACAGCCGGCATAGACCCTGACCTGTGGTTTTCCGGCCAGTTCACAGACCATGCGGGCATTCCTCGCCGTCAGGTCAAGCGGGACGTTACCCGCGACGCAGGTGATGCCCAGCAGGTCGATTTCCTCCGGGCTGGCCAGCGCCAGAAGGATGGCGACCGCGTCGTCCTGACCCGGATCCGTGTCGATGATGATTTTACGCGTCATGGCGTGGTTCCCTGCGTTCCGTTGGTCCATTGCGGTCTGGTCTGTTCTGATCCGGGCCGGTCGGGGGAGAGTGACAAGCCCCGCAAGGGAAGTCCACGGCGAAATGCGCGTGTCTTAGCGTCCGGCGATATTGCGCTCCATCAACATCTGGAACAGGCGCGGGGACAGGCGGTTGAGCAGCCAGGACAGCCGCGCCACACGGCCTATCGGGTTCATCGGTGTCCCCCGGTCCACCCCGCGCAGGATTGCGGCGGCGGCGGTCTCGGGGCTCATGTAATCCACCCCGTCGGGGGCCGACCCGGGACGGGCGATGCCGTTTTCCTGTTGCTGGGCATTGCCTATATTGGTGGCGACAAAGGAGGGCGCGGCGATCTGGACCCTGACCCCATGGGCGCGTTCCTCGGAGCGGAGCGAGGCAAAGGCCCCGCCAAGCGCGTGTTTGGAGGCGGCATAGGCGACCCGGTGATGCAGGGGCGCAAACCCCGCGACCGAGGAAATGGCAAGATGGGTGCCACGGGCCGCGCGGATATTGCGCAAAAACGCCTGTGCCATGGCCATGGCGGCGAAATAATTGATTTCCATCACCTTGCGGTGGGTGTCTTCGTCCAGGTCGTCAAAGCCACCAATCTGGGTGATCCCGGCGTTATAGACGGCAAGGTCCATGCGGGGATGACGCGCCGCGATCGCGGCCAGAGCGGCATCGCGCGCGACACGGTTGGTGAGATCACAGGCCACGCCTTCGACATCCGGGTTCAGCGTGGTGACATCAAGGTCAAGCGCCACCACATGCCAGCCCCGCGCCAGAAGCAGATCGCTGAGCGCGCGGCCCAGCCCCCCAGCACCGCCCGAAATCACCGCGGTTTTGCGCTGTTCGCTCACAGGCCCACGCTCCGTTTCCAGAGATCAAAGGTTTCGGCGCTGGTCTTTTCGGGGACATAGCCGAACCGGGTTTTGAGCGCGGTATTGTCCAGTACAGGGCGGTATTGCAGGAACCGCACCTGTTCCGGGCCATAGCGGCTTGCCCCCAGCGGGCGCGCCACGGCCAGCGCGGTTTTCAACAGCCAGGCGGGCAGGCGCAGCACGGGTTTGCCCAGGGCGCGGCCAAGCTCGGCAATGCTCATCGCGCCATCCCCGGCCACGTTGAACGCCCCGGGGGGGCCATCGGTGGCGGCGCGGTGCAGAATGCGGGCAAGATCGCGGGTCCAGATGAACACGAAGGGGCTGTCGCTGCCGCAGACGCCCAACAGGCGGGGTTTGTGGAACAGGGCGGTGATCTGGTTGTCGGTGCCCGGCCCCAAAACGGTGCCCACCCGCAGAATAACCTGTTCCAGCGCGGGGTGGGTGGCGCGGGCCTCGGCCAGCATCTCTTCGACCAGCCGTTTATGGCGGGCATAGGGAAAGGCATCATTGCCACGCAGGGGGGCGGTTTCGGTAAGCGGCACGGGGGCGTCGGGGTGATAGCCATAGGCCGCACCGCTGGAGGTGACCACGAGCCGCCGCACGCCGTGGGCAAGGCAGGCGGCCAACACCTTGCGGCTGCCCTCCACATCCACGCGGTGGGCGAATTCTTCGTCCTGACCCGGTCCCGGCGTGACGATTGAGGCAAGGTGCAGCACCACCTGCGGTTTCCACGCACCAATCACCCGGTCCGGATCGTCGGTTGTCACGTCGAGCGTTTCAAAACCGATCCCGTCAGGGCAATCAAATGCCGCAAGATCGGTGGCCAGCACGTCATGCCCGCCGGTTTCGGCCAGATGCGCCAGCACGGCGCACCCGATCATCCCCCCGGCACCGGTCACGAGAATCCGGGTCATCGCGCCGCCTCGGTCCGTGACCAGAGCGCGGCGAGCGCCAGCCCGCTGATGGCGTGCCAGATCCCCCAGAAGGCGGCGACCACGGCCATGCCCCCGAGCCCGCCGAAAAAGCCGAAGATCAACACAAGGCCAAGACCGGAATTCTGGATGCCGGTCTCGATTGTCACGGCGCGGCGGTCAAATTGCGACAGGCCCGCAACGGTCGCGGTCAGGAACCCGGCCCCCAGTGCCAGCGCGTTATGGGCCATGACCAAGCCGGCGACATTGCCGGCCAGGTCAAGGAAAAAGCTCCAGTTCGCCGCCAGCGCGACGAAGATGAAGCTGATGAAGATCGCCATGGACAGTGCCTGGAGCGGTTTGCGCAGGCGCGCGGTCAGCCCGGGCCGTTTGATGTTGAGCATTATGCCCAGCACCAGGGGCAGGATCAGCATGAACCCTACCGTGATCGCAACCTGTACCGGGTCAATCGCCGTTTGCCGCAGGATCGCCCGTGTCGGCGCATAAAAATTGGCCCAAAGCGCAAGGTTGAACGGGGTCAGCGCAATCGCCCCCACGGTGGCAAAACCGGTCATCGACACCGAAAGCGCCGCGTTGCCGCCCGCGCGATGGGTGATGAAATTCGAGATATTGCCCCCCGGACAGGCCGCAACCAGCATCAGCCCAAGCGCGATGGACGGGCGCGGCTGGATCAGCAAAACAAGCGCGAAGGTGGCTGCGGGCAGCACGATGAACTGGCTCACCAACCCCACGATCAGAGCTTTTGGAGTCTGGAGCAGCCGTTTGAAATCGCTTGGTAAAAGGTCGATGGCGATGGAAAACATCACCACCGCCAGAATGGCGTTCAGGATCAACAGCGACCCGGGGCTGAAATTCAGCATGACCTCGTCAATCGTCATTGTTTATGCCCCCTTGAGCCGCCGGATCCACCTTGTTACCGCGCGGCGATAGGTGGCCTTGTCCACGTAATAGGCCATCCGCGCGAGTTTGAGGTAATTCATGCCACCCGTGGCGCGGTTGAACCCCCTGGACTTTTCCGATTTGAGTGCCTGTGCCGCCGGGCTGCCCGCCGCCAGCCCCTTGATATAGCGCACCACCATTTCGGCCTGTTCATGACGGCCCTGCCAGCCCAGCCCGCTGGCCTCGACCATGCCCAGCACGAACAGGTCATCGCGCTCTGGATGAAAGGCGTTGAGATAAAGGTGGGGGGCGTCGCCCTGCCAGTTGAGCAGCGTCTTGTCGATAAACGGATAGTGCAGGTGATAGCCGGTGGCGGTCAGGATCATGTCATAGTCGCCGCAGCTGCCATCGGTGAAATACACCGTGTGGCCGTCCAGCCGGTCAATGTCGGGCCGCACGGTCAGATCGCCATGGCCGGCATGAAACAGGATCAGCGAATTGACCACCGGGTGGCTTTCGTAAAGGGCGTAATCGGGTTTGGGAAAACCGTATCTCTGGGGATCTCCCACGAACCAGCGCAGGATCATCCCGTCGATCCGGCGTTTGAGCCACATGGGCAGGGGGATCGTCCCCCCCAACGTATCGGCGGGTTTGCCAAACACGTATTTGGGCACAAAATAATACCCCCGCCGCATGGAGATGTCACAGGAGGCCCCGTGGTGGATGGCGTCCACCGCAATGTCACAGCCAGAATTGCCCGCCCCGACGATCAACACCCGTTTGCCCGCAAACTGGCGCGGATCGCGGTATTGGGCGGCGTGGATCATCTCTCCGTCGAACGTGCCCTTGAAGCTGGGAAGATTGGGTTCGGCCAGCGTACCATTGGCGATCATCACCCCCTTGAACCGCGCGGTCTGGTCTTTGCTGGCATCGCGCCACGTCACATCCCAGCCGTCGCCATCGCCGCCCACAGGCGTCACAGCCGTCACTTCGGCCCCAAACAGGTAATCGTCGCGCAGGCCGTAATGGTCGGCAAAGTCGTGGAAATACTGCTTCATCTCGCGATGCGAAGGGTATTCGGCCACATCCGCGCGCATGGGGAAATCGGTGAATTCGGTCATGGTTTTGGACGAAATCAGATGCGCGGTTTCGTACATGGTTGAACGCGGTGCATCGATGTCCCAGAGCCCACCCACGTCGCTTGCCAGTTCGAACCCCTGGAAGGGCACCCCCTGTTGCCGCATCACCTTGGCCGCAGCCAACCCCATCGGCCCCGCCCCGATCAGGGCGAACTTGTCCTCTGTTCTTGTCATTAAAACCCTCCCTCGCGCCGGTTTAGATTGAACAGATGTTCAATATAAGGCAAGATAAATCTATGAGGGATGTGCAAAAGATTGAAAAGAAACGCCAAAGAGCGCCATCAAGACGGGCGCTGGCAACGCGGGAGCGGATATTGGATGCCAGTGAACGGGTGTTCGCGGCGCGGGGATTCGAAGGTGCCACGATCCGCGTCATTGCCGCAGAGGCAGGGGTGCAGGTGGGGTTGGTGCATCACCACGGTCATGGCAAGGACGCGCTTTACCGCCAGGTGATCGCGCGGCGGGCGGATGTGCTGGCCGGGTTGCGCCGGGACGCTCTGGAGGCGCGCAAGGCGGCGGGGGCGATGACAGTGCCGACGGTGATGGAGTGTTTCGTTGGCCCTTACCTGCACCTTGCCGAAAACGGCGGCGCGCAGTGGCTGTCCTATGCCCGGTTGGTGGCACAGGTGTCTGCCGATCCCCGTTGGCGCGACATTTCCGAACAGTATTTCGACCCCACGGCGGGAGTGTTTCTGGACGAAATCGCCGCACTTTATCCGGGCGCGTCCCGGTCGGTGATTGCGGCGGGGTTTGTATATTCGGTGTCGGCCATGCTGGCGCTTTTGACCTCGCGCTGGCGTATGGAGGCGCTGGGCGAGGGAGCGGAAGCACCGCTTGCCGGACATCTTGAAGAGTTGGTCACGTTCTGCTCTTCAGGCCTTGCGGCCTGCCTCGCGATGCCGGGGTAGTGCGCCGCCCGGGCGAAGAGGGGGTGTGGAGGGCGCGCACAGAGGAGGGATCCCCCTGCGGCACGGTCTGTTTCCACCTCTTGTTTCCACCTCACGCCAGTGACGGCAGCCACAGCACAATGCCGGGAAAGGCGATCAGCCCGGCAATGGTCAGCGCGTCGGCCACGAAAAACGGCATGACGCCCCGGAACACGTCCTGAACCGACAGGTCATCGCGCACCCCCGCCACCACGAAACAGTTCAGCCCGATAGGGGGCGTGATCAGACAGAACTCGGCCATCTTGACCACCAGTATCCCGAACCAGATCGCGCACATCGGCCCGGACATGCCAAAGGCGCTGTCCGTGGCCGACACCATTTCCCCGCCATTCAGCGCCATTACCGCCGGATATACCACGGGCAGGGTCAGAAGCAGCATTCCGATCGCATCCATGAACATGCCCAGCACCGCATAGGCCAGCAGGATACAGATCAGGATCAGCATCGGCGAATAGTCCAGCCCGGTGATCCAGTCGGAAAACGCATCCGGCAGCTTGGCAAAGCCCAGAAAACGCACATAGATCAGCACGCCCCAGATGATGGTGAAAATCATCACCGAGAGTTTGGCGGTTTCCAGCAGTGCCTCTTTCAGCTGTGCCCAGCGCATCCCCTGGATCAGGGCAATACAGAAGACGATGAACGCCCCCACCGCGCCGCCTTCGGTCGGTGTGCCCCAGGCTTCGCCCAAGGGGTTGTAGACAAAGAAGATGATGATCACCACCACCGCCACGATGGGCAGGGCGGGGGGCAGCGATTCGAACCGTTGCCGCCATGTGAAGCCGCGAACCGGCGGGCCGACGGTTTTGAACGCCATGGCAATGCCGATGATCAGCACACCATAGATGACGGCGGAAAATGCGCCGGGAATGAACCCGGCCAGCAGCAGCTTGCCCACATCCTGTTCCACGATGATGGCATAGATCACCAGAATGGCCGAGGGCGGGATCAGCGAGGCCAGCGTCCCCCCCGCCGCCACCACCCCGGCGGCAAAGCGTTTGTCATAGCCGATCTTCAGCATCTCGGGGATGGCGATGCGGGCAAACACCGCCGCCGTAGCGACCGAGGCACCAGAGACCGCTGCAAACCCCGCCGTGGAAAACACCGTCGCCACCGCCAGCCCACCGGGCACCCAGGCGAACCAGCGTTTGCAGGCCTCGAACAGTGCCGTTGTCAGCCGGGCGTGATAGGCGAGAAACCCGATCAGGATAAACACCGGGATCAGCGACAGCACGTTTGCGCTGACCTTGGATTGCGGGGTCAGCCCGGCAATCGCCACCGCCTTGGCCAAGGCCCCGTCCCACATGTCGCGCCGTTCGTTCCAGTAAAGGAACTTTTCCGGCGCGTATTTCATCTTGTCCCAAAAAATCCAGACGATGCCGACAAACCCTGCCATCCCGGCGGCAAAGGCCACCCGCATCCCCATGACGACCAGCACCAGCATGGCCGCCGATACCCAAAGCCCTATGGTAATCGGTTCCATCAGCGGTTCCCCCCGTCCATCCCGTCCATCCCGTCCATCTCGTCCACTAGGTCCAGCGCCTCGACCTCGGCGCGGGCCTGTTGTTCGACGGTTTGTGTCAGCGGCACGGCCACCGGGGCGTCCAGCCCCAGTATGAGGGCGCGCCCATAGCCCCAGGCCTGAAGCGCCAGCCGCGCCACCAGAACGGCAAAGGCGATGGGCACCAACAGTTTCGAGGGCCAGAGCGGGATATAGATGTCGGTGGTGCTGTCTTTGGAACACAAGGGGCGGGCGCAATCGAACGAACGTTGAAAATGCTCCCACGCGCCCCAGGTCAGCGCGAGCATCAGCAAAAGCATCATCAGGACGGTGAGCAGTTCAAAGGCCCAGAGCGTCCGCCCGCGCAGCGCCCCGACGATCATGTCCATGCGGATATGGCTGCCGTCGCGCTGAACGTAAGACACGCCCATGATCGCGATCAGCGGCATGATCACCTCAATGATATCCACATAGCCCTGTAAGGGCGTGCCAAAGAATTTGCGTGCGCCGACCGACCATGCGGCCAGGAACATCAGCGAGAAAATGGCAAAGCCGCTGAGATAGGCCATGAGCCGTTCAAGGGGCACAAGCCCCCGGTCAAGGCGGCTGAGCAGGCTGGAATCTTTCAGCACGGCGGCGGAACCGGCCATCGCGACACTCCCTTTGGATCGAAGGGTGGGGGATCAGGTGTGGTTTTCGGCCATATGGGCAAAGCCCGGGGCCCCGGAGCCAATGCTCCGAGGCCCTTCGGGTTGGCTTAGTTGCCGCCCTTGGCGTCGGCCAGCGTTTTCATGACAAGGTCATAAAGCTCCTGACCGGGCAGGCCCTGAGCTTCCATATCCTTGATCCATTCATCGCGGATCGGGTCGGCGGCCTTGGCGCGGAATTCGGCGATCACCTCGTCGGCGATTTCCACCTTGGCCACGTTTTTTTCAGCCAGCACACTGTCCCATTTTTCCAGCAGCCTGCCATAGTTGGCAAGGTAGTGATCCAGCGCCTCGGGCACCGAGCTGTCCAATGCGGCGCGTTCGGCATCGGTCAGCGCCTCATAGGCGTCGATATTCACCACCACCGGGCAATTCACCGTGCCGGGGTTGAGATTGGCGGTCCACCATTGCGCCTGATTGATGGTGCCAAAGGCCAGGTGGGCGTGTTGGGCAAAGGCGACCGTGTCAACCAGCCCGCCTTCCATGGCCTGATAGGCTTCGGTTGCGGTGACCGAGGTGGGTACGGCACCCACGGCGGAAAACGCCTTGCCGATCCCGCCGGTGGCGCGCACGCGCATTCCTTTGAAGTCTTCCAGCGTGTCGCGCGGCTCGCCGGTGCCGACAAGGTTGTATTGCGGCATGGGCGAGGTCATGAGCAGCTTGGCGTTCCACTGGGCCATTTCTTCTGCGGCCGCCGGGTGGGCATAGACGGCGGCAGATACGGCCACCTCCTGTTCCAGGTTCTCAACGCCCAGGAAAGGCAGTTCCAGAACCGTGATCACCCGGTTCTTGTCGCGGTGATAGCCGGCACAGAACTGGGCCATCTCGAACGCGCCGATGGAAATCCCGTCCAGGTTTTCCTTGTTCTTGCTCAGCCCGCCATAGCTGATGTTCATGGTGAATTCGCCGTTGGTTTTTGCGCTGACCAGTTCGGCCAGCTTTTCCACATGTTCGGTAAAGGCCCGGCGTTTACCCCAGACGGACACGTTCCATTCGGTGGCCATGGCTTCGGTGGCAAAGCCCACGGTCAATGCCGCAACGGCAGCGGTTCTCAGCAACTTCATGATGTATCTCCCAATCGATGCGACCGCTCTCCCGGGGCCGCTTGTTCGGGAGCCTAGCCCGACAGGTGCGATCTGCCAAGGGGGCAGGGAGGGCTTTTTCCCGACTATTTTACATGGGTATTGACCTGGAAAAAAAACTCGGATTTAAGGATCGCAATGAAACTCACATCTAAGGAACCGCGTGATGTTTAAGAAAATCTCTGCCTCCCTTCTGGCTCTGGCCATTGCGGCCCCCGCCATGGCCGAAGAGGTCAATGTTTATTCCTATCGCCAGCCCGAGCTGATCAAGCCGCTGACTGATGCCTTTACCGCCGAAACCGGGATCAAGGTGAATGTTGCCTATTTGAAAAAAGGCATGATTGAACGGCTTCAGGCCGAAGGCGACCGGTCGCCCGCCGACCTGATCCTGACTGTGGATATTTCGCGTCTTGCCGGTGCGGTAAAGGCCGGGTTGACCCAGTCGGTCGAGTCTGAAACGCTGTCGGCCAACGTTCCGGCGGCCTATCATGACCCCGATGGGCACTGGTGGGGGCTGACCACCCGCGCGCGGATTGTCTATGCGTCGAAGGACCGGGTGAAGGAAGGTGAAGTCACCACCTATGAAGATCTGGCGGATCCCAAGTGGAAAGGCCGCATCTGTACCCGTTCGGGCACCCATGCCTATAACGTGGCGCTGACTTCGGCTTATCTGTACCACCATGGCGCGGCAGAGACCAAAGCGTGGCTGGAAGGTGTGAAATCGAACCTGGCGCGCAAACCCCAGGGCAATGACCGGGCACAGGTCAAGGCAATCTGGGCCGGGGAATGCGACATTGCCATCGGCAATACCTACTACATGGGTAAAATGCTTGCCAACGAGGAGCAGAAAGCCTGGGCCGACAGCGTCAATATTGTCTTCCCGGTGATTGGTGGCAAAGGCGCGCACGTGAATATCTCGGGTGTGGCGATGACAAAACACGCGCCGAACGAAGCCGCGGCGCTTAAGATGATGGAATTCCTGAGTTCGCCCAAAGCCCAGAAAATCTATGCCACTGCCAACTATGAATACCCGATCGCACCGGGGACGAAACCCGATGCTCTGGTTGCGGGCTGGGGCAGCTTTACGCCGGATGACGTCAACCTGATGGATATCGCAGCACTTCGCGGTGCCGCATTGCGGTTGATCGAAGAGGTCGATTTCGACGGTTAAACCGCTTGAAATTCTGTGAAAATCTTGGCGCTCCCATTTTTGGGGGCGCTTTTTTTCGGGTGGTTTTTGGACGATTCAGAGGGATTCACCGCCCCTTTGAGGGCGATGTCGCCTGCGGCGGGCGGGGGGCGGTTATGCGGCTGTGCGCAGCGCGCACAGCCGCATAACCGCCGGGCCCAACCAGAGACCGTGTCGTTTGCGTGAAACGTAGTTTCGCGTGACAGCACGGGACATGGGCGGGAGTGCGCTCCCGTCGTGCTGGTCCCCTATGCCTATGCCTATGCCCGTGCCAGTATGTTTGCCATGCGGGTGTACCCGCAGGTGTAAATGAGCGGGGCTGCCCGCGGAGGCGATGAGGGATCAGCGCAAGAGGGTCAGCCCGTCCAGATTTTCGATACGATCAAGGTCAACGGCATACCGGTTGCGCAGGGTTTCGGACTGTTCAGGCGTGAAGGCTGCGAACCCCATGTCTTCGTTTCGGTCCGCATTTTCGCGGATCACCTGTTGCCAGGCCGGGCGTTGCAGCTTCTCTCCCGCCAGATAGCGCCGTTGCAGTTCTATCAGGGCCGCGTCTGTTGCGCTTGTGTTCAACGCCTGCTCCGGTTCTTTGAACCTCTCCGCCGCCCCGCCGATCAGGAGCGCCAGCAGATCGCGGCTGGCCCCGCGTCTTCCGTATTCCACCACGGTCATACGTGTGGGCGACAAAACCTTGCGCAGGGTGCCCAGCATTTCGGGCCAGCCGCCTTTGAACGCCACCATGCGTTCTGCCGAGTCTTTGAACGGTGATACGGGGTTGTCTTCGGCCCGCTTGCGAAACCCCGATACGAACAGCGCATCATAGGGGCGTATCACATAGATCACATGGCTCACCGGACCGGGCAGTGCGCCTTTGAAAACCCGCAGACGTCGACGTGCCGCGGGATAAAACTGTCCCGCATAAAAATGCATCATCCGCCCGGGCAGGTTTTCTTCGGACAGGATCAGCGGGCGCTCTGCCCCACGATCATGCGTCGCCAACGCCATTCGGCAAAAAGCCTCAAAGTTTTTGTCCTTGTCCCGCCGGTGGCGCGGCTGGGGCAGGCGCAGGGCCAACTCTCCGCCCGGCGCACCGTCGCGATCAGGATAGGCAAGGTCAAACCCTTCGCGCTCAAGCGTGGCACGATTGGCCGACAGGCAGTTCTGGAAACTGCTTGTTCCGGTCCGATGCGCCCCGGCGTGAATGAAGATCGGTTTGCTGCTCACGGTCCTGCCGCCTGTATTTTTGTGATCCTGCCCCAGTGTCGCCCATATGGGCGGAAGGATGCAACCGGCTTCCAGTCGCTTGCTGTGCCTCCCTGTCCGCGGAGCCACGTGCGCTATAGCTCCACGATGCTCAGCTTGGCCCCGGACCGGGGTCAATCCGACGCGCGCGCGGGTTGATTCTGTGCCGCGGCAGCAATTTGCGCATGGGGATGTCTTCCAGAACACAGCGAGAGGCGCGCCCTTTGCCACGAGCCGAGCTAACGTGGCCCCGTCAGAACTGGGGCACAGGCGCGCTTGAGGACATGGGAGAATTCCAGGGGGGGATCCGTGCGCGCACCCTTGCAAAGCCGGACCCGGATTTCAGAGATCATGGTACGGATCAATGACGGGAAAACCACAGAGTTGAACGCGCTCTGAGATCGCTTCCTGAATGGCGGGTCGAATGGGGGAGTATTGTGTCCGAAGGGATTCCCTTGGGGAATATGGCGAGCCGTGGAGGACTCGAACCCCCGACCTGAGAATTAGAAGTTCCCTGCTCTAATCCAGCTGAGCTAACGGCCCCCGTGTGGTTCCGGTGTATCCGGCAATTCCAGCCCTATGTCAACGTGCCAAACCGGAGTCAGACCGGGGGAAGGGCGGCTAAGTCCGTTCAACTGGGCGCAAGGGGGGCGGGGGGCTGTGTCTGGTGTGTCCCACGGATAGGCGCATCCCGCGCGCGCAGCAATGGCAATTGCTGGAAATTTGTCCGGCTTTCGTCTTGTGAAATCCCGGCAGTTTGGTTAGAAACGCCCGCGCATCCACCCGGCTCTCCATCCGGTGACGGGCCGGTGATGAGCCGGTGACGGGGGAACAGATGCCTCAATAGCTCAGCTGGTAGAGCAGGTCCTTCGTAAGGACAAGGTCGGGGGTTCGAGTCCCTCTTGAGGCACCATTTTTCATAAATGAAACAATCACTTGTGCCGCTTTGCCCTGGTTTTTCAACCGATACTGGGCTGGACGGGTGAATGCGCGGTGCCAATGCAATATGTGTCATAAAGCGTTTCCTCATTGCTTTGAGTCAGCGTGATGTGGAAACGCTGCGCAATACAGTAGGGATGTGGGTGTTTTCAGCTCTTGCTGTGATCCAACAAGAACTGGAAACGCTTTAAAGGGCGTATTGAGGCCCGTTCCGGGTGCTCAAATCAGGTGGCCCCCGAAACGTGTTGAGTAAGGCCCGTGGCTGGCCCGTTCAGGCCAGCATCATCAGGGGGGTCTCAAGATTCTGGACGATCTGTTCCAGAAGCTGCGCCCCAAGCGCTCCGTCGATGACACGGTGATCCACGGACATGGTCACGGACATCACTGTGGCGACGGTCAGTTCGCCATCCGCACCGACGACAGGTTTCTTGACCCCGCTGCCCACGGCAAGGATTCCCGAGTGAGGTGGGTTCACGATGGCGTCGAAATTGTCGATCCCGAACATGCCGAGGTTGGAGATGGCAAAGGACCCGCCCTGGTATTCATGGGGGGCCAGCTTGCGGTCGCGTGCACGGCTGGCAAGGTCTTTCATTTCGGTCGAAAGGGCGCTGAGCGATTTCATGTCGGCGTCTCTCAGCACGGGGGTGAAAAGCCCGCCTTCGATCGCCACCGCAACGGCCACGTCGGAAGGTTTCAGTTTCAAAACCCGGTCACCGGCCCAGACAGCGTTGCAATCCGGCACGGCCTGAAGCGCGTTGGCCACGGCCTTGATGATGAAATCATTGACGCTGAGTTTGGTGCCCCGCGCCGCAAGCTGGGTGTTAAGCTGGCTGCGGAATTTGAGAAGCGCATCCAGTTGGATATCCCGGCGCAGGTAGAAATGCGGTATGGTCTGTTTCGCCTCGGACAGCCGTGCGGCGATGGTTTTGCGCATCCCGTCCAGCATGACCTCTTCGGTGTCGCGGTCCGCATACATCTTGGCGACCATGTCGGCCGATGGTCCGGACGGAGCCGGAGCCGGGGTGGGGGCCGCTGCTGGCGCGGGCGCTGCGGCTGTGGCAACTGGTGCAGTTTTCACGTCGCCGATCACATCGGCCTTGACGATGCGTCCCCGGGGGCCAGAGCCGCTGATCCGGGTCAGGTCCAGACCCTTGTCCGCTGCGATACGCCGGGCGAGGGGGGAGGCAAAGATGCGGGTTCCCTCCGCAGAGACCGGTGCGGTCGGGGCAGGGGCGGTGCCCTCTTCTCCCCCTGAGGGGGGAGTCTCGGAGATCGCGGGGGCGGGTTGAGCCGAGGCTGGCTTGTCAGAGCCGGACGAGGCGGCCCTGATGTCATCCGGGCTTTCGCCCTCTTCCAGAAGGACGGCGATGGCGGTGTTGACCTGTACGGCTTCGGTGCCTTCGGCCACGAGGATCTTGCCGATCACACCTTCATCGACGGCTTCGAATTCCATGGTCGCCTTGTCGGTTTCGATTTCGGCCAGAAGATCACCGGATTGTACGGTGTCGCCTTCCTTGACCAGCCATTTGGCTAGGGTGCCTTCTTCCATTGTGGGGGAAAGGGCGGGCATGAGGATTTCGGTAGGCATGGCTCGGGTCTCCTTACCGATAGGTCACTTGTTTCACGGCGGCGATCACTTCGTCGGTGGTCACCAGCGCGTGTTTTTCGAGATTGGCGGCATAGGGCATCGGCACGTCCTTGCCGGTGCAGTTGATCACCGGAGCGTCGAGGTAATCAAAGGCGCGGGTCATGATTTCCGCCGAAAGGTGATTGCCGATCGAGGCCACGGGCCAGCCTTCTTCCACCGTCACGCAACGGTTGGTTTTCATGACGGAGGCGATCACCGTGTCATAGTCCAGCGGGCGCAGGGTGCGCAGGTCGATGACCTCGGCGCTGATTCCCTCTTCGGCCAGCTTGTCCGCTGCTTGCAGCGCATATTGCATGCCGATGCCAAAGCTGACCAGGGTCACATCCGTGCCCTCCCGCCAGATCCGGGCCTTGCCAAACGGGACGGTGAAATCGTCCATGACGGGGACATCAAAGCTGCGCCCGTAAAGAATTTCGTTTTCCAGGAAGATCACCGGGTTGGGGTCACGGATCGCTGTTTTCATCAGGCCTTTGTAATCCGAGGCCGAATAGGGCATGACCACTTTCACTCCGGGGATCTGGGCGTACCATGCGGCGTAGTCCTGACTGTGTTGTGCCCCCACCCGCGCTGCGGCACCGTTGGGTCCACGGAACACCATGGGTGCCCCCATCTGGCCGCCAGACATGTAAAGCGTTTTGGCGGCGGAGTTGATGATGTGGTCAATCGCCTGCATCGCGAAGTTGAAGGTCATGAATTCAACGATCGGGCGCAATCCGCCAAAGGCGGCACCCGTGGCGATGCCGGCAAAGCCATGTTCGGTGATGGGGGTGTCGATCACGCGTTTGGAGCCGAATTCATCCAGCATTCCCTGTGATATCTTGTAGGCACCCTGGTATTCGGCCACCTCTTCGCCCATCAGGAAGACGGTGTCATCGTTGCGCATTTCTTCGGCCATACCGTCGCGCAGGGCTTCCCGAACGGTTTGCTGTTTGACCTTGGTGCCTTCGGGCCAGTCGGGTTCCGGATTGGCCTTGGGTGTTTCGATCACTGCGGGGGCGGCAACGGGGGCGGCGGCAACGGGTGTCTCGGCGACCTCCTGGGCCACCTCGCCCCCCGTGTCGGCAGGGGCCTCCGGTTGCGCGATGTCCCCGACGTTTTCGCCATCTTCTACCATCACCGCGATGGGGGTGTTAACGGCCACGTTTTCGGTGCCTTCGGGCACCAGGATCCTGCCCACGATGCCTTCGTCCACGGCTTCGAATTCCATGGTCGCCTTGTCGGTTTCAATCTCGGCGAGGATGTCGCCGGATTGCACGGTATCGCCTTCCCTGACCAGCCATTTGGCCAGCGTGCCTTCTTCCATCGTCGGCGACAGGGCGGGCATCAATACTTGGGTTGCCATTTCGGTTTCTCCTGAATTCTCTGTCGCTTAGGCGTCTGCGTAAATGTCGGTCCAAAGCTCTTCAAGCGCGGGTTCCGGCGAGGTTTTGGCGAATTCGGCGCTCTCGTTGACGATGGCCTTGATCTCTTTGTCGATGGCCTTGATATCCTCTTCACTCGCATGGCCACCCTCCAGCAGCAGGGCGCGCACATGTTCAATGGCGTCGGATTTCTCACGCACTTTCTGGACCTCTTCGCGGGTCCGGTATTTCGCGGGGTCCGACATGGAGTGGCCGCGGTAACGATAGGTTTTCACCTCAAGGATATAGGGTCCTTTGCCCGCGCGGCAGTGGGCGACCGCCTTGTCACCGGCGGCTTTGACCGCCAGAACATCCATGCCATCGACGGTTTCGCCGGGAATGCCAAAGGCCTCGCCACGGGTATAGATGTCCGGGGTCGAGGTGGACCGGTTTTGTGCCGTGCCCATGGCATATTGGTTATTCTCGATCACGAAGATCACCGGCAAATCCCACAGGGCGGCCATGTTGAAGGTTTCATAGACCTGACCCTGATTGGCCGCGCCATCGCCAAAATAGGTGAAGGTCACGCGGCCGTTGTCCTGGTATTTATCGGCAAAGGCAAGCCCGGCCCCCAACGGCACCTGTGCACCGACGATGCCGTGGCCGCCATAGAAATGTTTCTCTTTCGAGAACATGTGCATGGAGCCACCCTTGCCCTTGGAATAGCCGCCCTCGCGCCCCGTAAGTTCAGCCATCACGCCATTGGCGCTCATGCCGCAGGCCAGCATATGTCCGTGATCGCGATAGGAGGTGATGCGCTTGTCCCCCTCTTCCGCGGCGGCTTCAAGGCCCACGACAACGGCCTCTTGCCCGATGTAAAGATGGCAGAACCCGCCGATCAGACCCATGCCATAGAGTTGTCCGGCCTTTTCTTCGAATCGCCGGATCAACAGCATGTCGCGGTAGTATTGCCGCAGCTCATCGGCGGAAATATTTGATTTTTTTGTGCTTTTCTTGGTGGCCATGGGCGTGGACTCCCGCTCCTTAAGAAATAGTTTAGCATTAAACTAATTATTACCGCATTCCTTTTCGTAAAGCGAGAGCGTTTTTGCGTCGCGTTGAACTTCGGGAATGCGCTCACGCGAGCAAGGTTTTACGGTGCCCGGCCCTTGGTGTGCCCGGCTCTTGCTTTGATTGAGCCTGCGTGGAGACGGGTTATTGATCCTGCAAAGCCGAAGAAGGTCGCCCTCACCGCAATCATGCGCAAGCTCCTCGAACTCGCGAATGCCCTTGTCAGAGACCGCCGAAAATGGGCGCCAAAACGGGCTTGATAAAGACGGATACTTTAAGCGTTGGGGTGGTCTGCGTCAGCGAATAACCAGTTCATCGGCGCGCACGAAACCAAGCACATCCCGTGCTTGTTGATCCAGAAGATCCAGATCGAGATAGCTGTCCGACAGGCGCAGGGTCAGGTTTTCCATGCGGGCGACCTGTGCCTCGACCCCGTCAAGTTCGCTCTGCAAGGCGTCGCGTTCGGCCATAACTTCGATCCGACGGAACAGACCGTAATCGCCCTGAACCGCGGCAAAGGTGAAATACAGCCCCAGCGAAAACGCTACGGCGAAAAACACGAGCACTCCGATTGCGGGCCGGTTGCGGGGGGTCATCTTTGCTCTGCCTCATGCCCGGCGTTGCGGGACTGTTGTTTTTGAACGTCCCGGGTTTGCCCGGTTTGACGCAACGAAAATACTGCCACAGGCGGAAGGCAGGGCAAAACCCCCTTTCGCGACTTTGCTGGATTTGGTGTCATTCCTGCCACGCATATGGGCCATGTATGACGGGCCACACATATGGGGCATACGGGTAGGGAGGGAACCATGTCAGAAACGATTTCCGCGCCACGGGCGCAGCTGGAAAGCCACGATGTTTTGAACCAGCCTTTGCCGGAAGGCGGGCGCGACCTTTGGGTCAGCGACCCGGTGCTGCGCCATCACGTTGGGATCGGGGCTGCGGATCGGTCTGCTCTTTCGGCATTCGGGGCGCGTATGGGACGCGCCGAGATGCGCGAAGCGGGGGCAGAGGCGAACCGCACCCCCCCTGAACTGGTGCCGTTCGATCGCTCCGGGCGGCGGCTGGACGAGGTTCGGTTTCACCCCGCCTATCATCACCTGATGCAGGCCGGGCTTGAGGGCGGGATTTCGGCCATCGCCTGGGAAGGGGCGGCGGGGGGACATTCGGTCCATGCCGCCATGTGTTACATGACGACCCAGGTGGAACCGGGGGTGATGTGCCCGATGGTGATGACCTATGCCGCCGTGCCCGCGCTGGCGGCCGCGCCCGAACTGGCCGCCGACTGGGTGCCAAAGTTGACCGCGCGGGCCTATGACACGGCCCGCGCGCCGGTGCAGCAGAAGCGCGGCGCGACGCTGGGCATGGCGATGACGGAAAAACAGGGCGGGTCGGATGTGCGCGCCAATACCACCATCGCCACCCCGGAGGGGGGGGCGTATCGGCTGCGCGGGCACAAATGGTTCTGTTCGGCACCCATGTCGGACGGGTTCCTGACACTGGCCCAGGCGCCAGAGGGGCTGACCTGTTTTCTTGTCCCGCGCTGGCTGGAGGGCGAGCGCAATGCGCTGCATGTCATGCGGCTCAAGGAAAAGCTCGGGAACAAGGCGAACGCCTCGTCCGAGATCGAGTATCATGATACGCTGGCCTTCCGGCTCGGCGAGGAGGGCGCGGGCGTCAAAACCATCATTGAAATGGTGCACCACACACGGCTGGGGACAGCCATGGCCCCGGCCGGGTTGATGCGCGGTGCCCTGGCCGAAGCGATATGGTGGGTCAGGGGCCGCACTGTGTTTCAGCGCCGGTTGATTGACCAGCCGATGATGCGGTCGGTTCTGGCGGATCTTGCTCTGGATTTCGAAGGGGCGGCAGCATTGGGGTTTCATGTGGCCCGCGCCTTTGACGGCAACAGCGAAGAAGAGCGCGGTTTTGCCCGGATCAGCGTGGCGCTGGCCAAGTTCCTGAACAACAAGCTGTGCCCCACCGTGGTTTACGAGGCGATGGAGTGCCTGGGCGGCATGGGCTATACCGATGACACGCCCCTGCCGATGCTGTTCCGTGAAACACCGCTGAACTCGATCTGGGAAGGGTCGGGCAACGTGATCTGCCTTGACGTGCTGCGCGCGCTGTCGCGCGACCGGGTGGCGGCAGAGGCGCTTGAGGCCGACCTGCGCAGGGCCACCGGAGCGGATGCGCGGTTTGACGCGGCACTGGCGGCGCATCGCGCCCGGTGGCCGGGCCTGCCCGAGGAGGGCGAGGCGCGGTGGTTCGTGGAAAGCCTTGCCACCCTGCTGACCGCGTCGGTCTTGCTGCGCCACGCCCCGGGCGCGGTGGCCGATGGCTATATCGTCACGCGGCTGGAGGGCGCGCGGGGCCGTGTACATGGTGCGGTATCCGGGTTGGATATAGCGGCGATACTGGAAAGGCTGGGGTGATGGCATTTGCAACCGATGGTGCGTATCAGACCCGCGTGCGCGAGAGCTTTGAGGCGCAAAGGGTCATGGGAACGCTGGGGGTACGCTGTATTCCGCCGCCGGATACGCGGCTTTTTCGCTTATGCCAGAGGGAGCAGGGGGGTGGCGGTGGAGTTGAAAGCCTCGCTTCTGCGACCGGGGCTGGAGAGAGGTTCCGGTTTGTCGGGCGGGTTTTGAAGCCGGGTAAAACGGTGATGTTCCCCTATAGCTGACGGGCGTGGATTTTGATCCCAAAACCCACGCAACGTCAGCGTAAAATCAGAGACTTACAGTCAAACGACACAATCGGAATTGTGTCGTTTGACTGTAAGCGGTGGCCTTTGCCATCGAGGGGAAAAAGAGGTGGAATATGCCCGGCTGACGGCAACGATGATGGTGGTCAAAGGGCGACAGGATGTGACCGGTTAGCGCCCGTGCAGCCTCCGGACGGTTTGATCTGGAGTGAAGGTTTTTCCCTTCAAAATCAATATCCTGTAAAATACATTTGGGGCTGTCCTAAAGCGTTTCCAGGTATTGTCAAACCGTTCGCCCTTTAACCTGAGACAGGGAAAAGGGCGAACGCAGCGCGACATTTATGTGTTTCGCGCGTCCTGGTGAATACTCCACCGGCTTGTAGCCGGTGGAGTATTCACGACAGACCCTTAAACTATATGAAAGACAACATCCGCCCCTTCCGCCGCCCCCCCCGGCCAGACCGGCCAAACCGGTCCATCGGCGGAAATTGGGGGATTCTTAATCTCGTTGGGCGACATTCCCCTTCGCCACTGGACCTTTGCCGGGATTTACGCCATATCGGGTTCAGGATTTTCGCGGAGACAGTCATGGGCATTCTGAGCAGCATCGCGCGCGTGTTCACCTGGTGGAACGGTCAAACCCTGAACACCCAGATTTATACCTGGCGCAAAGGCGTCAAGGTTGGCGAAGATGAACAGGGTAACAGCTTTTATCGCACACGCGACGACAGCCGCCGCTGGGTTATTTTCAACGGCGAATGTGAAGCGAGCCGGGTCAGCCCGGACTGGCATGGCTGGCTGCACCGGACGTTTGACGAGGTGCCCTCTGAACAACCGCTGGTCCACAAGGAGTGGGAAAAACCGCACCAACCCAACCTGACCGGAACGGCGATGGCCTATGCCCCCGCCGGGTCGATCCGTCAGGCGCAGCCAGCGGATCGCAGCGATTACGAGGCGTGGTCGCCCGAATAAAGGGGTCCGGGACCGATGGCAGAAAACAAGACCGAAGTTGTGGTCGGTGGTGCCGTTTTGGCCGCCGCCTTGGGGTTTGTCCTTTATGCGGGGCAGATGACCGGCCTGTCCGATCGCGCGGCGGGTTATCCGTTGCGTGCGTCGTTCCGATCGCTGGAAGGGGTCACCGTGGGCACCGATGTGCGCCTGGCCGGGGTCAAGATCGGCACCGTGACCGAGGTGGCGCTGAACCCCGAAACTTATCGTGCCGATACCACCTTTACCGTGGCCCAGGGGGTTGAAATCCCGGATGACAGTTCGGTTGTGGTGTCTTCTGAGGGCCTGTTGGGTGGAAATTTTGTTGAAGTGTTCCCCGGCGGATCGCCGTTCTACTATGCCTCGGGAGATGAGGTGATCGACACGCAAGGGTCTGTCTCGCTGATCTCGCTGCTGCTTAAATTCGTATCGGGCGGGGAGGGGACGGAATGAGAGCCTTTGCCGCGGCCTTCGGGCTAACCCTGGTATTGGCAGGGGCTGTGAGCGCCCAGAGCATCACTGTGGGCAAGGGCGCGGTGCTGCGCGGGCTGGACAAGATCGGCGGACGGGTGCGCGATATTGAGCTGCACAGCGGTGGCAGCACGATGTTGGGGCGCATCCGTATCACATTAGGCGAATGCCGGTATCCGTCGGGCAACCCGTCTGGTGATGCCTATGCCTATGTCGCGATTCAGGAAGAGGGGCGCGAGTCGCCGCATTTCATCGGATGGATGATCGCGTCTTCCCCGGCACTCAGCGCATTGGATCACCCGCGTTACGATGTGTGGGTGTTGCGCTGTATGACCAAGTAAGGGTCTGTTTCCAAAGGCGTGTTCACAAAATCCGCAGTGCCTTCCAATGCCTGTTCCAGGCGAAGGTGATAGGCCGCCCGGGTGATTTCGACCGCACCAAGAGAGGCAAGGTGCGGGGTCAGGAACTGGGTGTCGAACAGGGTGAAGCCAGCGCGGTTCAGGTGGTCAACCAGATGGGCCAGTGCCAGTTTTGAGCCGTCCGTGGTTCGCGAAAACATGCTCTCTCCAAAAAATGCGCGCCCCAGCACAACCCCGTATACACCGCCGATCAGGCCGGTATCGTCATGAATTTCAAAACTGTGGGCGTGCCCGCTTTCGTGCAAAGCAAGGTAAAGATCAAAAATCTGCTCGCTGATCCAGGTGTCGGCGCGGTTGGCACAAGCGGTCACGGTGGCGGCGAAATCTCCGTCGATTTCGGCGTGATAGCCGCCGCGCCGCATCCGCCGCGCCAGCGAGCGTGAGATATGGAACCCATCCAGCGGAAACACCCCGCGTCGCCGCGGATCGACCCAGAAAAGCTCCGGATCGTCGCGATGTTCCGCCATGGGAAACACGCCCGAGGCATAGCCGTGCAACAGCAGTTCGGGCGTGATCGTCATGGGGTGGTCAACCTGCGCAAAACTGTTTTGCAACAAAGAGGCAGAGCGCGCATTTAACCCTCGTTAAATGCGGTTTCCAGCCAATGCTCCAGCCAGTGAATGTTATAGTCGCCGGAATGGATGTCCGGTTCCTGCAACAGCGCAGCAAACAGGGGCACGGTGGTGTCGATACCGTCCACGATCAACTCACCCAAGGCGCGGTTGAGTCGCGCCAGCGCCTCTTGCCGGTCCCGGCCATGCACAATCAGCTTACCGATCAGAGAGTCGTAATAAGGTGGGATCGAATACCCGTCATAGAGCGCCGAATCCATCCGCACACCCAAACCGCCGGGGGCATGATATTGGGTGATCTTGCCCGGGCAGGGGGCAAAATTTGGCAGGCGTTCGGCGTTGATCCGCACCTCGATCGCATGGCCGTTGATGGCCAGATCGTCCTGGGCGAAGGACATGGGCAGCCCTTCGGCTACGCGGATTTGTTCCCGCACGAGATCAACGCCGAAAATCGCTTCTGTTACAGGGTGTTCCACCTGCAAACGGGTGTTCATCTCGATGAAGTAGAACTCACCATTTTCGTAGAGAAATTCGATGGTGCCCGCGCCGATATAGTTGATCTTTGCTACGGCATCGGCGCAGATTTTTCCGATCCGGGCGCGCTCTTCTGCCGTGATTGAGGGGCCGGGTGCCTCTTCGAACACCTTCTGGTGGCGCCGTTGCAACGAACAGTCCCGTTCCGCCAGATGTACCGCGTTGCCCTTGCCATCGCCAAATACCTGAATTTCGATGTGGCGCGGCGTGGTCAGGTATTTTTCGATATAGACTTCGTCATTGCCGAAATTCGCCTTGCCCTCGGCCCGCGCGGTCATGAAGGCCTGTTCCATATCCTCGGCGGTTTCGGCGACTTTCATCCCCTTGCCCCCGCCGCCGGCGGTGGCCTTGATGATGACAGGATAGCCGAATTCTTCACCGATCTTCTTGGCCTCTTCCACGCTGGCCACGCCGCCGTCCGAGCCGGGCACACAGGGCACCCCCAGGGCTTTCATCGTGTCCTTGGCCGTGATCTTGTCACCCATCACCCGGATATGTTCGGCGGTGGGGCCAATAAAGGTCAGCCCGTGATCTTCGATGATCTGAACGAAATTGGCGTTTTCCGACAGGAAACCATAGCCGGGGTGGATCGCCTGGGCTCCGGTGATTTCGCAGGCCGCGATAATGGCCGGGATCGACAGATAGCTTTGCGTGCCGGGCGCAGGGCCGATACAGACGCTTTCATCCGCCATGCGTACATGCATCGCATCGGCATCGGCGGTGGAATGTACGGCCACCGAACGAATACCCATTTCGCGACAGGCGCGGATCACGCGAAGGGCGATTTCGCCACGGTTAGCGACGAGGATTTTCTCGATCATTGCCAAGACCTTATTCGATGATCACGAGGGGAGAACCGAATTCCACCGCATCGCCATCGGCGACGAGGATACGTTTCACCGTACCCGATTGAGGGGCCGGGATATGGTTCATGGTTTTCATGGCTTCAACGATCAGGATCGTGTCGCCTTCGGACACTTGCGAGCCGACGCTGACGAAAGAGGGCGAGCCCGGTTCGGGCTGAAGATAGACCGTGCCGACCATGGGCGAGGTGACGGCACCGGGGTGGCTTGCCGGATCCTCGGCCGCGGTCGGGTCCGCAGGCGCGGGGGCCGCCGCCGCAGGCGCTGCGACCGGAGCGGGGGCGGCAACAGGGGCCGCAGCCACCTGGGCCACAATCTCTTGCTTGCGGCTGACCCGGACGTTCAGGCTGTCATTTTCGCCATAGTCGCGTTTCACGTTCAGCTCGGTCAGATCATTGTCGTTCAACAGTTCAGCAAGCGCCTGAATGAAAGCCACATCTGCTTCGTTGGTGTTGGTTTTCTTTGTCATTCTATCCTCGACCGGTTCACGCCCCTCACCTGTGCAAGTGACGGTGCGTCATGTCCCATTTGCCGCCTTATAGGACAGAGTGCGGGATGTGAAAAGACGGCTTTCGCAAGGATAGTTGGGGGTTTTTCATCCGATTACGAGGGGAAAATTGCAAAAGGGAGCGCAAACCCGTGGGAAGCCACGGATTTTAGAGGGGCATTCCCGAGAGTTTGGCAACCAGTTCGGCCAGTTTGCGGGCCTGAAATTTTTCAAGCAGCCGGGCACGGTACACTTCAACCGTGCGATAGGAGAGGCCAAGTTCCAGCCCGATCTCCTTGGAGGTCAGGCCACGACAGGTCAGGATCGCCACTTCGCGTTCGCGCTGGGTCAGGGCCACGACCGGGCGTTCGTCCGAGAGATCGGCGAAGGACCAGACCCCTTGTTCAAATGGATCCTCCGGGGTCAGCGATTGTCCCCGCACCCGGCACCAGAACAGGGTGCCGTCAATGCGCCGCATGATACGTTCATCCGAATAGCGACCGCTGTCGCGCATCGCGGCAAGCCCGCGCGCGCCGATGGTTTCGAAATCCTGCTGCGACGGATAAAGAAGCGCGATGGGCTGACCGGCGTGAAACGCGGGCGTTTCCCCGAAGATCCGGGAAAATTCGAGATTGCAGGTGCGGATCACCCGCCGTTCCAGAACGGCAAGCCCCACGGGCGCATGATCAAAGGCAAGTTCGGATAGGGTCATGGCGTCAAATCTGGCAGGGTTCGGCGGCTCTGCCAAGGGGCGCGTATTACTACGCAGTTGATCGCAGCCGGGCCGGGGTGGTTTCTTTGCAGGCAGACGAGGAGGAGAACGCCGATGAATGTTGCCCATTGGCTTGATCGCAGCGCGCAAGCTACGCCAGAAAGCCCGGCATTGTTTTTTGGCACAGAACAGGTTGCGGATTATACCGAATTCCACCGGCGGGCCGGGCAGGTGGCCACCTGGCTTGGGACCCGGGGTGTCGGCGCGGGGGACCGGGTTGGGATTTTCATGAAGAATCTGCCCGAATACCTGGTTGTGCATTACGGAATATGGATGGCCGGGGCGGTGGTGGTGCCGATCAATGCAAAGCTGCATGGGCGCGAGGCGAAGTGGATTCTGGAAAATGCAGGGGCGGTTTTGTGTTTTACCTCGCCCGGGCTGGATGCGGATTTGCGGGACTGTGGCACCGGCATCGCAACGCTTGATGTGACCGGCCCGGAGTTTGGTGCGTTTTGGGCGATGGAACCCGTGCCCGCCGCCGCGCATCGCGCGCCTCAGGATCTTGCCTGGCTGTTTTATACCTCGGGCACCACGGGGCGGCCCAAGGGGGTGATGATCACCCATCGGATGCTGGGCCTGATGGCGCTGTGTTATCTGGCCGATGTGGATGAGGTCAGCGCACGGGATACGGCGCTTTATGCGGCGCCGCTGAGCCATGGGGCGGGACTCTACTCTTTGATGCATGTGATGAAGGGGGCGCGGCATGTTTGCCCCGCCTCGGGCGGATTTGACGAGGCCGAGATTTTTGCGCTGGCCCGATATCACGGGCGCACCCATATGTTCGCCGCCCCCACCATGGTGAAACGCCTGACCGACGTGGCCCAAAGCACCGGGGAAACCGGACAGGGGCTGCGTAGCGTGGTTTATGGCGGCGGGCCGATGTATGTGGCCGATATCATCGAAGCGGTGGCGCATTTCGGCGATATTTTTATCCAGATCTACGGCCAGGGCGAATGCCCGATGGCGATCACGGCCCTGTCCCGCGCAGATGTGAGCGACCGCAGCCATGCCCGCTGGCGTGATCGGCTTGGATCGGTTGGACGAGCCCAATCGGCGGTTGAGCTGCGCATAGGCGATCACGAGGGACGGGACGTTCCCCGGGGCGCGCCGGGTGAGATCATGGTGCGCGGCGATCTCGTGATGCCGGGATATTGGCGCGCCCCCGAAGCGACGGCCAGGGCGTTGAATGATGGGTGGCTGATGACCGGGGATGTGGGCAGCATGGACCAGGACGGTTATGTCACCATGCGGGACCGGTCCAAGGACCTGATCATTTCGGGGGCAACGAACATTTATCCACGCGAGGTTGAGGAATGCCTGTTGCTGCAGCCGGATGTGGTTGAAGTCAGCGTGGTGGGCCGTCCGCACCCGGAATGGGGTGAAGAGGTGGTGGCCTTTGTCGTGACCCGTCGCGACGTCACACCCGAACGGCTTGAGGCTCATTGCCTTGAGCACATTGCGCGGTTCAAGCGGCCCAAAGCGTATGTCATGTGCGATGACCTGCCCAAAAACAACTATGGCAAAGTGTTGAAAACCGAACTGCGCAAGATGCTGCAAAAAGACACCCCGGAGTGACCCGGGCCGGAAGGCCGGAGGTGTCTGGCTTCAGGTCGCGAAACGCTTTGGCTTTGTGATCCTGCCGCCCATTCCGTGACCGGCCCCACCCTCACGGCGAATGGTGGTTGGACGGCCCAGAAAGAGCGGAGGATCAACCCATCATGCGCTCTTGCACATCCCAGAGTTCATTGAGAAGGCGCATTTCGGTCAGATCGGCCGCAGTCATGGATCCGGTGGACAGTGTGGTGCGCGACGAAACGGGGATATGCACGCCGCGCCCCGAACGGCTTTCCAGCATCATGCGTGCGGTGTCCGTGGCTGGGGGTTGCTGCACTGCGGTTGCGGTTTGTGTCGGGCTGCGCAGGATATCGGTTCGGCATCTGTTCGGCTCGAGGCCGGGGGGTGCGATGCTCGGTCACTGCGGTCCCAACAAGGGCGCTTCCCGCCTTGCTGATCGGTTCGATTACAGGCATTACTGGCTCTCAAAGACGGAGCCACCACCAAGGACCAGTGTCCCTTTCAAGTCTTAATAGATGGCGAAGCCCGTCGGGCCGGGTGTGGGTAATTTAACTTAATTCCCGGCGCGACGGCGGCGCAGGATCAGCCGCAGGGGCCGGTGCGATAGGTGCCGTCGCCGTTAGAATAGGCGCATTGCCCGGTCTGGCGGTTCTTGGCGACCATGGTACCCGCGGCGGCCCCGGCGATTGTTGCCAGGATGGTCCAGTTCTTGTTCGCGCCAAGCATCTTGGCCGTAATCAGACCAGCCATGCCGCCGCCAAGACCATAGCCAAGCTGCTCTTCTTCGGCGGGGGACATGCAGGCGGACAGGGCCATGGCTCCGACCAAGGGCAGGGCAATCAGGGGTTTGCGCATCAGGTTTCTCCTCGCTATGCGGTTCACTTGCCTGCACCCTAGCTGTGGTTTCAGCGGCGGAAAGGGGGGCAGGGGGGTAAGTGTGTTTCGGGGCAGAAACCTGCCGAAGCGCGGCGGTTTTCCGCGCAAAACCCTATGAATTGCGCAATAAAAACGGGCCGGTACGAGGATCGGCCCAGACAGGGGTCTTAAAGCGTTTCGACGTGTTGTTGAACTGCATCCATGAAGTGAAACGCGCGGAACTTTTTTTGTTGTGGGCGTTGCGAAATCAACTTCGTGTCTCAGGTTAAAGCGTTCGACCTTTAACCTGAGACAGGGAAAAGGTCGAAGGCGGCGCGACATTTATGTGTTTCGCGGGTCCTGCCAAAAACCCGTGGTTCAGGTTTTTGGCAGGACGCTTTAATCTCGAAGTGCCTTGGCCAGTCAGATACCCCGGCCCTCACCCTTTGATCATTCTGTTTTGGATGAGGTCATCGACGACGGCGGGTTCTGCGAGTGTTGAGGTGTCGCCGAGGGATGCGTAGTCGTTTTCGG
>PDWJ01000028.1_pt1 | contig 176800 bp, 152 predicted proteins | sample 1430881 | NCBI WGS metagenome assembly PDWJ01 (sample SAMN01162460, study PRJNA174530) | Oral metagenome, whole genome shotgun sequencing project. | biome: Marine environment; feature: Marine mammal; material: Swab sample of the gingival sulcus; isolation source: swab sample of gingival sulcus...
CAGTGTGTCACGTTCATCTTGAGTCAGTGAGAATTTGTACTTGATCTTAGGCATGGTCTCCTCCCTTTTTATTAACCATACCACATTATACTAACATTTCAAGTATGACATGACACTAGGCATATCTGCTTTCGTATTGTGCGGAGACGAGTCAGTTTTGTCTTAAAGTCGCTTTTTAATACTAAACCACTCTTGAATTGACCCTAAACTCGTTATACACTCCTACAGTCGATTCATTGACTTCATTTCGGTGACAAGAGAAGGACCATGCAAAATAGCTCTTACATCAACAGTCGCTTAAAGTGGCTCATCATAGGACTTTTGTTTTTGATCCTGCCGACTTTCGCTCTTCAACAGTTGGTTGAGTACGAGCTATACCATCTCATACCTCTTATTGCCGGTTTTTTCCCCTTTGCTCCGGCCAGTTTTTGGGCTTATTATGATTTGGTCAAAAACCGTTACATCAGCGACTGCTCCATTTCTCCCAGCTATACGCTGCTCTTTACAGGTTACACGTTCACCTTTGTTGGCTTTTCGATGGCTTATATTCAACTGGCCGGCATCTTTGATCTGGACTTTACCAGCTTAACCGGAGCAATGGGGTTCCTGGCCAGTCATGTCTTCGTACTCATGGGCAGTTTTTTTGCCTTTTTAGGGCTCTTCATGTTGGTTGGGTTCATAAGGAACCGCCTGGCGGGATACCATCCAGAACAGGTATATGAAGCAGACCGCCGTGTTCAAGGGTGGGTGGGTTTAATAGCCGGAGGAACTGTGCTCCTGGGAATCCCCATCAGCACCATTTTGGCTGAATTCCCAACCTTTGTTACAGTGATTGCTTTTTTGGCGATCATTCCATTCGCGGGAATTGCCTGGCTTGTTCTGCTCAGGAAGAGGTTTTGAGACTTGGGGGTTTTGCAACACGCCAGGTGATCTTTTGGCGTTGAATGGCTCAGCGGCGGCATAAAACAAGCAATGTTTTTTTTGCTGCCTACTTGCCAAAAGTGTCAAGACCAGCTATTTGGTATGTTGACCCGGCCAAACCGGCATTGCAGTGCCTTTTCGTGCTGTCCCGTTTTACTCTCATAGGGGATACCGAATCCGGCTTGGAGTCATTTAATACAGAAAAAGCGCGAGCAATTACGTTAATCCCAATACCACTGCGGGCAGGCCTTTCAGGGTCACGGTGATTCTGAGTTTTTCGCTAACTGCCAGACAAACAGTGAAAAGCACCCATAAAAACGCGTTCCTGCCGGGAAAGGCGAATAGTAAATCATCTATCTTGCGGATTTAATGTGGGTCAGGCCAGGATATCTAAAGCGGTTTCTTCTATTTCCAAGGCCGCTTTGAGGTTGGCTGTTTGTATTTTGACTTCCAGCCCGGCTGTTTTGAGATCCACAAGGTTTTCTGCTTCTATTTGCCCCTGAGCGATGTTTTCTGTGATCTGGTTGACGTGTTCTCGAGCGCCTCTTAGTCCGGAGAGTGCGGTTCCAATGGAATCAATCATGCTCCATCTATCGGCAAGCACTGAAAATGACTTTAGCGCAGGGGCAGTTTTACCAGGTGTAGGTTGACAGGTCTTTTACAATGAGTGTTTACTTCGCAACCCATTCCTTGTGAATCAGCACTCGATTTCCGCAGGTTACTTGCGCGTGAAACACATCGTTTCTGTAAATGGCTCCTGCTCCCTTTGGGGTTCCGGTCATCACAATGTCGTGATCGTTCAGAGAAAGGAACTGTTTGACGGCGTGCAGAAGGTGTTCGGGTGGATACAGCATGCGATCCACGGCTCCCTTTTGAACGAGATTGCCGTTGATCTTCAGCTCAAGTCCAAGTTGGCTGGGCTGTTCGGGAAGTTCAACAAAGTCACTGAAAACAGCCGCTCCATCAAATGCCTTCGCCCGTTCCCAGGGCAGTCCCTTCTTTTTGAGCTTGCTTTGCGTGGCTCTTTTGGTGAGATCCAGTCCCACGCCCACGGCACTGTATTCACCGTTGGCAACCGCGAAACAGATTTCGGTTTCAAAATGCAGCGTTTCGCCTCCGTGTTCGCACAGAAGACTCTCCGAAATAGTACTATTGGGCTTGCAGAAGACAACCGGCTCATCCGGCATTTCATTTTGCAATTCATTGATGTGTCCGACGTAGTTTCTTCCGATGCAAACGATTTTTCCCGGACATACCCAATCATTCAAAATTTTGACCTTTTTCACGCTACCTCCTGACCGTGAAGCTCGATGGGTTGAAATCCCCCTTCAAAAACTCTACTTTCGCTTAAGGGTGATGGGGCTTTTAAATTTTTTCCGAAACGCCTTGTATGCTTTTCGGAAAGCTTTGTATTCCTCAGGTTGAACCACGGGGCGTTTCCAGGTGTTTTCTTTGACAAGCTGTAACCCTGCTGGTGATGACGTGGTCATTTTTTTTACAGAAAAGGAACCTTCGAAAAAATCGGATTGTGCTGAACCGCTTGCGGGTTCGGAAATAACCTGCCATGACGGGTCCCAGGTAAACTGAATGACGGTTTTCATTTCGCTATGTGGTGGCAGGAGCAGGGGTGTTGTTCGAGAGCGTTTTTTGAAGTTGTTGTTTTTGAGATCGACCAGATTGGGAATGACAAGCAGTCCATCATGCGAATCAATGCCATAGTAGGGAACGTAAAAGGTGAAGGAAAAGACAGCTTCATCGTCTTTTAATTGGATGTCAAAAGAGTTGAGATAGGCTCCAGGAACCATATGATCCAGATAGGATTCAAGTTTTTCTTGTTTTTTATCTTCGGTGAGATTGTCGAAGAAAGCTTTGAAACGTCCAAAATAACGGCCTTTATGCGTTTCCTGCATCAAGACGTTCAAGGTCTGTTTCCCATCGAGATGGGCTTTTAACATCCGATCAATGCGGCTTTTTTCAGGAGGATTGTAGGGTATATCGAATAGCTGAGAGTTTTCCGCATTCACTAACAGCCCTTTGGTGCCTTCAATACCGCTGCTGATCAGAGGCAGGGGTGTGTAGGCATCTGTGAGATCGACAATCATATAAGGAGATTCATCGATAGTGGCATTGGCGAGATGTCTTGTTTCAGCATCCAGTTGGACCGCCATTACCATGTGGTTAAACTGATCACCGATAAACTCGGGAAAAACTTTGCCTATATGAGAGGTTCTGGATAGAACAGGGAAGGCAGAGATGCCTTTTTGTTTGAGCAGAGAAACGGCATAGCAGGCCATGTCCTTGCAGTCTCCGTATTTTTTCTGGTGGACAAAGTTACAGGATCGCGGTATGAAACCGCCTTTGCCAAATTCGATGGCCACATAATTGACAGATTCTCTGACATACCGAACGAGTTCAAGAACGAGTTTCTCTTTATCATTTTGCTTCATGATCTCGTTCAATTTCAGCTCGTATGGCTCTGTAAAGCTGGTCAATGCCTGTATCATGTTGTGGTAATAATGGCCAAACTCACTCCAGTTTGCATGATGTTCCTGTTTCCAGACCAGCCCGACGGAAGGGGTAAGAGAGTAGTGATTTGGGGCATTGGGCTCGTCATAGGGAGCCTGCCAGTTTTTAAGTGTGATGGTTCTGCTCTCATGGAGAACCTGTCCAGACGGATCGTTTAAAACAGTCGCCTGAATCGGATCTGCGTATGTGATTTGACTTTCGAGTATATCGGTGGATTGCCCCAGCCTCAAAACGACGTCCCCGAAGAAGGCGTTCAGGTGTTCGGTATATTCAAAGGCAACCCAGTCGCCCATTTCAACATGATCAAAGCTGATAAAAATCTGCTTGCTGTCATCATAGAACGACAAATTGTACGCTCTTTCCACGATATTTTCTTTTTTAAGGGTTTCGATGACTTTACCGTGTCGGTCAAATCTCCAGCCTTTGATTTGCTTGGCCTTGGACTTTAAATCCAATGGCAGAATCAACGAACCGTAGCCGGTTCCCTTGGCTCTCGTGAGCTGGTAGATCATTTTGTCCTGAATGATCAATTTAGAGTCTTTGCTTGAGATATGGCGATGTCTGTAGACCAAGAGCGCCTGGCTCTCGGTCGACAGAGGTTTTAAGTCCGGGTTCAGGCGCTGCTGAACCCAGGCCGGTAGTTCCTTAGGTTGTCCAAAGGACAAAAAGAGCGTGCAGAGGAGCAAACTCATTCTGCTTCCTCAATGACAATGGGTTGAGTTGTGGCTTTAAGCATGGGATCGATGCTGTCTCTGAAAAACCTGCCACTGGTGTGCTTGAAGAAGTTTTGTTCCAGTGTCAGGGTGTTGCTCACCTTGAAATTGTGATCGTCCAGCTTTTCATAATTCATTTTGAAGGTGAAGGCACTTTCATTGACGCGAGTTCCTTTGGGTACTTTTTTGAAAACAAAATTCTCGCCCAGGTGGTAAGTAGCTGTGCGGTGAGTTTGGAAGGGGTAGGGGAAGATGACATCCAGTTTCCTCTTTTCCTTGTTGAACGGGTTTTTGGTAAATTGAAACAGACCCGCGGGCTTCAACATCAGATAGTCACCTGCTTCTTCCAGCTCAACGGGAATGGTAAAGGTTTCCTCGATAATGAGCGGCTGATCAATGGTCTTTAAGTTTTCTACCTTGAACTCGGTTAGCTCCATATCGCTCCCGAACTCCTCTTGCAGCTTTTCCAGCAGTCGATCTCTTGTTTCCTTCTCGTCATGGTAGAAGAGGTAACTTCTCTGGTAGTAACTGTCAAAAGGACTGAGTGTTTTCTTCCTTATGACGGTAGCCTGGTCGCCATCTTCATTTAAAGTAAAGTCCAACTCAACCTCGGTGATCGATTTTCTGTAATCCAGAGGCTTTGTAGGTTCAAAGTAGGCCTTTTGGGAATTGATAACATAGAGTTGATTGCTATAGGCTCCGAAGGGCAGTTGATTGATCGGTAACAAGCGTCTTGCGGGGCAAAGCCAGTAGACTTTGTCCATATAGGTGACCTTGAGCATGGTTTCCTCAAACTGATCCAGTGTTCGGATGTTGGGGTTGAAAAAACCCTTGTCCCACGGTGTGTAGAAGACAAACTCAATTTTTGCTTCCGGAAGGTAAGTGGCAATATAAGCACCCAGTATGAAGTCCATCTGGGACTCGTAGAGGTACTTTAATTTTGAAAGTTTGGAGAGTGAATCGGCTTTTGACAGCTTCTCAAGGTATTTTTCGTCCAATTTGGAGGATTCCTCTTCTGTAGCAGCCAGTATTGAAACGTGTTTGGAGAGAACATGCTCGTAGATTTGATTGACCGTATCTGGATTTCCGGGTTCAATGGTCAATTCGCCTTCCAGAAACTTTCTCGGTTTGAACATCTTTTTCAGCTTTGTTTTATAGAACCGCAAGCCTCGGGTTTCCCAGAATTTATTGGACTTTGCGTTTTCGTCTTTATGATAAAACCAGGCCGATTCTCTTTTTGACTCGACGGGCAATGAGTAAGCTTCCTTTTTTAGGGGCGGGACATGCTTCCTCGTGATGTGAATGGACTTACTTTTGTTGTGTTTTCCTCTCTTGATAATGGGGTCTTCTGTCAGGTTGGTAAAACTGACTCCCCAGGGAAGCGTGGGCCAGCTTATGTACGTCACTTCCGAGTGATAACAATAAAGACTGCTTTGGAAGGACCAGTAATACATGCGCTGCATACCTTTAAAGGAACGGTCGTAACTGTATTCTACAATAGCGCCCTCAACCAAACCGGGGAATACGACACTGATTTCAGTCTCCTTTAAGCCGTATTCCTTGCTGACCTTTTTTTTGTGAATGTCTTCTTTTTTCAGTTTAATGGTTTGCCCGTCTGGAAGATAGACGGTACCTTTAATGCCTGAAATGTTTTCACGCGGCGGGGTGTAGCTCAGCTTGAGTGTACCGTAATCTTCAATGCCCTTTTTTGAAAGAAACTTGATTTTTACATCAGTGCGTTCAATGGACAATTCGCGGGTGAACGTTTCATCGATGAGGCCTTTTTCATACAGAATAACGGCATGCTCGATTTCTTTGGATGGATCGGCTTTAATGTCCCAGTCCTCTTTTGTGACTTTGGCAAAAATGCTGATGGAAAATAAGAACAATAACAAATACTTCATGGCTTCTCCTGTTTGTATGAGTTTTTGTTTACTCAAAAAAATGGGTGTAGATATGGTTTACTGAATAAAACGACTATTCTGTGGGTACTCTACCACGATTGCTTTGTTAAGTAAAATTACTAAAAGCCTTTATATGGTGTGAGTCTCTTGAGGAAAAGACGGCTTTTACCCTGTGTTTGAGTGTGGGCATGATCCTGCGAGCCGTTTCTCTCTCAATCCAGAAAATTCAGCGTTCTTTTTGGTGTTCTCAGAGAAAAGCACCCGATTATTCTTGGTGAGTTCTCTCCTGATTGTGCCATAATTGCAATGGAACACCCTTTTTCTTCGGGATTGATCAACAGATCCAACTTGGAAGATGGATGCGGAGGGGAAAGCGTTTCAGGAGAGCTGCTATGTTGAAAAAGAGCTTGTTGAAAACGGTCTTGGGCCTCATGGGTCTGCTTGTTTTCGTTTATCTCGGAATTCAGATTTACAACAATCGTATTCGGGCTGCCATTACAAGGGAAGTCGATGAATTGGCGGCTCGTTCAGAGATTTTAAAAGCAAAAAGCCATCTCAAGAGTGCAGATTTTGCCGTTTTACTGTTACATGGCTATGGCGGCAGTCCTTATGATTACGAGCCGCTTGAAAAACATCTCAAACGCGCGGGCATAAGCTACCGCATCGCGCTTCTGCCGGGACATGGTACATCGGCGTGGGATTTTCAAAAAGCGGATGCAAAGAGCTGGTTGACGGCTGTTGAAAAGGAGTTTAATGACCTGAAAAGCAGCTGCGCTTCTGTCGCTGTCGTGGGCTTTTCCATGGGCGGAGCCTTGACTGCTATTCTGGCCGCCGAAAAAGAGGTCGACTCGATTGTCTTGCTGAGTCCGTATTTTCAGGTAACAGACCAGTGGTATTACATCGGGAAACCCGAGACATGGTCTGCGATCATGCAGCATGTCATTCCCTTTGCAGGAAAATTCAGTATGGGAATGATCAACGATCCCAAAGGACGCGAAACGTATTTCAGCTATCGCTTTCTGCCCTTAAACACAGTGAGTGAGTTAGCTCAAGTGGGAACTTTAGCCAGGGAGAAGGTGCAGCATATCGAGTGCCCCGTTCTTTGGTTCCACTCTACGGGTGATTTTGTGGCCGACTTTCCGTTGAGTCGTGAAATGTACGATCAAGTGCCGTCTTCAAACAAGCGTTTTGTTGAAATGCAGAAGAGCGACCACATCCTGCTCTATGATTACGACCGGGAGCCGGTTATTCAAGAGTTAATGCAGTATTTAATTGAAAGGAAAAAGCTTGCTGAGGATAGAGCCGTTGTCGAGACTTTGGACGATGTTCAGCTTCCCGAGTCCGCTCAGGAGTCAAACTAAACGTCAACAAAGCGGAAGTCTGCCTCCGTATCGGTTTTTCATGAACTTGATTGTCAGCTTAACAGCCCATTCAAAATGAAGAGGTTCTGTCACCGGTAGGACACATGGATGCGAGGATTTTGACGTGGAACGGCACGGACATGGCAGATGAGCCTGAAGCGGCTGTTTGTTTTTATATGGGGGTTCGGTTCGGCTTGAAGATGCTTTTATTGGCAATGTTTCCCCTTCTAAAGTGAAAAAGGCAGATTGCATTCACAATCTGCCTTCGTTTCATGGAGGTTGAACCTTTTCAATAAGAGTTTTCTGACTAAGGATCACACCCTACCTTGGCGCTAATGTCACTTTCGATATAATCAGCAGGAATACCCTGGCCTTGTGAGAAACCGGAAATGCCGTCAGATGGCCCGATTTCCAGCCAGGTGACGGAGATATTGCCATTGTGGAAGAGCTCGATCTGGAAGGTAACATTGCTGGAAGTTGAGCCATACTCTGAAACTTCTTCAAAGGTAACGACAAAACGGTCGCTGAACTCCTGCGACGAGATGGTGCCGCCGTTATTGGGATTCAAATCGTCGTAAACGCCCGAAATTCGAGGCAGCTCAAAATGCTCTGCCAGCGATTCATTGTAGTCATGATCGCCTGAGCCAAAGGTAATGAAACCGTTACTCGCGATGAATACCGATGAGTAGGATACGCCATAGAACTCAATGGGTGTGGTCAGCGCGACTTCCACATGGGCATCATCGCCCAAGCTGTGCACGGTCGCACCGGATGTATCACTTGGCAGGCTGGTGACATCGTTGTATCCGCAGAAACGGTAGAAATCGATGGAGCCATCTGGTTCCGCAGTGATTTGTTTGTTGTGAAGATCATTGGGGTCGCCATCCGTGAAATCTTCGGTCATGTAGTCCGGTTGATCGGCCGTCGTGAAGGTAAAAGTGGAAGAGTAACCCTGATCGCCGCATCCGTTGGACGCCAGGACTCTCCAGTAATACGGTGAGAGAGGATTCAATCGGATCTCTGCGTCATAGGAGGTGCCCGTCGTGGTCAACTCACCGATCACGTTGTTGAATCCCGGATCGGAAGCCAGCTGAAAGTGATAGCTCGAGGCCTGTTCTGACGGGTTCCAGGAAATAGTCGGGAAGAGAGCGATCCCGATGGCGCCATTGGCGGGAGTCAAAGCTGTTACATGAGGTGGAACCATATTGGAGATGGAAAGCGTGATTCGCTCAAATCGAACCATGTCCGAATTGGACCCTGTGACATCAACGATATAGGTGCCGGGCTCGACATCCTGAAGTCCTCTCAGTGTCATGGTCAGCTGTGCGGGAGGCTCAAAAGAGGTGGCTATAGGACACTGTCCTTGTAACGTCTCGTGCTCAAAGAGGTCCAGTATGTTGATTGAGTTGTCCGCAACAAGGTCGTAGGTTGCTGCTCCCGTTTCTGCCCAATGAGACCTCAAGATGTGGTAGTCCAATTCGTCTACCACGTAATTGCCATCGTAGTTCCCTGGGCAGGGGGCGCCGAATGATGCGGTCAGGCCTGGAGGAGCGTTTTCCAACGACATGGTCACTTCTTCGGTGTAGTCGTTGATCTGGATAATTTCGATGGGTATGTCTATACTCGGAAAGGAGCAGGTGCTGATTGACGCCATGTTTGACTCGATAGTAAAACTGGGAGCAAGTTGAGCACCGTGTGCTACCAGGGCGAAGTCTGCATCAAGCTCAGGTGTTTCCAGGTGGCTGTCCTGATTGATTTCTTCTGCAAGAACCTCGACAAGCCATGTACCTTCAGCCGGATTCTCGATCCAGACATTTTCAACCGTATCCACATGGTTGGCTTGTCCGCCGGCTACCGACCAGTTGCCCTCCAGTAAACCGTAGTTACCCCAGTATATATCATTATTCGGTGAGGTCACCTTCAGGGTCAAGTCGTTAACCCTGTGTATTGTTGAAGAGGGGTTTCCCGGTGGATCTGCATAGACCAGCGTGATTTTCAGTTCGGGTTCACCAGGCAGAACAGCCAGTGTGTATTGCGCTAACTGCATGTTACCTATGATGTCTGTTTCATCGATAATAACGAACTTTTCTCTCATGTCGTACATTTTTTGGAGATCGGGGAAGCCCCAGCCTTGGTGGACGCGTGTCAAGTCGTGATCTTCGCCCTCAAAATCATAGGGTTGGGCCGTGTTGATCATCATGGCTTTGGCTGTTGCCATGTGGCATCTGTTTTCAAAGACGGTGCCATTGGGGTCGACGTTGTTTCCAAAAATACCATCTGACCACATATCGAAGAACAGTCCCACATGACCGGCGATAATGGGTGTGGCACCACTGGTTCCGCCAAAACTGGTGGTATAGGATGTCGTTGAACCCGTGGTTGTAGTCAGGATACCGTCGTAATAGGCACACAGATCCGGTTTGATACGTCCATCTGTGGCAGGACCAATGGAAGCACCACCGGTCCAGCTGTCATCACTGCGATCCAACGTGCCGTTGTGCTTAATACCTCCGCCGGAAATGATGTTCTTGGCCCAGGCTTCAGGTCGTGAATCACGCGTACCGGCATTGCTCTGCGATTGACAGTGAACAATATCAAAATCAAAGAGCCGTGCGTCCGTATCGGCAGAGAGCGTACTGTATTCAGTGGTTCTGGGATTACCGACACTGGATGTCTGGAAGACGGCGTTATAGGGCTCCTGGACGAGTTCTGCGGTGTGGTCGTAACGCGGTTGTCCTGTGAAGACATCGGTGTAGACTGCTATGATGCCCTGACCATCGGGAAGGAGACCGCGTGCCTCGGCGTTTCCGGTTCCATCACCAAAGACAATGCCACTGGTTGATGCGCCGTGAGAATCGGATATTATGGGCGTGTGTTCGATGAGAGGATTTGATTCAAAGTCGACGTGGGAGGTGTTAAAACCCGCGTCAAAAACTTCACCTCGCACGCCTTCACCTGTGAAACCGGCAATGGTTTCAATGTAATTCGCTCCACCTTGTTCACGGGCGAGATTCATGTCTTTTTCATAGGTTCCCCAGCGGTCGACAAACATGACTTCATTCCAGCGAATGACCTCGAAGAGTTGGGCAGGAGTCAATGTGGCTTCCATCAGGTACTTGCCGGCATGGGATCTTTGCACTGTTCCACCCAACTTTTCGATGCGTTTCGCCACGTCGGCTTTAATGACCTTGGAGGAATGGAACAGCATGATGTTGTAAGTGAGATGAGGGTAGGCGGTCTCTGCGTCTTCCAGGTGTTCGAGCATGAACTCTTCCATACGATACGCCGGATGATAAGGACCAATCCAGCGAACATAGGGCAATGCTTCTACTCTTTTTTTAACATCAGGATTCATGACAACGAGATAGGAGTGGCTGGCAAGGTAAAAGTGTACTTGTGCACCCATCTCAATGAGTTGTTTTTTGTAAATTTCCAGCGGTTGAGTTTGAAATTGAACGATATATACGCTCATTTGCTGGTCAGAACGCAGGATTGTGTTTACTTCAGGAACCCGTGTTAAAGGATCGAACTTGTCGTAGCGTAGTTTGAGATTGTAATCCGTTTTAACAGGTTGCCCCATGGGGGTTAATTGTTTGCCAGTTGTATTTGAGATGACATAGTAATGGTCGGTGTTTCCATCGGAAGTCGTTTCTGTCCAGAGTTTAATGACCAAATCTGAATTGGGAATGTGAATGTTTTGAACGCCTGCGACCAGGGGTAAGCATGATAAAATAAGTAAAAGTACCTTCAAAGCCTAATCTCCTCCATTGAATTAGGATGCTTGTCTGTGTCACATAGCCTGGCAATCAATTTGAAGCACTTCATAAAGACGCTGTTAACATGGTGCAATTCACAACATAAACAAGATTCCAGTGAATTGACTTAAACAATCTCCCTTTAAGTCAGCAGGATTCAAAGTATGTCAATCAGGATTCAGAACAGACCCAGCATACGCAATCCTATCATAGCACGCGGTCTCCTGTTCACCTAAATGAAACAAATGATTGCCCGGATTTCCGCCATACTTCTCGAGTGATGGTATGTGTTGCGGTGATTGGAATAAGCCCAATACAACAATCGTTTGTTGGATGATCAATTGCCCTTATTGTGATGACAGGAATCCACTTCATTCCCCATTCTACGGGAGTCAGTGCATTGAACTACAAAGTCGCGGATCGGGGAATCGATCCTTCTGAAGTCATTACAGCAGGGGAAAAATGACGTTTGTTTTACTGCTTTCAAGATGGAGAGCCTTACCTTGTCGTTTTAGCTTGTTGCCGTCTTGCGAAAATGATTGTGCGGTCTCTCCATGAGCTTGAACATACTGCTTCTATGCGTCACCACCGGAACCAGCTACACTGCCGGGCCGATTGCCGGTAACAATGACTGAAGTATGTTGGGAAGGTGCAGGCTGCTTGTGAAGGCGGAATCTTAAGCGGGTTGTAACGACGGGAACAGATGACAACTGTCTAAATTCCCGTATAATGATCCTCGGGCAAGGATTTTAATTGACACCCGCGATGTTTTTTTTATAATGCTAAAGTTTGTCTGAGGGGTGCGGTGTGCTTGTTGATCTGACTAAAGTTGAAAAGGGTAGGGTGGAGCGATTTCACATGGTTGCTCAGCCTCATGCCATAGGTGACCCGTCGTTTTCAGCTGAGATCCTTGAAGGCAGCTACAGCGTATCCATTCAACAGGATCCGATGGGTTTTTTTTTGAAGTATCAACTTGAGGCTCAGGTGCAGACCGTCTGCTCTGTTTGCGGGGAGGAATTGATTCTGCCTGTTGCGTCTAATGGCGGCCTTGCGTTGAGGTTTGAACAACCCGCTGGACAACACATCGTTCTGAATGCTGACGAACTGGATGTTCGATTCCTGAAGGAGAAGACATGCGACCTGCAGCAGCTTTTTGATGAGCAGGTTGAACTGGAAATAACGCAATTCCCGCGACACGGGAATGATTGCAGGGGAACAACTCAACTTGAGGAACAGCACGTTGACAGTCAAAAGGAAAATAAGGGCAACTCTCCCTTTGCTGTTCTGAGTTCCCTGATAGAAAATCAAGATTAACAATCCAAGGAGATAGTAATATGGCAAATCCCAAGAGAAGAACGTCCAAAAGGCGCAGGGACCAAAGGCGATCCCACCATGCCTTGCCCGTAACGCATTCCATTGAGTGCCCCAACTGCGGTGCTCCCAGACGACCTCATCGTGTATGCGATGATTGCGGCTGGTATGGCGACAAGCAAGTAGCTGAAGCCAGGGACGAATAGAATTACAATGGATCGCAAGACAGCGTTGGTAACAGGCGGTTCTCGTGGAATTGGCGAGGCCATCTGTCATCAACTGGCAAAAGACGGTTTGACGGTTGTCGTCGCAGCGCGGAATGCCGAAAAGATTGATGGCGTTGTTCAAGCAATTAGAGCTAAGGGCGGGGATGCTCACGGTCTGGTTCTGGATCTGGGTCAGCTCACTGCGTTTAAGTCCGTGATTCGCGATGTAACTAAAAAACACGGCGGACTGCACGTGTTGGTCAACAATGCCGGCGTGACAGATGACAATCTTATTATGATGTTAAAGGAAGAGGCCTACGATAAAGTGCTGGATACCAACTTGAAAGGACCGTTCTTTTTAAGTCAGGCCGCTTTGCGACCCATGATGAAACAGAGATGGGGCAGGATCATTAACATTTCCTCGGTCGTTGGACTGATGGGAAATGCGGGGCAGGCTAATTACGCAGCCTCAAAAGCGGGACTCTTTGGTTTTACTAAATCGCTCGCCCGTGAAATAGCTTCCCGTCAAGTTACTGTCAATGCCATCGCACCCGGTTATATTCAAACCGATATGACCGATCAACTGAATTCGGAAGTGACAGAGGCGTTCCTCAGTCAGATTCCACTTTCCCGTTTTGGTCAGCCTGAAGAGGTGGCTCACGCGGTTTCTTTCCTGGCCAGTGACAAATCTGCTTATATCACCGGACAGGTGCTCACCGTTGACGGTGGGCTCTACATGTAAAATTGAAGGAGTTAACGAATGTCTCAAGTATTTGATAAAGTAAAAGATGTAATTGCAAAAGAATTGGAAGTAGATGAAGCGCAAGTAAAAATGGAATCTCTGATCATCGACGATCTCGGTGCGGATTCCCTGGATGTTGTTGAACTCATCATGGCTCTTGAAGATGAATTTGAACTGGAAATCCCCACAGAAGAAGCTGAAAAGATTTTCTCCGTGGCCGATGCCGTTAAATATATCGAAGCAGCTTTAAACTAAAACCTGTAAAACCCGCTTACACTATACCTTTTTATAGTTTAAGCGGGTATTATATTATTTGAAGACAGGTTATACAGCTGATTCAAAGTTACGCTTGGTGATTTTGAATCTGTAGGAGATGAAAGAGTGGTATGTGGTAAGTGGACTCTTTCAACACTAACGTCTTGAAAAGAGCGGTCTACAGCCGTTTTAAAGACGGTGATCAGCTGTAAAGATTGGCAATAGATTTCACGAGCGGTTCAGAGAAGAAGACAGGAGTCTGGTTTTCGGAATCCTGTACTGTGGGGCCTGAGTGAAAACAACTGTTCATTTTAGGAGACAAGTATGAGAAGAGTCGTTGTAACGGGAATGGGAGCTGTCACCCCGCTCGGTAATAATGTTGAAAGTGCCTTCCAGGGGCTGGTCAAAGGGAGATCCGGTATCGGTCCTATTACGCGTTTTGACGCCAGCGATTTTAGTGTCAAAATTGCAGCAGAAGTAAAGGATTTTGATATTTCCAATCTGCTTTCAAGGAAGGAAGCGCGGAAAATGGATACCTTTATACACTACGCGCTTCAGGCGGCCAAAGAGGCTTTCGATGATTCAGGGCTGGAGCTCGAACAACTCGACCTAACCCGTTTTGGCACGTTAATCGGGTCGGGAATTGGCGGTTTGCCTATGATTGAAGCTCAACACGAGAGCTACCTTAAAAGAGGGCCGCGCCGTATTTCCCCCTTTTTCATTCCCTCTCTGATTATCAACCTGGCTTCAGGTCATGTGTCCATTCAATACGGCTTGAAAGGGCCTAACTCTTCGGTGGTCACCGCTTGCTCCACCGGCGCACACTCCATTGGCGACGCATTTAAAATGATACAGACTGACCGTGCCGACTTCATGATCTGCGGCGGAACCGAATCGGTTGTCTGTCCTCTGGCCATTGGCGGTTTTTCAGCCATGAGAGCGCTCTCTTCCAGAAATGACGATCCCGGAACAGCTTCAAGACCTTTTGATAAAGATCGGGATGGCTTTGTGCTGGGTGAAGGTTGTGGACTTATTATTCTCGAGGAATACGAACACGCCCGAAAGAGGGGTGCCAAAATCTACGGCGAATTGCTGGGTTATGGTATGTCCAGCGATGCCTTCCATATTACTTCACCTTCCGAAGACGGAAGCGGTGCCATTCAAGTGGTGGAGTCTGCTTTGAAGGACGCGCAGTTAAACAAAGAAGATATCGATCTCATCAATGCCCACGGAACATCCACGCCGGCAGGCGACCGAATTGAAGCCATTGCCATCCGTAAATTCTTTGGCGATCACACGGATAAGCTCATGGTTCATTCCTCCAAATCCATGTTGGGTCATTTGCTTGGTGCTGCCGGCGGTGTGGAATCCATCGTGGCATTGAAAACACTGGAAAAGGGAGTTGTGCATCCAACGGCTAATGTCGAAGAGTTAGACCCGGAATGTCAAATCGACCCCGTAGCCGGAAGCGCAAGAGATGTTCAGGTTGATAAGGTCCTTTCCAATTCCTTTGGTTTTGGTGGAACCAACGCCGCACTGATTTTCTCTAAAGTCTGATTTTGTTCGGTTCACGTGCAGCTGCTTTCGGGGCTGCACGTGATGCTTTTTTTCGGTAGCGAAAATGGTTTTTCACTTCAAGGGTTCCCAGGTATGGGTTTCAAGGAGCCGTATAGCCGGAAGACCGCGTATCACGGTTCCTTCTTCTAAAAGTTTGACTAACCGCTATCTGCTGTTAGGTGGATTATCGCGCGGTGTCTGCACTCTACAGAGACCGCTTGAGTGCATCGACACGAATGTGATGCGGAAGGCTCTAACTTGTATGGGCTGCCAGATTGAGGATATAGGTGAAAGCTGGGAAGTGCGATCACCTAAAGTCTGGAATGCCAGAGAGCAAGAACCTCTCTTTATCGAGAATGCAGGTACGGCCATGCGCTTTCTGTTGGCTGCCTGTTCCATGTTGGACACTCCTGTTGTGCTGGACGGGAATGAACGCATGCGGGTTCGACCCCTGACGGATCTGGTGCATGCCCTCGAGCAGCTGCATGTGAAGGTGAGGTATCTCGGGAGAAAAGGGTGTCCCCCCATTGAGGTTGGCGGGCCCATTCAACCTGGAGAGGTGTCGCTGAAAGCCGATGTCAGCTCGCAGTACCTTTCAGCCTTGTTGATGACCCTGCCGCTATGCGATGGAAACAGTCAAATAAGACTCAATGGACCGCTTGTCAGCCGAACCTATGTGAAAATGACACTCGAATGCCTAAGGCAGTGTGGAGTTGAAATTGAAGCGGATACTTTCTTGCGCGTGTTTGATATTCCCGGAAGTCAAAGGGTCGCTCCCTTTCATGTGGCGATTGAACCAGATGCTTCCACGGCTTCCTACTGGTGGGTGCTTCCACTGATGCTCAAGGGCTGTATTGAAGTGAAACACATGCCCGATCAAAGCACGCAGGGTGACTTTGCCCTTCTTGATATGCTTCGCGAAATGGGGGCTGTACTTGAAAAGAAAGACGCAAATTTAAGCATTCGATTTTCTAAACTAAAGGGCATTGATGTCAACATGAACACCTGCAGTGATGTCGCGCCTACCCTGGCTGTTTTGGCTACTGTGGCCGATTCTCCCACTACCATTCGGGATATAGGCAACATGAGGGTCAAGGAGTGCGATCGCATCGCGACACTGCAAGCGGCTTTTGACAAACTGGGCCTTCAAATGGAGTCAGGTTCGGATTGGATGAGGATTCAACCGGGCTTCAAGTCGGGGAAAAGGCTCAATGAAATGCCCGTCCTGCTGGACCCACAGGAAGATCATCGCATGGCGATGGCTTTTAGCTTGCTCGGCCTGACTTATGGGAACGTGGGAATTATGGATGCAGCCTGCGTTGAAAAGACCTATCCCGATTTTTACATGGACTTGGCGCGAATTTGTTTGCCCGAAAAGTGAATTGGCCCGATGTCGAGCTTGATCGCGCCTTTTTAAGATTGAAGTGAGCTTATGGGGCGTACCGCACCAGGGTGTGGTTTTCCTGAAAGAGTTCTTCATCGATGATAGCGGAGATTATGTCCCAATCGCCACCAGCCAACCCCGCTCCAATGAGGGGATAACCTATGCGCTTGCCACCATAGGTCTGCTTGATTAACCGAAAAACACGCCTGATGGCATCGTAATCCGCTTGAACGCCGCGTCCGCTCCAGTGGAACTGCGTGTAGGCATTGATGATGGTGAATTTGTGTCCGTTTTTAAATACAGTGGCACTGGAAAAAGTGCCCAGTTTGTTTCTGTCGCCTTTTTCAGTGGATAAATCGGCTTCAAAGGCCTGGGGAAATTGGTCTTTGATTGATTTTGCAATACCGGCACCCATGGTGCAAAAACAATTGCATCCATGCACGATGACATCAAAATGCCCTTGTATGGCCAGCTTAATGAGATCGCCCTTGATGATTTTCACAATACCTCCTGTTTGGTTGGATAGGGTGAGTCGAACAAATCCTGTGGAAACGACTGGTTGACCTGCCCCCCCCCAGTTTTTTGTGCCATCTAACATATCAGGCTTCGTCACTTGATGGGAAACCAGACAGACCCGGTTCTCCTTGACATCAGCATTTTTTCCGAGAACAAGTCTTTCAGGTCGACAGGAATGACCTGATCGTTCAACTCATACCCGTTCCCTGGGATTATTCCATTGTAGCGGAAAAAGCGCAGCTATCAAGAACCGCTTTGAAGAACTGAGACCACTAAAAATAACAGAATCTATTTATGCGGGCGTTAATTGAAGTTTTTAGACGGGCTGGCAATTAAAAGCAAATCGGCGGGTAATGCCGGTTACTGGATCCCGTATCAGGATCTGTACCGCCCGACAAAATGAGATGACACTTGTGTTGATTTTTGGTAAATTAACTTCAGAGTGAGCAGAATCCATTTTTAAAATTTATATATCAAGACCCGCTCAATTTATTGAAAGCGATCATAAGAACCACGCCTGTACAGATAAACGGATAGCAACCTTTGACAATATGAAACAAAACAGGAGAAACAAAAAAATGAAAACCAAAATTGCTTGCGGTCTGATGATAATCACCTTTTTACCCTTATGGGGTTTAGATCAATTTGACATTCCACATGTTGCCGCCGACACATGGAAAACCACTTTAACTGTTTACAACCTGGGAAGCAATTCAGAAAGCGTAACGGTTTCCCACTGGGATCAGGATGGCGTGTTGACCGGATCTAGCGTCAACAGCGTACCGGCGCATGGAAGCATTGAGTTGTTGTCTTCCTCTTTCGGTTACAACGGCATCGCGCGCGTTGAATCCTCTGAAGACGCTGCCATTCGAGTCAAACTCTCCTATTTGTTTTTGAAGGATCAATCAGAATCCCTATGCGAATTTTTCGTTCAAAAAAACCAACAGGCCACCAAATGGTTTCTTCCCAATCCGTACCAGGATCACTTCGACTGGTTTGGTATTGCCGTAGCCAATCACCGTGAAACCGCTGTAAACTTAACGCTAACAGCCTATAAAAACCGTGAGGAAGTGAGCAGGAAGAACCTCCAGCTGGGTTCCAGGGAAAAAGAAGTCGGCATTTCAAATTCTCTTTGGCCGGGATTGGGATACGGAGACATCGATTTTATCGTCATCCAATCGGACCAGCCCATTTCTGTTCCCATATCCATTACAGGTAATGACGAACAGGACCGTCACCTGTTCTTCGCGGCAACCGAGATCCCTCTGCCAGGCAGCTTGTCACTGTATAAAGTAGCCCATATTCCGGGTGGAAACTGGCATACGACGTTAAGAGCCTACAATCCAATGGGTGAAGAGGCCTCGTTCCAGTTTGTCGGTATTGACGCAGACGGCAATCAGGTATCAGATTATACATTCGGGGTCAATGCCCTGGGAGTGGTTGACTACACCACTGAAACCTATCTTCCCAAGGGTGGAATCGCGGCTTTAAAAGCCTATCAACCGCTTGTTTTTACGCTCAGCTATCGCTTTGCTGCATCGGAATCCCTGTGTGAATTCATTCTTCAGTCAGACGTTTCAAAGGAATGGATGGTGCCCAACACCATTAACAGCTGGTTTGACTGGTTTGGTCTGGCTATTGCCAATTTCAACTCTTCAGCAGCTCAGATCACGTTAAAAGCCTTTAAGAACGGCACTCAGGTGGGTATGGAAGATTTCACAGTCAACTCGCAGCAAAAACGGGTGGATTTATCCAGTGCCCTCTGGAGTCAGAGCAACATCAGCTATCGCGATGTGGATTTAGTGGTTGTGCAGTCCGACCTGCCCATACCCAATCCCGTTTCCATTACAGGCAATACCGATCAGGATCGGCATGTCTTTTTCCAGGGCCAGAACATGAGTGGTCACATTCCAATCCCGGATGCCAATTTCAAGGCTTTTCTGGTGGGTCAATACGACTCTAACGGAGATGGCGAGCTAGACCAGGGTGAAGCGCTGTCCGCGCTCAGCCTCGATACTCCGGGTGACCAGGAAAATCCCGGCAATTTCACCAACCTGGAAGGTCTTCAGTATTTCACCAACCTTCTCCAGGTTACAGCCAGTTACGAACAAATTGAATCCATTCCCGACCTATCCGGTTTGAGCCAGTTACAACACTTATATCTCAGAGAGAATCCACTGGGAATGTTACCCGACTTGACAAAATTGACCTCCCTCAGAACACTGGATATTGCCGATACCGAGATCAAAACCCTTGCGAACCTGCCCATCAGCCTGGAATCGCTCTACGCGAGCAGCGGCGAACTGAAAAGCGTCGATATACAAGGTCTGACCCATCTTGAGCTCTTTAGAGTACCGTATAACGATCAACTGGAAACCATTACAACGGGCCATCTCGACAGCCTGAAGACTTTCCTTGCGGGATACTGTCATTTAAGCCATCTCGACCTTTCAAACAGTCCTGAACTTGAATTGCTCAATCTGAAAGAAAACCAGCTAACTTCTTTGGTTCTCACCGAGTGTCCTGAACTCCAAGTCATCATTGCCGACAACAATGAGCTCAGTGAGATTGCCGGATTGTCGACTTGCACGAAAATGGAAGCACTCCACTTGTACGATAACAATTTTACATCGTTGAACTTATCTGGAATGAACGGGCTGAAGCGTTTAGGTTGTTCATCCAATGCCTTGGAAACGGTCGATTTCGCGGGGCTTTCATCTCTCGAATCAATCTATCTGAACTATAACAAGCTGACTGACCTCGATGTTACATCCTTTAATGACCTCGAAGAATTGCACTGCAGCGGCAACATGCTGACCCAGCTCAATGTCTCTGGCAAAGTCAATCTTAAAACGATGAGTGTCGACAACAATCAGCTGACTTCATTGAACATTGCGGGCTGTACTGGACTTGAAATACTCTACTGCAGTTCTAACAACCTGGAGAATATACCCGATGTCACCATTGCGCCCAATGTGGATATCTATCATTGCAGAAACAATTACTTCGGACCGGATGATTGTCCAGTAATTCACGCCATTGAAGCCATGGGGCTTTCCGAATTTATTTACAACAATCAAGCCGATGGTTCCAAGCTTGAATGCCCTTGACAGGAGTCTTTTAAATACTGAAGGAACAAATCTCCAGACCTATTAACCAGGCGATGGTGTTTTTGAAGCACGTCCCTTTTGTATTAAACACCAGATTGTATCTACAATGAAAAATTTGACGACTTATGTGGTGATCTTATTTTTCTGGCAGGAGCCAGCGCGATTTCTACCAGGTCTCTATGGAGACATGGCGTAACTGTCGACAAGTGTTCTGACCTGTTGTTCCCAGAAGTGGTGGTATGTTTGCTCGCAGAAAATAGGCTTGGTGATCATTTTTCGATACAAGCTCATTTGATTCTCATCACTGCTCGGTTTGCAGTAGAGTTTGAGCGAGAATTCGGAAAAGTCTCGAACCAGAAAGTAAAAAATCTGATCCAGGAATTCATTCCCTAAATCCAGTTGTTTGGCTCTCTCCAATATGAGTTGGCCGTAGACCACCAGAGTGAAAAGCTCGCCTAACAGCAGCAGGAAATCGATGTCTTTTGACTGCTGCTTGCTTGGGGGTGCTTTCACCAGCATGACTTGAAAGGCTTGAATCAGTTTTTTAAACAATTCGATATTGGGCGTTGTAAACGCGTTGTAAATTGTATGGAAGTCGTGAAATTGAACAGCACTTAATCCTCTGGCCGGTCCCTGATCGAAGAGAAAGGAATCGTGTCTGCCATCGGTTCTGACGGTTACGTCCGGGTAATCTGCAGGGTTGAAGAAGTAATTCTTCATGAACTTGACTACCAGCGCCATGTTGACATGTACCGTGCCTTCGAGTTTGGGAAGGGCCCGGATTTCTTTGGCGGCCATTTCAAAGTAAGTGTTTTTTTCAAAACCTTTGGCCGCGATAACATCCCACAAAAGATCAATCACCTTTTCGCCCTGGGTCGTTACCTTCATCTTGACAAGCGGATTGTAGAGCAGGTAACGCCGATCTTTCCTGGATGCCGAGCGGAAATAATCACGCGCTCTTTCAGAAAAGAGTCTCATGGAGTGCAAACGGGCGACAGCTTCCACAAGCATCATCCGGGCATGTGGGAAGTCCGTTACGTATTTGCCGTATAAATTGCGGTGTGCCGCGTGATTGATGGCTTCATAGAGGGCATGGGTGGCAATGCCGATGGAAGCCCAGCCAAGGTTGAACTTGCCAATGTTGACTGTGTTCAAGGCCGCATTCCAGGCTTCGTCTCCTCTGGAAAGAATGTCTTCGTCTGTAACCGGGTATTGATTGAGTTCGTATTCGGCCACATAGCCCTGCCAGGCCACCAGATTGTCGATGCAGTGATATTGGGGGTGTTGGGAGTCTGCTGCAAAGAAGACATACTCCTTGTTTTCCTGATCCACAGCAAAAGTGGATACCATTCTGGCTTGATTGCCATTTCCGATGTAGTACTTCCGGCCATTGGCAACGTGTTGACCTGAGGACTTTAGCTCGATCTTCATTTCAGAAGAGTAAAGATCGGCCCCGTGCTCCTTTTCAGAGAGCCCGAAGGCAAAGATATCACCGCGATCCAGCTGTTGTGCCGCTTTTTCTCGCGCTTGTTTGTTGGAACTCATCCAAATGGGTCCAAGCCCCAGAATGGTCACCTGCCAGGCATACCAATAGGGTAAGCCGTAAAAGGCGAGTATTTCATTCATAAGGCATATACGGTGGGTGTCCCATCTCTTCCCATCGCGGCCATTTGAGAATTCTTTCGGGCTTAAAAGGGTGGAAAAAACCTTGTTTTCCTTCAGGAACGCAATGAAATCACCATACCATTTCTGCTGGTGGTACTCTTTTTTTAATTGGTCTTTACCCTTGTCTTCAAAATAAGCAATGGTTTTCAGCATTATCTTGCGAGAGGGCTCATCGAGACTTGAGAATTTTTCCTGACGGGGATGAAACAACATTTTACACCTCAAATAGTTGAAACACTTACTAATTTCTGGGGGGAATTACGGGAACTCACCGGAGTCCATTAAATCCCACAAAAGTCTTTTAAAAAGGACGGATTCTTCGTGTGTGAAGTCTTTGAGTAATTCTTCATTGGCTTTACAACGGATTTCAATGAGGGCGGCTTTGTTTTCTTTTGCTTTTGAAGTCGAATAGAGCCTCTGTGAGCGCTTATCCATGATATCTTCTTTCTTTTCCAGCCAGTTGGAATCAGCTAAACGGTCAACCACTCCGGAAAGTGTCGCCTTGTCGAGGATCAGCATGCGGGAGAGTTCCGCTTGAGTACAGCCTTCCCTGTACCAGATAGCCTCGAGTACCAGGTGCTGCATATTGGTCAGCCCGAATTGCTTCAGCATGGGTTTAATGAGACCATGCCCCCGCTGGTAGGCCTTGGCAAGCAGAAAAATGGTGCAGTCCGGTCGCTTTTCTCTTTTTCTCAACGTGCAAACTCCTTGGTATACAAACAATATGCCGCATTGCGTTAATCGTCAAGTCTTTTATTCCTTTTCTTGCCAGATATCGTGTTTCCTTTGTATGATATTGTGGTAAACTTAGTGGTATCTATCTGTTGTTGTGGTTAAAAGAGGCAAACATGGTTCAAATTAACTTTGCTGGCAAAGAAATTATGACCAAGGTCGTCTATTACGGGCCGGCTTTGTGTGGGAAGACGACGAATCTGCAAAAATTGCATCAAATAACGGATCCGCAGGGAGAGACCAAGCTTTTTTCCATTAATACGGACAAGGATCGAACCTTGTTTTTCGATCTGTTGCCGCTGAATATAGGCAAGGTGCACGGTTACAACATTAAACTGCAGGTTTTTACCGTTCCTGGTCAGGTTCATTACGGGAGTACCCGCCGAGCTGTTTTATCGGGTGCGGATGCCGTTGTTTTTGTGGCGGACTCTCAGCACAGTATGATGGATGCCAACATCGAGAGCTTGAGAGATTTGGGTGTCAACCTTCAGCTCAATGGTTTGGATATAGAAAGCCTGCCGTTGGTTCTTCAGTACAATAAGCGGGATCTGGCCGCGGTAAGTCCCCTCGGTGAGCTTGAAAAGCAGCTAAACGACACCGGACATCAGAGTTTTGAAGCGATTGCGCTTAATGGAAAAGGGGTTCTTGAGACCTTTGTGGCTGTCGTCAAGGAAATGATGACCCAAATTGTGGAAAAATATCGCCTTAATCGCGGAAACAAGAAAGTGGACATAACAGGTCAGCTCGTGCAGGCGCTGGAAGCGTTTAAAGAGACCAGCGTAGAGGACACCAATCCAGTGGACATGCGAAAACTGCTGCTGACATTTGAGCAGCCGTCCGAGCGCATTGTTCCCGAGTGGGGAGCAAGTGAAGAGGATTCAGCCAACGATACACTTCCCGGTGCCATGTCCAACAACGAACTGATAGAGAGAGCTGTTGCTGCCAATATGGAATTGGCCAACATCTATGTTCAATTGGATGAGTCTAAAAAACAGGTTGAAACCAAAGTTAAACAGCTGAAATCGGTAACTCGCATAGGGGAAGCCATTACGTCTATTTTGGAACTGGAGAAGCTACTTTCAACGGTTGGCAGGCTTCTCGGTGAGCATGCAGGTGATTCTATTTGTATTTCTCTGGTAGAAGGCCGCCCGTTGGACTTGAAACCGCGTATAAATTACAAAATAACGAAGGATCCCATCTTCCAGTTGCGGGCGGAAAAAGGGAAGACGCTGGCTCATTTACTGGCTCATCAACGAAGGCCGGTTATTGTCAGCAGTGCATCCAATGAAAACTGGTACCATTTAATTAACTCCAAGTTCCCCTGTATACAAGGTCTCCTGTCTGTTCCTCTTATGAGTCATCGAAGGCTGCTTGGGCTTATCAATATTATGACCACCGACACACAGCGGAGGTTTGATGAAGAAGATATCAAGTTCTACGGTGCCACCGCCAAGTTTTTATCCACGGCTATCGAAAATGCGCGACTCTACGGCATGGTGTCTGTCCTCAATAGAAATTTAGAAGTTAAAGTAGAAGAAATCAGACATTTAAACGAATCAGCACGCCAGAGTGTCAAACTCAAAACAATTGAACTGACTCAGGCAAACCAGGCTCTCACGAAAGCCAATGCCATGCTTCAAAAGCGAAATGAATCCAAAAAACTTTTATTCAAGAGAGTGTTTGATTTGGTGCCGGCTGTGATCGTACTCACTCATGATTTTCTCGAGAAGGGCAATCAGGATCGTGTAGAGAAAGCTGTTTATCAATACGTCCTGGTGTGTCTGAATTCCTTTCTTCAGTTGCAGGCGAATCAATCCCAACTATCGCCAAAACTTCTCAATATAGCCAAGACAATGATTCAAGTTATTCGATTGCACAAATCCCTGTTGAGAGATCAGAAAATTCGAGTTATGACTAAGTTAGAGAAAACACTTCCCTTCCAGACGGATCCAATCGCCATCAGGATGGTTTTTTCACTGAATTTACTCTTCGGGATGGCTTTTTCACAAAGAAAAGAGATTCGCGTATGGGGCGAAAATTCCAAAAAAGCGATTGCCGTGTGCATCAGAAATCGATATGAAAAAAGTAAAGCAGCGGCAATTCAAACAGCTTTTGACCGTAAATACGATAAACTGAACCCCACCTTGCCTTCTCTGGTCTTTGAAATCAGTAAGGCGATTCTGACGATGGCAGGGGGCTCATTCGAGCTTAAATCACACACGATTGAGAAATCCAGGAGTTCCGATTACTTGATTACAAGGTTCGTCTTTTCAAAAGGGGCTTCCGTTTGAAGCCTTTATAGCCAAACAGCAATGTGTTATAACATATTGTTCTTATCATTAGGGCTATAGATGGAAAAACGGTTTTTATATTATAGGAGTGAAGCGTGAAGCGTGATCAGTGGGGTGGAAATATAGGGTTTGTGTTGGCCGCGGCGGGCTCTGCCATCGGTCTGGGAAACTTGTGGAAGTTTCCCTATGTTGCCTGGGAAAATAAAGGCGGAAGTTTTGTTTTTGTCTATCTGCTGTGTATTTTTTTGATTGGAATGCCAATCATGATCTCTGAAATTCTGATTGGCCGAAGAGCACAGGCCAGCTCTGTACCGGCTTTTACCCGATTGGGCTTCAAACGATGGCGGTTTGTGGGTTGGCTGGGCGTTTTGGCCGGATTGATCATCTTGTCTTTCTACTCAGTCATAGCGGGCTGGTCTATTTCGTCTTTCATTCAATGTATGTCGTGGTCAATTAACGGCTACGAAACGCCTGGTGACACAGCATTCAATCAATTTCTATCCAATGGCCCTTTTCAGGTTGGCCTTTCCTTGATCTTTTCGACTCTAACGGCCCTCATTGTGGTGGGCGGTATTGCCAAAGGCATCGAGAAGGCCACTAAAATACTCATGCCAGGCCTGTTTATCGTGATGCTCATCCTGGTTATTCGGAGTGTGTTCCTGCCGGGATTTGGAGATGCCATGACGTTCCTGTTCAAGCCCGATTTCCGTCAGTTTTCGCCTCAGTTTGTTCTGGTCGCTTTGGGACAGGCCTTTTTCACACTCAGTTTGGGCATGGGGTGCATGATTACCTACGGATCTTATATGCCCAGGAAAAACTCCATTGTTAACGCAGCCATTTCCATTGTTGTGCTCGACACCTTAATCGCTCTGCTTGCCTGTGTCATTATGTACTCCATTGTCTTTTCCAGTCCCGCGCTTTTGAGCCAGCTTGAAGCCGGCGGTGGAAAGAGTTCAATTGGTATGTTGTTTGTCACTATTCCCAACCTCTTTTACACCGAATTGGCCGGAGGCGCTGTTTTGGCTCCGTTATTTTATGTGCTAGTAGGGTTTGCGGCTTTGTCTTCAACCATCTCTCTGCTTGAAGTTCTGGTCGCTCTGCTGGTGGACAGGCTGAACTACACGCGGTTGAAGTCCACCATCCTGGCCGCGGGATCCACTTATGTGTTGACCTTGTTCTCCGCACTTTCACTGGGCGCAGTTGATTTTCTGTCGAACTGGAAAGTCTTTGGCCAGGCAAAGGACGGTATTGGCTTTGCCTTGAATAAAACACTGCTTGCCAATAAAGCGGGCGTTCTGGCCCTTCTCGATCATGTAGCTGCAAATTGGTTCTTACCCATGGGCGGACTCTTTATCACAGTGTTCGTAGGCTGGATTTTACCTAAGAGTGTATCAATTGAAGAATTTGGACTTGTAAAGCAAAACGGCCAACCCAAGTTTGTTTACAACGTGTGGCTCTTCCTGGTCCGGTTCCTGGCTCCTCTGGCTATTTTGTGGATTATTTACAGTGTCTTCGCCGGACACGATTTTAGCTAACCCCCTGTTTTAAGAGTCGTTTTCTGCCGCTTCTGTTCAGATCGACCTGCAAAATAAGCGAATAACGGAATACATGATTTTTTATTCTTGTAATGTCAAGGGTTTTAATGTAAAATATTTGTTAACTCATCGGTGCGAGAGTCTTTTTATGTGGGAGAATTGAAACAATGAAAAAAATATTGATGATTTTTGCAATAAGCCTGTTCCTTTTGCCGCTGTCAGCATTTGCCGAAGGTGAAGAAGGACTTTTTGTCCGAAAAGGATGCAACAAATGTCATTCACTGGAAAAATTCAACATTGAAAGGAAAAAAGCCGGTGAAGATCAAGGACCCGACCTTTCCAAGGTTGGTGCCGAATACGACAAAGAGTGGTTAACCAAGTGGCTGAAAAAGAAAGTCACAAAGAAAAATAAAGACGGTGAAATGGCCAAACACTCCAATTCCTGGAAGGGAAGTGCTTCCCAACTCAAGAAGATGGTGGAGTTTTTAGCCACACTGAAGTAAACCGCGAGGGAGGTGAAGATTCGGCTCCCTCTTGTTTTTGTTTGTTTAAGAAAATGCGTCAATTGTGTGTTCTTTAATTCGAGGGCCGCGTCGGCGCGTCCAACTCTCTTATAGGTTTGAAATAACAGAGTAGAACATCCAAAACTCCACGGTAAGGAAGTGAACATGAAGAATTTTCTCGTTAATGAAGAATTACCGCAATGGATTTTACCCGCTTTTGCTTTATTGGCAATCGTCTTTGTTTTAACACCGGGTGAGAGGCCAGAATTTCCAGCAGCTGCGGAAGCGGATTCATACATAGAGCAGAACAGGGCCCGGAATCCACATAACGCGGCGATTTACCAAAGAAGGATTACTTCAGTCAATGCCTATGAGTGCAATGACTGTCATCAGCATTTTTTAGAACCCGTATCAACAGGAAAACAGCGCACGATAATAGGCGAACACACCCAGATTACATTCAAACACGGTCCGGAAAAGCTCTGCTTTGATTGTCATAATCGTGAAAATCGAATGACTCTGATTGCGCCTGATGGATCCAATCTCCCTTTTGATCGAGCTGAAGAGATGTGTATTAGCTGTCATGGCATTCGCTATCGGGACTGGAAAGAGGGGTTGCATGGCAAAACCGTCGGTTTTTGGGATCCATCCAGGCAAAAGGCATCCGATCGACTCCATTGCCTGGATTGTCACGATCCTCATGCCCCAAGTGTCCACGACTTGAAACCAGCACCTCCTCCTCATCGTCCCGGCCCCCTGACCGCCAATTACCACGACCCAAACTACGATGTGGAGACGGGTGAAAGATCCCCCTTTGAAAGGAGTCACTAATGCAGAAAATGGAACGTCGAGATTTTCTTAAAAGTGGTAGTTTGACAGCAGCAGCAGGAGTTGCCGCTGTTGCTGCGGCTCTAACTCCGTTGAAAGATTTGGACATGGATCGTTTTGATGGAGCATTTCAGAAGCATTTTAAAGAGCTTTCACCTGAAGAGCTGGAAAAGGTACTGAATCGGATCGCTGCTAAAGTGGAAGAAGAGTATGATATCCGGCCCGACTTGAAAGATATTCAGCCAATGGACGGCGTGCAATTCAGCTACGCCCTCAATTTGACGCGCTGCATTGGATGTCGTCGATGTGTGCATGCTTGTGTCAACGAGAACAACCAGTCCAGAAGCCCTGAGATTCAGTACATTCGCGTGGTTGAAATGCCCAATGGCACCATCAGCATGGAACATGGGGAACACTATTACGACCACGAAAAGGTGCCGCAGGAGGGACATTACTACATACCCGTTGCCTGTAATCAATGTAAAAACCCCCCGTGTGTCAAGGTCTGTCCCGTCAAGGCAACATGGCAGGAACCCGATGGTATTGTGGTTGTGGACTATAACTGGTGTATTGGCTGTCGCTATTGTGAGGCCGCATGTCCCTATCGCGCAAGAAGATTCAATTTTGCCAGACCGGAATTGCCTAAAGACGAATTAAACCCCAAAATGGCCTATCTTTCAAACAGGCCGCGTTACACCGGTGTCATGGAGAAGTGTACGTTCTGTCTGCAGAGAGTTCGGGAGGGATTGATGCCTGCCTGTCTGGAGATCTGTCCCATGGGTGCCAGGGTTTTCGGTAACGTATTGGATCCCGAAAGTACCATTTCCAAGGTTTTAAGGACGAAACGCGTTTTTGTTTTAAAGGCCGAAATCGGTACTTATCCTAAATTCTATTATTTTTTCGACAAGTAGGGAGGTGAACTTATGAAATGGTACAAAGAATACCTCCAGTTTTTAATCAGGGCTTTTTGGGTTAATTTCAGAGGGGGAAAGAGGTTTTACGCCTGGATGGCATTTTTAACCATTCTATCGCTGATCGGGCTTAACGCGTTTATAAAGCAGTTTGTGTATGGAATGGCTACAACAGGAATGACCGACCCTGTTTCCTGGGGCTTTTATATTGCCAATTTTACATACCTGGTAGGAATCGCGGCAGCTGCGGTTATGCTACTCATTCCGGCATACCTGTACAATAAGAAAGAGCTCTATGAAGTCGTTCTTTTTGGTGAAATTCTGGCTATTACAGCCTTACTTATGTGCGTTCTGTTTGTTGTGGCGGATTTGGGTCACCCGGACAGAGCCTGGCACATGCTTCCAATTATCGGTAAATTCAATCTGCCTTCATCCATGTTGAGCTGGGATGTTTTGGTCGTGAACGGGTATTTACTTATCAACGCTCATGTTGTGGGTTACACGCTCTACATGAAATACCTTGGCAGACCGTTGAATAAATGGTTTATCAAACCGTTTGTTTTTGTATCCATTGGCTGGGCTGTTGCGGTTCATACGGTCACGGCCTTTTTGTTGGTTGGCCTGGGAGCGCGGCCTTTTTGGAATACAGCCATTCTGGCCCCGAGGTTTCTGGCCTCTGCTTTCGCTGCCGGCCCGGCATTCATCATCATTGCGTTCCAATTTATCAGACTCTACACCGATTACGATATATCTGACAAAGTCATGATGTTTCTAAGAAAAATAATTCAAATAACGGTTCCTATCAATATCTTTCTGTTTGTGAGCGAAGTATTTAAGGAACTCTATTCCGACACCCATCACTCAGAGCCGATGCTTTATCTGCTCTTCGGTTTGCATGGGCACGATGCGCTGGTTCCGTGGATTTGGCCGGCCATCTTTTTCAATGTAACTGCCATGATCATATTGTTCCTTCCCTTGTCCCGTAAAATTTTTTACTTGAACATTGCTTGTGTTCTCACGGTGGTGGGCATTTGGGTAGAAAAAGGTATGGGGCTCGTTGTACCGGGATTTGTTCCATCCACATTGGGTGAGTTAGTTGAATACACACCGACCGCGAATGAATTACTGGTTGTTTTGGGTGTTTGGGCTTTTGGCTTCCTCGCTTATTCGGTGATGGCCAAAGTTGCAATACCCATTATGAATGGAACTTTCAAAGCTGAAGATCACGGAGTGAACTGAATGCGTGCAAGTTCAAGCTCGTCAAACACTGTACGTCCCGGAGAGGACAATTGCGGTGTTTATTAAACCTCAACCGGAAACCTTCCTTGTGAGGAAACAGGAGGACCAGATGAAAAGGTTTCACATTGTATTAACACTACTGGCTGCTGCTGGTACGGCATTCGGCGGATTTTTTCCCAAACAAATAACGGAGAAGTCGCAAGAATGTATAGATTGCCATAAAGATGAAGATCCGGGTATCTATCAGCAGTGGGGCAATTCAAAGCACTACCGAGCCAATGTAGGCTGCTTTGAGTGTCACGAAGCCAAAGAAGGCGAACCCGATGCATTCAAGCATCAGGGAGAGTTCATTTCCATTATTGTATCTCCCAAAGATTGCGGTAAGTGTCATGAAGTAGAAGTAAAAGAACTGCAGGAATCGCACCATGCTAAAGCGGGTAGAATTCTCGGTTCTTTAGACAACATTCTGGCTGACATTGTCGAAGGAAACAAAGGCTTGAAAACAGCCGGTTTTCCTGGCGGTGTTTCTGCTGTCGCAGTTAACGGCTGCTGGCAGTGCCATGGCTCAGAAGTCAAAACACTTGCCAATGGCAAGTTAGATGACGCAACATGGCCCAATACCGGTATTGGCCGCATTAACCCCGATGGATCAGAAGGCTCTTGCTCCGCGTGTCATGCGCGTCACTCCTTCTCAGCTGCTCAAGCACGTCACCCGGATAACTGCGGTAAGTGCCATCTCGGTCCTGACCATCCACAAAGGGAAGTGTATGAAGAATCCAAACACGGCATTCTTTTCTTCTCCAATGAAGAAGCAGTTAACCTGCACAAGGAGAAATGGGTTGTTGGCGAAGATTACGATACAGGTCCCACTTGTGCCTCATGTCACATGAGTGCCACACCTAACCAGCCCGTTACCCACGATGTCGGAATGAGAATCAGTTGGAACAACCGTCCTATCACGTCTGTTCGTCCTGAACTTTCCGACAAGAAATTAGGCCTGCCCACCGCAGACGTTGACTGGGAAACCCGCCGCGACAACATGAAGGACGTTTGTATCAATTGCCACAACGCCAACTACGTAGACAGCTTCTACGTTCAGTACGATGCCCTGGTTGAACTCTACAACCAAAAGTTTGGCGCTCCCGGTAAGGAGCTCATGGCACTGGCCAAGCCCATGATGAAGCCTCAGCCTTTCAGTAACCATCTTGACTATATTTGGTTCAACATTTGGCACCACGAAGGACGCCGCTCGCGTCACGGTGCTGCCATGAGTGCTCCAGATTACACGCATTGGCATGGTTTGTATGAAGTGGCATGGCATTTCTATCATAAAATGATACCCGAACTCGAAAAACTCATTAAAGCGAACAAAGGCACTCAAGAAGCAAAAGCTCTTCAGAGCAAGCTCGATGAGATTTTGAATAGCGACAATCACAAATGGTTCCTGGGCAAACTGGATCCCGCCGAAAAGGCCAAGCGTGATAAAGCTCGTGAAGAATTCAAAAAACGGTATTCAAAGTAAAAGGATTGAGCACGATGCATATATCTGGTCTCGCTGCTCATTTTCGACCTGAAAAGCTGGACAGCATCAAGAAGGTGCTGTCCGGCTATTCCTGGGTGGAAATACACGGCGTGGAGCATGCCGCAGGGAAAATGGTCCTTGTAATGGAAGGGGATAATGTCAACGATGAAACCGACAAGCTGAAACAATTGCAGGCAATACCTGGAATGATCGCTGTTCAGCTGGTCTATCACGCGTTTGAAGATTCCGATGAAATTGCGCCACGAGAGGATAACATTGAACAAATCATGAGTCACTTGAATGAATGATCACAAAAAGGGGAAGAAGATGATAGAACAATCAAGACGAGATTTCCTGAAATCATCAGCGGCAGTCGCGACTGCTTCCGCTATTGGCATGAATTTGTCTGCTGCGGAAGAGAAAAAGGCCAAAGAGGTTGAAGCTGGCTGGAGATGGGATAAAGGCGTCTGTCGCTTTTGTGGTACAGGTTGTGGGCTTCTTTTAGCAACTAAAAACGGAAGAGTGGTTGCATCGAAAGGCGATCCCAAGGCACCTGTTAACCGCGGTCTGAACTGCATGAAAGGTTATTTCAATGCCAAAATTTTATACGGTAAAGACCGATTGACGACACCATTACTTCGCAAAAAGAACGGAAAATTCGACAAAAAGGGAAAATTCGTGCCTGTTTCATGGGATGAAGCATTTGATGTCATGGAGCAGAAATTTAAGGAGTACTACAAGAAAAAAGGACCTTCCTCCGTAGCTATTTACGGCTCGGGTCAGTACACCATTCAGGAAGGCTATGCTGCCTCCAAACTCGTTAAGGCCGGATGGAGAAGTAACAACCTCGACCCCAATGCTCGCCACTGTATGGCATCTGCGGTTGCGGCCTTTATTCAGACTTTTGGTATAGATGAGCCATCTGGCAACTATCAGGACATGGAATACACCGATGGAGTTGTGCTTTGGGGTGCCAACATGGCCGAGATGCACCCCATACTCTGGTCGCGTATTACCGCGCGTCGTTTAACGGCATCGCATGTTCGCGTATTCAACATAACGACTTATACCAATCGCTGTTCCGACCTGGCCGACGAAGAATTGGTCATTAAGCCCAATACGGATTTGGCAGTCTTGAACTACATTGCGAGAGAAATTATCGCCAGGGATGCGGTTAATTGGGACTTTGTCAAGAAACATTGCGTCTTTGCGACGGGTGTGCGCTACACAGGTTACGGTTTGCCCAGTGAAAAATACGCCACTCCCAAAGAAATGGATACCGTTCTCAAAGAGAAGAGTAAGATTCTCAGTAAAGACGAAGCCATTGCACTCGGTCTCGATCCCAATGTGGAGCACAACGTTGAAATGAAAGACCGCAAGGCGCCCAAAAAGCACTGGCTGATTTCATTTGAAGATTACAAGAAAGGTTTAGAACCTTATACGCTGGACTTTGTTGCAAAACTGGCCAAAGGTGACGCGGATGAACCTCTGGATGAGTTCAAGAGAAAACTGGTTGGCTTGGCAGACATGTTCTGTGACAAAGAGAGAAAAATCATGTCCTATTGGACCATGGGATTCAATCAACACCAGAGAGGTGTATGGGTTAACGAAAATTGCTATGCCGTTCACTTACTGACAGGAAAGCATTCCATTCCGGGTGCAGGTGCGTTCTCTCTGACGGGTCAGCCATCAGCTTGCGGCACGGCACGTGAAGTGGGCACTTTCTGCCATCGCCTGCCATCCGATATGGTGGTTGCGAATCCCAAGCACCGTGCAACTGCGGAAAAATTCTGGAAATTGCCACCAAAAACGATCAATCCCAAGGTTGGCTTCCACACCGTTAAAATGCTCAGGGAGCTGGAAGCAGGTGGCTTGAATTGGCTTTGGGTCCAGGTAACCAACTTGTTCCAAAACAGTGCCAATGCGGATCACTGGTACAAGGCGGCCAGGAACATGGACAACTTCATCGTTGTTTCGGAAGCCTATCCCGGTATTTCCTGTAAGGTTGCCGACTGCATCCTGCCTGCTGCCATGATTCACGAGAAGTGGGGATCATACGGTAATGCGGAACGCAGAACACAGCACTGGCGTGAACAAATCAGGCCCCCTGGTGAGGCCATGGCGGATGTTTGGATGACAATGGAATTTGCCAAGCGCTTTAAATTAAAAGAAGTTTGGGGCGAGCAGCCGCTTCCGGGATTTACTGCGAAGAGCGCGAAAGTTGACGGTTATGTCGATGGAAAGCTGCCATCGGTTCTCGATGAGGCTGTCAAAATGGGTTACACACCTGAAACAACACTTTATGAAGTGCTCTTTGAAAACGATTTCACCAAGAAGTATCGCTGGCCTGACCCCATAGGTGAAGGGTTTGGCAACCATATTGCCGAAAAAAACAACGGCTGGTTTGCCAACAAGGGCCTGTGGGAAGAGTACCGCCAGTTCACACTTGGAAACGGTCACGACCTGGCCGACTTTGATACCTACCACAAGTGCCGCGGTCTGAAGTGGCCTGTCGTTGACGGAAAAGAAACCTTCTGGCGCTTTAACGAAGAATACGATCCCTACGTCCCCAAAGGAAAAGGCTTCTCGTTCTATGGAAAAGCGCTGAAGTCTCTGCCATCAGGTGATTTAATGGGCGTAACCGATGGGACGAAAAAGCAGATCGGTGATAAAGCCAAGATCTTCTTCCGTCCCTATATGGAACCGTGTGAAATGCCCGATAAAGAGTATCCTTTCTGGTTGTGCACTGGTCGTGTTCTCGAACACTGGCACTCTGGCACCATGACTCAACGTGTCGAAGAACTGCACAGAGCGGTTCCACATGCTGAAATTTTCATGAACTCCAAGGATGCAGAAAAACTGGGCATGATTGACGGAGAACTTGTGTGGGTGGAATCTCGCAGAGGTAAAATCAGAAGTCGAATTCAAACTCGAGGACGCAACAGAATGCCGAAAGGAACCATTTTTGTTCCGTGGTTTGATGAAAGTGTTCTCATTAACAAGGTCGCTCTTGATGCCACAAGTCCGATTTCCAAGGAAACGGATTTCAAAAAATGTGCTGTCAAGATCTATAAAGCCTGAATTGGAGTTGGAAGAGCATGAAAAAACCGGTCCACAGGCGTCAATTTCTCAAAGGGGTGGCTCAGGCTGTCGCTGGCGGTGCCATCTTAGGCGGCGGGTGGTCCCAGATCGTCAGCGAGGCCAAGTCGGCACCGTTGGCTCTCAGACCTCCGGGTGCTCTTGAACATGATGACTTTCTCGCAGCCTGTATCAAGTGCGGTGTTTGTGTGGAAGTTTGTCCCTACGACACCCTTTATCTTGGAGCAATTGGATCCGGAGCCCCTTGGGGTACACCTACTTTCGAACCGAGAGCAATCCCTTGTGAGATGTGTGAAGATATTCCCTGTGCCCGCAAATGTCCTACAGGTGCGTTGGATAACGATATGGAAGATATCAACACAGCTCGCATGGGAGTCGCTGTTCTCGATGACCAGAGTTGCATTTCGATACAGGGTTTGCGCTGTGAAGCCTGTTATCGTGCCTGTCCTCTTATCGACAAAGCGCTCAAACTTGTTCTCAGACCGATGGCGCGAACCGGTGTTCACGCCTTCTTTGAACCTGTGATCGATCCTGAAGTCTGTACAGGTTGCGGTAAATGTGAGCATGCCTGTATCATGGAGGTTTCAGCTATCAAAGTGAGACCCCTCGAGGTAGCACAGGGTAAGATCGGGAAACATTTCCGCATTGGATGGGAACACGGCTCTGAAGTAACCAATCGAAAAGGCGAAAAAGTCAAGAAACACGAAATGAAGAAAACCAAGGCTACGGGCCTGGACTATCTGAATAACAGTGAGGAGGATTTGGGCTTATGAGACACATCCGCTTCCTCATTTTCAGACGTCTGTTTCAGGTTGGGCTTTTGGCTGTGTTTGCGGCAGGGAACTACTATGGAATAACTTATTTGGTGAGAGGTAACCTCTCCTCGTCGATGTTTTTCGATAAGATTCCACTAGCAGATCCATACGCGACGCTGCAGATCTTCCTTGCGGGACATGTTGTGGAAACATCGGTCCTGATTGGAGCACTTATCATACTCGTTTTCTATGCCTTATTCGCCGGTCGAGCTTTTTGCTCCTGGGTTTGTCCCATCAACATGGTGACAGACCTGGCCGCTTGGCTGCATAACAAGATTGGGTTTGGTTATTTAATTAAAATTCCCGAACGCACTCGCTATGTCATCCTGGCCCTCTCTCTCGTGCTGTCGGTCCTTCTCGGGGTGGCGGCCTTTGAATGGGTCAGTCCCATTGGCATCGTACAGCGTTCTGTCATTCTCGGAGTGACGGGCGGCTGGATGATTATTGCCTCTATTTTCCTCTTCGATCTCTTTATCATGAAACACGGATTCTGCGGTCATATCTGTCCATTGGGTGCCTTTTATGCTCTTGTTGGCAAGAAGGCAATTCTCAGTGTGACCTTCGAAGCTGAGAAGTGTACAGACTGTATGAAATGCCACAAAACGTGTCCTGAGCCCCAGGTTCTCCACCATATTCTGAAAGTAGACAAGGGATTTGATGGTGTTCGGGATTCAAGCTGCACGAATTGTGGACGCTGTATTGAAGTGTGTGATGATAAGGCTTTGTATTTCAGCGCAGGGTTAAAGAAATAAACCAGAAACAAAAGACAAATATCAGGAGGTTCAAACGTGAACATTCGAAATCGCTTTAAATCCAGTATGGGACTGTGGCAGTTGACCCTTGTTGTGTTAGCCGTATTATCGCTTGTATCAATTGGTGCTGGAGAAACAGACAAAAAAGCAGATCCCAAGCCTGGTCGAGTGGCATCGGCACCAGCCGGGTCACAGGAAATTGATCAAACCGAAGTTGGCCTTAGAAAAGAAAAACTCTTGGGCGAAACAGGTGAGGTTGTCACGGTCAAGAAAGTTGGCCAAAAACCGGGAAAGGGCAATGAGAGATACGATGCACCCTATGCCACTCCTCCCATGATTCCGCATCAGGTAGAAGACTATCTGCCTATCAAGGCAGGATCGAATGATTGTCTTTCTTGCCATGTCAAGCCTTCAAAGAAGTGGAAGAAAATAGGCGTACCCCTTTTAGGGGACTTTCATCGCACTGACCGTGAAGGCAATCTCGTCAAGAACCGCAAGGGAATTTACATGGGTTTTTACAATTGCTCGACATGTCACAATGTAATAACCGATGCAAAACCGCTTGTTGAAAACACATTCTAAACACTTCATTAAACTATGGATCGCAGATCATTCTTCTCTAACCTCATCTCAGTCAGTCGTTGTGAAGGGATCACCGAGGATGCGGACTCGACAACATCGTCTCCAAAAATCGAGTTGATTCCTCACGACTGTCTGGCTTACAGCGGATGTATTTGCTCCTCTTGCCGTGAGGTTTGCCCGGAAGATGCGATCCATTTTTCCGGATTGTTTAACCCGGTGATTCTGGAAGATCTCTGTACAGGATGCAAACAATGCCTGTCTGTATGTCCTTCCGGTGCTTTGGTTGCCAGTGAGGACGATTCTTCCGATCCTGACTCAGTTGAAAGCACACAGCAGGAGCGATTACCATCGGGGTTAACCAGCATGGATGAACTTCTGTCCTAGGAAACCAATTATGGCGCAAAATCAACCTCCTTCGGGAACTGAAAAGCAATCCTTGAGCGAACATGTGAAAAGAAGAGCGGCCTTCATACGCGACAAATATGAACTGGGGTCACCTGCCAAGATTAGAAAAGAACTATTGGATGTCATGTTATCTGACAGAGAGGTAGCAAGGTTTCCTACGGAGCTTTTCTTTACTTCTCAAATAGAAGAAGGCTTATTCGGAATTTGCAGAAAAAAGAGTGAAGATCCCAGAGATGGCTATCAAATTCTTCTCCATTCGTCTTTAAAAGACATGGGTAATAAGTTGGCCATGTTTGTTTTTTACTTGTTGGTTCAAGTAAATTACGGCGATTTTGCTTCTTGTCAGGAGGCCGAATTATTTGCAGCAAGTATTCTTGATGTTCAGGTGGATGATTATTATCGTGAGTTATGTCATCTAGTTGATACAGTGATTCAATCAGACCATTTAAAGCATTCTTCATGCACCTGTAAAGATGGAGGAGCATAAATTATTCTCTCTTGTTGACAACAACAAACAAGGGTTAAACAATGAGATGATCGATGTCTCAAAATTTATGAGGTAGAAAAAATGAAAAAAATATTAATAACCATGTTGATCAGCTTGGGTGCTGTTGCACTGATGGCAGGAGACTTTTCGGAAGCGATGAAGTCAGGGAAAGTCGGTTTTGATTTGCGCTATCGATTTGAAACAGTCGATCAGAATGGATATGAAAATCAGGCTGAAGCGCATACCTTAAGGCTGCGTCTTGGCTATACCACAGCCGCCTATAAGGGATTCCAGTTTCACGTTGACTTGGAAACAATTCAGAGCCCTTTTAACGAGGTCTTTGATACGAATTACAATTCGACCAATAATGGCAAGGCAGATTATCCGGTTATTGCGGACCCCAAGGGGACTGAATTAAACCAGGCTTATTTTACTTATACGGGTTTCAACAATTCAATTTTCAAAGTGGGACGGCAGAGAATCATTATCGATAACGCAAGATTCATTGGAAACGTTGGCTGGAGACAAAACGAGCAAACGTTCGATGCTTATACCTATGTCTTTACAGGTATTGAGAATGGAACTCTGATAGTATCCAATGTTCAGCGTGTCAATCGTATCTTCGGCGAATACAATGACAATCCATTGAAAGCTAATTTGGACTCAAACGCGGACGTCATTCACTACAACCACAAGTTTGCTGCAGCTTCTGTTTCTGTTTATGGCCATTTTATTGAATTGCAGGATGAAGCTTTGGTGGGAGCGTCCCACAAGAATCTCGGTTTTAGAATTACCGGCTCAACTGAAAAGTTAATATATGCTCTGGAATTTGCCAACCAGTCAGACTACAAAGATGGCAGTAACCATATAGATGCCGACTACATGTTAGCTGAACTGGGAGCCAAAGTTGGTAAGTGGACCCTTAAAGGTGGATATGAAGTTCTCGGTGGTGATGGTACGTATGCGTTTAGTACACCTCTTGCCACTTTGCATGCCTTTAACGGTTGGGCAGACAAGTTTCTTGGAACGCCTGTTAATGGCTTGGTTGATCTTTACTTCATGATGAGCACCAAGGTTACAGCGGGTACTTACCCATTGGTCTTCAAAGCGTTCTATCACAACTTCCAGTCAGATAACGCCAGTATCGATTACGGTACCGAATTTGACGCGATCTTCAAGCTCGTTCTCAGTAAAAAAGCGTGCCTGGTGTTCAGGTTTGCTGACTACAACGCGGATGACTTTGCAACCGATACGACCAAAATCTGGTTGATGGGTGGTTACAAGTTTTAAACCTCTCGTTTTCGTATGTCAAAAGCGGGTTCTTTCGAACCCGCTTTTTTTTTGAAGTCCAATTCGAAAGATGATAGGATTTACATGGATAATGCCTTATTCGGACTATCTTTATACGGAGGTTTCCTCATGAAGGGAATCATATTAGCGGGTGGTGCTGGAACACGACTCCACCCCATTACACTGGCGATATGTAAACAATTGGTGCCTATCTACGATAAACCAATGATTTATTATCCACTTTCAGTTTTGATGATGAGCGGTATCAGAGATATTCTGATGATTACCACCCCTCACGATAAGAGCGCTTTTCAAAAGCTTTTAGGAGACGGATCGCAGTACGGCATCCATATTTCCTACGAAATACAACCGGAACCAAAAGGGTTGGCTCAGGCCTTTACCATTGGGCGCTCTTTTGTGGATGGCAAACCCTGTTGCCTGATATTGGGCGATAACCTTTTCTATGGCGGAAACCTTAAACAGGGTTTGGCCAAAGGTGCTGAACTCACCGATGGCGCCATGATCTTTGCCTATCATGTCAGGGATCCCGAGCGCTATGGCATTGTTACATTTGATGACAATGGCAATGCCACGGATATTGTCGAAAAGCCCAAAGTTCCCCCATCGCCCTACGCGGTGCCCGGCCTTTATTTTTACGATCACCGAGTTTGTGATATTGCTGAAAACCTGGCTCCATCCGATCGTGGTGAGTACGAGATAACCGATGTCAACAGAGCCTATTTGGAAATGGGAATCCTGAAAGTTCAGCAATTGGGGCGGGGCGTTGCCTGGCTGGACACAGGAACCCACGACTCTTTGCTCAGTGCTCATAATTTTATTCAAGCAATTGAAAAGAGACAGGGCTTGAAAATAGCTTGTCTTGAAGAAGTCGCTTATGAAATGGGCTATATATCAGCAACAGAACTGGAGCAATGTGCCGAAAAGTATGGAGACAAGAATTACGGTGACTATTTAAAAAACCTCATAGCAAGGAGCTAATAATGACCACAACTCAAAGACAGCCAAAAATACTCATGCTGACCCTTTTTCCTCACTCTGGCAACGGAAGTGCCACTGTGGTGAGAGATCTGGCAACCGTTCTATCACCTCAAGCCGAATGCCTTGTGTATTACGTCGATACGGAAGTTACTGAAACAAAAGACTACCGTTCGCATTATCTTCTGGTTGATGATTTCCCTGTTTTACGCACACATCCAAAAAGCGTGCAGCGCAAACAGTTTATTCAGCTGAGTGAAAAGGAGATTACAGACTACATTCAAAAACTGTACGAGGATTTTGCGTCTGTCGTTAAAGAATTTCATCCGGATGTTATCCATGTACATCACGGTTGGCTGGGTGCCACTGTTGCCAAGCGGATTAAGGCAGAATTCGGTATTCCCTACATTGTCCAGTTTCACGGAACGGAGTTGGAAGCCAGACACGATTATCAAAAGGCCAATCCCCAAATTATGCGTTTTCTCGATGAGCTGGTTGTAGATGGACTTAACAGCGCGGAGGCGTTTGTCGCCATTTCGCCAACTGAAGAAGAATTGGTCCTGGCTTACAGGAAGGAACTCAAACTCCTGCCTGCTGTCAAGATGATTCCAAATGGCTATGATGAAGACATTTTCTATCCCGAGGCGGTTGATTTTGAGAAACTCAATGCGAAGTTTGCAAAGAACCTCAACGGTGCCAAGCTGGACCCGGCCAAACCGCTGGTCATGTTTGTCGGTCGATTTGTCGGCTTTAAAGGTATTGAACACTTAATTCGCGCGGTTCCCCATTTTAAATCCGATGTCCAGACCATCCTGTGCGGGAACGGTGAACTATTCGATAAAATGGTCAATTTGAAAGATGAGCTAAAGCTGGAACACGTTCATTTTCTAGGACATGTTGACCATTTTGATGACCTGCCAGCCTTGTACAATGCGGCGGATATGTTGATTGTACCGTCAGAAGGAGAGCCCTTTGGTCTGGTGGCCATAGAGGCCATGGGCTGCGGAACACCCGTAGTCGGTTCCATGAGCGGAGCCCTTCCCTATATTTTGGGTTACTCAGGCAAAGAGGCCACAGGAAAAACGCCTTATGGTGTACTGGTTCCCTATGGCGATTCACCGGCAATAGCTGAGGCGATTGATTCGGTTGTTGCTTCGGATTTCAAGAAAAAGAATGCCGATGCCATTAGTCAATATGTCAACAAACAGTTTTCGGTTCGTGCCCAGGCTGAAAGCTATTTCAGTTTGTATCAGGACTGCAATCGTTCAAAGTGAATTAGTGCAATTCAATCGGACAGTTTTGATCCTGTTTTCACAACTGAACGGCGGTTGACTCTCGCGTCAGCTAGAAAAAGAACGAGACGGGACGGCAAGCCGGCCGCCTCGTCTTGTTTAGGTCGAAAATCGATTTAACTGTTGAAAATTCGGTTGATCGTGTCTAAAAATTCGGCTCTTTTAAAAGGTTTCTGAAGCGTGGCATTGGCACCGAGCAGCTGAGCTGTTTTAAGGTAACCTTCAGGCCCAATGCGTCCACCGCCCGAAATGGCAATCACCTTGATGTTCTTGTTGACTTTTCTTATTTCCCGCAGGGTTTCAATGCCGTCTTTTTCCGGCATGATGATGTCTGTGATGACCATGTCAGCACCATTTTCACGGAAATAGGCAATTCCGGCTGAGCCATTTTCAACTGCTGCAACCTCAAAAGGCTCATTGGAAAGAAAAATTTTTAAAAGTTGCCTGAGCTGACGATCATCTTCTATGATCAGAATGCTTTTTTTATCGCTCATCGTTTAAATCCTCATTAATTGATTATGGCGTTGTTAGGATAGAAAGCTGTGTTTCTGCCCATATTTTGGCTCTCGGCCCGCTTGGCCCGAAAAGGGTTGAAGCGGGGTGATTGATAGCACTTTTAAAACTGTTCACCGCTTCTGTTTTTAAGTTGAGTTTTTGAAAGCACAACCCCTGGTAAAAATGAAGGGTTCCACTGCTGATGCCATAGGCTTGCGGTATTGAAATGCCCGTAAAAAGATCAAAGGCCTGTTGGAAGTCGTTCATAAAGAAAAAATAACGGGCTCTGTTAAAGTCCGCAGAAGCTCGAATCAAGGGATCTTCTGCGTAGCTCCCCAATTTACTCAATCTGGCAACGATTGCCTGGGGACAAACTTGTTTAGGGAGAAAAGGCAGCTCTACAATGGTCTTTATGGGTGTGATGGCAATAGATTGATCTGCTATTTTCAGTTTAATTGGATCATAACTTGCCGGAAGACAGTTTTTGGGCGTGGTAACCAGGGCACCGTTTACTGCTGAGATGACATCACCCTCCTTTGCAAGGCCTTTAGCGGGTCCATTGGGGTGAACGAATAAGATCTTCAGCCCGTTCTGTCCTTTTACCTGAATCGTTTCCAGTCCTAGCCAGGGACTCAGGAGATCCAATGGTTGATCGATGTTCCGGAGCAGCGATTGAAATTTGTTCATTTCCCTGAAATCAATAGCATATACTTTGACATGGGATGAAAGGGGAGACCAAAATGCGACTTCCAGAAACCTGATAATGGTCTTCTGTCTGACTACTCTGGCTGCAGCAAAGAGGTCGGCTTTAATGGACTGGGTTAAAACCCGGGCCTGCTCTGGATTGATGGTTGAGCTGGAGAAGAGCAGTTCATGCGGATCATGTGTGATCCTTGTATTGTCCGTTGAATCGATATGGATTATATTCCAGGTACTCAATTGATTCAACCACGCGTCAATTGGTTGAGAAGGCGCTTTGCCTTCCTTTTCTTGAATGCCAAACCAAGCCAATGATGGTTGAGGTTTGGCAATAAGCTCGATTTGATCGTTCTCTTTTACCGTCACTCGTTTTAGAAATTGACCATCGGGGAATTGAACTCGCAGTTCGTATTCTCCCGGGCAGATTTGTTTCTCTCTCAACGGAAGTGTACCAATGCGCTCCTGATCCAGATAGACGATACCAGCTGTCTGTTTAGCGGTTTTAACGGTGAGAAAAGCCTGGGATGGTTGTAAAATAACCGGCTTGAACCGATAGGATTTCAGTGAATCGACCGTGATGCTTAATTTTTTGGTTTGATAACAGGGCAATTCAAAACGCACTTCACACAGGCCCATTTTCAGGTTGTTGATTGTAAAAATGGAAGAAGCCTGGCTTGGCGAAAGTCCTTCTTTTAAAAGGTGTTCAGCATATTCCAAAGGCGCTTTTCCTGCTGTCACGCCCTGTTCCACACCATCTAAAAATACCTTGACACCGGCGGGATACGTTACAAAACCGACGTCTGCGGCATTGCGGTACAAAACACCGTTCAGCGTTTGTGTTCCTCCCGGAACAATTTCAAGTTCTTGCACCAAGGGATCAAAGTTGGGCATTTCCAGGGTAACCTGATGCGTTCCGGCTAAAATCGAAATGGGAATACCGGGCTGAATGTTTGAGATAAACCGATTGTTCAGCAGCAGTCGTCCGCCTGTAAGTTGTTGACTTGTTGGATCCGCTGAATCGACCAGGGATACCAAAATGGATCCAGTCAATCTGTATTTCAATTCATTGAATATGCGAATAAATTTTGGTGACATGGTGCCGGCTGGGATCAAGGTTCCAGGATCCAATTCGATCATTTTTTTAAAGTAACCTTCTGTTCCCTCTGGAAAAGATAGAATCGCCAGGTGTTTATAACACTCGCTCAGCATGAGATTTTCATCTTCATTTCGGTCGGCCTTTAGTGACAGTTTTTCAACCAAGCGTTCAAATCCAGCTCTTGAATCCTCTCTTTGAACGGACTTGAACAATGACATAGCCGTGTCGAACTCGGGTTTAACCTGGTCGATAATTAACTGCTCCGTTTCAATACCATCCTGAATATAGACCAACATGCAGAAAAATAGGATACTCATGACTAAAACTCCCTAGAAAAACCTGTAAATAGCGCCACCCTTGCTGTCCACCAGGTAGAGGAAGCCGGAGTGATCCACAGCGATAGCACTGGCCATTCTCAACGGGTAGCTGCCATTCTTGAGGTCTAATTCCGCCTTCTTTGTACCATTGCGACTGAAGACCGCCAATTTATAACCTTTCTCAAACAACACATACAGATTTCCCAAAATATCAAAGCAGAAATCTCTTATTTTGGGCAGAGTTATGGCTGTGCCCAGGTTTTTCTCCAAATCACCAGAGAAGCGTATCAGGCTTGCCCCATCCGCTCCTAAAACCCATATTTCCTGCCCTCTGCACCTGACCAGCTTTGCTTTCTCCATGCCGAGCTTTCGAAGGAAAATGCCTTTGCGGTCATACATGAGAACATCTTTCTGACGTGCTTCGACAACATAATATCTTCCAAAGTCATCAAGAGCAAAACTGTTGAGTTCTTCTACTTTCACAGGTGACATTTTTGAAGTGTTGTTTTGAATATGGGTAATGCCAGTCTTTGATCCCAGGGCCAAAGTGCCATCAGGTGTCGTGGTGAACTCAACTGCTTTCCTGACCTGGGTGTTTACGTTGGGTGTCTTCCCGGTTTTTGACAGAAAATGAACTCCATTCTGATCTACTATACCAATCAGTCCTTCAGCATCGATACCCACTATTTTGGGCGATTTAAAAGATTTTGGTTTCGAGACCGGGAAATGGCGATCCAGGCTGTAAGTAGCCTTGTTTGTAATCATCTTTTCAATCAGGCGAGCCAACTGGGTTGACTGTGTCATGGCCTCGTGATTATCGGGAAAATAGGTTTGCATTCTTGACAGGATTTCCAGAGCCAGTTTCTTTTGTCCTGACATATAGGCAATCTTGGCCCTTAAAATAAAAGAAGCTGGAATGAAACTGGCCTGGGTATAGTAAAGCAAGAGTTGCTGCAAATAGGAACGGGCGACGGGATAGTTGCCCATACGGTAGTTGATCTTGCCCATCAGGAACAGGGCGTGTGCTTCCCAGTCGCTTTCTGGGTAGAGTCCCAGCATGCGTACCAGGTCGTTTCCAGCGGCGTCCAGTTCCATGCGGTTCAGCGCAAGGTTTTCGCGAATCAGGGAACTAAAATAATACGCTGCAGGAGCCGATTCGGTATTGGGAAATTCTTCCTTGATGCGTGTGTAATAGATGAGTGCCTCTTCTTCATTTTGTTCGGTTATACGGTAGAAATTACCAATTTCCAGAAGAGCATTATCCGCATAGCCGCTATTTGGATACTTTTCGACGATCGTCCTGTAGTCTGTTAAAGCGTCCTGATGTTTACCAGCTGCCATAAATGTTTCGGCGTTGTTTAAAAGACTTTCCGCTTGAGAGTTCTGTGCATGGAGAACGGACCACGAACAGAAACATACCATTAGCAAACTAATCGGGAGCGAGAATTTTTGAGCCATCAACCAGAACTTCCTTTTTTTCTTGATGCAATATATTACCACTTTCATCAACAAATTTGAAGTGATGAACTCCTTTAGATACCATCGTGTTGATAATAGGGGTGTCATCGACTCTTCTTCCATCAATAAACACGACACCGTAAACAGAGGGATTGTTAAAATCGATTCTCTTGATGTTCACAGCCACAGGTGTGGAAATCGATTGAGTTTTACCGCTTTTGACTGTTATCCTCTTTGTTTCTCTGTAATAAACAGATGGTGCCGATAATTCTAGTTTATAACTTCCTTCGGGAAGTGTGATATTTCTTTTGCGTTTTCTACCGTTGACCGTGACAGTTAAATCCGAAAATGCAGATTGAATACTAATTTTTCCTGGTGGCTTGTCAGCCTTTAATTGGGCATTCAACTTTTCAAGCGGATCCTTGCCTGCATTAAATTGAACGGTTTTGTCTGTGTGCCCAGACAGCGTGAAGACAATTCGGTAGGTGGTGCCTTTCACAAAGGAAAACGCAAGAGGCGTTTTGCCTGACTTTTTACCGTTAATTTCCACACTTGCGCCGATGGGTTGGCTGCTTATTTCAGCCTGGATGGGCAAAGCCACCAGCTTCGGCCGCAGAGTCACTTTCTCTTGCGTCCTTATCAACAGCTTTTTCTGGAAAGACTCATAACCTTCCTTCTGGATTTTAATTACCAGCTCGCTGTCAGGCAAGCCGCTGAAAACATAGTCTGCAGGTGTCTTCTTATAAGGTGCATTGTCTATAAAAATGGATGCACCTTCGGGATCACTTGTTATGTGTATGGTCTTTTGAATTTCAGCAGGTGGAAAGAAGCGCATTCTCGTTTCTTTTGGAAGGAATTGGGAAAGCCGCGCTTTTTCAGGTACAAGCTTAAAGTAGTCTAGGCCAAGGTAGCCCAGACTCACAACCAATAAGGACAACAACACCAGCAAACCCTTGCGCGAGCGCTTTTTAAATGAGATGGATTCCAGCTTGGTCTGTTCCTGCTCAAATTCCGATCGCTCGATTTTTTTATCGACTCCAATCGTTCTTTTAACTGTCGCAGGCCCTTCATCAAAAATACCGCTTAACTCTTCGGATGTTTCTTTGGACAATTTGATGCACTGAAGCAACATCTGTCCAAACTTGGAAGCATTTTGACATCTTTTTTCCGGGTTTTTGTGGAGGACTTGACGGAATACTCTGTGCCAGCAGTCCTGATTAACGGGTAGGGCATTCAAATTGGGCGGTGATTCCGGCTCTTCGTTGGCAATTTTGTACAGGATAGTGGATATGTTCTTGCCTGGAAACGGATTGTAACCTGTCAGGACTTCGTGAGCCAGAATGCCCAGTGAGAATATGTCGGAACGGTGGTCGACTCTGCCTTCCTTGACCTGTTCGGGACTTGAATAGCTGGGTGTTCCCAAGAAAATACCTGTTTGAGTGAGGTTGGAACCGCTCATTTTAGCAATCCCGAAATCCATGATCTTAGCTTCGCCCTCGGGGGTGATCATAATATTGCTGGGTTTGAGATCACGATGAACAATACCCTTTCTGTGAGCGAAAGTCAGTGCATTTGCGATTTGTACAATCGAACGGGCAAGTGTCTCAAAGCCAGGACGTACGCTTCCTTTGATTAACTGGTTCAGAGTGTGGCCTTCCACGTATTCAAGTGCCAGATAGGGTATACCCTCCTCATCTCCAATATCGTAAATAGCGACAATATTGGGGTGGTTGAGGTTACCGCTTATTTGAGCTTCCTGAAAAAAACGCTGTAAAAACTCGTCCTGCTCTTCCTGGCTTCGGGTTGTATCGATTTTTATGGTCTTGATAGCGACGGTTCTCTTTATTGCAGGGTCTACCGCCATGTAGACACTGCCCATGGCTCCTTCTCCGAGAAGGCGCTGAATGAGGTATCTACCGATTTTCTTTGGCTGATTCATTGTTTCCGTCGTCCACTGTTCCGTAACACCTGGTTATCGATCAATAAAAAAGAATTTTGCGGTCCGCTTCCTGCTATAGGAATAATGTTACATTTGGTGCAGACCTACAGAGCAATGATTTTAAACTATAGGAGAACAAATGTTAATTGTTTTCTGTGAACCCAATAGAGAAAGCGTCTCAACCTGGCGTGTCAAAATGCAGCCGGTAAGTGTAACTTGCATCACAGACAAGTGTTTTTTTGATTTGTTCCCGGGTGTTCTTTTAACCATTGGGCTTCAGTATTCAGGAGGGCAATTTGAATGCACCGTACCATGATGCACTTTCTCAGTCCGCAGGATGCCTGGCATAGGTATGTGATGGTTTCAAATGGGTTTAGGGTAAGTTCAGCAAAGGCTTACTTAGATCGTTGCCGGCCTGTTTAGGTTTTGCGTTTTATAAAACCATTCAGGGTTTGACGGGCGGTATCCAATGGCGTTGTCGATATCAGGAAGAGTATCAACCACACTTCAAATCAAGTAACGCCAATGCGTGCTGAAAAGGTATGAACGTTTGGCCTGAAAGTGTGCTAACATGTATATGCTTCAGCATGATACAACGTGCAATCCAATTACAGCTCTCTTGTGCTTTGAAGCAATGGTCGTTGCTCGATAAAAAACAATAAACAATCAGGTTAAACCATGTCCAGGCGAGTTCAGATATTCAATCCAGTTCATCTTCAAAAAGTAAAATCAGAAAAGCTGACAGTAATGGGACGGGTACAAAAAGGTCACTCTCGCCAGCCAATTTCTATTTATTTAAACAGTTTTCTTATCAGAAAAGTAACCCCTTCTAAAAACGGGGCATTTGAATGCCGCCTGAGTCTTGCCGATCTTCCCTATGATGAACAGCAGTATGTTGAGATCCGCATGATTTCAGGTTTTGGAACGGAAAGGCTCAAAATACCCTTTTACAAATGTATGGCTAAAGAGAATGAAGAGCAGGACTAGGGCTTATTACTTCAAGTCGACAGCTCAATCCCTCAATGAACTGGTTCTTTCAAGCGAGCTTAAGCCTCTCAGGGAACGTTACAGGAAACTGAAACAAATTGACGCCATTTTGAAAACTCTGGAAGATTGTTTCCCAACTGAATTTGTGAATCACATAGAAGATATCGAGGTTGTTGAGGGATATTTAGTTGAGTTTAAAGTTGCCAATAAGACCTGGTTAAACGGCATGAGAGAAAATCAGTCTCAGATTGTTTCTGAACTACAAAAAAGACACAGCTGGATACGTTCCATGCGTCTAACTGGAATAAAATGAAAGAGATATTCTTTTGTTAGAAAAATGAACCCCTGCTCAGTCCATAAAGATACCATCAAGAATGGCACATAAATCGAATCTTTTTAACTGTTTGGGTATTGACTTTTTGTTTTCATCCCTTTATCTTAGCTGTATGGTCTAGCACGATTGATGATCCAGAGTGTGATTCCATTATCCTGTATAATGAAGATAAGAGGGGAGTTCTATGACAAAAGCTGATTTAGTAGAAGCTGTTATTAATTCAACCGGTGTAACAAAGCGTGAAGCGGAAGTTATGGTTAATACGTTTCTTGAAAGCATTATCGATTCACTGAATCGCGGGGAAGGTGTCGAGCTTCGTGGATTTGGCAGTTTCAGGATCCGCAGTCGGGGTGGTCGCATTGGGCGCAATCCTCGTACGGGCGAGAGTGTCAAGGTGCCACCTAAGAAAGTCCCCTATTTTAAAGTCGGTAAGGAATTAAAAGAACAGATTAATCAGTAGTTGGAACTACTTTATTAATTCCTGTCGCGTTTAATTGCACACGGCAGTCTGAGTCTGGAAACCAGTTTCAATCCGGGGCTTTTAGAATCGTTCTTCTTTTCGAGATAAGCAGCTCAATCAAACAGCTCAGTCGGTTTGTACATTCTGGTTGCCGGTGATTTCTCCTGAATTGTAAAAGTACAGCTCAATTGTGATAGATACCTGTTGAAATTGCGATAGGTGTGACCGTACAGTTTTAAAACGCAGGGTTCAAGACAGCGCCATGCTGTCTACATGGCGTGGCACATAAAAAAGGCTTATCGATGATCCGGATAGGTCATCGAGGTGCAGCTTAATTGATTGGGTCAACTCAATGGGTAGCTGTGTTCTGCTGTTCCTTTTACACTAAAGACCTGTATTCTAATGGTTTGAGTACTGCCTTGGCCGTTGATAGGGATGCTGCATGGAAGTATAAGTTTGCCATCGGGAGAGGTTGTACCTCTTCCCAATTCAAGAGGCGTCTTGTTGGAGGTAATTAATTTAACCCATATTTCCGCGTGTTCCACCGGTGTGTTAGATGGAGTTTCGACGACCGTGACCGTAATGGAACTGGAAACGCCGGAGCCAAGAGCGCTGATACCATCGACAGATACAGAAATTTGATCTTCTGTCGTGTTTTCGCTCAAATAACTGAGTACGGCTTCGTCAAGGCTGTGATTGCCCAATTCCCACTCATCTTCCTCCAGTTCATCAAATTTCCCGATTTTAATGTTGCGAATAATTCGTTTGTGCTGGGTTTCCATCATTTCTGAAATCTTTTTTTCTTCCAATGGTGGATCGTTGTGATAGGGCACTTTAATCGAATCCAGGATTTCTCCACCCATGTAGACCAATGTTTCTATTTTGGGGTTTTCTCGACCTTTGTCTTCTGTTTGGACATGGTAGACTTTTGTTTTATGCTTTACATCTGTATTAAAACCAGTAATCATGATACACCTGTACGTGACAGATTACACGTCGGAAAGGCGTGTGTCAAGAAAGAAGGTTTTCATAGAAATTGAAGAGAAATATTGAACTTGTATTGGCTTATGATGGTTCGGGTTTTAAAGGTTGGCAGGTCCAACCGGATGTTCGCACGGTTCAAGGCGTTCTCAACAGAAAGCTGGAAAAACTTCTCGCTGAACCCATTAAGACGATGGGCGCCAGTCGAACCGATTCAGGGGTGCACGCTCACGATCAGCATGTTACATTTAAAATAGAGAACGCGATTCCGCTGGTTAAGTTGGCAAGAGCGCTCAACCACCACCTTCCAGAGGATGTGAAGCTTGTTCATGCCCTGGAAAGAGAGGAGGGTTATTGTGCTCGGCGTTCAGCGCGTGCTAAACACTATGTTTACATAATTAAACAGGGCGAGCAGAAGAATCCCTTTTTGGGCCGTTATGTATGGTCCATTGAGAGAGATCTCGACTTTTCAGGTATGGCGGCAGCGGCAAGGTGTTTTTCCGGCATCAATGACTTTAAATCTCTTCAATGTGTCAGGGACTTTCGCTCCCGAAGTGTTGTTCAAATTTTTTCTTCCCGACTGGAAGAGAACCACGGTCATTTGTGTTTTCATGTCGTTGGCCGAAGTTTTCTTTACAACATGGTGCGCAACATGGTTGGCGCCTTGATAAAAGTGGGGGTAGGCGATTGGAATGTTGCACAGTTCAAAATAAATCTCTTTTCCGGAGATCGAAGTCAAATGGGCGTGACGGCTCCTGCTCATGGATTGCATTTACTTCGTGTTTTTTATAATCGAGAAAGCTATCCGCTGGATGAGGGCAAAGCCATACTCAATAGGCATTTTGAGCTCTTGGATTGAAGGCGAATGGGCATCATGCGCAATCGGGTTGGGAGGTCATTGAACGTGTCATTCAATCTAAGCGGAATACCCGGACGTTTAATGAGATTTGCCCTTCCCGAATATTTTACTGCCGCTGTGGTTTTGTTGAGGTTGGCGGGAAACGCGAGGTGATGGGCTTGTCTGAAAGCTCTTTTCGCTATTTTTTGACCTGTTGATGTGAGGTATCGCATTCTTTTTGGGGTTGTTTGATGCGCCTTCCGAGCCAGATGCCGGTAGCCCCCCAAAGAATGCCTATAGGTGCGGCACCTATTGCAATAAGAGTTAGCGAGGCACCCAAATTTCGGAGTATGCCAAAGATGCCCGCGACGATGGCATCTCCACCACGGTAAATGAATGTGTCCAGGAAGCTCTTTGCCTTGTATTTTTCCTCTGGCGTCAAAACAGTAAAGAGCGCTTCGTTGGCCGGACGTATTAGCGCAAAATTGGTGGTTCTTCGCATGACCTGGATGATCGCTATCACCAACGGTGTTGCTGATAAACTGAGCCAGGAGAAGCCCGCAATGGTAATAATGGGCAAGATAACCAGCGTTTTTCCGATACCAAGCCACCGGATGATTTTTGAGGTCAGGAAGAGTTGGATCAGAACGGTCAAACTGTTAACGGCAAAATCGATGCGCCCGAAAAAGGCCGCGCGTGCTATTCGGTCTGGAATGTTGCTGTCCACGATGTATGCTTGCTGGAAATAAAAGGCGGTGGAAGTAAAGCTGTAGAGAAAAAGATAGAGACTGATACCCAGCAGATACCTGGATTTCAAAAGGAGGTGAACGCCGTTGAAAATGTCTTTGAGGGTTAGCTCTTCTTTTTCGTCTGTAGTTGGTAAAACAACTTTCTTTATACTTTCATTCTTGTTGATCAGTCGAATGAAAAACACAGCCAGTTCCAAAAGAAGGAAACTAATCAGAATGAGATGGATGCGCCCAAGATGTTCCACAAGAAAGGCTGTGATTCCTGCTCCTACGAGTCCGCCCAGACTCCCTCCCATGGCGATAAAACCAAAGAGTCTTTTGGCTCGCTCCAAAGAGAAAATATCGGCCATGAAACCCCAGAAAACAGTTACCACGAATAAATTGAAAACGCTGACCCACACATAGAAAACGCGTCCCAGCCAAATATGACTCTCTGGTTGCAGCGTGAGCGATAGAATATAAAAGGTAATGAGGTTGAAAGCAAAAAAATGATAGACAACGGGAATAAAGACCTTTCTCGAGTATCTGGTTACCAGGGCTCCAAATATGGGTGTAGCCAGCAGCATTCCTGTAAGGGTACCGAGATAGAGCAGAGGCAGGTTGGCAACCCCGCCGGCCACGCCCATTTCTTCTCTTAATGGTCTCAGGATGTAATAGGAGCTCAAAATACAGAAGAAATAGCAGAAAGAATAGAAACAGCTCTTCTTTTCTTCTTGTTTGATATCCACAAGTTTATTCAGTAACGCTACAATCACTTCTTGTTCCCTGCAAGCTCAGTTAGATCCATTTTAAATAGTTCTTTTAAAAATGTCTATGGAATCTCGGTTGTGACGATGGTGAACCTGCTTCAGGCTGATCCGAACGATGGTCAAAAGAAACAATAAACAGGTCATCTGCACAGGTATCTTGAAAGCGCAAACAGCAAACTCTTCTTTAGCGTGCGCAAACAAGGCTTGTCCGATGGGTGTGGTTGTATCTTGGTAGAAAAAGCTATAAGCTGAGCGTTTTGCGGTCTCACCTGTTTGTTCATCGGGGTGGACGCACATTGTAGTAGAACCCGAATTTAATGGGAATCCACTCTTCTTCGATGTGGGCTGGAAGGGGTGGAGCCGGATGCGTATTGACAATGGCGTTGAGCGATGAAATATCGAGAGCCTCAAAGCCGCTGTCTGTCAAAATATGCGCCTCCGTAATGGAGCCGTTCTGGTGTAACTTGAACTCGATTGTATTGACTCCCGAGGCCTCCAGGCGCGCAATATTGGGGATTCGCCAGTTTCCTCTGACTAATTCTATGAATCGCTTTAAGTAGGGGCCAAGGTCGTGGCCTGCCGTATCGACACTGAAACCGATATTGGGCATGGCTTTTCCCTGCAGGTTGTCGTGTTGCCTCATCTCTCTCTCGGCATGTTTGTTGCGATACATGGTCTGTTTGGACATGGCTTTTTCAGCCGCGTTATGAGCTTTTTCCAGGTCTTCTTTGGTGGGTGGCTGATAGGGTTTGGGCGCGCCTGACCAGGTGGGCAATTGACCGATCTTGGCAACGTGTTTCTTCTCCTTCATGTCACGATCATCTTTTTCAGGCTCTTCTATTTCCTTTGGCTGCTCCTGAGGTTTTTCCATGGGAACCGCAGGAAGCGGCAGCGGTTGACTTACCGCTTCCTCCATCTTGGTTTGCGGTCCAGAAGACGGTTCTGGACTGGGGTCGTTGCGCTGTTTTAATTCAAACGTATCGCCTTTTGAAAAGGGGTCTTCATTTTCAGGTTCCATTTCTTCATTGGTCATGGACTTGGCTATTCTAGTGGCGTCTGAATGTGGAACGTCCTCTTTCGGCTTCACTTCATCTTCAGGGCTTTCAACAAACCGGAAGCGCATATCTCTCCGCAGTTCTTGCTGCTCTCTTTTTAACTGTTCGAGTTCCTCGGTTGATATTCGAAATTCCAGGGCATTGGTTTGATCCAGAACGAGGAAAAGAAGTAGCGTTAGAAAAAGGGCGTATGTCACACCTGACTTCAGCGTAAATGAAGGAGGTTCAATTTCACGAAACTGATAGGACAATCCTGACTCCAAAACTAAATGCACTAAGAACCCCGTCGATCAGATCTAATAAGGGTCCAAAGACCATCATTCTAACATCAAATTTTAATCACTCCGCAGGGTGTTGTGATCATTTTACATTATGTCGAGATCCAGCTCGGGTTCCCAGAGAAGGGTCACTTCCACATCAAACACGTCCTGACGACGGGGGCTGATGGAGAGAGTTGTCGGTTGATAGCGGGATGGATCGTATTGAGCCGCACATCGGTGAAGTTCGACCTCCATCTCGCTGACTAAATCTTTGTGTTCCTTTTCCAGTTGAGAGGCGAGCTCTTCTGCTCTTTTTACATCGCCCCGCTCTTTGTACACCCGGCTTGCACCTTTCATGCTGCTGACAGAACGGCTGCCTATTCTCGATGAACGTCCTTTCCGACCAAACAGCGCACCCAGCACAGCAACTCCAAAGGAGAGCGCCGTGTCCACTGTCTTGGCTTTGACATCGGCTTTTTCCTTGTCGATTTTGGCATAGGCACTATCGATCTTTTTCTCGATTCGGTCCAGTTTGGTTTGATAGGAAGATGTCATTTTTTCCATAGCCTTATCTTTTTCCGCGCGAACCGCATCGGCAATTCTGCTTTGAAAGGCAACTGTCGATTCATCAGGCCTGGATTCCAGCTTTAATTCAGGTACAGTTAGCAGGTCCAGTTTGTAATTTCGATAGACGAAATCGGATAAGGCCTTTTCATAGGTCGAAAGGGTTTTCTGTTCCTGAACATCAGATGGTAATGGACTGTAGACAGCCTTCTCTGCAGGTGGTTTTGGAAGAAGATGTTCGGCTTTGTATTCATTGGGCTGACTCTTCTTCCAGTCCACTTCTTGATCATTCGCGTCGAGACGAAGTATTAGCGAGAGCTGCCTTGATTCGTCGATACCTCGCTTCGCATTAAAAAAACGAACGGTGGCTGTTCCCATCAGACTGGGTGTGTAGTGCAGCTCTTCTAGGGGTATGAGCGGCAGAGCGTATTTCTGAAGAACACCCGTACTCAAGATAGGTCGTTGTTGCAAGGCTGTTTTTTCTTGCTCTTTCTGAGGTTTCTGTAAGGCTGGGCTGGATTGGGAAACGGTATTGGTTCCCTGGCTTGCCTGCTTGAGTTTTGCTATGTCCGACAGGGAAATAGGCCCTTTTAAATAGGACAAGACCCAGCGGGAACCAAAGAGCAGCGGCCCATCGTTGTGGACGGAATGAAGTAGAAAGGTTCTGCTTTTCATATTGGCCAGTTGGTTGGCAATCGTTTTTTCGTCCATGTTTTTTGCGGAAGAGCGAATGCCATCGATGACCCTTTTTTGATCTTGGGGTGTTTGAAGTCTGCCAATGAACCAGGTGCCGATGTTGGAAAGCCCCTTGTAATCAAGATCGACAGGATTCTGTGTGGCCAGAATAACTCCAACCCCGAAAGCACGCGCCTGTTTGAGCAGCAACAGCATGGGCTTTTTAGACGGAGGATTTGCTGTTGGCGGGAAGAAACCGAAAATTTCATCCATATAGAGACAAGCTTTAAGGGCTGAGCTGCCTTCCTGTCTCCTCATCCATGAAATAAAGCGGTTGAGAAGCAGGGTAACAAAGAACATGCGCTCACTGTCACTGAGATGTGAGATAGAGAAAATGCAGACTCTGGGCTTGCCTTCAGGCGTGTAGAGCATTTCTTGAATGTCCAGGGGCTCACCCTGTATCCAGGCCGAGAAACCTGGACTGGCCAAAATGTTGTTGAGCTGCATGGCTAGATCCATTCGTTTGGACTGAGGATAAAACTGATCAAGAGGGAAAACGCCTATTTTCTGGAAAGGAGGGGATACCACTTGCCCGATCAGTTCCTCCATGGTCAGACTTTTACCTTCAGTCCAGTAGTGAAGAAGGATGCAGCTGATAAGGATGTGCTCGCGACTTTTCAAGGGGTCAGCGGAGATATCGATCAGAGCTAAAAGGGAAGTGACCGTGGCATTGATCAAACTGTTTAAAGTGCTTCGCTCTCTAATGAGATCCTCACTCGGGGCATCAAACTGTTTTAAGATTGAAACGCTGTTTCCGGCGGTGTGTCCAGGAGTGTAAACCGTAAATTCTGCCTTACTTTTTAATGCGGCTATTCTTGATTTATCCTGACCATAACTGTTGATACCCGCTTCCCATTTTTGTGCTGTTTTTTCCGCCAGCTCAGGGATGCTTAGTTTTTTTCTCCGGGCATCCGCGGGATCGATCCAGGGCTCAAAGTCTTTTCCTCTCAATTCAGGGAACGTCAACAGCAAATTAGCCATGTCCCCTTTGGGGTCGATGACAATGGACGGTATTCCGTCAATGGCGGCTTCTTCAATGAGACCCACCCCCAAACCTGTTTTTCCGCTTCCTGTCATTCCTATTACCACAGCGTGAGTGGTTAAATTCTTGTTTTTGTAAAGCAGCGGGTAGGCTGTATCTTCTCCAGTTTGTATGTTCTTTTCTTTACCCAGGTAAAATAGATCCAGTTTTTCAAAACTATTTTTATCCATCATTTCTCGTCTCGTTGTCAATTAAACTAAACCCTTCATGTGCTGAATTGGCAGGTCTGATTCAATTATAACAGCTGCGACTGAAAACAGAAGAAGCGATACCTGCCTTACCTGACGCTATGATTCTCTGTTGACATTGGTTTACATATCAACAATGATTAGACGTCCTGTAAGCGCTTAGGGTTCACTCCAGGTGCTTAAATGAAAAGGGGAGTTGTCTGTTCTTCCGCTTTTTGTCTAAAGTGAATACGTGTTTCCATATCAGGTCAATCGTTCCATAATGAATCACAATAATCATTTGAAAACACTTGTTTATCTCAGTTTTGCTTCCTATTTTCTGGGCATCGCCATGATGCAGTTAATGGTTTTTCTGCTATTCTTGACGGGCATTTACACTGCGGTCAAAAACCGAACTCCATTTGCCGGACCTCTTGTATTGAATACTCAGGCTTTTTTATTTATGTTTGCCATATGCCTGAGTGCTGTCTGGAATGCTTATGCCCATGGTTACTCTGAGGAGATCAAATTTCATTGGGCTTTTCTCGTGTTTTGGTTTATTGACAGAGAACTCATAAAAGAACTTGACTGGAACAAGCTGTTTTTTTTCACGATCATTGCCTCCATCCCCAGTATCATTCGAAGTTTTGCCTGGTTATGTCAACCCGATGAAATTGCATGGGCCTTTAAAGTGGGCTTCAGTACTTATCCGCGTGCTTTTGGGTTCAACGCCAATACCATAACCTATTCAGAAGGTCTTATTGCACTTATTGCCTGGATTTTTGCTTATATCACTTTTAATGAAAACAAACAGAAAAAACGCTTCCTTCTGCTCGTTGTATTATCTGCACTGTTGATTATCACCTTTTCAAGAGTGCGTTCCGGCTGGCTCGCCTTTCTGATTATAAGCTTTGTGCATGGAGTAACTTATGCTCCCCATCGAAAGGTCGTTCTCGGTTTCTTCTGCCTTCTGATTGGTGGTTTTTTCATCGCATTGATGATTTTTGGTTTTAATTTTGAGTCCATATTGGAGAGGCAGGAACTGTTACTCAGGGGAATCAATCTGTTCCTCGAGCATCCCATTTTGGGGATTGGGCCTGACCGTTTTGATTTTTATCCTCCCATATCCAGTGGTCTCACTTCACATCCGCATAATACCATAGTCGGTATCGCCTCCGAGACCGGGGTCATAGGGTTGGCCTTCTTTTTACTTTTCACTTTATCGCTCATGAGAAGGTCCTATCAATTATTCAGAGCCTATCGTGGAAGAAAAACACCACTGGCCTGGGTAACTCGAGCCCTGTTTTATGTCAATATCTCTTTTTGGGTCTTTGGGTTGAGTGACTATAACTTCGGCTCGACAGAGGTCCTTTTACTGCATATCCTGCACTGGGCTGTGATTGTAAGAATACCCATGCCGGATGAAGAGGCAGCAAAGAAAGGTGACAGCCGCTTACTTAAAACAAAAAGTGTCCTCAGTCAAAGCAATACCGATAGCAGCGGGATGTTGGGTATTTAGGGGCAACGCAATACGGATTCAGCCAGACTGCTCTGGTGCAAGTGTTCCAATGCGGGTTTGGTTCTAGGAGATCACACCTGCCGGTTGTGCTGTTCGTCGTTTTTTCGCGATTGCGCGACTTTTTTCAATGGCAGGAACAAACGCCTTTATTTCTTTTATGTTAGAACCAAAACGAACTCAAGAGGTGTAACTCTTTGGTTACATTTTACCATGCGTCTTTTCGGCCGAGCGATTAACTTCAGCAATATCAGTAATTGTAAATTTGAAGATGGTGACTCTGTGGTACAGCCTTTGCCCATAAGGGGGTAGTGGTTGTTAACCACACTAAGAAATAAGGAGTCATATTATGAAACAAAGTATCATTACATCACTAAAGGTTGTGCTGTTTCTGTTTCCTTTTGCTTTTGCCATGGCAGGCGAAGCACCTCAAGTTAAACAGAAAGCAAAAGCTGAAGTTGTCAACATCAATACCGCCACTGTTGAGGAACTAACCTCTCTACCTCGGATTGGACCTGAAATTGCCAAACGCATACTTGAATTCCGACAAGAGCACAAGGGCTTTAAAAAGGTTGAGGAAATTATGAATATCAAGGGTATTGGAACCAAGACGTTTAATAAATTGAAGCCTTTTATCAAAGTTTAGCGCGTTGTAACCGACAGGCTGGATAAATAAATCCCAATCGCATTTTATTATCGCAAGGGTCATGCACTCTATTGGAAAGCTGTTGCAGCCCTGGTATCTACCTATGGGTCACCAGCATGAAAAAAGGTTCTTAGAGTGAAATATGTGTGAAAACCAAAGCGACTGGCTGTCAGCTTTTGAACCTGACAGCCAATTGCGGTCGGCACGGAATACGATGTTGGATATCAACACCATGGAGGAAACAATGCAAAAGGCTTATTCACTGATGGAATTGGCCATGGTTATGGCGATCAATGTCCTTATCGCTACTTTTTCAATTCCGATACTAATTCATCCGGTTCGAGATTCCCATTTCGATAACTTTGCTTGCGAGTTAACCAGTCATTTGGTTTCGGCGAGACGCCTTGCGCAAATTACGGGTCGATCGGTCTGGTTTTCTGTTAAACGGGCACCAGAGGAACGCTATCGAATCAGTATGGACTCAAGAGATGGTGTTATCGAAGCCAAGTCTGTGTTTGGTTCGGGATATTCAAGCGACATTGTCAATGAGCTTCCTGGCTTCGACCTGCCGCATCCCACATCGGGTCAACCCATTGTCCAGGCGTTCAGTTCGACTCATTCCAATGGAATTGTCTTTAAAGACAGAGGCTCGAGCACTGGAACGGTGGTGTTTTACGATAGGGGTTCACGGGTGTTGAGCGTTGTCTTCTCGGGTCAAACGGGCAGGTTTAGAGTCTTTTTATGGAATGAGTCAACGGCGTCCTGGAGCGTCTTTTTTTAAGCGGTGTTTATATGAAACGTCGCAAGAGAAATGCGGGCCGGATATCGCGTTTAGCTTCAGTATGAAACCAGTGTGTTTTTAACGAATACAATACAAGGAGATTGGGAAGATGAGTGAGCTGGAAATAGCAGATCAGATCGTGAAAGCAGCCATAAGGATTCACCGTAAATTTGGACCGGGATTGCTCGCGGAAGTCTATAAAAGCCTGCTTGTGCTTGAGTTGGTCAAGCTCGGTTATTGGGTTGAACAGGAAGTGCCCTATTCAATTGTTCACGAAGGAGTGACTTTGGATGTGGGCTTTAAAGCCGATCTGGTCGTTCAGGATCGGGTTATTGTTGGCTTTGCTTCGGATGACGCCCCCATGAAAGTTGAAAAACAGAAAATGACGACATGCCTCAGATTGACTGGATACAAGCTTGGGTACTTGCTCAACTTTGGAGAAGAGTGGATGAAAGATGGTATTTCCAGGTTCTTTAATTCGGGTAAACCGCAAATGAACCTGAGTGGTGTTGGTTAAGCAGCCCGAAAATAGCCAAAAAACAGCATACCCAATGAGATGAATGCGCTTTATGTTGAATGATGACGGCAACAAGTAAAGCAGAACCACTCTTGACGAACAAAGATCGATGTCCTCATAATAGAGGCGGTCAGAGCAATGAGATGATTCTTTTTCAAGGAGTTGCGTATGTGTTTTCTTTTGTTGGTTGTGCTTGGTTCTCTGCCTTCACAGCGGGTTATGGAGGAGTTTAAAGACATGACTTTTACCGTCTCCAGTAAGGCATTGCTGCCCTATCGTCTTCTTGAACCTTTAGAGATTGGAGAAAATGAAACCTATCCCCTTATCTTGTTTCTCCATGGAGCGGGGGAACGAGGGCAAGACAATCAGAAGCAGCTTATTCACTGTTCAGAAGAAATTCTGGCTTTTTCGAAGAAGCAGGGCCGGAAGTTTTACTTTCTTGCTCCTCAGTGCCCTTTAAATCAGAGATGGGTCGATGTGGATTGGAGCAGGACTTCCATGACCATGCCGAAAGACCCGACCGATCCCATGCTTTGGGTTATGGAGCTGTTGGGACACATCCTGGAAAACAAACCCATTGACCGCGATCGCATCTATGTTTGCGGCCTCTCCATGGGAGGCTTCGGCACCTGGGATCTTTTAATGCGGAAACCCGATCTCTTTGCGGCTGCCATTCCTATCTGCGGAGGCGGAGACCCGAATGCCGTGGATCAAATAAAGCACATTCCTATCTGGACGTTTCACGGAGCCAAGGATCAAACCGTCTCACCTTTTCTGACGCGAAAGGTTGTTCAAGCCTTAAAGAAAGTTGACGGTCGAGTTCTTTATACGGAGTACCCGGACGCTGCCCACAACTGCTGGACACGAACTTTTAAAAACGACAAGGTGTGGAAATGGCTTTTGGACAAGAGAAAAGGTTAGCATTGGACTATGCGGGCTTGAAATTTAATCTAAATCTTCCACATAAATAACTTGTTCGGTGTTAATGATGGCTTTGGCGTCTTGGAGGTATAAAGGTAAAAAGCGGATCTTTTGATTGAAGAAATCAAGAGGCCGACGTTTTTCAACGGGAAGGACGGGATAAATATCTCCCTCGAGTGAGTGGTGTTCTTTGAAAAAGACCCTTATCCGTCGAGGCTCGATGCCGTATTCTTTCAGTTTTGAAAGATCCTTGTTTTCCATGGTCAAATAGATAACACTGCTTTTGTTGACAAGAGAAAATTGACCTTTTTTAAACTCCAGCGGGAAAAAATCGTGGTCTGAGTTGAGAAAATCCTCCAAGTCCGGATCTCCTGTCTGAAAGGGGGTGTGAGCTAAAAGGAATACTTCACCTTCCCAGAGCTCCTCTGTATTCATTTCTCTCATAAGAATGGAAATATGGATGCTTTGCTTTTGGACGCGGTATTCTTCGGACATGGGTTACCTCACTCATTTAGTTTTAACTCTGAAAGTGTCGTTCATGAACTAGTGTGGATTGCCATAAGGGCAACGGCTTTTTATCGAGTTTTCCAAGTGGTTTTGCCTGAGGATCAAGGGGAATGGAGCCAACTGACTTGAAAACAGGTTTGCACTGCCTTACAGAGTGTCGACTCTATTTTATCTTTAATTATGTCAAGGTCAAACCTGAATCATCCTGAAGCGCTGTGTCAAAGCCTGTGCTCCAGGAGAATTTGGAGTGCATCGGTACGTTGACAACCCGATGAAACAGCGGTGTTTTTCGGATGGGACCGCATGACAGCAGGTCCCTGTTCAAGGGAATACTTCACCCGCCAGACTCATGGTGAATCGCAATTGACCGATGAACTAATAGAGTGTGTTGAATCCACGGAAAGCTTGTCTCTTTACAGACTCAACGGGATGCAGTGGCCTCATAACACAAGCATTGAAAGTAACACGCCTTTTGAGGCAGTTAGCTGTGAGGTAAATGTGTTACTACAAAAGGTTTCCAATTTTGACAAACCCTATGGATTATGTTATCACTTAGTTGATTCTGGGGAATTCTATGAGCATACAAAAAATAATAACCCTTGTGTTTTTGCTTTTGCTTGTTGAATTGGCTCTGTGTGTGCCTGTTTTTCAAGATAACTCAGAGTCTGCCACGAAGTCGATGGCGCAAGGAACAGCAACTCAGCCTGTCACTGTTGAACATCCAGCCAAATCTCCTGAAGAGATGATGGACTTAGCGAAGAAGGCTTATCTTGACAGGCGTTTTGAGGATTGCATTGCCGAACTTCAGCCCTTGTTTCTACAAAAGATTCCCGAAGCCATGATGTTAACCGCAGATGCATGGTATGCCAAAGGCGGACCCGAGGGGCTCAGTACGGCTCAAGGTATTTATTTCCGATTAATTTACGAGATTCCCGATGTCCCTTTCAAAGATCACGCTTATTTCAGAATTGCGGAGATCTACAAGGAGCAGGGTAATCCATTTGAAGCCAAACTCTACTACAGACAAGCAGTCAAAAAATTTCCACAATCTCTGTACGTCGATGAAATGCTGCTTAATCTCTTTAAAATTGCAGAAAATACACGCAACTTATCCGACCTCAAAAAATGGGGTGAAACCCTTGCAAACAATGACAGGAACCCCCGGAACAGGATCTATGCGGAGTATATCAGCTACATCTTCCAAAACACCCGAAAATGGGAACCTGGAAAATTAAGAGAAACATTCGATAACAATAAAGACCGCATTGTTCGCATTCCGGCTGTTCTACAAGAATATGCCGCACGATTCAAGGAACTCGGTCTGATTGAAGAGGCGAAAGAAGCCAATCTCAGCATCGTCAACAATCACTCCGGTGTGAAGGAAGAAGCTGAAGCGCTTCTTGAAGTGGCTTATTTTGAGAAGTTGAAGGGGAATTTCAAGGCGGCTGTTTTTTTATACAGGCTGATTATTGAACAGGGTAAGGATAAAATGGCCGAAGCAAAGGCCATGATCCAACTGGCTGACTTAATGGCGGAAGGTCATTTGGAATTTTTTGACTCCATGGGCAAAAAATGGAGTTACAGCGATTTACTCACTGCCATTCGATTTAGCTCTCTGAAGGCAAAAGAAAGAGCTCCATTTATCTATCGCCAAGCTCTTTTGCAGGCTTCTTCCTATTCTCCTGCAAGGGCTCTTCTCACGCTGAGGCAGTTGATTAGTGAATACAAGGAAGGTCCGTATTCGGCACTTTATCGCGATTCATACAAAGAGTTGCTTCATCACACGATTTTGAATTTCTATCGGTCTGAGCGGTACTGGGAACTGGACGCGATATATCAAATACACAAGAACTTCCTGGAGCACTCAACAGAGACACAATATCCACACATGGTCGCTAAAGCACTCGTTGAGATGGGGTTGACAGCTCCGGCCAGAAAGGTTTACGACGCGATGTGGAGGGAAAAAGAGCGGGTGGAGGGCTTTGAGTTGGCATTTGAAGAACCCTTTATGGATTACTTCATGCTCTTAAACGATCTTCGTCTGGATGACTATCTCAAACCGCGTTTAAAGAAATATGAGGAAACCTCCCGGAACGAGGGCCGGTATTACAATCGCTTTCTACTGGTTCAAACGGCCTATGAATCGCGTACAGAAGAGCCGCTGGAGGTCGTTAAAAAGGCTAAAGGGAGAAAGCTGTTTACAGAGGACAGATACGATGCCCGCAGGTTGCAGCTATTGACTTTAGCAGCTCAAGAGGCCCAAGACTGGCAATATGCTGAAGAGCTCTTTCAGGCAGCACTAAAGTGGACTGAATTGAATGAACTCAATCCCGTATTCGCGCGTTCAGCCCGCATATACGATGCCGATTACGAATTCAGAACAGGTAATTACTACAGTGCCCGGAAAAAATACCTCAAACTGAGAGTGGATCCTGATTTGGATGACGAAGAGCGAATTTGGGCCGATTTACAGCTTGCGCGACTTTATGAAATGCAGGGAGAACTTAAAAAGAGCCTGGAGCTTTATGGGCAGGTGGCGCTCAACTCCATTCCAGAAACTGAAGGCTATGCCAGTTTTGCTCGACGTCGTCTGAGTGCCCTGGCCTTTAGAGTGGAAATCCCGGAAGAGGTGATGCTTGGACAAAACTAAGCAAGATTTATTACTGGAAGCATTCGAGTCATTCAGCAGTGCGTCTCGTCAGCTGGAACAGGCATATGCTGAGCTGAAGGAACAGGCAAACCAGCTTGACCTTGAACTCAAGGAAACAAATTTGCAGCTTGAAACCGCTTTAGATGAGCAGAGACGAACCAGTCTTCATTTGAAAAGCATTCTAAATACCCTGAAGACCGGCATCATGGTGGTGGACCTGGAAGGTCGGATTATTGAAATTAACCCGGCTTTTTGCAAAATTCTGGGCGTTGAGGTGGGTGCAGAGACTTTTCGCGAGCTGGATATGGATCAACAGGTGCACACTTTTATCGAACGCTGTTTGGTCCACACACATACTCGGCTGCCAAGGGAAGAGGTTGTCATTGAGCGCAATGGCAAGGAGTTTACCCTTGAGCTTTCTTTTTCGCTGGTGCGTGAGGATAAGGGAAAGACCCAATCGGTACTTGTTCTCATTTCCGACAGTACGGTTCTAAAACGCCTCAAGAACCAGTCCAACCGAACGGCCAGGCTTGCCGCCATGGGAGAAGTGGCGGCGGAGTTGGCTCATGAAATAAGGAATCCCTTGGGCAGCATCAAGCTCTTTGCCTCGCTCTTGAGTCAGGACCTCGAGGAGGCGGGCGCCTCCACAGAGTTGACTGAGCAGATTACCAAAGCCGTTCAGACAATCGACACAACCGTTTCCAATATGTTGACGTACTCGGCCGATGTTGAAACAGCGGGTCAACCTGTCTGCATGGGCGACTTAATTGAGGAATGCTTACCCCTTTTTGCCATGGAGCGTCTACAAAAAGAAATCCAGCTCCAACTCGATCTTCCTGGCCAGGCGCTTTGGGTTAAAGGCGATTCACACCTGTTGAAGCAGATGATTTTAAACCTCTGCCTGAACGCGGTCAAAGCAATGGAGAAGCGGGGTAAGTTCAGCCTTTCACTTTCAAGCAGGGAAGATTATGTGGATTTGGTTATTCGAGATGACGGCTGCGGTATTCCCGCAACGTCCCTGCACAAAATATTTGACCCCTTTTATTCAACCTTTCCTGGTGGAACGGGACTGGGGCTTTCTGTCGTGAATCAAATTGTAGAGAAACATCACGGCGCTATTGATATCCAGTCGGAGAAGGGCAAGGGTACGGCGGTTTTTGTTTCCCTGCCCGTTATTCTGGATTGAGGAGGAAGGAGTAGGATGAATCAGACAAAATACGAAGTGCTGGTGGTGGATGACGATCCGGGAATGCGACTGGGAATGGCTGAAACCCTGAAACGATCGCGTCGATGCGTTGTCGAACAAGCTGAAAATGCCGAAAAAGCTCTTCAAATACTAAAAACCAAGTCCTTTCACATGATGATCACCGATATGCGGATGCCCGGTTTAAGTGGGTTGGAGCTTTTAAAAAAGGTGAAAACACTGCAACCTGCTATTGAAGTCATCGTGGTAACCGCTTATGGAACCATCGAAACAGCTGTGGAAGCCATTAAATGCGGCGCATACGATTACATTTTGAAGCCCTTCAGTGCCAAGGATTTGATGAAAATGGTCGATGCGGCTATGGCCAACGAAGCGCCCATCAATGCTTTCAGGCCTGGTAAAACAAAAAGCCGACTGGTGACCAATTCACCTAAGTTACTGAACATCCTGGAGGTTGCCAAACGCGCAGCTAACAGCACTGCCAGTGTGCTTATTCAGGCGGAAAGCGGTACCGGGAAAGAACTGCTGGCGAAATTTATTTTTGAACACTCTCCGCGAGCCAATCAACCTCTTGTGGCCGTCAATTGTGCCGCTCTTCCCGATAACTTACTTGAAAGTGAATTATTTGGTTTTGAGAAAGGCAGTTTTACCGGGGCCACCAATTCCAAACCCGGAAAGTTTGAATTGGCGAATGGCGGCACGCTTCTCCTCGATGAAATAGGCGAGATGCCTCCAGCCCTTCAGTCCAAACTGTTGCGTGTCCTTCAGGAAAGAGAAGTCGATCGGATCGGTGGTAAGTCGCCCATTTCAGTCGATGTCAGGGTGATTGCCATGACGAATCAGAAATTGAAGGAAAAAATCGAGCAGGGTGAGTTCAGAGAGGATTTGTACTATCGTCTCAATGTGATTCCCCTGCATATTCCACCCTTGAGAGATCGGGTATCCGATGTTGATGTCCTCTGTCAACACTTCATAAAGAAATACAATACGTCAACACAAACCAAAAAAGTTTCAACCCAGGCCCTGCAAATTCTAAAGAAATACGATTGGCCCGGAAATGTCAGGGAACTGGAGAACATGGTTCAAAGAGCACTCATTCTGAGTTCAGAACCCGTTTTGGAAGCAAATGATCTCTTTATCCAGGATGAGACTCCCAGGGTCCGCACGACTGGTGCAACCGATCCAATAGCCTTGAAAGCTGGAACGTCCGTTCACGAGATGGAGCGTAAGCTGATAGAAATTACACTGGAAGAAACAGGTGGCAATAAAACCCAGGCCGCACAACTTCTAGGTATTTCTCTGCGAACTTTGCGAAACAAACTCAATCAGTACGATGCGTCAAATAATTGACAATGTGGAGTTGTTTTTTCCGAAGCGGAAGTTTTTACCCCATCGAAGAGACCTCATTACTTTAGAAAGCAGCCCCGTTTTATTGTTTTTTTACAATGCAATTTATTTCAATTAAAAGATATTAAAAGTCTTGTATTGCTATTTCCTTTTTAGGCCGTGTTTTGGACCGTTGTCGACAAAGAATGGCTTGTTCTTTGCATATAAAAAGGGCAGGAGGCATTATGGATCCCGTTGGACGCGATAAAGTACTGCATTTTTTGAGTTCAGCCATGTCGGTGGCAGGCGCAAAGCACAAAGTGGTTGCCTCGAATATTGCAAATGTCGATACACCCGGTTACCGAGCAAAAAAACTCAATTTTGAGAGCGTGATGCGAGATGTACTGGATGATCTTGAAGGGACGAAAATGAATGCCCTGGGGCGCTTGGGTGATGAGTTGAGCGAAGCTGGGTTGCCCGTCTATCTCAGCCAGGAAACACTTTGGCAGAGGCTTGACGGGAACAATGTCGATCTGGAAAAAGAGATGATAGCTCTCAATGAGGCCAACACCCGTTTCAACACTGCCGCACGCCTGTTCAACATCAAGTTCAAACAGCTTAAAGATCAGGTACAGGCCAGATAAGGAGAAACCCATGTCATTATTTGACTCCATGAAAATAGCACAAATGGGACTGAGCACACAGCGTATTCGAATGCAGGCAGTTTCCAGTAATTTGGCCAATATCTCTTCAACTGAAACGCCTGAAGGCGGGCCCTATCGCAGGCGTCAAGTCGTCGTCTCGGAAGTGCCTCTCAGTCGTTTTTCGGATTACATTGCGGAAATCACTTCACCCGGTATTGATGCTGATGCATCCGGAGTCAGGGCGACGGAAATCACCTTGGATCCGAGTCCTTTTATCAGCAAATACGAACCCGATCATCCACATGCAAACGCACAGGGCTATGTGGAATACCCCAACGTCAATCCCGCCATTGAAATGGTCGATATGGTTAATATCAGCCGCTCCTATGAAGCCAATTTAGCTGTTATTCGATCGGTAAAACAGATGATCAGTGGTTCACTCGATATGTTAAGAGTTTAAAGATTGGGAGGTAGGCCATGAAATTAGAAGGAATTAAAATTAATGAAGAGATTCTCAATCACAATAAGAGTCTCAAGGAGAAAGTGGCGCCTTCTAAAACGAGCTTTAAAGATTTGTTGACCGACGCCATTGAAGATGTCAATAAAATTCAAAATGAATCGGACGGCAAGATTAAGGATTTGGTTACCGGTAAAAGTCAGGACATCAACGCAACCGTTATGGCGGTTCAACAGGCTGACATGAGCTTTCGCATGATGATGAATGTTCGAAACAAAATAATCGACGCGTACAAGGAAATTCAAAGAGGTGGCGTGTAAAGAGTTTGGCATTTGGAAATGTGTCTAAATAGGTCGTTGTCAGGAAACTCAGATTTCGCGAATCCTGTTATTCTTGAACAGCTTCCTGGTTTCCACGAAAGGAGGGGAGAATGGCCGAAGAAAAGGGAACAGGCGGCCAGGAAACATCTGAAAAAATGATAAAGGTCGATGTTGTCAAGTTCATTCAGGGACTCAACAAAGGCCAGTTGATCAGTTTGGGGATTATGCTCGCTACAGCTATTTTTTTGCTCGGTAGCGTCGTTTTGTATTTATCCCAGGAAAAAATGGTTCCACTTTTCCGCGAACCACTGGATGCAAAAACATTTATAGAGATCAAGGATATACTCCAGAACCGCAAAGTCCCATTTGAAACAGAGAGGAACAACAAAATCCTGGTTCCAGAAACCCAGGCGGATGATTTACGCGTTGAATTTGAAGCATTGGACATGACCAGTAAAGGCAAAGACGGTTACACTTATCTCGACCAGACGAATCCCCTTCAGGCTGGTGAGACCATGATGGTCATTCAGCGACTTAGAGCCAAAGAGGCCAACCTCGCCAGATACCTCCAGCAGAACCCCGGTATTAAAAATGCCTACGTTTCCATAACACCTGCAAAAGATTCACCTTTTGCCGATGAACAGCAGCCTGCTAAAGCTTCCGTCATGCTGGAGTTGAACAAGGCAAACCGCATGTCAAAGAGTTCCGTTGAAGGCATCCAGCAGTACATTGCCAATGCCATTGAAGGGGCCAAGGCTGAGCATGTTGTTATTACGGATCAGTATCACAATTTGTTGAGCAGCTCCACTCCGGAAGACGAAGATGCGGCTCTTTCCCAGATGAATTTGCAGATAAAAAATGAGATGGAGCGCAAATTCATTAGAAAGATTCTCAACGTGGTGGAGCCTATTCTAGGTCCGGGTAAGGCCGTTGCACAAGTTTCACTGGATGTCAACTTTAACAAGAGAAAAACCGTTCAGAAAGTATACGGAGGTCCGGATAATGAAGGTGAGCCACTGGCCCAGTCCACAGAAACAAAAGAGGAGCTGACCAATCAGAGTGCCACAGGTAATCCAGCCGGTGCAGGCGCCAATGTAGCCCAAGGCAACATCCCAAACAACGCAAACGGTTCTTCCACGACCAAACGCACGGCAACCACAAATTACCTCATTGATGAAAAGCAGACAACAGTGGTAGAGGCACCTTTCGAAATCACTCGTATATCCGTAGCCCTCAACCTGGATTACAGGGAAGTGGAGAATGGGGAAATCGCGTCAGGCTTTTTCTCACAATTGATGGGCAGCAGTGATGCCTATGAAATTCAGACAGAAGCTTTAAGCGAGGAAGAGCTGACGCGTATTGAAAGCCTTGTGAAGGCTGCTGTGGGCTTCGTGCCGAAGCGTGACTATTTCAGCATCAATAATTTTGAATTCAAACCGATTATCAGCAAGAGAGCTGCGGCTCAACTCAGAAGTGGTCAGCTGATTGAGAGGTTGAAACAGTGGACACCCTGGATCATGCAGGTTGTCGTCTTTTTCGCTTTTATTTTAATTGCGACAAGAATGTTTAAGCGTTTTGTGGTGCCTATTTTAGAACAAGCACAGCTGGAAGAGCCCGTTACCGCTCCGGCCCTGCCTTCCGGAACACCAAAGACAGTAGCCGAGTTAGAATCCGAACTGGACAGTGAATTGAACGATATGGTTTCACCGGTTGAAGTGACGAAAGCTGAGATTGTGCGCAAGAGAGTGCTGGAGTTTATCAAGGAAGAACCCGATACCGCATGCAGTCTGGTGAGGACTTGGATTATGGAGGAAGAATAGGATGGCACTGCCCAGTACCAGTATCAAAGATCTGAGGGGTGTTCAAAAAGTGGCTGTCTTGATGATAGCCCTCGGAGACGAAGCCTCTTCTGAAATATTTAAAAGTCTCGATGAAGATGAAATCCAATCTGTATCGCGTGAAATTGCGATGATGAAACACATTCAACCTGAACTCGGTGAAAAGGTAATTGAAGAGTTTCACTTTATGGCCATGGCCAAGAAGTACATCTCACAGGGCGGCATCGAGTACGCTAAAAAGCTTCTCATTAAGTCCGTGGGTCCAGACATGGCTCGAAAGATTGTCGATCGGCTGACCCGGGCTCTTGAAGCCTCAGCGGGTTTTACCTCCCTGGAAAGAGCCAACCCTCAACAGCTTGCCAAGTTCATTCAAAACGAGCATCCTCAGACGGTTTCCCTTATTATGGCCCACCTCGATGCCACTCACGGTGCTGAAGTCCTGGCCGCCATGCCTGAATCGCAGAGAGCCGATATTGCCATGAGAATGGCCTGCCTGGAAGAAATTTCACCACAGGTCATTAGACGTATTTCTATGATTCTGGAACAAAAACTGGAGGCAATTGGCGGGTTCAATGTGGAAGAGTACGGCGGTGTCCGCGCTGTTGCGGAACTTTTCAACCGCATGGAACGCAACATTGGACGTCAGGTACTCGAGAAAATCGAGAGTTTGAATCCCGAACTGGCAACCCAGATTCGCGATTTAATGTTTGTTTTTGAGGATATTCTGTTAATTGACGATACGGGTATCTCGGAAATACTCAAACGCGTGGACAGAAAAGTTCTCTCATTTGCGCTTAAAGGAACCTCTGAAGAGTTACAAGCCGTTATTTTCCGCAACATGTCTTCTCGAGCTTCTGAAATGTTGAAGGAAGAAATAGAGTACTTGGGTGCTGTTAAAATAAAGGACGTAGAAAAATCACAGCATCAAATTGTCGAGATCGTTCGTCAACTGGAAGAAGAGGGTATTATCAGCATAGGCGGTTCCGGAGGCGATGAATATGTCTCTTAAAATAATGAAATCGCTGCCGGCGGGTACCGGTCAGAAATTTCAGTTTACTGAATTTGAGATGAACGAACATGTTGATGTCTTTGAGGGCAATACCGTTCATATGGTGGAAGATGAACCCATCATGGAAACAGAGCCTGTTTTGCAGGAGCCGTCTTCTTCCGTTTCATTTGAAGATATGATCTATAAAGCTGAGCAGGATGCGGAGCGCATACGCAAAGTGGCCCGCGATGAAGCCATGAGAATAGAAAAAGAAGCTTATGGCAAAGGGTTGGCGGAAGGTCAGAAAACAGGGGAACTGTTGGCACAGCAGAAACTGGAGCCTGTCATGAAGAGACTTGAAGCCAGTTTGAATCAATTAAACCAGATACGCGCGTTGTCGGTGCAGGAACTTACACTCGACCTGATTGATCTGGTGATTCACGTTTCTGAAAAAGTGATAAAAGAAGAGATCGAGTCGCACCCCAAGCTGCTCGTCAAAATGATTCGGGATGCCGTGCATAAAGTAAAGGAAAAAGATCAGATGATCATTTACCTCAATCCATCCGATTACGCTTTTCTTCAAGAGAATCCGGGCAATCAGGCAATGATGGGAATTAGCGGGAATATTAAAACGGAACAGGATGGTTCCCTTTCCAGAGGCGGCCTCAAAATTAAAACCAGTTATGGTGATGTGGATGCGACACTTGAAACTCAGATGGGCTTAATAAAAAAACACGTACAGGAAAGACTAATGGAGCTCCAATGATTGATGTTGAAGCTTTCAAAGATGCGGTTACACATGCTCCAGCTCAGAAACTCTACGGCAGAGTGACCAAGGTGACCGGAATGGTGCTGGAATCAATAGGTCCGGTAACCAGGGTGGGCGAGCTATGTCAAGTCATTGACCCGATAACAAGAGAGTCTCACATGGCTGAAGTCATTGGTTTTAGCGATAATCGGGTTTTACTGATGCCTCTTTCCAGCCCGGTGGGCATCAAGTTAGGTGACTTAATTGAAGCTTCAGGTAAAATGCCTGAGGTTCGCGTCGGACCGGGACTTTTGGGGCGCATACTCAACGGTTTAGGACAGCCCATCGATGATAAGGGCCCCATTGGCAGTTGTGTTCAGCGGGGCATCAATGCCAAACCCATCAATCCTATGGATAGAAAACCCATCGATGAACCGCTGTGTACCGGTGTTCGCTCCATTGACGGGCTGTTGACCTGCGGTCGCGGTCAGAGAATGGGCATCTTTGCTGGTTCGGGTGTGGGTAAATCGACTTTGCTCGGCATGATCGCACGCAATTCAAAAGCGGATGTCAATGTGATTTCACTTGTCGGTGAGAGAGGGCGTGAAGTAAGTGCCTTCATTGAGCATGATCTTGGTGAAGAGGGCGTCAAGCGATCTGTTATCGTGGTTTCGACCTCGGATAACCCGCCCCTCATCAGAATGAGGGCTGCCCTGACTGCTACGGCTATTGCAGAATACTTCTGTGAGCAGGGGAAGCACGTTCTTCTGATGATGGATTCCGTAACGCGTTTTGCCATGGCACAAAGAGAAGTGGGCTTGAGTGCCGGTGAACCGCCCTCTGCCAAGGGATACACGCCTTCCGTCTTTGCCCTGCTCCCGCAGCTACTGGAAAGAGCCGGTAACTTTCACCAGGGATCCATAACAGGTATCTACACAGTGCTGGTAGAGGGTGATGACATGAACGAGCCTGTTTCAGATGCTGTTCGCTCCATCCTGGATGGACACATCGTACTGACACGCAGGTTGGCTTCCAGGAATCACTACCCGGCCATCGATGTACTGGATTCCATTTCCCGGCTCATGAACAGCCTCGTTTCGGTTGAACAGAGTCACCTTGCCGGCAAGATCAGGGACCTCATGGCTACTTACAAAGATGCCGAAGATCTCATCAACATCGGAGCCTACGCCAAAGGATCGAATCCAGCCATCGATCAGGCTGTCGCTTTCCACGAGGCCATTGAGAGTTTTCTCAAACAGGCGGTTAAAGAAGGCTCCACAATGGATGAAGCACTGTCTGGAATGGCTGGAATCTTTGGAATTGATATTAAACAGTTTGTTGAAGGAGAGTAAGGTGATCCTTGTCAATGGAACAGGAGCAGCTTATTCAACTGAGACCTGTTTCATGCTAGCCCCCGAGTTGAAGGGTCGGTACCCTGCAGGACGGACTGTGTGAAGAAATTTAAGTTCAAACTCCAGCCTGTCCTCAACGTTCGGGAAACCAGAAAGAAAATAGCTGAAAAAGCGGTTTCAGTGACCCAGGCGCGACTTAATAAAGTCGATGAGGAAGTAAAGCATATTCAATCTTTGAAAGAACAGAGTTTTTTCTTTCAAAAGAAAGGCACCCAGCTGGGCTTTTGGATGGAGCTATGTGAAAACTACCGTACGGGATTGAAGCATCAGGAATCAAAACTCCTGGAACAGAAAAACAAGCTTCAAAATCGTTTAAAAGTTGAAAAAAAGGAATTAATCAGTAAACTGACAGATGAGAAAGTACTGAACACACTTCGAGAAGCCAAGCTGAATGAGTATCTGGTCGAAGCTGAAAAAGAGGAACAAAAAGAAATTGAGGAGCTTGATATCCTAAAACGGGGGAAGAAGTGAGAATTACAATTCTGTTAATCGGTTGCCTTTCCGTATTAGGTCAAAACAATACCGAGAGGAAAGAAGAAGTGAGGCAGAACACACTTGTCGATATTCAGGCTGCCAATTCAAAACTACTTGAAGAAAAACAGAAGCTGCTGACCAAGGAACAACATCTTCTCCTGCTTATCCAGGAAATGGAAACCAACAAGAAGATGATTGAAGAAAAAGAAAAAATTATTCTGGAAAAACTCAACAAATCGACTGAGGCTGAAGCCCAGGAGCCGCAAGAAGAACAAGTCACACTTCCGCAAGAGTTGATCGACCACTATCAATCCAGAGATCCCAGCGTCGCAGCCAGGGATTTCGTGCAGTTGTACTCCAAGTCACCCAAAGTGGCCATTGAACTCATTCGCAACATGAAGAAAAAGAAATCCGCCAAATTGATCGATACGGTGGTTCAACTTGATCCAAAAAACGGAACAAGAATTGCTTCTGAGATAACAGCAGCCATTGGAGAGGGCAATTGAATCGGTAAAGCCCTCTTGGAAACGGAGGGCTTTATGTTGGTTTCCCTTGGTAACTTGTTAAAAGTAAATGAAATAGAAAGTGGTTCAGAAGCGGTTTCCTCTGGGTCGGGTTTTTCAAAATTGTTTAGTAAAATAGACAACAGGGAACATTTTTCAGTTGAAGGGGAAGATAATTCCCGTTTTTCAAAAGAAGAATCCAGCCGTGCCTTCAGTACAAACACAGGTATGATCCTTTCTCAGGCTGTTGCGGACATACAAGCTAAGTTGAATGCACTGGGCATAGCAAAGACGTTTGGCAAAGAAACGGCTTTAATCGGCAATTCAAAGTCGGCAAATAATGCTCTCAAAGGGAAAACGGAAGTTCAATTAAGCAATTTCAACAAACCTGGAGACGATCAATCTGGAAGTCTTTTAAAGCACTTGTTCGGGGAAACGGAACGCTCGACACAGCAAGTGAAATCGCTGAAAAGCGCAAAACACAACCGTTCTTTTTTATTCAGGAAAAAAAGGATGAACGGTTCAATTGGCCAACTTCAGCATCGGGTTAAACATAAAAGGGAGTACGGGGTTCTTCAAATTCAGGACGGAGAAACGGTTTTTTTGAAATCAGGGCGTGTTGCCGGCAATAAACATGCCGCGGATGCTGTTGAGACATTAAAAGGAGAATCTATAGCGGCAGATATTAAGGAACTGTTAAAGGCAAAAGCAATCAATAAAGCGGTTGAGTGGTTTAAAAAGACAAGTCAGACGGCTGCCAAACTCTCTAAAGAAAGGCAAACAAACAGTTTCAAACATCTCAATTTAGGTACAAGTCAAACGCGCAGACTAACTGATGCTCATCATGTGGCCAAGCATGCTCTGGATAGAGATGGAGCCATTGAAAATGGTTCAAACAGCCAGCGCTTAACGCCATCGCGGTGGACGGAAAAGGGGGCTCATTCCAATGGATTGACTCCCCCAAAACCTGGAGCGGAAGGACACATGGAAAGAACAGGTGCCAATCACAGCTCGAGTCAAACGCGGTTATCTGGCGTCAACAGTATTGAAGTCATACCGAATCAGGGAAAGCAAGTTCCCTTAAAGAGGAATTTTTCTGATCACACGAAATCTGCCGGTAAGTTCGTGGAAGCGATTCAAGTTGCAGATTCTGAACAAATGGGTCCTGAGGCTGAGCCAGCAAAGAGGGTGCATCGTAAGGGCAAAGAAAAAGCGGAAGCAGCTGAAAAGCGAACAAGCAGAGTTAAAGCCCCCTTGTCTGAAATTAAAAACGAGGCAAGGCTTGTTGAAAAGACAATTTCAAATCAAAAAGATGCAACAAAGGGGATGCTTGACAGGGCTTTTCAGTCTGTCAGTGTTAAGAAGTCAACGCAAGAGGCTTTATATTTTGATACTTCAGTCCAAAAAACTAAAAAAACTCATAAGCTGAATGTCGAAGGCATGGAAGCACGTCTGGGTAATGCAAAAGAGGTTCAGTTAGAAACAGAACTGACAAAACCTGCAGAAAAGACATTCAAACAAATGATTGTTCGCAAGACTTTTGATGAAATATCATCCAGTGTGCGATTTGCACCTAAAGAGGTTTTGCTCAAGCTTGAACCCGAATTTCTCGGAAAAATGAAAATTCAGGTCAGTGTTGAACAAGATCAGGTAAGTGCTCGTATTTTTGCTGAAAATCAGACTGTTGTCAGTATGCTGAAAGGCAGTCAAGGTGAACTGCAACAACATCTCAAAGATCAGGGCTTGGGTTTAAATTCCTTTGATGTGAATCACGATGGCGGATCGGGGGATGGATCAGCAAGGGAACAAGCTGATCAAGCTTCCGGAAGGATGAAAGGACAACTTGCTTCTGAACAAGAGGTTGCGACTGAGTCGGCTGTTCACCATGCGGAATACAGACATGTTACCGAAAAATCGGTTAACGTCATGGTATGACCTTTTAACCCATAAAAAAGACAGATACCTTAGACGGGTCGGTACACGCCTTGTCACAGCAGAGTCAAGAGAGAGATGGGCACTTTTTTGGACTGGAGGCGGGAATCGTCACCAAAAAATGGATGCTTATAGTATAATGACTTGCTGGGATATGAATACACGAGTTGATTCATTAGGACCAATTTCTGGAACACTTGGCTCAAGTTAAGCGTCTAGTCGGGTGAACCAAGGTATCCGTGTTTTCTCCTGGTGATGTTCAGGATTCTTGTTCCACTGGAATGTGTCTGCTGTTTTTTGTCTAACGCACTGTTTGGAACCGGAGTCATCAATCCAGATTAAAGGGGTCCAATTTGACATCGATAAAGAATCTGAATTTTACACAAAGGTTTTTTCAAAGAGGACTCACTCGAAAGGAGTGTATTGAGAGCTGGCCCAGAAGAAGGGCTTCATTTCTTGCCCAGGTGAATAAAGTCCAGAAACTGGAGCTTCTGTATGACTGTTGTTCATCACTCAATGAAACACATCGCATTGCCATTCTATACAGTACTGTCTCCTTGGATTCATTTTTTGTTTTGCCATATGTACTTGAGACCTTGAAAAATGTACGGAATATTTCGGCCAGGTACTTTGGTTATGAGTACTTTTTTCCGTTCTTCCATGGATACGTTGCTCGTCTGTTTCCGTGTATTCTTATTCTCGATCAACAGGGAAATGTCGTGGGTGACTGGATTCCCAGGGGGCATTGTCTTGGAGAAGAACATGCTGCGGTTTGGGATGATGAACAGTTGTCACAGTATGCCATAAGAAACTATCCAGCCAATCTTGATCTTGAGTTGGTGGCCTTCTTTGGAAAAAAGCTGGTATAAGGACGAGTAAATGCCGTGAAGAAAAAGGTCAGCACAAATTTTGTGCGTGCCTCAGGCTATTCTTGAAGTTAGTTTTCGTTTGTCGGCACTTCAATACTCGAGGAAAGCCAATGGTGAAAGCCCTCTGTCCAGGTGCTTGATTCAATAGCTAGAATTTCAGGGGTTTCATAGGTGTGCAGTCTTTCAATGCTGGCGGATACTTCGTTGAACTTTTCATCCGTGGTTTTGATGATTAACAGTGTTTCATCATCGTCAAAAACTTTACCATTAAAGCGGTAAATAGTTCGCACGCCTGGAACTAGATTGACACTGGCTGTTAAGTGATTCTGAACAAGCTCTTCAGCAATGGATAGGGCTTGTTGTTCGGATCCAGTTGTTGTCACTACAAGTATCGGCTTACTCATATAAATCAGTCCTCCCCCACGCTGAATTATAACACGAAATTAATAAAATCGTGGAGACCAAGAGTGTTTTTATATCGATAGTGTGCTGACTTGTTTTAACCCGAAAAAGAAACTGGCTTTATTGATCATTCTAAATCTTATATTCACTAATGTTTACAAAAAAAGTACCGGTGTATCGATAAAAACCGATTTTTATTTCTGATACCCTGTATCAATAGCGGCATACCCTTGAGTTATCCCGATATCATCGGGATAACTCCTGTTAAGCGACATTTTGCCGCCTTGATCATTGCCTTGACGAGATCGATGGATTTTGATTTCGGGTCAGGCTATATACTTGTGAGTGCGCAGTCAAAACTCACTTCTGAGACTTGAACTTGTTTATTGGATCGGTTCTGATGTCTCCCCAAAGGCAACCCTGTAAGGGACAGCATAATCGCCCACTTTTAATTCTGAAACAGCGTTGATAATTTTTACAGTACTTGTTTTTTCCAATGACCTCAAAACCACAGCTTGTCCCAGGTAAACATCCGGAAGAATAATGCCTTTCTTTTCGTTATTGTGGGGATTCGATCTGAAAACGACAAATATATCACCGGGAGCGACATCATTTTCGACACCCAGATTGATGTTAGCGAGATGGGAGATGCCGATATTGTAGGTGTTGTCTTCCGAGTAGATGATATAGCCTGCGTTTTCTTTGTTAAATTTTGCAAATCGGTTAAAGGGCGGTTGTTCGGTAATGAGAGGAATGGGTTCTTGTTCGTAAGGGACAAGAAAATCTCCTTTGAGTATCGAATCACAGGCGTGAGTTACCATGCATGTTGCTCCGGATTCTTGTACAGCAACGACTTTGATGATGCCTATTTGATCGATTGCAAAACCGATGAATGTTTGTTCCTTGTATTTCTTGGATGGAGTGTATACAGGTGCAACAACTCTTCTGACAGAATAGAGGTTGCCGGGCTGAATGCCTTCATTGGCGCCTTGATTGATGTAGAGAACCTCATCAATGGAATAGCTCTCCTGAATTTCACTCTCTCCTCCGAGGATGATCAGATCAAAGGGTAGTTTGTCCTTTTTGCTTTCGGTGACGTAAACATAGGTAGAACACTCCAGGTCGGTTCGATCACCAGCCGGAACAATGCTCATCTCAAGGCCAGAGCCCAGAAGGCTGGTGGATTGGGAGCGGTCTGTAACAGCGTCACCTTCACCTTCAGCAAACTCTTCCAGCTCAGCCAGATCCTGGCCATCCTCTGATGCCGCGTCTGCCATCGCATCATTTACGCCTTGCTCATCGACTACAACACCGATGTTTAATGAAACAGGATCACCGGGGTAGATGAGATCCGGGTCTTTGATATAGGGGTTCACCTGGTATATTTGCGGCCAGAGGAAGGGGTCTTGAAAGTAAGTCTGCGCAATATCCCACAGCGTATCGCCTTCGACTACTGTATGAACTTTCACTCCGGCTGGAATCTCACGCGGATAATCATAGGGCGACCAGTGCTCTTGAACAATTGTCTGCGAAAAAGCCGATAGTCCCATTATCAAACTTGCTGATAAAATAAAGCCTGCTTTCTGCCAATTTTTCATTTCCCCACTCCTGATATTCAGAATGTTTTATTTAATACTTTATTATAAGACAATTTAATAAAAAAGAAGATGTTTTTTTAAAAAAAACATGAATTGTGGGATCTGTCAACCTTTGCAGATGCTGTTTGTTTACTATTGCTAAACGATCAAAGCCCTGATAGAAGAATATAATTATCTAAGTGAGGTAGAAATACTACCCAGAATTCCAGCTATGAGTGATGCCTGTCATTAAACCCAAAAAGTGTGGAAAGGCGTTGTTAAGGCCATTTCAATTTATCGGCATTTTACAAAAAAAACAGTGCCACGAGACTGCCAAAGGCGACTTGGAGCGTGATTTGAAGAAAGGTGACTGTTGAAGAGCGGTCTCTTTGCTGCCTTTCGGGCAAACAAAGTCTCAGAAATGTTGCAATGAAATAAAGGTCACTGAAACTTGACTGTGTAACGGACAGATTCGTTCACACAGTGAATTAAATGACACCGATTTTCACTACGAGGTTAAACATGCCTATTTTAATGCAATTTGTCATTAAGTCGCGCCATGACTTCCAACCAAATTCATCCTGTTGTCGATTTGTTTGTTCTTTTTTTCAACTTCACGTCATGAAAATCGGTGTAAAACGGTTCTTTCGGGAAAACAGGGCCTAAAAAGAAGGTCTAATTAATAAAAATAAAAAACTTATCCATTCTTTCATATTTTAAGTGAAGCTGCTGGCATTTTTTTGTTTATTTGCATTGATTGTTTTTTGTAAAATCCCTTTGGAAGTTTCGTTTAATAGTCGCCAATCAGAGGTTTCTTTGTTAAGTTGTCTCAACCAATGAATTGGTCTATAACTGGTATTGTTCATAGGTGAATGAACTTTTGGGAGGGGAATAATGAAAAATTGTTTAGCGTTGTTTTGCCTTTTGGGGTGCAGTGTATCCATATGGGCCCAAGAGATTAAGGTTCCAGGAGGAACTTTTGTAACAGTTGAATTAATGGAAAACATCAATTCAAAACTAAACCAAACGGGTGACAGAGTTTATTGTCAAGTTGTCGAAGATGTCGTCGTGGACGATCATGTTGTCATAGAAGCCGGTGCGCTTGCCGTGGGACATGTAAAGGATTTAAAGAGAAGTGCTGCGGTTGGAAGATCCGGTAGCTTGAAATTTATAATAAAACACGTTGAAGCCGTTGATGGTCAGAAAATTCGAATTATTCGAGACAGTCTAAGCACGGAAGGTAGAACGCGGGGTGGAGCCGTTGTGGCACACTCCATTATGTGGGGGCCATTAGGCCTTCTGGCAAAAGGGCGACAGGCAAATGCTCTAAAGGGCACAGAGTATGAATTGGAAACACGTTCAGATGTCATTATCGATGTTTCAAAGACAAAAAAGAAATCCGAGCCGCAAGAGTGGGAGAACACCTTCCAGGCGTATTCGAAAAAAAAGAGAAATATGGTAAACTTAGCCAAGGGCAAGTCTAAAGAAAAATTTGAAATCGTAGTTGAAGGCATTGACCTGAGATCGGAATTCGAGATTGTAAAAATCAATCAATTCACGTTGCCAGAGCCCTTGAAGGTAGCGTTTAAGAGGGGAGATACAATCGGATTTGACTGGTGGAGCGTTTTCAAGTTCTGTGTTCCTACTAAGAACGAAATATTCCTGAAAGCTACCCAGCCGGATGGAACTGTCCGTTTCGCCTCTTTCACCTTTTCCTCAAGATGGAAACTGGATTAAGAACATCCTTAGTATAATAGTGATTCGAGACATAAAAACATGCGGATCGTGTTTTTTTGCTGAAAAAGATAGAGTGCAGTGTCAATTGGAGTTAACAAAGATGAAAAGAGTTGATCTTTCCTCGTGGGTGTTTAACGGCGATATGCGGCTGTTTTTTCAACTGCCAGTCAGCTTGCTTCTCCTTTCAGTCCTGATTTCGTGTGTTACTTTGAACGGAGCGGCAAAAAATAAGGTTTTTTTATGAATCGTAAATTGTCCGACTTGATAGATGAAATGATACATCATGAGATTGGGATTAAGCTTGCCCTGCGGGAGGTGGAAGCTATGTATATCCAAAAAGTGCTCTCGTATCATCAGGGAAACATCACACTCGCTGCTGATCAATTGAACATGCACAGGAATACATTGACCAGGAAAATTCAGAATCTGGAAATTGATAAAATGAAAGGGAGGAGCGGATGAAGTGGCAATGCCTTGTTTTTTTGATGGTGTCAATCCCTTTTGCCGGCTGTGTGAAAAAAGACTCAGGTGAATTTGAAAAGACCATTAAATTAGAAGAGCGAGTCCAGTTGCTGGAGCTGCGTTTAGCGGAGCTCTCTCAGGATTTGTCAGCTCAGCGAACGGCCATTCAGGAAAAACCGCCTGTTCAGGAAGAGAAAAGCCAAAAGCAGGAAAAGCCGCCGGCTGAAGAGGTTGTCGTTGCAGAGCCGGAAGATGGTTTCGCTGAATCAGGGGAGCGTTCTGCTTACTCCAGCGCAAAGGACCACTATAACGAAGCCTATAGAGCCTATAAAAACAAAGAGCTTGCTCGTTCTGACAAGCTGTTTTCATCATTCATATCCTCTTATCCAGATCACAAATACCAAGCCAATGCTGTATATTGGAGAGGGGAAATATGCTACGATCAGAAAGAGTACGAAAAGGCCTTGGTTTGTTTTCGGCAGGTTGTAGAAAAATATCCCTCTTCGCCTAAAGCTCCAGACGCACTCTTAAAGGTAGGTTTTACCCTTGAAAAACAGGGGAAAAATCAGGCAGCGCGCCAGGTCTACCAGCAGGTAAGTGAAAAATACCCCTATTCCAGGAGTAGTGAAAAGGCAAAGAGGATCCTCTCCGGCGTGAAAATCTAAATTGAATGAGTGGAATTCATTTTGATTCTTGTATTGAAGAAAAAAGAACTTGAATTTTTATATCAAGTGAGATAGTGTAAGCCCGGTTCAAGTTACTGGGGCCATAGCTCAGCTGGGAGAGCGTCGCACTGGCAGTGCGAAGGTCAGGGGTTCGAGCCCCCTTGGCTCCACCATTTCATTTGACTTTACATTAGAACCAGTACCCACTGTTATTTTGCTGTTGATACGTATCCTTCCAACCAGCTGTTTGCAGCGTCTCTGCCTTTGGAGGTGTGATTGAATCGTCCCTGTCTATTCATTACCGATTGTCATGTGTCTGAGCAGAACGGCAATGTAAACGCATTTTTTGAAATGCTGGACCTGGTTCAAAATCTGGATGTCGACCTGGTTTTCCTGGGCGATATTTTCGATTTGTGGATTGGCTTCAGTCGGTATCAGACAAGCTTTCACACCAACTTCCTGAATTGGTGTAAACAGGAAAAAAGAAAAAGAATGATTGGCTTTATCGAGGGTAATCACGAGTTTTTTATTAAAAGCAAGTATGGCGACTGTTTTAGCTGGTGTTCTGAAAAAGGCTATTGTTTGCGCGGTCTCCAATTGAGTCATGGGGATCTCGTCAACCGAGAAGACGAAAACTATCTCAAATTCAGGAGATTGACCAAAAACAAACTGACAAGGCTGCTGGTGAGCGTCATTCCAAAAGGTCCCTTTCTGGTTGAAAAATTAAAAGTAAGGATGAATCAGAAAGGAAACTATTCGCAGTACCGTTTCCCCGTTGATGCCATTGAATCGTTTGCTGATCAGAGCAAGTTCGGTCAAGGCGTTATTTTTGGACACTTTCACCACGAAAGAAGTTGGAAAACCAGAAAAGGGGTGAAAATTTGGTCCCTGCCGGCCTGGTTGGATGACGGGAAAATTGGTGTTTTGATTTATCGACAAAACAAACCTCATTTAGAAACGCTCACATGGTCAGATCTGCCTTCGTTTTTAGATCCCTGATTTCTCAAAGAGTCCATTGCCGTGCGTTTTTTTCGGGTTGTCAGTTCAATTGATACCAGTCATCGGAAGATAACAAACCCGTTCCACTCAAATTGGTGTTGTTGCGTTGCGGCAGTTCGTTTAACTCATAGAATGGTTGGTACATGCGTTTTTTTGGAAAGTAAAGCAACGCTCCTGATCTGGCGATTAAAAAAAGCAAAAGAACAACAGGTGCAGTGCTGTTTCTCCCGCGGTCTGTCCACTTTTTGGGTTAATTCAATATATTGAAGAAACCTTCATTGACACGCAGCCAGTGCTTATGATATTTTCAACCTGCTTGGATGAGCGTAATTTCTGGCTGATATATCGCATTTTTTTTTGGGGAGAGATTTAATGGACGAGATACTTCAATCCTTGCCAGATCCGATGAAACTGGATGAATCTGTTTGGTTTATTGTGGTCGTGGTGCTTGTATCGTTGCTTATATTGAACAAGTTCGTTTTCAAACCACTGGTAGCTGTACTTGATGAGAGGGAAACAAAAATTAAAGAGGGCATCAAAATGCGTGAATCCTCTCTTAAAACGGTTGAGGAGAGCCTGGAAGCGTATCAGAGCCGCTTAACTGCAGCCAGAAAAGAAGCACACGGCAAACGCTTGAAGATTCTGAGAGAATCTCAGGAAGAGTTTGAAAAGACAATGACTGAAGTCAAGCAGAGTGCAACCTCATCGGTGAAGAAAGCCGTTGAAGAGATGGGCCAACAGGTTTCGAAAGCCAAAGCGGATTTGGAAAAAGAGACAGCAAAACTAACAGACCAGATCGTTTCATCTGTACTGAACAATCAAACATAAATAAGGCAGAGATAAAACAACATGTTGAATAAAAAAAGTTTTAGCATACTAATGCTGCTTGTGTCGCTTCCTTTACTGGCCGCAGAAGGTGGTCACCATGGACCCGATGTTGTCGAATTGATAGCGCGAACGTTAAACGTGGCCGTTTTTGCCGGGATTCTCTTTTACTTTTTGAAAACACCTGTGGCAGATTTCTTTGCGACCAGGGTATCTAAAATAAAATCGGATCTTGAAATGGCGAAAACCAGTAGAATAGAAGCCGAAAAAAGACTGGCTGAGATTGAAGAAAAAATGTCGGGTCTGGATTTAGAAGTCGAAGCAATTGCCCAAAAAGCGCGAGCGGATGCAGAGCGAGAAAAAGCCAGGTTAAAAGAAAAAGTTGAGTTGGAAACAGAGAAAATTCGCGAACAGGCTGCAAAAGACATAGCCCATGCCAAATCGGAAGCCCTGACAGAGGTGAAGCGTTATGTCGTTGACCTGGCCATGGAACAAGTTGAAGACGTCCTCAAGGACAGGATGACAAAGCAGGACCAGGAGCGTTTGGTCCAAAAATTTGCCGAAAAGTTGGGGGCGTAAATGAGTATACAGGCCCGTGTTGCTAAGAGATACAGTAAAGCTTTTGTCAATGCGTTTTCAGAAGCGGGAACCCTTGAAAGGGAATTGGAGTTTCTGCAGTCTATCTGTAAACTTAAACGTGCTTCGGGAGATCTCGATCGTTATCTTATGAATGTCACGGTTAAAGCAAAGCAGAAGGCAGAGGTTGTTAAAACGCTGTGCAAAGAAATGAACGCTTCAGACATGATGACCCGCTTTTTGGTTTTATTGGTAGAAAAAGGGCGGCTCGATTGCCTTGATGAAATTGAGGCGGCAGTTATGGATCGAGTGAATGAGATGCAAAATGTCAGGAACGTGTCCATCGTTTCAAGTGCTCCCCTTACTGAAGTGAACAGGAAGCAGATGGTTAAAGCGCTTTCTTCCACATTATCTTCTCAGGTTCGCTTGAAAGAAGAAGTTGATCCCGGTATCTGGGGCGGCGCAATCGTTCGCGTTGGAAGTACAGTGTACGATGGCAGCCTGAAAGGTAAAATGAAAAGATTACGAGAGGAATTGGTTAAGGAGAATTAGACAATGGAAATTAGAGCTGAAGAGATCAGCAAGATCATCCAACGCCAGATTGCAGGCTATGAATCAGAAATGGATGTTGCCGAGGTCGGCACGGTTATTTCAGTTGGTGACGGTATTGCCCGTGTGTATGGGCTGGAAAAGGCGATGGCTGGTGAACTACTGGATTTCTCAGGTGGAGTTGTCGGTATGGCACTCAACCTTGAAGAAGACAACGTTGGGGTTGTCCTTTTCGGAGAATCGGAAAAGGTTAAAGAAGGTGATGAAGTCAAACGGACCAAGCGTCTTGCTTCTGTCCCTGTTGGCGATGAAATGGTCGGTCGGGTCGTGAACCCTCTCGGGGAGCCCATCGATGGTAAAGGCCCTATCAAATCCAATCAGTTCAACCCGGTTGAACGCATTGCACCGGGTATCATTGCCAGGAAATCGGTTCACGAACCGCTCCAGACCGGTATCAAGGCCATCGATGGCATGATCCCCATTGGTCGGGGTCAAAGGGAACTGATCATTGGTGACAGACAGACCGGAAAAACGGCTGTAGCCATCGATACCATTATCAACCAGAAAGATACCGAAGTTATCTGCATCTATGTGGCAATTGGGCAAAAGCGCTCTACGGTCGCTCAAGTTGTCGCCAAGCTGGAAGAACACGATGCCATGAAGCATACCATCGTCGTAGCGGCTACCGCTTCCGAACCCGCGCCTCTGCTGTTCCTGGCCCCCTATTCAGGTTGTGCCATGGGTGAGTATTTCATGGATAACGGCAAGCACGTTCTGATCGTTTACGATGACCTTTCCAAGCAGGCGGCGGCTTATCGTGAACTTTCACTTCTCCTGCGTCGTCCTCCCGGACGTGAGGCTTATCCCGGTGATGTTTTCTATCTGCACTCAAGACTGCTTGAAAGAGCGGCCAAGCTCAGTGATGAAGAGGGCGGCGGTTCCATGACGGCCCTGCCCGTTATTGAAACTCAGGCGGGTGACGTTTCAGCCTACATCCCAACGAACGTTATTTCCATCACCGACGGCCAGATCTATCTGGAAGCGGATCTCTTCAACTCCGGTCAAAGGCCCGCTGTGAATGTTGGTCTTTCGGTTTCCCGTGTCGGTGGTGCTGCACAAACCAAGGGTGTGAAAAAGCTTGCCGGTACACTCCGGCTGGATCTGGCTCAGTACAGGGAACTGGCGGCTTTTGCTCAGTTTGGTTCCGATCTGGACAAGGCAACTCAGGCGCAGCTTGCCCGTGGTCAGAGAATGACGGAACTGCTCAAGCAGGCTCAGTATCAACCCATCAGTGTGACCAACCAGATCCTCTTACTCTACGCGGGAACCAAGGGCTTCCTGGATGATATTGAAATGGCTGATATCGGCGAATTTGAAACCCGTATGTACAGCTTCTTTGAGGATCAGGCTGAAGACGTATATCAAGAATTGTCAGAAAAGAACATGTTCGATGAAGACCTCGAAGGCCGAATTCAATCTGCACTCAATACGTTCAAAGAACAGTTCAAGGCGGAAATTGGAGCATAATACATGGCAAATGTACTCGACATCAGAAGAAGGGTACGGAGTGTAAAAAACACCCAGCAGATCACAAAAGCCATGAAAATGGTTTCTGCTTCCCGTTTGAGGAGAGCTTCAGAAAAAGCGGTGGCCTCCAGGCCGTACACTGAAAAGCTTTTTGAAATGCACCATTCCATCTTGGACAAGCTGGAACAACCCAAGGGTGAATTTTACCAGGTTAAAGAGGGCAAAGTCTTGTTGGTCGTCGTCGCCGGTGACAAGGGGCTTTGCGGTTCTTTTAACTCCAATATCTTTAAGCGGGCAGAGCAGATCATTCAATCTGTCGGTCCAGATGACATAGAAATCATGCCTGTCGGAAAGAAAGCTGTTGCAGAATACAAGAAGCCAGGCTACACAACCGTGGAGGGATTCTCGGGAATTTTCAGAGGACTGGACAGGCATGTGGCTGTGGAGGTTCAGGAGAAAGTTCTGGAACACTATCGAACTGATCGATACAGAGAAGTCGTTATTCTTTACAATCAGTTCAAGAATGTGCTCATCCAGGAGTTGAGAGAAAAAAAGATCCTGCCTTTGGTGGTCGATAAAGTCAAGAAAGTCAAAGGTGATGAAGAAAATCAAGTCGAGCATCTTGCCGAGCCTGGATTGCAGGAAATCCTGGATGAACTGGCTCCCCGAGTTGTTTTCATCAACCTGTTTCAGGCTCTGCTTGATTCCACCGCATCGGAACATGCAGCCAGGATGACGGCCATGGATGCCGCGACCAACAGCGCGGTTGAAATGGAAGAGAGATTGACATTAGAAATGAACAAGGCGCGTCAGGCAGCGATCACAACCGAACTGATTGAAATAGTCAGTGGCGCAGCAGCACTTTAAGAATGAGTGAAAGAGTAAGGAGAAACAGACAGATGAATACAGGCAAAGTAGTTCAGATTATTGGACCTGTTTTAGATATTGAGTTTGAAGGAGAGCTTCCCAAAATTCTCAATGGGATTCATGTCAAAATGGTCGATGAATCCGGTAAGGAGACCATTGTGACAGCAGAGGTTGCTCAGCACCTTGGTGAAAACAAGGTTCGCTGTATTTCAATGGAAGCCACCGACGGCATGATTCGGGGTGCAGAAGCCACCGATACCGGTGAACCCATTATGGTTCCCGTTGGTCCAGAGACTTTGGGACGCATTTTGAATGTAACGGGTAAGCCTGTAGATGAAGTGGGTCCTGTCAATGCCAAGCAAGCCTATCCCATCCACAGACCTGCACCCGAGTTTAAAGACCAGAGTACCGAAATGGTCATGCTGGAAACGGGCATCAAGGTCATCGACCTGCTCGAACCCTATATGAAGGGCGGTAAAACGGGTCTGTTCGGCGGTGCCGGTGTTGGTAAAACCGTTTTAATTATGGAACTGATCAACAATATCGCCAAGGAACACGCCGGATATTCCGTTTTCGCAGGTGTCGGTGAACGTACTCGTGAAGGAAACGACCTTTATTACGAAATGAAAGAGTCGGGCGTTCTCAACCAAACCGCACTGATTTACGGTCAGATGACAGAACCGCCGGGAGCCCGTGCAAGGGTTGCCCTGACCGGTTTGACCGCTGCCGAGTACTTCAGGGATGAAGAGGGCAAAGACGTCCTGTTGTTTGTCGATAATATTTTCCGTTTCACTCAGGCGGGATCCGAAGTTTCGGCCCTGCTGGGACGTATGCCTTCAGCGGTTGGATATCAGCCTACCCTGGCCACCGAGATGGGTGAACTTCAGGAAAGAATTACCTCTACCAACAAGGGTTCTATTACCTCGGTTCAGGCCATTTATGTTCCTGCCGATGACTATACTGACCCCGCACCGGCAACGACCTTTGCTCACCTCGACGCGACAACCAACCTCTCAAGACAGATTTCTGAATTGGGTATTTATCCAGCTGTTGATCCACTCGATTCCACCTCCCGAATTCTCGATCCAGGTGTGGTTGGCGAAGAGCACTACAATGTCGCCCGTAAGGTAAAAGGTATTCTTCAGAAGTACAAGGATCTTCAGGATATTATTGCCATTCTCGGTATTGAAGAACTGTCAGATGAAGATAAACTCGTTGTTTCGCGAGCGAGGAAAATTCAGCGTTTCCTCTCTCAACCATTCCATGTTGCCGAAGTGTTTACAGGTACGCCTGGCAAATATGTAAGGCTTGAAGACACCATTCGTGGATTCAAGGGTATTGCCGATGGCAAGTATGACGATATCCCAGAAAGCGCTTTCTACATGGTTGGTACCATTGAAGAGGCTCTGGAAAAAGCGGAGAAAATGAAGGACTGAGGGCATCGATGAACGCTCTAAAGCTTGAAATCTTAACGCCTGAAAAGGCCGTCTTGAATGAAGAAGCGATGCAAGTGGAACTGCAAGGTGAATACGGTCGCCTTGGCATTCTGCCTGAGCACACTTCTCTTATTGCTAAACTCGACTTTGGGATCCTTGAATATACCAAGGCTGACAAAGAGATTAAAAAGATTCTGTGCGGGAAAGGTGTACTGGAAATAAACAACAACCACATAATGGTACTTGTGGACAGTGCTGAAGATCCCGAAAACATCGATGTCAATCGTGCAGAGGAAGCCAAAAAACGCGCAGAAGAACGCTTAAAATCAAAGGACAGCAAGATAGACACCTATCGCGCTGAACTGGCTCTAAAAAGAGCCATCCAGCGTATCCAGTTTTCTCAGAGAAAGTAACCCGTTCAATTGGGACGGGAAAGATCAACCTGCAGTGAAGGCTGTTCACTGCGGGTTTTGTGTTTTCAGACGTATTTTGTACGCTTCAGTTAAATAGAGAATTTGGGAATTGCATTTTTGGACATGGATTTAAAACAGCCTGAAAACGGTTACAGGTTTTCTGTTGATGCCTTTCTTCTGGCTGCTTTTGCAAAACAATTCAACCCCAACCATTTCTGCGATATGGGAGCAGGATGCGGCGTGGTGTCCTGGCAATTGCATCAGCTTCTTCCTTCCGCTACAGGCGTTGCGGTGGAAATTCAACCTGTATTTAAAGAATTTGGCAGAACGAACTTGGCGGGAACGGGAATTTCCTTCCTGTGTCGTGATATTCGGGATTTACCCCGGCAAGATCGAAAATTTGATTTACTCATCAGTAATCCGCCTTACTTTAAGGTCGGTCACGGTAAATTAAGTAAAAACCCTGTAAAAGCACAGGCCCGTCATCGGCTGAATGGCAGCGTTTCAGACTGGTGTTCAAGCATGAACAAACACTTAAAAGAGGATGGTGGAGTCTGTATAATCTATCCCAGTCGCTATGCCGCTGAACTTGTCACAGACATGCTGAAAGTCGGATTTAACTTGCGTGTCTTATTGCAGATAACTTCGTTTGAGGGCGGGGAACCCAAGCTGGATTGTCTGTACTTTTCAGCAGAGCCGGGAGAAGTTAGAACCCAGTATCTGAATCTCTATCGCGAGCATCGGAAACGAAGTACAGCAGCGAAAAAATTTCTCTCAGGGACACTTCAGGAGGGGATCTTTCTTTGAACATTTTTTGAGTTTGAGCTACAATATGACAATGTGCAAGTTTTGTGGAGGAGTTTCATGTCAAATAAATCACTTCTGTTAAAATCATTGATCGCTCTCATGCTGTTTGGGCTTTTTGCCTGCTCGGATAGTGAAGAGATTAAGGTTGGTGTCATCCTTCCCCAGGAAGGCAGTCTTCAAGGCTATGGTTTCCAGGTGCAATCCGGATTGGAGATGGCCGAAGAACACATCAATCAGTTGTATGAAGCCGGTAAAAAAATGTCCGATGAAGACTTTGAAAAGGAATACGGTTTCCCAAAAGTTAAAAGAAAAATTACATTGATAAAAGGTCATCATGAATCAAGCAATTATGAAGACGTTCAAATGGCCATTGATTCCTTTAAAGCGCTGAATAAAGAAGGTGTATCAGTTATCATAGGGCCTGCTTCATCCGCTGGCGTTTTAGCTCTTACCAAGATGGCTAATGAAGAACGCGTTCCAATCATCAGCCCTTCTGCTACATCGCCCGACATCAACCGCGAAGGCGGAGACTACATTTTCCGCGTGTATCCTTCCGATACACTCGAGGCCCAGAAATTATCGTACGTACTTTTCTCCGAATGCTTTTCACATAAGTTGCTTGTCGTTAGAAGTAGAGATTCCTATGGTGAGGGTATCAGCCTCGAAATCCTCCGATTTGCCAGAAGACAAAGCGATCAAATACCCAATTTTGTCGTTAAATTCGATCCCAATCCCTCTGAAGAGGAAGTTGTTGGAGTTGTTGACAAAATCGTTGAAGAAAAACCTGTTGCCATTTTCCTGGGTGCCTATGCCGACTCCATGATTCCCATCATTAAAGAGATCAAAAAACGCCCTGAACTGGAAAGACTCTATATTTGGTGCGCCTCTTCCTTCCTTCCCGATCAAATGATCGAAGGTGTCGGTGCGGACAATCTCGAAAACGTCATGTTTACCATGTATCCCTGGGATACAGACAGCGATGATGAACAAATTGTCGCTTTTACCAGGGAATTTGAAGAAAAGTTTGGAACCAAACCCAATATCTTTGCCGCATGCGGATATGATGCATTGAAAGTCGTATCATTGGCTTTAAATGATACGAATCTGGATTTGAAAGACATGGTTAAAATGGCGCTGAACAAGGTACACTATGAAAATGGTTTGTTGGATGAAACTGATTTTGATAAACGCGGCGATGTAACCCGAATTCCCTATGTTTACAAAATTGTAGAGGGTGAAGTCGTACCTCTCAGCCAAGAAGATATGAGCGCCATTAAAACAGATGTTCTTACCCGAATTGATGATGATGAAGAACCGGCTGAGGAAACTCCAGCTGAGGAAGGTAAATAAACAGCATTCTTTTTCCATACAAAGAAGCATAAGAAAAAGACCCAGGCATCCAAAAGCCCGGGTCTTTTTGTTTTAGCTTTGTGATGTCTTAATAAGCTTTCTGTTTCTTTTATTCGTTTTGCGTTGATTGGGGATTGGCAGTATAAACGATCGCTGCAGTCTGCGACCTTGGTACAATCTGCCGAACAGATGACCGACAGATACAATGGGGATAAAAGATACAACGTACAGATCGCAATCCAACAACTTCTAAGGCTTGAGGGCAATGCCCTTAATCACAGCGGAAAAGAGTCTGCCGAGCGACTTATAATAGGTAGACTCCAACTCTTGAAACTGGAACCCGGCTTCTTCAAAAACCCGATTGGTTTGGCGTGTCATTTGGCATCCGCACGAGAGTCTGCTCCAAAGCGGATTGAGGCGTCTCTGCCATTTTGCCGTTGTATCATCCCAATCAAGCACATGCTCAAAGAAAACGACTCTACCGCCCGGTCTCAACACGCGATACAATTCCCGGGCTCCTTTGGCAGCATCGGAAACACTGCAGAATACAAGGCAGGATATAGCCGTGTCAAACCTCTGGCTGGGAAAAGTCAGGTTCTCTATATTGCCTTTAATGAGCTCCAACTCGGGTTTCCTTCCCTGAATCTGATCCCATTTCCTCTGACATCTTTTAAGCAGATTTTCGTCTATATCAAGTCCCGATACCTTAGCGACGCTGTCGGGATAAAAAGGCAGATTGGCTCCAGTTCCAATGCCGACTTCTAAAACGTGACCCTCACAGGGAGACAGGATATCGGCACGGTTAATTTTCAGGTTTTCTGTTACCCTTTCCATGAAGAAGGGCATCAGTCGCTTGCATAAGACCTTTTTGATGAAGCTCATCTCAGTGTTCCCATGTCCAGTAGAGTGCAAGACAAAAACAGCTGCCACCTATAAGGAGGGAGGGCCATTTTATCAGTTCGCCAAAGATGACAGCTGATACCAAAATGGCCATTGGGATTTTTAAATTATTCATGACTGAAACTGTTCCGGCATTACTCATACAAACTCCCCGATTCCACATATAGAAGCCCAACCCGGATGCTACGACTCCGAGGTAGACTAGAACAAGCAGGGAAATTGGTTTTGTCGGCAACAGGGCACCAATCTTTCCGGGTGATAATTGAGTGGTAAGTAATAAGGTAAGCAATGGAACTGCCAATCCCCCTAAATAGGACCAGGCAAAAATTTGGTACAGCTTGCCATGCAGCCATTTTTTTTGAAGAATTTGTCCCAGGGCAAAACAGCCATTTGCCGCTTGAACCAGCAGGACACCTTTTAACTGGAACACGCTGCCCGCCCCCTTGTCGACCAGTGTGTAGGAGCCAGCAAGTGTTAAAAAGGCAGCACTCCAATAGACCGGCCTCCATTTCCTGTTGAACAGGGCATCGAGTAAAACAACATACACAGGCGTGGTGATGGTGAGCAGGGCTATCTGATGGCCTTTCAAGTACTGATAACTCTTGATGTAGAGAACATACATAACTCCAAACTGAACCACACCAATCAACATCTGTTTAACAACATGTTTCCTGGAAAGGTTTTTGAACTTAGTCAGTGGAAGAAAGACCAGAAACGAAATGAACAGGCGCAAAAAGGAAATCATGGAGGGGTCGTAGAGTGAAAGGTATTTTTTAATTAAGGGAAAGGAAAAAGCCCAAATCAGGGAGGTCAATATTAAATAAGGCATCACATACTCCGTGCAATGGAAGGATTATAACCCGAAAAAAGGTTTCGGCCACGAGAGTCCGAATGGATTGACTCAGTTGCAGGCTCTTGGATTGGTCACGACGGAACCGCATGGTTTAAATAACAGGGTTTGTATGGAGTGTGCGGTTTGTTTCAACATCGAGACGTGTCTTGCCAAATCGAAGCGCCCCCAAAAAAGGTTTATAAATTACCAAAAATGGACGGCTCCTGCAATCTCGGAATATGTATAAAGCATAAGGGTTTTCCCGGCACTGCCATTGATTGCAATGGCGTGAGTCCTCTTGATTGGGTCAGTAAATGCATGTACCGGAACACGGTTGACTATTTAGGAAAATAGAACATACAAACGCATTGACAAGTGTGGTAATCTGTTTCTGGAAAAAGGACTGTGTAGAGTCGATTTCGACTCCAAAGATTGATACGCAGCAAAATGGAGATGAACAATGAAGAGAATCAGCATCCTCTTATTGACAATTACTATGGTGAGTATGGGCTTTTCCGGCGAAGGACAGAGCAAAAAGGCCCCTAACTTTACGCTTCCCAAGCTGGAAGGCGGTGTTTTTGAACTGCACAAAGAGCTCGGCAAAGGACCTGTTCTCTTGAATTTCTGGGCTACCTGGTGCGGACCCTGTCTTCGAGAGATGAAGAAACTGAAGAAAGTGTACAAAGCGCACTCAGGCAAGGGCCTCCAAATCGTCTCTATTTCAATAGATGATCAGAAAACGGTTGGTCAGGTGCGTGGAATCGTCAAGAGCCGCCGCTTTCCCTATACGGTCGTTTTGGATACCAATCACGAAGTGAAGCGGATCTTTCAAATATCCCATCCTCCCCACACCATACTACTCAATTCAAAAGGCGAAGTGGTTTATTCCCATGAGGGCTATCGGGATGGAGATGTCGCTTCTCTAGAAGCAAAGATCGTTGAATTATTGGAGCAGTAAGGTGAGTAAGTGGAAAGCCCTTGTCGGGTTTAGTTTTCTATCGTGCGTTCTTTTTGGCCAAATCCAGTTTAATGGAACCTGGACTGTAGATTCAGGCCGTCAAACCGATGTCAACGAGAACTATTTTGAACAGGTAATCGATGTCAATTTAAGGTACGGACATTGGCTGGCGGGAGTAAAGTATGAGCAGTTTGATCCCGCTAAACCCCAGTCTATGATGCATCAGGAGCAGGGTGTTTGGCATAAATTTCTGTCTTATCAAAAGGGAAATTTTCACGCTCGATTGGGCTCTTTTTACACCACCTTTGGAAAAGGCCTGGTTTTAAAGGCCTATGACTATCCGGCTATAGGTCTCGACCGCAGACTGGAAGGTGTTCTTGTGGAATACAATCACGATCATTTCATGGTCAAGGCCCTCGATGGGGAGATTTATGGAACGGATCGCAAGTCTCACAATCCGATCAGGGGTTTTGAATTTACCTTGAACCCTGTCTCTTTCATCAAGTTCGGTGGTTCCAGAGTCGAGACAGAAATGCAATACGATCCTAACGGCGAATGGAATTCCGTCTACGGTGAATTGAACTTCACATTTATGAACCTCTACGGAGAGCACGCGTTTGAAGATAACGGCGATGGCAGAGCTAATTACTATTCCGCCAACATCTTCATTGGCCCTGTGAGTGTGCTGGGTGAGTGGAAAGATTACGAGCAGTTTGCTAAAGCGGATAGCCTGGTTTTATACAACGATCCCCCGACGCTGGTTCAGGAACACCGTTTCATTCTCTGGAACCGTCACGCCTATGTCATCAATGCCTGGGATGAATTGGGTTATTCATTTAAAGTGGATTCACCCGTCACCGACAGTGGCATGTTGACCGTGCAGCACAACCACACCGAATTACACAGTGATTTTGACGTATTTGAAGAGAGTTTTGCCATCCTGGAATGGGATTTTGACCTGGTTGAGACACTCGGTATTCTTGGTGTTCAGGAAGATTTTGGTTATCAGTACAAGAATTTCGGGTTTGAGTTCCAACTTCCCATCGGGTCTTATCACATGGGCATGATGATCGAAGCTCAAAAGAAAGAAAGCATCTGGGTGGACGAATCGGACCAAAGCCAGGCTTTGACTGTGGATTTTACGTTTAATCCCAAACACATTGTGTCGCTCATAGCGGAACATACATCTGCCGAAGACTCAGAGAATACGAGTTGGATTGGACTGAAATACGGAGCCCGCTGGGGCAAGAACTTCGATACAACCCTTTTTGTGGGCAGCCGAAGGAAAGGTAAAATATGTGCCGGCGGAGTCTGTATCTACAGTCCGGAGTTTGAGGGCTTTGAGCTTGCGGGGAAGTATCGATTCGGAACCTGATCTCAATCGGGTCTGATCAACGCGGACCGGGCTTTCATTGACTTGAAACGATCACGGAGCCGTACGATGGCGTTGAACCCGCATATCACAAGAAAAGAACAGTTCTCTTCAGGTGGCCTGTGTGAACGGGTGTTTCTTGGAAATGGACGCTGCGCGAAGGCAGTCCGAAAAAAAGGGAATGAAGATGAAAAATCAAATAATGGCAGGGTTTCTTTGCTGGAGTTTATTGACGTGGAGTGTTGCTGATAGCAAGGTAAAGCTGCCGCCGGTTATTGAATTCAATGGAAAGAGCCTGGAATTGATGGCGCAACCTGATGATCCCTGGATGACTCCGGCTGAACAGACAGGACTGACGGATTCTCCCGCCTACCTTGATACCACACGCTATTTGAAAAAACTGGTAGCGGCTTCTGATTCCCTTGAGATGAGGTCACTTGGAAAATCGAGAGAAGGCCGCGATATCTGGATGGTGATCGCATCCAATCAGGGCTTGTTTCAACCCGAAGCAATCAGACAGTCAGGCAAACCTGTGTTCTTGATTCAAGCGGGCATTCATGCCGGTGAAATCGATGGCAAAGATGCCGGACTCATGCTCTTGAGAGACATGACCGTCGCGGGCAGAAAAAGGCATCTCCTCGATGATATCGTGGTTCTTTTCATACCCATTCTCAACGTGGATGGTCACGAGCGCCGTTCGGAGTTCAACCGCATCAACCAACGCGGTCCCCTGCATATGGGCTGGCGCACCAATGCCGGAAATCTCAATCTCAATCGAGATTATGCCAAAGCCGATACCGAGGGAATTCGCGCGGTATTGAAGTGCATTCGGGATTATCAACCCGTGCTGTACTACGACATCCATGTCACCGACGGTATCGACTATCAATACGACATCACTTTTGGCGGCAACGGTGTTCGCGGTTTTTCTCCCGAGAGCGGTCAATATCTCTACCGTACACTTTTTCCTCAACTTCGTTCCGAACTGGCATCCTGGGGTCATATTCCCGGCCCTCTGGTGTTCGCAGCGGATAAAAACGACATGTCCAAAGGTATCGTGCGCTGGTTTGCAGGCCCCAGATACTCCACCGGATACGGCGATTTGGCGCATGTTCCCACTGTTCTGGTTGAAAATCACTCCCTGAAGCCCTATCGACAACGGGTTTTGGGCACCTACATTCTGCTCGAAGCCACCCTTGCTCAATTACAAAAAACGGGTCATGAACTTCAGACAGCCATTCAAAAGGATCAACAACGCAGGACAAAACGCGTGCCGTTCAAGTACGACTTTCGAGAAAAGAATCCAACCATTGCGTTCCTGGCCATCCAAAGTGAGAAATATCATTCCCGTATAACAGGGACAGAAGAGACACGCTGGCTTGGTAAGCCCGAGACGATCACCATCCCGTACAGGTATAGGGATCGGGCCGTAGCATACATCCAGAAACCCAAAGCTTACTGGGTGCCCGCCGGTTGGCATGATGTCATAGACCGATTGCAAAGACACGGCATCCAGATGGAATTGATCGACAAGGTGGTGACGCAAACGCTGACGGCCTATCGCTTTGAGCAGCCGGAATACGGGAAAGCGATCTTCGAAGGCCACTTCCGAGTGAATGCCAGCTTTATTGAGCTTAAACGGGAGATGACCTTCCAGCCCGGAAGTGTTCGCGTCCCTCTGGATCAACCGCTGGGTGATCTGGCCGTGAATTTACTCGACCCCAGGTTCCCTGATTCCTTTTTCCAATGGGGCTTTTTTAATCAGATCTTTCAGCGAACGGAGTATACAGAGGCCTATGCCATCATTCCCCATGCCGAAGACATGCTGAAGGACCCCATCATCAAACAGGCCTTTGAAACAAAGTTAAAGGAGGATGAAGCCTTCCGAAACAATCGCCGTGCGCGTCTCTATTGGTTCTACGAAAAAACACCCTATTATGATCAGCAGTGGAAGCTCTATCCCGTTGGGATTGAGCCATAGGAAGAAGTGAAAGGCCAAGTTCCACCTGCAAATTGTCGCTGAAGGGGTTGTGAAGCGTTTTTACTAAAGAAAGCTTTGGCAGAGCATCACATTGTCTAGTTTTCACTGCTCATCAGCGCGTTCCAGAGCTTTTTGTATTTTTCATTGCTTTTAAACAGTTCTTTGTGAGTGCCACAGCCTGTAATTCTGCCCTCATCCAGAACCGCTATAAAACCGACTCTTTCCTGATAGGGTGTATCAGGCCTTTCAGATTAGTGAGGTAACGGTGGTGCATTTTGCGTTTTCAATAATTCAGGTATGCTTTTTCAGTGTAAAACGGGAAGTGTACCGGCAAGTGCAGCGGGTACAGTGAAACGATTCATTAAGAGAGAGACTTCTCTTTTATGAAAAAGTCAGCCTTGATGAACGGGCGACTCAATTCTCAGATGGACCATGGAGCTGATACCTAGCATATCTGTGATAATGGAGATCATTCTTAAGCTCAGGGGAATTCCTTTTTTCATGTCTTTGGAAAAAGGAATCACATCGATTACCTTGATTCGCTCATCCCATTGTTCCAGACTCTTTGCGCTTTTTAACCCCCAGCCACCTTCAAGGGACATGCCCATACCGCCTTTTTTTAATACGGCCTTTTTGGCAAACTTCATCCCCATGGGAGAGAGAGAATCAAAAAAAATATCACAGTTTTTAAAATGTTCTGCCGTAGCTGCGAAGAATTCTTTAATTTGTTTTTCCACAAAATAATAGAATACACCACCTGCCAGAAACAACAGCCCGTCCCGCACGTTTATTTTTGTAAACCACTTTTCTGTTTCCAGAAACGAAGAAGCTATGTTCTGGTGCCGGTCACTCTCTTCATAAAAGTGTTTTCTTAGTTTAATTACATCGGGTAAATCCAGCTCGTAGAATAGAATTTTACCGTTATCAATTCGACTGAAGGTGGTATCCAGTCCGCAGCCGATGTTGACAATGGTGGCTTCGGGGTGTTTTTCGATAAATAGACGAGCTGTTTTATCCGTATGCAGACTTCGGGATACCCATCCATGTTGGGACATACCTTGAGTTCTTTCGATTTCTGAAAAATCGTAATCAATAACCCCGATGATTTCCAAGGCTTTTTGATCTGTTAAACGGGGATTCTCCTTTTGCGTTTCATAAGCCCTGCCCCATAAAGGCAGCACAAGGGTCTCTTCTATAGTGCCTTTTTTGATACTGATTTTTTGTTCCATATTGTGTCTCCTTTGCTAATGTTCCGCATCGCCATGGACTGAAAAGAGTTCGGTGGAACGATATGCCATGGCTAGCCAGTTTTGTAAACATACCAATGATTAATTATGTGTTCTGAGTATACGGAGTAGATAGCGGATATTGTCGGTACAGCTAGCGACAACTGGGATAGATACATATCCCGCTCAATTGTCCAGCTTGTGTTTTTGCCGGAAACCATAAGCATGTCTGCTGCCCTATTTGCTAAACTTGAAATGCTTACCATCATGACGAAAATTGTTCCCATTGAGTCCTTCTTTTGTCCTGATCTTATTGATTGTGCAATGGATTGTGAATAATCTCCCTGTCTCTTAAAATTCAATGAACTTCTTCCAGGCAAAGAATTTGTCGGTTTTTAAGGCAAAAGCCAGGGCGTTCTCAAGTGTGAAATCGTGTACAAACATCTCAAACAGGGCTGTCCAGTAACAGGTTACAAGGATGTGGTACTCTTCATAAGACAGGCTTACCCTGCATACCCCTTTGCTTTCAAAATCTTTCATCAGCTGATAGGAACCCCTAAAGTTTTCCTCAATAAAATTGTGTATGAAGTTGGAATGAACGGTTCCATCGGATTTAGAGAGCAGGATCTTGATGGACTCTTTTTCCTTGTAAAGCCTTTTTATCCATTTTTTTATGTTCTCTGTACTATTCGCCCAGGTTTCTTTCAGGCTGTGCTCTTTTTCCATGGTTTTGTAAGCCTCAAAGGTTTCATCTGACAATGTGTTTAAAACATCAATGGCCGGTTGGACTACCGCAATGAACAGCTCTTCTTTGCCTTTAAAGCGCCTGTATATGGCACCCGTTGTGATACCGGCGTTCCGGCAAATGGTGTTTAGCGAGGCATCCAGAAAGCCCTTTTTCACAAACTCTTTTTTGGCGCTTTCCATTATCCTGGGGTCTAAACTCGTATCTCTTATTGACATGATGCTTCCTTTGCCTGTCAGTTCCCAGGGCGGCGTTCCCTCGCTTTGTTACCCCAAAACCAGATTACCGATAATGTGATTACCGGTAATCTGATTATCAAATTAATGACTGTCCGGTTTTTTGTCAACCTATAAATTTTCTTTATAGAATTATTAAGGAAAATGCGTGGCGATGTGCTGCATGTTGAACCAGCTCATGGGTTGAAAAAAGACCATAAGACAAGAATAGAGAGGCACATGCTGTTTTGGTTTAGCGAGGCTTGTTGTATACAGTATGTTAAATGCGTTATTTTTTTTCGATGTTTTCCATTTTTTCGTACTATATTCTCGCACAGGGTTCATTCATTGGAAAAAACCGCAATGAATAAACCATTTTAAAGGCAAATCACAGACCTAATTGACCGTTGACAAAAATATATCTTTTGCCTAGACTTGGAACGTGTAGAGATAAGTCCAGGGTTCGAATCCTGAAATTTCGACAGGTGTCGCATCATCCCTGATAAACCGGGTTTGCTGCCCTCAAGAGATACACCGGACAAGACAGAAAAAAATACTTTGGACTGAATATTTTAATCAGCTTTGTTGCGGAAAAATAGCCAGTCCTGCACGGTGTCGTTTAATGTAAATTGAACCCTCTCGACATTTCAAGCGTCAATGAAGAAAATAGTAAACACAGACTTATCAAAATAGAAAGATATCTCGATAAAAGGATTGTTATGAGCTTTGTATCACTAATATCAAAGGAAAATAAAAATTCAGCCATTCTCGACTTGCTGGGTCGTTGTGCTGGAGTTGGATTGTGGAGTGTCCAAATTCACAACGGAGACCCCATGCATTCCAGAAGCGCATGGAAATGGTCGCAGGAATTTCGGCGTCTGTTGGGGTTTGAGGGTGATGACACCAGGGGCTTCCCCGATAAAGTAGAATCATGGACTAAGCGTCTCCATCCAGATGATACGGAAAAAACGTTGAGCAGCTTTACCGCGTTTATCAATGACACAAGTGGTAACAGCCGCTATGATGTTCAACAGCGCATCAAGAGTAAAAACAATGATTATCACTGGTTTCGTGTCGTTGGTGGTGTTGCCTGTGACACGCAGGGAAAGCCGAAACAGGCCTGTGGAGTGTTGATCAATATTGACAGACAAAAAAAGAGTGAAGAACAGACCGCATTGCTTGGCGAGTATGCCGGAGTGGGCCTATGGGACGCCATTCTCCATGAGGGTGATCCCATGAATCCAGGCAGTAAGTGGGAGTGGTCGCCGGAATTTCGCCGTTTGCTCGGGTTTCAAGGACATGATACCGAAGGATTTCCCAACGTTGTGCAGTCTTGGTCAGAACGTCTGCATCCCGATGATGTGAAACATACCTTTGAAGGTTTTGCTGCATGCCTGAGAAATGAAGCCAGCCAGACCAGCTCGCAATATCGTCTGAAAACCAAAAGCAATGACTATCGATGGTTTCAAGCTGTGGGCGGCGTAACCTGTGACACAAGCGGTATCCCCATGCGAGTTTGTGGCTCACTGATTGACATCCACGAACAAAAAATGGCAGAACAAGCCTATAAACAAAAACTCACCGACCTGACCCATGCACTTGAAGCCAATGTCAGCGTGGTTGCGGACCGGGCAAGTTCAAGCTCTTCCAGTGTCGCTTCTGCCGCGGAAGAGTTGTCTGCGTCCATTTCTGAAATGGATCCCAAAATAGCCAAAGCTGCTGATGAAATTGCAACAGCCTTTAAGGAGGCTGCACAGGCAAACACCATCATCCATTCATTGGAAGAGGCGGCAAACCAGATTGGTGATATTATTGATTTAATCAAAGACATTTCATCCCAGACAAACCTCCTGGCCCTGAACGCCACCATAGAGGCTGCACGGGCAGGAGAAGTGGGCAAAGGATTTGCCGTAGTTGCAACCGAAGTAAAAGAGCTTGCCTCCCAGACAGCAGCGGCAACCGAGGATATTACCCGACAGGTGGATTCCCTTCAAAGCAAATCCAAACAAGCATTGCAGGCGATGGATGTCATTGGAGGCACAATGGAAACCATCAAGAGCTCATCCGGTGAACTCACCCAGCTTCTCAAAGAGCAAAGACTCTCCACAGGAAAAATTGTAGAGCAGCTCGCCAGAACCGTCGAGGAAATCGATAATGTCTCTAAAGTAATCAATACCACGATTGAGAGTGCCCGTTAGAGACTGGCAAATATGCAATAAAGCAAAGGCACTTTGTTTTATTGCAGAATCTCATCTTCTTGATGGCGTTTCATAACCTCGCGATCCGCATGAGGAGCAGGCAAAGGAAAGAGCAAATCGGTGATTGTCAATGAAATGGTCGCTTGATGATTAATTAGAAGGTCACTGCCATCTTTTCATACACAAGCAGACAAATGTCGTGAAGCCTGCAAAACTCAAAATACCTAATAAACCCATAACGCCTCCTTTTAGTTGAAAGTCATTTTAGTTTAACCTAAGCAACACAAAATGTGACAATTAGGCTAAATGCTAAAAATCAAAATCGTCATCTTTTACACTCATGTCAATGCCTCCTACGACATAGGAGCTAATCTCAGTTTCCTGAGGAAGAACTTCAACCTTGTCGTTTCTAAGCCAATGATCCATCCAGGAAAGAGGGCTGTTGGGTTCGTTAAAAACAGGTTTTAACCCAATGCCTCTCAGTCTCTTGTCAGTTAAGTACTTCATGTATTTTATAAGAAGTTTGTCATTTAGGCCAATGATCGATCCATTTTTAAAAAGATATTCCGCCCACTTTATCTCTTGCGCGGCTGCGTCTTTGTACATTTTGTACACCTTGTCCTCTAACGTGGGAATGATATCGGTGAAGCCCTCCTCTTTATTGCGTCTTAAAGTGTTTATCATCTTCTGTGTAATGGCAAGATGCTCATTCTCATCTCTCGCTATGAACTTGATGATTTTTGCGTTACCTTCCATCTTCTTGTTTTCGGCAAAAGCAAAGGAACAGGCAAAGGAAACATAGAAACGAATACCCTCCAGGATATTAACGGAGATCAGGGCGAGATAGAGCTTCTTTTTTAACTCATCGAGATTGATATCTTCTGTCATGTGAACACCCAGTTGTTTTGCCTGGTACTTGATTAAATAGTGGTAAAAATCGTTGTAGTGATTAGTTACGGAGTGAGCTCTCTCGACAATCATATCATTGACCATAATGTCGTCAAAGACTTCACTGGGATTGGTATAGACATTCTTGATGATATAGGAGTAACTTATGCTGTGAATGGTTTCAAAGAAATCCCATATGATAATCGCTTCTTCTACCTCCGGCAGACTGGTTACTTGACCAAAGGTGATAAAGGGGGAACGACCTTGAACACTGTCCAGGAGTGTTTGGTATTTGAGGTTTTCCGTGAAAATAAATTTTTCCTGGTCGGTTAGTGTGTTGAAATCATTGATGTCTTTAATTAAAGATACCTCTTCTGGCCTCCAAAAGAAACTGAGCATTCTTTGAGAGAGCTTTTCATAGAAAGGGTATTTTTGGACATCGTATCTCTGAACGTTCTTGCCTCTCCCAAAAAAGATCTTTTCCTTTAAAAAATCAATTTTTTCATCACTGTAAATAGTTGGTACTCGTTTTTCCATCATTCAACCTCTGTCTTGTTTTTTGTCTATACAGAGCAAGCTCCGCCTTCACATCCATCCATCTCATCACCGTCAGTCATGTTTTGCGTTGGGACATCAGGCTCATGTTGGCCCTTTTGTGCTAACAATTGGGATTCTTCGCCGGAGTTGTCATTGCTGTTAAGGTAGTAAAGGGTTTTTAATCCATATTTGTAGGCCATGTTTTCGTGTTTGACCAGTTCTCTCATTGGAACCCTGTTATCCTTGTAACTGGCTGTGTTGTAGTAAAGGTTGGTGCTGATGCTTTGATCAATAAACTTTTGGAAGATGGAGACGAACTTGATGTAGCTTTCATTATCCATATCCCACGCCAAGGGGTAGTTGTCTTTGTAGGTGTCAAAGCCCGGAACGAGTTGTTTTAAAGGTCCGTATTTGCTCATTTTGGCGATAAGCAGTCTTCTGACAGGGTCAATACCAGCCGTTGAGTTGGATACAATGGAGCTGGAAGCGGCAGGAGGAATGGCGGAGAGGGCGGAATTCCTGAGTCCGAACTTTTTCACGTAATCTCTGAGCTCGTCCCAGTCACACAAAAGTTGATTGGGTACGATCTCATCGACATTTTTCTCATAGGTGTCAATGGGGAAGATGTTGTCGGCATACTTCGTGTTTGCGAAGTATTTACAACGGCCTTTCTCTTTCGCCAGATCGGCAGAAGCTTTAATGAGTCCGTATTGAAATCGTTCCATATACCTGTGAACGGTTTTAATACCCTCTTTTTGATTGAAGCGCAGGTTGTTTTTTGCCAGGAAATTGAAAACATCCGAAACACCAATTCCAAGGCTGCGACGACCTTTGGTGGATTTTTCCGCGACCTTGACCGGGTACTCTTGATAGTCAATGAGCTCATCTAAAAATCTCACCAGGAGTTCTGTAAGCTCGTCGAGTTCCTCGATCTCTTCGACTTTACCGAGGTTGATATTGCTTAAAATACACATGGCAATTTCACCTTTGTCAAGATTGATGTCCTCCAAAGGTGTGGTTGGCAGGGTAATTTCCTGACAGAGATTGCTCATGTAGATACTGTCTTTAAAGGAGCTGTGTTTATTCACGTGATCCGCGTTTAAGATGTAGATTCTTCCTGTTTCGTATCGCTCCTTTAAAAGTGCCAGGTAGAACTCTCTGGCATCGATGATTTTTTTTCTTACATGGGGATCCTTTTCATATCGCAGATAAGTTGTCTCAAATTGTTCATAGTCGGAACTGTAGAACAGATCGTAAAGATCTCTTGTCTCCTCACTTGAGAACAGCGTTATGGTTTTTTTCTCCTTAACTCTCGTTCTAAACAGGCGGTTCAGGGCAACGGAGTAATCCATTCTTCTCACTCGGTTTTCATCGTTGCCTTTATTGTTTTTTAACTGAATAAAGGTCTCAATCTCCCAGTGAAAGAAGGGGATCGTAGAGGTGGAGCCACCACCCCTGATGGAGTTTTGGGTAAAGGATTTCGTGGTAGCTTCATACATCTTCAAAAAGGGAACAAGGCCTGTGTGGATTACCTCGCCGCCTCTAATTTGGGCGTCGATCCCTCTTATTCTGCCAAAGTTGAGCCCTATTCCCGCTCTTTGGGAAGTGTAGTAACCTACAGCGGTGTTGGAGTTCATGATGGATTCAATGGAATCGCCAACATCGATCAGACAGCAGGAACTAAACTGTCTCAAAGGAGTTCGAACGCCTGCCATAATGGGTGTGGGCAAGCTGATTTTGAACAGCGAAAGAGCGTTGTAAAGCTTGACAACATAATCTCTGCGGCGTTTTTTGTCGTAGTTCATGAACATGAACATGCCAATAAGCATGAAAGCTTCTTGAGGTGTTTCGTACAGCTCCCCTGACATTCTGTCCTGCAACAGATACTTATCCACCATTTGACTCAAACCGGCATAGGTGAATTGATAGTCTCTGTCATAATCGATCTTTTTACTGAAGTAAACAATTTCCTGGTTTGTGTATTTTTTCAGGAGAATTTTGTCGTAGATTCCCCTGTAGATGTTGTTTTTAATCAAATATTCAAAGGGAATGGGGTTTAATTGCTTGTAGACCTGCTTTCTTAAATCCATTAACAGCAGTTTAGCGGCAACATGCTGATAGTTGGGTTTCTCCTTGGAGATCAGATCCGCTGCCGAGCGAATCATGACTTTTTGGATTTCTGACGTGGTAATTCCCTCGTAAAATTGCAGTTTAGAGTTTATCTCTATATCCGAAACAGAAACATTGTCATACCCTTCGCATGCCCACTCGACGGCATCGTGTATCATCGAAAGGTCAATTTTTTCTTCAGTCCCATCTCTTTTTATTACATGTAGTCCATCCATTACGACCAGATTCTCCTTCAAACTATCGGGTGTTCCTGTTGAGATTGTTGATTTAGTGATTATTCATCGAGAAGCAAGCAAGATTTTGAAATACGTTAAATCTTTGGCTGATAGTTTCTTATACATTACTTGAATTGCTCAAAAATAAAAATACAGATTCCTATCAATTCTATTGCCGGTATTTTAACAGGTTTTGGTTTCTGTTGAGAAAAAAAATGGCTCATTTTAAGGATAATAGAGATGCAATACGGGTTTAAGGGAATGCCTTCAGATCTCCAGCCCTGCCGCCAGCAGAAGGAAGTCGTCCTTAAGCCTTAATTTAAGAAAACAAATGATTTGTTTCAATGTTCAGGCATTTGGGAAAAGTTTCTTGAACGTTGAAGTTGATGCCTGAAGCGTTCTCTTGAAAAGGGTTGCTTATTTTCTTTCTTTTATCCAGGACTGAACTTTCAGGACGCGATCGATATCCGGTTTCATTCTCTGTGCCTTTTCTCTGGTTGAGTAAGGGCCAACGAAAATTTTGTAGTACCCGGCTTCCTCGATCACCTGAACCGGATAACCCTTTTTCTTGACTGTCTCGGAAAACTCGTGAGCCTTGGCCTTGTCTTTTGAAGCGACTATCTGCAGATAAAAAGAACCCTGGTTCTGGGCTGGCGCCGTCGGTTCTTTTTTGCTGGGCTTTTTTTTGACTGGCTTTTCTGCTTTCGGTGTCACGGGTTCGGTTGCTTGGGCCACGGCCTTTTCTTCCTTGATCTCTTGTTGAGTTGGAGCCGGGTTGGTGCTCTCTTTCTTTGTTGTCTTCTTGGGCAGTGAAAGATCGATGTGCTTTTTTTTGTCTCTTTCAGAAGTGGATTCCAGGCTGTTGAATTCGTCCATGCTGTCATTTGTTTCAGGCTGGACGGCTTCCTCTTCTACCGTCGTTGTCACCAGCTCTTCGTGGCTTGAGAAGTCACCCTTGCCGATGGCAATACCTAAAATGAGGAATAGAATGTTGGTGAAAATAAACGCAACGATGGTTTGTGCAGGTGACATCAAAGGCGTGTGTTTGTTTGAACGACTTGCAGCCATGTTTCTTTCTCCATTTTAATTGGGTGTTAGAGACTTGTATCGACAAAACTTCAGAAAAGCGGGACTTTGCCAGTCTTGACTCTATTATAACCGTTTGTGTTCCGAAATGGGCAATTCAAAACGAAATAACGTTCGATCCCGGTCTCCCACAATGTAAACCGTGTTTCCGGATACTGCAACACCCTCAGCTTGCCGGACAGGCAGCTCCGCCACCGAGGTCGTGCTTTGGTCCGATAAGTTTACGAAAAAGAGTCGTTTTGATTCGTGGCTGATCATCCACAGTCCTTTTCTTTGAGAGTCGTAACTGATTCCCGATAAATCGGAGACGTTTTCTATTGGTGTTCTGCGTATTTCCCGAAATTGCCGGTTGCATTGAAGTAACAATCTCGGTTTCTTTTCGTGTAACAGGTAGAAGGTCTTCGTGTGGTGATCGTAGGTGATTCCCTCGAAGCGCCTTTCCTTTTTCTTCCCGAAGGGGCTGGTCAAAACGACCTGGTGTTTCCGAATGAGTTTGCCATCTTTTTTGCCGCCTTTTAAGTCGGAAGGCCTGTACTCCAGCACAACACCTTCCTCCTTGAGAATAAAAAAGTGCTTTCCGGCCTTGGTCACTCCCTCCAGATCGCCGCCCTTGAGGGCGATGGTCTCCACCGGGCGACCGTCTTCTTTCAGCCTGTAGATGCTTCCTTTGCGGTCGCAAACCACCCAAAGTTCACCGCTGGATTCATCGAAGTAGAGTCCGGATGGCTCTCTGATTTCCAATCTGGTTTTCCCGGTCAGCTTTAAACTCGCAGTCAAGACAATCTCCTGTGGCACCATTCTATCAGGAGTTCGATTATGAGTATAAGCCGAAGGTGATTGAAAGCAAGGGGTACTTCATTGAAAAAGCTCACCAGCGCTCACTCACTCCGCTGATAAGACCCGTAAAAAAAAGAGAACCCGAGAGTGCTATGAACACACTTACGGAAACCTGCTCCCTCTCAATGTGGCGGGCTAATATTTTAGTTAAACTGACTAAGATTTTTTTATTGAGAATTGCTACGATCGTGTCGATCTTATTTGTAAGTATTACTATATAATATACTTATAATCTGTGTTTGTGTGTAAATTTTTTGCTTGACATGCACTCAGTTTTGCCTATAATAACAGTTCGAGTGATTCAAGCGCCCTGGAGGCGCCAAAAAAGACGAGGAGTTTTTTCATGAAGATTAAACCTTTATACGATCGAGTACTTGTGAAAAGGTTAGAGCCTAAAGAGCAGGTTCGCGGCGGGATTATTATTCCTGACTCAGCAAAAGAAAAGCCCATGGAAGGCGAGGTCGTTGCCGTAGGCGACGGCAAAGTGGCAGACAATGGGTCACGTGTTGCCCTGACTGTGAAAGTCGGCGATGTTGTTTTAATTGGAAAATATGCCGGTACGGAAGTAAAAGGAAGCGATGATGTGGAGTACATCATCATGCGTGAAGACGAAATATTAGGAATTGTTGAAGGCTAAGCGAAGAGCTAGCAAAGAATTAAGGAGAATGTAAAATGGCAAGTGATGCAAAAGAGCTGCATTTTGGCGATACAGCCCGTCAGGGACTTTTAAAAGGTGTGAACAAATTAGCGGACGCCGTTCAGGTAACCCTTGGACCCAAAGGCCGCAATGTCTTGATTGAAAAGAAATTTGGTTCCCCCACCATAACAAAAGACGGTGTAACTGTAGCCAAGGAAATACAATTAGAAGATAAACTGGAAAATCTGGGTGCCCAGCTGGTAAAAGAAGTCGCATCCAAAACATCCGATACAGCAGGAGACGGAACCACAACGGCCACCATCCTCGCGCGTACCATTTACCGCCTTGGTGCCAAAGCGGTATCCGCTGGATACAACCCCATGGCTCTGAAGCGCGGTATCGATAAAGCTGTTAGCGAAATCGTGACCTATATCGACTCTCAGGCCCGTTCAGTTGAGGGCGACATGATTGCCAACGTCGGTTCAATCAGCGCCAACAACGATAAATCCATCGGCAGTATCATCGCCGAAGCCATGGAAAAAGTCGGTAAAGACGGCGTTATCACCGTAGAGGAAGCCAAGGGACTGGAAACAGAACTGGAAGTTGTCGAGGGTATGCAATTTGACCGCGGCTATCTTTCACCCTACTTTGCAACCGATATGGAACGCATGGTTGGCAACTTTGAGAACCCCTACATCCTCTTGTTTGAAAAGAAAATCTCCAATATGAGAGATCTTCTGCCTGTTCTCGAACAGGTTGTCAAAACATCTCGTCCTTTCATCATCATTGCTGAAGACGTAGACGGTGAAGCACTGGCAACTCTGGTTGTTAACAAACTGCGCGGCACTTTGAACGTGGCAGCCGTTAAAGCTCCTGGCTTTGGCGACCGCAGAAAAGCCATGCTCGAAGATTTAGCGGTACTGACCGGTGGACGCATGATCTCTGAAGATCTGGGAATCAAGCTGGAAAACGTCACGCTTGAAGACCTGGGCAGCGCGAAAACCGTCACCATCGACAAAGACAACACCACCATTATCAACGGTGAAGGCGCACGTGAAGACATTCAGGGCCGCGTCAAGCAGATTCGCGCTCAAATTGAAGCCACTTCTTCGGATTACGACCGCGAGAAGCTTCAGGAGCGTTTGGCCAAGCTGGTTGGCGGCGTTGCTGTGATCAAAGTCGGTGCAGCCACTGAAACTGAAATGAAAGAAAAGAAAGCTCGCGTTGAAGATGCCATGCATGCAACCAAAGCGGCCGTGGAAGAAGGTATTGTTCCCGGCGGTGGCACCACGTTCCTGAGAGCCAAGCAGGCTCACGGTGACCTGGAAGTTTCCGACAGTGATGAGAACCAGGGTATTAAAATCGTTTGGGAAGCCATTGAAGAACCTCTGCGTCAAATTGCTCGTAACTGCGGAAAAGAAGGCGCCATTGTTGTGAACGAAGTTGTTGCCAAAGAGGCACCATTCGGTTACAACGCGGCCACAGATGTTTTTGAAGATCTGCTGGCAGCAGGCGTTATCGATCCTGCCAAAGTTGTGAAGCAAGCGCTTCTCAACGCGGCATCAGTTGCCAGTATGATGCTGACCACACAGGCAACCATTACCGACGCACCTTCTGACGATGCTCCAGACCTGGGCGCAGCTGCCATGGGCGGCGGCATGGGCGGAATGGGCGGCATGGGCGGTATGATGTAAGCCCCAGTGCCCACTACAAAACAAAAGCGGAGGCCAAGTCCTCCGCTTTTTTTTGCTTTTTTTCAGTGTCGTGTTATGCCCGGTGATGTCAATGACGTTCAAGCGGGTGAGACACCCACTGCCAAATCTATTTATTTCAGCATGATCCAGAGATTGATTTCATGTTACAATCCAGCCGTGTAAGGCTTGCTTTAAGGAGTGCATCTTGAAACGTGTGGTTGTTTTTTCCGGCAGTTCGTGTTCCGATTCAGAGATATTGAAGCTGAGCTACCAATTGGGATTCAAACTCGCTGAAGCAGGCTATCGCGTCGTCAATGGCGGTGGCCCCGGCCTCATGCACGAAGTGCTGAAAGGAGCTAAAGACGCCGGTGGTGCCACCTTTTCGGTTCAACTGGGTAAACACGAGCGCGAGCAGAGTCCTTTTGCCGATGAGTCGGTCCACTTCAAGCGTTTGAGACCCAGACAGGACGAGCTTTTAACCCACGGCGATGCCTTCATCGCTTTGCCCGGAGGCATAGGCACGCTCTATGAGGTTCTGGAAATTTTGGCACTTAAAAACACCGGTGAGTTGCGCACGCACCCCCTGATTCTGCTGGGTGAACACTATCGCCCCTTTATCAACTGGATGGAGGGCCACAAGCTGAAGGGCATGGTTCCCGAAAGATGGAACAGCTACTTTAAAACGGCTGAAGATGTTTTCAGTTGTCTGAAAACACTCAGGGAAGCTTTTGAAACAAACTGAAGTCAATAAAGGTCACTCTTTTGCTGCGTCAGAAGCTCGGACTTCCATGTGCCAGACACCTTCAAGAGGAAGGGCAACACCCCCACGAGCGGTGAACTCCCGCACTTCTTCGCCCTGTTCCGTGGTAAGCGTGACTACAAGAGGCTGATCCTCACCGCCATCTCTGCCCAATTTCAGGCAGCCGTTTTCAATGGAGACCAAAAGACCGCGCACGGAAGAATCAATGAAAAGACCGGGCAGCTGGAAGTTTTTTTCCTGATGGGCAAAAGCAACGCCGGACAAGGCAGGCTGTGCTGATAAACTGGACAGCGAGGGCTCCAATAACTGCACCAGGCCCTTCTTAAAAGCGTTAATGACAAGTCGCCCTTTTTCTATTAGTTCCTGACCTGGATCGCGTTCTTCTTCAGCTGCTTCACTGAGCGATTCATTGAAAATGACCAGCTCTTTTAACTCGTTTTGACAGGAGTGACAGTGTCCCAGGTGCTTCAATTCGCGATTGGAAGCTTGCCTCGATCCGTTCATTATATCGGCAAGGGCACTTACAGGTGGGCACGTCAGCCTGAAGGCCTGCTGTGCCGAGTTCAGCAAATAATCCATTTCCCGTTGTTTAGCCATTTCTTCCCGCAGGGTTTCGGATTTTTTCAGTTCCCGTTCCAGCTCTTTTCGCTCATCGTGATTCATGGAACCGTCCAGGTAACTTTCCCAATCATATGTCATGTTGCCTCCCGTTTTGTTTCAGTCTTTTGCTTGCTTTTTACTCATTGCTCTTGCAAGGGCCTTTACCGCAATGGGTTCCGCATAGGTGCTTCCGTAGCCGCGGTTTTCAACCACAACGGCAACAGCGTATTGTGGGTTTTTGTAGGGCGCAAAGCCAATGAACCAGGCATGCGGTTTCTTTTTCCCGTTTTCAGCCGTCCCCGTTTTTCCCGCCATCGGAACGAGGTCTTTTTTCCACTTTGAGTTCCTGAAGCGTGCTTCATAAAGCTCATCTTCGCCCTTTTTATAAATTTGATAGGCTCGATAGCCCGTTCCACCCTTTTTGTTCATCACCTGCCACATGGCCTCTTGCATTTTTTTCGCAATGGACTTGTCAACAATTCTTTGTGATGGGCCTTCTTTCAACTTCCTGAAAGCTCTTGTGTTGGTTTCATCCGTGACCACGCTGCCCTTCCTGGAGTGGGAGACAAAAGTGGGGTCGATCCAAACTCCATCATTGGCGATTGACTGTACAATGCAGGCCATGTGAAGGGGATGAGCTTTAATCTGATTTTGTCCGATGGAGAATTGAGCCACCAGTGCTTCATCCCCTCGCTTGTTGAAATCGAACTCGGGTCCGCTATAAGCCTGTGATGCCGCTGAGAACCAGTCACTGGATTTCACGTTCCCTAAAACATTGATTTTCTGATTGAAGCGAAAGCCCTCCGCCGTCGTCTTGACCAGCGAACCAAGGGCGACACCCTGGCGTGCAAAGTAGGTGTTGGAAGAGATGGCAAAGGCTCTGTACATATCAATGGGCTCAGGTGAAACGTGCCCGCCGTGGTTTTTTACTTTCTTAAATACCTTGTCATCGGGGATTTGTAATTCCGGATCGGTGATGGTGAGATTGTGTTCGTCGATGATTTCGTCATTGAGCAACATGGTAAGCGCGACTATGGTTTTGTAAGTTGAACCCGGAAAGTAGATTTCATCCATGGCTCTGAAGAGGAGCGGCTTTTCCGGAAGATCTTCAAGCTGTTTCAGGTCTGCCTGGTCGGGATGTAAACCGGGTGAACTGACGGCAGCCAGAACACGGCCCGTTTCCACTTCCATAACGACGGCCCCACCGAGCATTCTTTCTTTTTTGCGGATAAAGGAATCGTAAATGCTTTTACTTAAGTCGGCATCGATGCTGAGTTTAATGTCGGTTCCACAGCGATCGTAACCCAACAGACCGATTAAATCGTGCACACCGTAATCCCTTTTCCCCTGCAATTCAGAGCCGAGCTTGCGTTCCAGCCCGAACAAATTCCTGAAACCTACAATGTGAGCCGTTCCCTTGTTGTTTTCAGGATAAACTCTTCTGCCTTTTTCCCAGGACGCAAGGGGTTGGTCGTTCCTGTCGAAAATGCTGCCGCGAGGAATGCGTCTCCTCACAGAGAAGGTGTTCATTTCTTTGAAGTAAAAGGAATCCCATTGAATGCCCGATTCAGGGCTGTAGCTGAAGCGATCCAGATTGTTTTTTGCCAAATTGAAGTGTCTGCCCAGCGAAGTTGACAAAACCGCCTTGCGAAATTGATCGGGATGCAGCTGGAGAGCACCCTCTTGGTCGAAAGACAGATACTTTTTGTGCAGCAGCCTTTCCAGTTGGTCTTTGGGAGCGCCTTCACCCCACAGCACTCTGGATCCTTCTCTTTTGATTTGCGGCTGGTGCTGTTCGGCCCACGCGTAAGCTTTTCCAAAAGAGTACTCCCTTTTGGCCGTTGCCAGCAGCGGCTCTTCATTGGCTATAACGTTTCCACCGGGATCAGCGATTAACGCACCAGAATGGATTAGTTTTTGTATGTTTTCAAGATGACCGATGTCTTCCCTGTAACCCTTTTCGTAGGGATTGTAGAGCGTGTTCCTCATGGTACCCAGAAAAAGCAGAGCAAAGGTCAAAATAATAAACAGGGTTGGAGCCCACCAGGCGTATTCGCCCGGTTGTTTTACCGTTTTATTTCGGGACATAGTAACGCTCTCCCTCTGTGAGTCTGGAATTGTGAAGGTTGTTGAGTTTGACGAAATGGGAACCATTGATTCTGAGACGCATGACAATGGAACCCACTGTGTCACCGGCCTTGGCCTGAACAACCTGGCCTCTGGAAACAACAGATTCCGGAAGATTCAAATTCAATTTTATACCCGCCTGCAGCTTGTAATTCTCGATAAAGGGATTGTTTTTGACAATGTCCTGCTGAGCGATTCGGTAGATAAAAGCGAGCATGGCCAGGTCTTCACCTTCTTCAACTAAGTGAAGATAACCTCCTTGTGGAGTGGGAGTGGCGGGTTTTGTCTGCTTGTGATCAGCAGACGATGACTGAGCGATGACACTGATTTCGGGTAGTTTGGCAACATAGCCTTTGGGAATTTTGCGTCCACTTTTGAGAATCTTCTCGTTGAACTGCCTGTTGAGAATTAAAAAGTCGTGCTTAAACTGTTCTCTGTGCGCTTTCCCGAATCGCTCTGCCAGTTCGTTCAGGGATGTTGGCTTTCGCGTAATGTAAAGTGTGAAGGGAATATAGGGCAGGTATTCGGGGTCGAGCCCGAATTTCTGCGGGTTGTTGGCGATATTGATAACGGCTGCAATTCTATTGGTGTACTCTTGTGTTTCTTTGGCAAGGTACTTTCTGTAGTCGAGCCATTTCCGGCTGCCGCCCGCGCGCTTCATGGCTTTTTTCACGTTTCCGGGTCCGGTGTTATAGGCGGCCAGAGCCGTGACCCAATCGCCGAATTGACTGTAGAGTTCACTTAGAAAAGATGCCGAAGCGTGACAGGCATAGTAGAATTCAAGGCGTTCATCGATAAACCAATCGGGCCAGTTGCCGTCAACGTACAGGTTGTAACCACGCGCTGTCGGAGCGATGAACTGAAACAGACCGCAGGCTGCCGCAGGGGAACGAGCTGTTTCATTGAAATTACTCTCCACAAGCACGATCCAGCCGATATCAGCGGGAATACCGTATTCCGAGAAAACCGACTCAATAGCAGGCATGAATCTGCCGCTTCGCTTCAACCCTCTCAATGTGTGGTTTTTGAGTTTGACAGAATAAACGCGTTCAAAATGTTTGACATCCTTGGGGTCAAGACCTTTAAGTACCTGTGACTTGGCTGGCAGGGAAAACAAACAGATCGACAGAATGGAAGTAAAGATGAGAAGCAGAGACTTTTTCATGGTTGATCTCCTGTGGGTGTTACTTTGCGAACTCTCGAGGCCACTAAAGCCAGGGTAAAACAAAAGGCCAGCAGGTTGATGACCAAGCTGCTGCCGCCGGCTGATACAAAGGGCAGGGTTAAACCGGAGAGAGGAAGAAAAGCCATGTTTCCCCCCATAATCAAAGCACCCTGAACCACGAATAAAAGGAATATTCCCAGTATAACGGTGGCATCACGGCGACTTGCCGGCATGAGAAAACGCGAGGTTTGAAATCCCCTGAAGCAAAAAACAAAGAAAACAACCAGGAAGAGAGCCGTTCCAAGGAGCCCTTTTTCCGCCACAATTAAAGAGAAGAGATAATCCGATTCAATGACGGGTATTTTATAAGCCTGACTCATGCCGGGCGTTGTTCCCCACAAACCTCCGGAGGCTTGAGCCCAAAGGCCTTTGGTCAATTGCCCGGAGTAATGGAGGGGATCCCAAAAGTCCATAATGCGGTGGTAGACCATGCTCGGGAAACGCGTAAAAAAGCTGATCAACACGCCCAGAGCGGTCATGGCGACAGCTCCTGAGAAGAGAGCCCAGCGTCCTGAGACGGTCAAAAACATAATAAGTGTCACAGCCAAGAGAACCAGCAAGGGACCAAGATCTCTCTGGAGCATCAGAACGGAAAAGAGCAAGCTGCAAATGATACACAGGGTGAGTAAGTTGGCTTTTAAATCTCGCTTTTGCAGGGTGAGAACGTGTTTCTGCAGGAAAACAGCCAAAACGAAAATAAACAGAATCTTGGCACCTTCAATGGGCTGAACGGTGAGCGGGCCGAGTTTGTACCACAGTTTTCGGCCGCCTGACACGGCTGTTCCGAAAAAGAAGGTTCCCGCAAGTAAGAGAACAGAGGCTATCAGGCATAAATAGGGGTAGTCCAGAATTTGGATTGCCCGCTTTCGGATTTTCGGGTGAAAAAGAAGCGTTCCGGCTAACACGCCGAGCAATAAATACACCACCTGATTAAAAGAGCTTTTTTGGGCTTGCAGTCTGTCGGGTCCCAAACGCGCCAGAAAGTAGACGCCCTGGTAAATCAGGAAGAAAAGCGCGGGTAGAAAGACCTCATCCACATCGGCCCATCTTTTCTTCGCTCGGTAAAAACCAAGCGTTATGAGGCCCAGCAGACCCCAGAGTAAAAGCATGTACTGAGTGAAGGAACTGAGGAAAGGCAGTGTCTTTTGGAAAAAGAGCAGATTGGGGCTGGAAAAAATAAGGGGATCACGACTGGCAAAACCCAGCGGAAGTTGAACGCAGTACCAAAGACCAAACAACAGCCAGAGTGATAACAGCATGTTCTTTTCAAAGGTCTTTTTAGGTTGGCTGAAGAGCTGAACGAAGAGATAAAAACCCCAAACACCTTCGGCAGATTGAAGAAGCGTTCTCAGGAGATAAGTTCTGTTCTGCCGGGAAAAGACGAGCATGGTAAATTCATAAAACTGCCACAAGATCCATAAAATCAAAGCGATAAGGACAATGACAGCAACTTTCTTTACTTTGCTGGACCGGTTTTTTTTCATGAGGTGATAGAGCTTCGATATTAAAAGCTCTTTAGTGTTGGTTGATTTGGAATTCATTTGCTCTCCCTTTTTGGACGAATGACGCAGAGTATCCGGAAAGGCGAAGCACTGTTGACGGGCTCAAATCGCTCTGTCCCGCCGAGGCCGGGTCCAATCAATGCCAGTGATTCAGTCTTCTTTTCACTTAACCAGAATTGAAGAATGGGGTTGGGCAGTTGAATGTGTTTGGCTTGTTCTCTGTTTGGAAGGTGGAAGCCAAGTTGTGAAGCGAATAATGCCGCCTGTTCCCAGCTAATTTGCGCGGTCATGGACGATGCGTACACGCATGCAGTCAGCTCAGTTGCAAGCCCGTTTGGCCAGTTTGTCTGTGTTTCTTTAAAACGGGTTACCGTTTCAATGTTGGGGAACGCGTACTCAAAGGTTTCTTCTTCCAACCAGTTCAACGAATCGTAAAGCGAGGGCGGGGGTTCTCCCATGTACACAGCTTGAGCAGGCTGAAGGCCGTTTCTCGCTTCAAGAAAAGAGGCGTAAGTTGCCTCTTTCGACAGGTAGGAAATAGAAGTCGTTATGGTGCGGGTTTCTTTGATGACACGACGTAAGTTATTGGCCAGAAGAGAGAAAGAACCCGAATCCCGGGAAAAGGAAGGCGGTTCACCCGATGGCATGATTATGGGCTTAATGGAATGCAGCAGATCGGCCGGACAATCTTCAACCAGTGTTTGCAAAGGTGAAGCAAGACCGTTGGGATCGCGTTCTTTGATCCAGCCCAACAGGCAGATAACACAGGAATAGACATCCTGCAGGTCATTCCTCAACCGCTCTTTTCCCCTAAGTCTTTCCGGCTCGATGTATCGATAGCCTGGCTTACCTCCGGGAATGGCCTCGACAATGGGTTCATAGATATGATGGGCCAGGCCGAAGTCGGCCAGTTTCAGCGAACCCGAATGGGTTATTAAAATGTTGTCGAGCGTGATATCGCGGTGGTAAATGCCTTCCTGTTGAAGAGCTGCCAGCAGATCCACAACGGGAAGGAACCGGCGTATTTTTTCCTGCCAATCCAGGGACTCAGTAAAAGGCGATTCAGAAGGTTGTGAGATGGCATCTAAAAGTGAGCCATCCGGGATGCAGTCCATGATAAAAGCCTGGAAATTACTGTGCAGATCCAGCACATCGATAGCTGCATCGAATTCCTTGAATGCGACCATAATTCGCGCTTCCTGTTCCAGGAACTTCTTCCATTGACCGTGAGTCAGATTCTGGAACTTGGAGTCTTCCGTGACGGCAGGTTGTACGGCAGAGAGAAGATACTTGAGAACAGCGGGTTGTCCTGTTGCAGTCCAGCGTATTTTCACCGCTCTACCGCAGCCGCCAACCCCAATTTGACCGAGAATCCGGTGATGGAAGCCGGGCCACAGGAGTTGTATTTCCTTTTCAATTGCAGATGGAGAGTCTTGTGAATTTGTGTGGATTTCAGTTCCTGTCATCATGTCCTCTTTCTTTTACTTGAATTGGTAAACGAGAATGTTGGGGCCGCGCCGGGTGTGATCTGGAAACGCAATCTGGGCTTGTTCACCGGGGATACTCAATCCCTCCAGAAAGTGAGCCAGATAAATGGTTTGATCGCTGTAAGAGAGCGTTAGTCTGCTGCGGCCAAACTTGTTCACCTCTACGATTTGAATATGGTTGGCCCAACGGTGCAATTTCAGCGCCGCTTTTACTTTTTCAACAAACGCGGTGCTGGGTGTGTTTTCAATGATTAATTCCACCTTTCGCTGATGGTTGCTGAGGTATTTCGTAAGTGCCCGGGTCAGCCATTGACCCAGATCCTTGCCTGCTCGCACCAGCGCCTTTTCCGATGCTGAGTCCAGGCTGGTGGTGTCAAAACCCGAGAGACGGTCAAACGACTTTTCCGCGACTATAAGCCCGCTGTCACCTAAAAAGACGCGAATACTTCCAAAAGCAGAGGCGGCATGGGCTTTGCTGAGTTCTTTCATTCCATAGGGGTTGATGGATTGGGAGGTATTAGAGGGGGAGACATCTGCCTGCACAACCACCACCAGTCCGGCCAGCAGAGCATGGGTGAAGGCCATCAGTTTTTCCTGTTCACTTGTCCGGTTTGAGCCGTGTTCCGCCAGCCAGAAAGATTGGAAATGGGTTTCATCCAGCACATCAAAGCCCGCTTTTTTGAGTTTTTCTTTCAGCCTTTCACCCACAATTTGCTGTGGAATGAGATGACCGTCGATGCGCTCTTCGGTTAAGACGATGATACGCGTTTGACCCATTAGCTCTTTAATTTTGAGTTTCGCTTTGCCTTTTTCGACGGTGGCTTCGATACAGACGTTGTAGAGCTCGCCGTTTTGCTGTTCACTGAGAACTCTTTCACTCGAGATGTGGCCGGAAGTTTTGAGTTCCAGCAGGCTTTCAACGATGAGTTCGTTTTGCAAAATGGTCTCACTGGCAAGTTCAATGCCCACTGCTTTTTCAATGGCCCTGGTTCTGGCATCCAGCAGAGCTGAACGGCGAGCTGAAGCGCGATCCTTGTTGAGAACAATACTTTCCCCGCATGTTTGAACACGTTGTCCCGCCCAGATAGAGAGGGAACAAAGAATCAGAAAAATGGATACAAACCGTTTAACTTGTTTACTCTGCATAAATAGCCCTCCTGTAGAAAATCGGGATTTTTTCTTTTTTGCTTTGTAAGAATCAATCATGTTCAACTCCCGCTGAGTTATTGGAATGGTGGCTCAATCATAACATATCTGAAAGGTTCCAGTCCGAAAAGTGATATTCAATAGTTGGGAGATACCCAAGGGCTTGATGTGATGGCGTTTTTCGAGTTAGTCGGGTTGTTTTTCCCCACCGGGTTACGCCTCGTGCAAGCGTAAAGACTTAGTTTAACCGCAACTCCTGGCCAACCTTAATGCGGTTGCCCCTGATGGCGTTGAAGCGAATTAAGTTCTGAACCGAAGTACGGTGCTTCTTTGCAATGGCGATGAGCGTTTCACCTTTGACAACCCGGTGAGTTTGAAAGTTGGCTGCTGGCATTTTGATGACCTTGCCGACTCGAGGTGTGAATCTCCCGCCGTTGTGATCGAGAATTTCCTTCACCGATACACCGTACTTTGCACTGAGGACATTCAGTGTCTCACCCGGTGTGACCGGATGATCACTCCAAACTTTCTTTTCTTGCTGATTCGGGATGGGCTTTTTTTCAGGTACAGGCTTATCCTGTTCGGGCTCTTCTCCTGGTTCCGGGGTGGCAGCGGCATGGGTTTGAGTGACTGTTTTGGTTGGAACCTCTTTCACGACAGGATGCTGTGCCTCCGTTTTAAAGCTCCTGTCAACAAGTATGCCAACCGCGATGCCCAGTAAAAAAATAGCCAGGAACTTGAAAAGAGTCGCAGGTTGAAAGCGTGTGCGCTGGTTTGAATTCAGGGTGTCTGCCGGGCGGTCTCCCATAATGGGATCCTTCTTGAGTTGAGCTGTTTCGTAATCATAAGGCAGTGTTTTATTTCTCATGGCTGTCTCTCCTTGTTTTCGTGCAGTCACCTATAGAGATGTCAATGGGCAAAAAAACTTACCGGGTTTGACACAAAATTATTCATTTATTCCGCAAAAAAACAAAAAAGAGTGTTGAGTTTCTTCTGGTGCGTTCAATTTAAGCAGAATTCACCTCGTTTAGAGGGTCTTTGCCCTCAGGCCCTTCTCCACAATTTTGTTCAGCGCAAACGATGCAGCCACCAGACCGAAAGTGGCTGTAACGCACATGGACTGGCCCAGTCCTCCCTCACAGCCCAGCATAGTGCCTTCCTTTTCCGGCGCGCGCTTGCTGCTGATGCTGCCGTCGGGCTGAGGGTAACGCACCTGTTCGCAGGAATAAACACAGCGAATGCCGAATCTGCGTTTGGGATTGCTGGAAAATCCGTAGTATCTTCTCAGAAAAGAGCGCACTTTGGCCAGCAAGGGATCGTTGCGTGTTCTGTTGAGGTCTTTAATGGCCACGGCGGTGGGATCGGTTTTTCCGGCGGCACCACCGGCACACATAATGGGTATTTTCTTTCGGCTGCAGTAATGGATCATGGCGGCTTTGTGCTTGACGCTGTCGATGGCATCGATCACGTAATCGAGATCTTCCGGCAGGTAATGTAACGTGTGTTTTGAGATTAAATCGTGAATGATGTGAACACGGCAGCGGGGATTGATTTCTGCAATGCGATCCGCCATGACCTCGACCTTTGGTTTGCCGAAAGTGGAGGTAAGAGCGTGCAATTGCCGATTGGTATTGGACGGGCAGATGGCGTCCATGTCAACAAGGGTTAGCTGACCAACGCCCGCCCGGGCCAATGCCTCCGCTGCCCATGAACCCACACCGCCCAGGCCCACTACTGCTATGTGGGCTTGAACAATGAATTCATATCCCGGTGTGCCATACAGTCTGCGCGATCCATCCAATCGGTTTTCCATTTGCTGCTTGTGCTCCTGCTGTGTCATCAGACAGAAAAACCCTAGCATGTGCAGTGCCGGAATTCAATTCCCGATTGTCATCTGTATGACGTCAAAGGGTAAAAGTAGCTGACGTCATACAGGTATGACTGAAGTGAGATGCATTAGCTCTTTTGCAATATTCTCGATTTCATAATCGCATTCCCTTCATCCTCAATAGCCTCACCGTCAATACAGTTTAGAATCAGATAGTTGTCATAGGCTTCATTAAGGTTGTTGCTTCCGCTGTCTAAATAGTTCTCAAACATTTCTACTGTAATATCATTCTGATTGGGTGTAACCAGCCCATTTTCAAATAAATATCTGTATTGCAGGTATTTCTTTTTTATATTGTTGGGTACAAAACCAATACTTGACAGTGTTTCGAAAAAATCTTCAAAATACAACTTTGAATTGTCGGCATCGCCAAGAAGATACGCAATAGTAAACCTGTATTCAAGAATTTGGAGATGAGTAGTTAGAGACCATATGTGAGTTAAATGAAAAAAGTAAGGATTGGCTAAAGCTGAATCTAAATACTCAATAGCCGTTTCATAATCATTCATCATGACTGATAATTTTGCTATCTGATGGCAGGCAATAATTTCCCTGTAAGTATCATCAGCAATGGATTGCATTATTTTGTATTCCTGAATCGCTTTAGGAAGCAACCCCGCAATTTCGAACGCCTTGCCTCTTCTTCTCAGCGTGGCAGTGTACTCAACGACACCGTAGGAATCTGAAAAAGTTCCTTTATCAAAAGCGTTCTTTAACATGTCAAGATAGTCTTCAGATACTTTTAAATAGCGATACAAAGCGACAATGGATTCACTGGGCTCTGTGCTGCGTCCCCTTAGATTGTCAAGTTCTTCTTTGGAGTAGGGCTTTGATTCTTTAACTTTCTGGAAGGCATTAAGAACAGTATGAGCTTGTTCAGCAAGTGTTGCAGCCGGTTTAATTTCATTGATTTCTTTTATAAACTGGCCGTTTACTCTAATGTTTTGGTCAGATTGAAACAGAATGGAAAAAACGATTATAATGTTCAACATGGTATGAAAGACCTCCTAATGACCCGGCAAATCACAAGTCCTGGAACACTTGCTGTAAAAAAAGCAGGAAAAAACAATACAAATGTTTGTCCGCATAAAGATACAGCTCTCTTTGTTTCAACTTGAAAATAGTTTTTGATTTATTGATACAATTGCCATCACAAAGCATACACGATACACCGTATGCTTGTCAACAAAGGCTGAGCAGTCAAAAAAACTACCTGACTATTACAACAGGTTGGCATAAGATAACAGACATCATTTTCCTGTTCCCTTGACAGGCGTTTGTTTTAGGACTGATAACTGGTGATTGTATCCGTTTCTTTCGCTCTTGACCAGGCTGCTTTGTCCTGGCGCTTCTCTTGCTCCCTTTTGGCTTGTAACTCTAACTCAGCTAGAAGTTTCTTGGCCTCAGCCTGATGCAGTTCATAGCTGGCAATATACTCCCGCAACGCTTCCTCTGTCTCCGCTTTTTGCGCAAATTCTAAAGCCCGATAGTCATTTTCAACCTGAACTCGTTTCTTTTCCGCCTGCACAAGCTCACGCGTCAATAGGTATTCCATTGTCTGATTGCCTTTTACTTTCACTCTATGACTGAATTCAACCTCTTTGTACCTGATTTTCAGCTCGTGCTCCCCGGCAGGCACTTTGGTCAGCATCGTTGGGGCCTTGTAGCTGGATCCCAGCACCCCATGAAGGGGAGACAACCGACAAATTAGACCAGGCGGTCAGCAATTCACTTCTTGCCTGGCAAAATGGACAGGCAGATTGAGTGAGGTGGGTCAAGGATGCCGGTCGGAGCACTGATTTGTCCAGCGAAGGAGATATACACCTGCAGTGGTGAGCATGCTCATTGTAAGAGTAATATTTACACGCTTGTGATTGAAGTCGGGCTTGCATTGTGAAATGATACCTCGTTAAAGGTTGTTGATGCGGGGTAAGTGTCAGAGCGGTCGGCGCGTTATCATATTCCTTGCATCGCTTCCATTTTGCCCGGTTTTTCTGAGTCATGAGTTAAAGGTACGTTCAATTGGAAAAAATGGCCCTTGTACTTGTGAATTTTCAGCCGCGCCCACTTTCACAGATCACCGCCTTACCGGCATTCAAAAGGAATCAGCATGAGTCAAAACATCAAACTCGATCAACTCGATCATCAGATTATCGATATTCTGCAGAAAGACGGTCGTATTGCCAATTCGAAACTGGCACAAATGGTGGGCTATTCGGCACCCACGGTTCTTGAACGCGTCAAGAAACTCGAGCGAAGCGGCGTGATACAGAATTACAAGGCTTCACTGGAACCCAGGTTACTGGGTTTGAATTTTCAGGTTTATACGGGCATTGAAGTGGAGGTCAGTCAACTGGGCAATGTGAAGGAACTGGAAGAGCGTTTCCATTCCCTGCCGGAAGTCCTCGCCTGTTACCATATTGCGGGTGATTTTGATTTTCTGCTTAAAGTATGCGTTAAAAACCAGGAAACCTACAAAGATTTTGTGACTGAGCAACTGTCAGAAATTAAAGGGATTAAACGCATTCAAAGCTGGGTTGTGCTCAGCACCATCAAAGATGACAACATCATCCAGATGAATTGAAGAGGGGTAAAGGGCTCAGGATGGATGCTTTTAAAGAGATTTTACCCGAGTTGGAAAAACTGTGTGTTCCCCTGGAGGCCTATTGCAAACTGGAATTTTACCTGGATACCCTGTGGCAGAAGAACTCGGAACTCAATCTGTTCAGTCGAAAAATGAGCCAGCGCGATTTGGTGCACCTGCACCTGCTGGACTCTCTGTTGGGGCTGCCCTTACTGCCCGATGTTCAAAACATTTCAGATCTCGGCACGGGCGGCGGCTTTCCCGCTATTCCGCTTGCACTTTGTCATCCCAATCGTCAATTCACCCTCATTGAAAAGAGCGTCAGGAAAGCGGAGTTTCTCCGCCTTTTAAGTCGGCAGATTCCCAATATTGGCGTTGTTTGCGGGCTTGTTCCTGAAGGCATTGACAACAAAACACAACTGGTCATCGCCCGGGCTTTCAAACCGCTGCCGGTGATCCTTGAGCTGACTAAAAGCTATCGCAAAAAGAATTTCATGCTGTGGAAGGGCAGGCGGGCTGTGATTGACGAGGAACTAAAGCGTTCCGGCAGGATGCTGGTGGAGATGAAAACAGAGGTAAAAAAGGTCGCGCACCCCACCAGGCAGGTTGAACGTCACATTCTCTTCATGTCACGCTGAAGCTGCGTGCTTTAAGTGGAGGCAGACGGTTCACGGTCTATGGAAACAACTCGCCTTCGCTGCGAAAGACCCTGTCCAGCCCCCGCTTGGAGAGAACAACTTGCCACAGCTGATTTTTGCGTGCTCTGAAACTGGCTGCAGAGACAAGCAGATAGTAGGTCCACATGCGGAAAAAGCGCTCATCGTACCTGTCTTGAATCTGATGGTAATTGGCTGTAAAATTTTTATACCACTCCAAGAGCGTCTTTTCATAGTAGAGCCCGAAGCTGTGCCAGTCTTCAATGATGAAACGCTTTTCCGCCGCACGGCAGATCTGCGCGGCGGAAGGGATCATGGAGTTGGGAAAAATATACGTGCCGATCCAGGGGTCAGAAGCAGTGAGCGAGTTGTTGCTGCCAATGGTGTGCAACAGACACAAGCCGTTTTTGTCCATCACCTGATGGATCTTTTCCATAAAACACGCATAGTTTCTCCAGCCTACATGTTCCAGCATTCCAACCGAAATGACCCGGTCATAGCTGCCGTGTAATTGCCGGTAATCGAGCAGCTCAACGTTGACGTCAAGCCCCTTGCAGGCCATCCTCGCATAATTCGCCTGCTCCTGTGATACCGTGATTCCGGTTACTGCTGCACCGTAATTTTCGGCGGCGTATTTGGCAAAGCCGCCCCAACCGCAGCCAATATCAAGCACCTTCATTCCCGGTTTCAGGTCAATTTTGCGGCAAATCAGATCCAGCTTTTTGGTCTGGGCCTGTTCAAGCGTTTTTGCCTTGTACCAGTAGGCGCACGAATAATTGAGCCCGGCATCGAGCATAATGGAAAACAAGTCGTTTCCCAGATCATAATGATGCCTGCCAATGATAAAAGCCCTCGTTTTGCTCTGTATCTGATTTTGAATACTGATCAGATAGCGCTTGAGGTTCTGCCAGACACGTTTGAGACCCTCATGGGTCACTTGTTTATCGACTCCGGCTCTCAGTAACCGATAAAACAGCTGGTCCAGGGCTTTGCAGTCCCACCAGCCATCCATATAGGCTTCACCCAGCCCCAGAGAGCCTTCAGTTGCCACGCGTTTGTAAAATAACGGGTTGTGTATCTGAACGTCCCAAGGTCTGTCTCCGTCAATTTGAATGTCCAGAGACTCCATTAACTCATGAATGAAGCGTTCCGATTGTTTTTTCAGCATGGTCGTTCCTCCTGCAAGAAAGATCTTCTGCTCAAAATCGCGTTGACACAATTTTCTGTTTTTCAGCCTGAAAAAGACCTGCCATCCTTTTTTGGCGGATAGCGTGCCGTCAATACTCACAAATGGCGGAGTCATATTTATGGAAGATATATTGCATTCAGCATATCATAAAAGATGCAGAAGGGGATACTCATAAAAAGCAATCGTCATCACTTTTGCTCATAACCGCACGGTGGTTGAGACGGGCCAATTCTCCACAATTGACGCCGCACCGCAGCAGTTAAACCGCAGAGTCCAAAGTGCCTGACTATTTTTTCTTCCTGGGCAGCGGTCATTTCCACCCCCATGACCCCTTCACTTGTTCTCAAAGCACACAGATTCACGCAAATCGTGTAGAATAAGAAGTCAAAACAGCAGTAAGGAGTGTTCATGCGAGATTCTTATCAACATCAGATTCGGTTTGTCACAGCAGCCTCGCTCTTTGACGGACATGACGCGTCCATCAATATCATGCGCCGTATTCTTCAAACAGAGGGAGCCGAAGTGATTCACCTCGGGCACAACCGTTCAGTGGGTGAAATAGTCGATGCCGCCATTCAGGAAGATGCTCAGGGCATTGCTCTCAGCTCCTATCAGGGCGGTCATGTGGAGTACTTCAAGTACATGGTTGATCTTCTGTCTGAGAGAAATGCCAGTCACATCAAGGTCTTTGGCGGCGGCGGCGGTGTGATTACACCTCCGGAAATCAAAGAGCTCGAGGCTTACGGGGTTGATAAGATTTTTTCACCTGATGACGGCAGCAAGCTGGGACTGGTTGGGATGATTCAACTGATGTTAAAGCAGAGCGATTTCTCGACAGTAGAAGTTGCAGGCTCTTCTGAGGAACAGAAACTTGCTGTCAATCGGCTGGCCCGGCGTGTGACTGAAATAGAAATGGGCGATCAATCGGGTGGTCGTTCTGCCAACAAAGTGCCTGTGGTGGGTATTACGGGTACAGGCGGTTCCGGGAAGAGTTCCCTGACCGATGAAATTGTGCGCCGCTTCCTGGACCATTTTCCAGACAAGACCATCGGTATTGTTTCAGTGGATCCATCCAAACGCCGTACGGGCGGCGCACTGCTGGGTGATCGCATTCGCATGAACGCCGTTGCTTCACCCAACCCGGAGGGGCACGCCCGTGTGTTTATGCGTTCCCTGGCAACGCGTTCCGCCAATACCGGTATCAGTCGAGCTCTTGAGTCGGTTATCGAGGCCTATAAAGACTTCGGTTTTGACCTTATTTTGGTTGAAACGGCGGGTATTGGTCAGTCCGATTCTGAAATAGTGGATTTGGTGGACTTTTCGCTTTATGTCATGACCTCTGAATACGGAGCTCAGACTCAATTGGAAAAAATTGACATGCTGGATTTAGCGGACATCGTTGTGCTCAACAAGTTTGAGAAAAGGGGTTCAGATGACGCCTTGCGTGATATTGCGAAACAGGTTATGCGGAACCGCAACCTGTTCGATGTCAAACCTGAAGAACTCCCCATTTTTCCAACCATTGCATCGCAATTCAATGATTCAGGCACCAACTTGTTTTTTAAAAACCTGATAACGGGGCTCAATCAGAAATGTTCACTGAATTGGGACGTGCCCGACTACCCCAACCAGGGAAAACCCGAAAAAGCACCTATCATTCCCAGCGATCGACAGCGCTACCTCTCAGAAATAGCCGATACTGTCCATGCGTACAAAAAATGGGCCCTGGCGCAGAGTGAAATTGCCCGAGAAATGTTCCAGCTTGAAGGCAGCATGGATTTCCTTCGCAAGCGGATGGAGCAGTCGGAACTCAAAATTAACTCCCAAGAGGCTGGTCAGGCTCAATTCGATTTATCGCCTCCCGATTATCAGCATCTCTGTCAGACGCTGCGCATGGAGTTTGAACAGCTTGCACACACATTGGCTCCTGAATGTAAAAAAATGCTGGAAGCGTGGCCAAGTGCCGTTGAAGCTTATCAGCAAGATGAACTTGTCACCAAAATTCGTGACAGGGAGATTCGCAATGATCTTCACACCACCTCGCTTTCCGGCTTGAGAATTCCCAAAGTGGCCCTGCCGCGTTATCGCGATTGGGGAGATATTCTCTACTGGCTTTTGATGGAAAACCTGCCTGGTGTTTTCCCCTTCACGGCTGGTGTTTTCCCCTTTAAACGCGTAGGTGAAGATCCCACACGCATGTTTGCCGGCGAGGGAACCCCGGAAAGGACCAACCGACGCTTCCACTTTGTTTCCCGCGGACAGAAAGCCTCCAGGCTTTCAACTGCCTTTGATTCGGTGACACTCTATGGTGAAGATCCGCATATTCGGCCCGATATTTACGGGAAAATAGGGAATGCAGGTGTTTCCATTTGTACCCTGGATGACATGAAGAAACTCTACTCGGGGTTTGATCTCGTGAATCCCAGCACTTCCGTATCCATGACCATCAACGGTCCGGCACCCATGATGCTGGGCTTCTTTCTGAATGCCGCGGTGGATCAGCAGGTTGAGAAGTATCTGCTGGATTCAGGTCAATTGATAAACGTCAGAAAGAAATGGAGAAAGAAATACAAAGATGCGGGCTTCAATTTACCCGTCTATGAAGGTCTGAATTACAAAAAGGATCATCCCCGCTGCTTTGGTCTCGGTTTATTGGGCATTCCCGGTCAGGAAACTCTGGATCCGGATACGTATCTCAGAATCAAGTCCGATACACTGAAAAAAGTGAGGGGAACCGTGCAGGCGGACATTCTCAAGGAAGATCAAGCCCAGAACACCTGCATTTTTTCAACTGAATTTGCCTTGAAACTCATGGGCGATGTTCAGGAGTACTTTGTGTTGAACGGAATCAGAAACTACTATTCGGTTTCCATCAGCGGTTATCACATAGCCGAAGCGGGTGCCAACCCCATAACGCAGGCCGCACTGACTTTGGCCAACGGCTTAACCTATGTCGAATACTACCTTTCAAGAGGCTTGAAAATAGACGAGTTCGCTCCCAGCTTGAGTTTCTTCTTCTCCAACGGACTCGATCCCGAATACGCCGTCATTGGCCGTGCCGCCCGCAGGATTTGGTCCATCGTCATGAAAAGGCGTTACGGTGCCAACAGCCGCTCTCAGAAACTGAAGTATCACATCCAGACCAGCGGCCGGTCACTGCACGCCAAAGAGATCGATTTTAACGATATCCGAACCACGCTCCAGGCACTTTACGCCATTTTTGACAACTGTAATTCACTTCACACCAACGCTTACGACGAGGCCATTACCACTCCCACTGAAGAAAGTGTGCGAAGAGCTCTCGCCATTCAAATGATTATCAACAAAGAGCTCGGTCTTGCAAAAAATGAGAATCCCATGCAGGGTTCTTTCATTATTGAAGAGTTGACTCAACTTCTGGAAGAAGCCATTCTGGCCGAATTTAACAGAATCTCGGAACGCGGCGGCGTACTGGCGGCCATGGAGACCATGTATCAGCGCGGTAAGATCCAGGAGGAATCGCTTTATTACGAAACCTTGAAGCATCAGGGTAAACTTCCCATTGTCGGGGTGAACATGTTCCTCAACCCCGAGGGGAATGCTGAATCAGATCAGCCTCTGGAACTGATGCGATCCACTGAAGAGGAAAAGAAACAGCAAATAAGAAATCTTGAAGCCTACCATGCCTTTTGGCAAGGTGAAGCGGAAGCGTCTGTTAAAGATGTCAAATACGCCGTTCTCAATCAACGCAATATTTTCGATCGCATCATGAAAGCCACCGTTTACTGCTCACTGGGTCAGATGTCGGAAGTGCTTTACGAATTGGGAGGTCAATATCGGCGGAATATGTAGATGTGCTGCATCTTTTAGAAAGTATCAGCAAAGTGTGACAAAAGCATTACAGGCACTATCGAAAGAAGTTGAACTAGAGCCGTTGTTTGAAAGGATTCTATCCATTGCCATGGAAAACACACAAGCCGACAGGGGTGTTTTAATATTGGATACCGGTCATTCAATGAAAATCCAGGCATTGAAAACAACAAATCCTGACGACAACCAAACGATGCAAAACCTGTCGGTTGAAAAGAGTGAAGACCTGCTGGTTTCCATCGTTAAGCAGGTTGTTGAAGACAAGAGCCCCGTGATCATAGAAAACGCTTTGGCTGATCCGGCTTACCAGAATGATGGGTATGTCAAGAAAAACAAACCAAAGGGCATTGTGTGCATGCCCATTCTCCATCAATGCAGATTACACGGTGTTCTTTATCTCGAAAGTCACAAAAGGGCGGAACTTTTCAGTGAGGAACGGATTCGTATACTCGATATTTTACTTGTTCAAGCAGCGATTTCCATTGCGAATATCAAGCACTTTCAGGCCTTGGAGCGGGAAAAAAACTATTTATCCAATCTCATAAACCATTCACCCAGTCTTATCCTCGGAGTCAACATGAAGGGTGTCATCACCTTTGTCAACTCAACTGTTGAAGCTATTTCCGGGTTTTCAAAAGCCGAACTCATCGGTCAGAACTGTTGGAAGCTGTTCCATGAGCAGCAAAACGATCCAACGATCGAAACTTTGTGTCGAAAGATCAATAAAGGAAGAGTATGCAATTACAAGCTCACGTTGAACTGTAAAAACGGCGACAAGCGTGTCACTGTATGGAACGCTTCAACTCGAAAAGACGAACGTGGCGAGCTTGTGGAAATTGTTGGGTTTGGCAATGATATGACAGACGCTTTTCACAGGGAAGAAAAACTGAAGCGAAGTGAAGAGCACAAAAGAGAACACCTTGAAACATTGGTCGCTGAAAAGACTTGGGAATCCATTGTGGAAAGGAAAAATACTGAAAGGGCAAATCTGGCGAAAAGTGATTTTCTCGCAAACATGAGTCATGAAATACGCACACCGCTCAATGCCATCACAGGTTTCAGTGAGCTTTTGTCTTCGACTGTGACCGATGAAAAACAAAGAAGCTACCTTGAAGCCATAAAAAGTTCAGGTAAAAACCTCATGCTGCTCATAGGCGATATCCTCGATTTGTCTAAAATTGAAGCAGGCAAGATGAGTATTCACACAACAGTTGTCAATTTAAAGAAAGTCATTCAGGAAATCAGGCAGATTTTTACGTTGCAAATTAGAAAAAAGGGAATCAGCTTTATTTTGAATATTTCCGATAAAGTCCCTGCCGCTCTGGAACTGGATGAAGTTCGCCTGAGGCAGGTACTTCTTAATATTGTCGGCAATGCTGTTAAATTTACCGAAAAAGGTTTTATTAAACTGACGGTTGATATCGAGAACCAACCAAATAAGTCATTGAAAAAGATCCATATTACAGTGGAAGATACGGGTATTGGTATTGCGAAGGAAGAGCTTTCTACCATTTTTGAGACTTTCAAACAGCAAACAGGTCAGGACCGCTTTAAATACGGAGGTAAAGGCTTAGGACTTGCCATCTCTAAGCGGCTGGTTGAATTAATGGGAGGCAGGATCGTTGTTGAAAGTACTCTTGGTCAGGGTAGTGTTTTTAAAATTACATTCAGCAATGTTGTGGTAAATGAAGATGCAGAAAGAAAACAACCTTCAGGAAATAACTCGTTGCGTGTTCAGTTTAAAAAAGGCAAGGTGCTGATTGTTGATGACGTGACTTCCAATAGGCTTTTCTTGAGAGAGCTCTTGAAAAAGGTGAATCTTACGGTTGCTGAAGCCCAAAACGGATATGAGTCGACACTCATAGCACCTGATTACCAGCCCGACCTTATCCTGATGGATATTCGAATGCCCGTTATGGATGGTTATAAAGCTGCAAAGTTATTAAAAATGCATGAAAAATGCGCTCATATTCCCATCATTGCAGTAACAGCTTCCTCCTATTATGAAAAGCAGCGGTTGAAATTAGAAAACGAGTTTGATGGATACGTTTCAAAACCCATTGACATCCAGCAGTTGCATAGCGAACTGATGAAGGTTTTTGAGCCCATTCAGCAAGAGATAACAGATGAAATGTTGAATTTGAGCCTTCATTCTATGGGAGATCTGAACCAGGAGGTCCGTGAAGGTATCCCTGAAGTGCTGGGGATTTTGAATGATGGATTGATAGGGCGTTGGAAGCGATATAAAAATCAACAACCCATTAAGGAGGTTCGGGAGTTCGCCAAACAAATTTTGAACCTTGGTCGGGATTTTCAGTTAAAGATTATGGTATCCTATGGCAAAGCGCTGCGCCATGCTGCAGACCACTTTGAGGTTCAGAAGTTAAGGGAACTGCTTGATAAATTTCCTGAATTAATTACAATGCTGGAAAGCGCTGCAGGGGAAGAATATGAAACAAATCAATAATCGAGACTGTTTTTGTATTTTAATCGTCGATGATGAGCCCAAGAATATTCAATTGCTGGGGACTTTTTTAGAGGAAAACAAGTATCACATTGAATTTGCCATGAATGGAGAAGAAGCTCTTGACTGGCTTGAAAAGCGGTCTTTTGACTTAATTCTGCTTGACGTGATGATGCCGGGTCTCGATGGCTATGAAGTGTGTCGAAGAGTTAAGGCAAATCCAAAGCTAAACCACATTCCCATTATTTTTTTAACGGCAAAAGTTGAAACCGATGATATTGTCAAGGGTTTCGAACTCGGAGCTTCAGACTATATCACCAAACCCTTCAAACCTCAGGAACTCCTGGCTCGTTTGAGAAAGGAAGTGGAACTGAAAACGCTGCGCGGTCTTATTCCCATTTGTGCAAAGTGCAAGGATGTTCGAAATGACGAAGGTACCTGGACACAGATAGAAACTTATATTGAAAGTCATTCCAAGGCACTGTTCAGTCATGGTATTTGCCCGAAGTGCATGGATGAATTATATGCTGAGCAGGGATGGTATAAAAAAAAGAAAGATGGGGACTAAGCTGGCAACAAACGGCAACCATTGCTTACTTTTGACTGGTTTTTTAACAAACAGCATCCTTAAACGCTTAGACCTTGCAAGGAGAAAACGAAAGAGCAGAAACGCCAAAGCTGAGTATGGTAATATGCAAGGGAAGACTCTCAAAACAGGGGTAAAAAGGTTTACAGATATCGGGCTGGAACAGTTCCATGTTCCAGCTGAAAAATGGATCGACAGCCGTGTCGAGATTCCCTTGTTCTAATTGCGTTCAATTCTTTTTTCGTAGACTTTCATACCATCTTGCGTTATTTCTGAAAAACCCACTTTTTTCAAGTACGCTTCGTGTTGAGGACAAAAGGGGCTGCTCAATATTTGCTTGATTCCCTTTTCCTGAAAGAGGGACTGGCGTTCACTCCAGAGATAATGGCCTCCCTTTGAGTCGCGAAACTCAGGGGTGACATAGTCTAATGTAACCCGACATGTGGTACCTTCAATTTGGCCGATGAACAAGCCCGCTGGACGCAGGTTGCGCATGACAAAGACAATCATGCTTTTTTCAGCATCCTTGGGTCGCTGATAATCGCTGAAAAACCGGCGAATATCGCTGTCATAGAATTCAAGAAAACGACTGAGAAAGGGAGAGGCTGCGTACTTAATCCAAAGCAGATCAAAATACTCCTTTTGCCGATACATGCGTATCAGGTAGAAAGCATCAATCGCTGTTATGAAGCTATTGAGAACCATAACGGGGTAGGCTTTGATGAGAAAACCGTAGAGAGCGAAGGTGCCCGCACCGGCCAGGTTAATCCAGCGCAGGCGAAGCAGGTTATTCATGGTCAATGAAACCGCGACCAGGATGGAACCCAGATATCCGATTACTTCCAAAGCGCTCATTTCTTTCCTCCCACCCGATGATCGGTCTCATGAGTGAAGCTTTTTATCACAAATCGCGAACCCGGTGAAGAGAATATTTTGTGTTGAAAGAACTGTCACATTGCTGCTTCTCGTTCGTTTCGTGCTTTTGGCGCCATATTCCATCCCTGCATACCGTCTGCCGGCAACAGGTATCGAAAAGACAGCATTTACCTGGTATCAATCCAGGCCTGAATCAGATCCTCGTTGGCTTCTGCGATTATTGGGTTTTCAGAAAACCTTCGTGTCTTACCTGACGCGATGGTCAGAAGTTTCACTTTTTCTTCGTACTCAGCGGTCACACCTTTCAGGAAATATGGTGGATGGTTGGGGTCTGTCAGTTGAGGGTATTGTGACTTGACCTTTTTAAGAGCTCCACCAAAGGCGCGGATATCCGCGGCATACTGGTGTGTGGCACTTGCCATGGCTTCAGGGTCGGAGGCTCTTTTCATGGCCTCGATATAGGTTTCCATAATGTGAATGTTCTCTTTCATGACTGAACGGATGGTGTGTATTTTGTAGAAATAGGGGGATGCCGCTGCAGCAAGCAGGGCGGCAATCCCCAAGGTGACAATCCAGATTCGTTTCATGGTCAGTTGATCAATTCAATCAGTTTAAAGCGCTTTTTTCCCGCTCTCAGGATGAGTTTCCCGTCTTGAAAGTGATCCAGACCAACGAACTCGTCCGGCTTTTGTATGACTGTATCGCCGTAGCGGCCGCCATTGCCTCGAATGAGCCTCTTGGCTTCGCCCTTCGTTTTGGTGAGTTCCGCTTTAATGTACAGGTCCGCCCAGGTGAGTTCTCCCAACTCCGCCTGTGCCAATGCAACACGCGGCATATCCACCGCTTTTTCCAATTGAACCTTGACGATGCTGGAACTGGTTTGCATGACACCTTTTGGATCGGCCTGCCCGAATTTGGCGACAGCGGTGGCGAAGGCTTTAGCTGCCTGTTGTTCACCGTGTGTTATGCGAGTCGCTTCAAAGGCCAGAATCTCTTTGGCGCGATTGATGTTGGATCCTTTTTCAGTAAGCGTATTGATTTCATCGACTGGCAGGAGCGTGAACAGGAGCATGAAGCGTTTGACATCGGTATCTTCCACGTTTCTCCAGAACTGGTAGAACTCCAGTGGGGAGGTGCGGCTGGGATCCAGCCAAATATTGCCGCTTTCACTCTTGCCGAATTTCGCGCCGCTGGAGTTGGTGATCAGCGGAAAGGTAACTCCGTAGGCTTGCTGTTGGCACTCTTTCCGCCTGCAGAGATCGATGCCGGCTACGATATTGCCCCACTGATCCTGACCACCCATTTGGAGTGTACAATCGTGATCGCTCAAGAGTCTGTAAAAATCGTAAGCTTGGAGGATCATGTAGTTGAATTCAAGGAAGCTGAGACCGGTTTCCATGCGTTGCCGAACGGATTCGGCTGTCATCATGCGGTTAACACTGAAGTGCGCACCGATTTCCCGCAACATGTGGATGTAGGAAAGAGGCAGGAGCCAATCTTTGTTGTTAATGAGCTTGCCTTGCTGACCGTCCAGCGTCAGGTAGTTTTTGAGCTGGACCTCAATGCCCTTTTCATTTTCAGTGATTTGTTCTTCCGAGAGCATTTTGCGCATCTCTGTTTTTCCCGAGGGGTCGCCTACGCGAGCAGTTCCGCCACCGACGATGGCAATGGGAATATGACCTGCCGCTTGCATGTGGACCATGGCCATAATCGGAACCAGGGAGCCCACATGAAGGCTGTCAGCGGTAGGGTCAAAACCTATGTAAAATGTTCGGCTCTGGTTTAAATGCTCGGTTAGCTCCTGTTCGTGCGTTTGTTGGTAAATAAAACCTCTTTGCTTGAGTGTTTCAATTGCGTTCATGCTTCCTCTCTTTATTAATTTAATCCCAGGCGTTCCAACTGGTAATCGCCGCTCAAAATAGTTTCACACCAGTCCAAATTCTTCAGATACCACTCAACGGTCTTCTTCATACCGGTTTCAAAGTTTTCGGAAGGCTGCCAGCCCAGCTCGCTCTTTATTTTTGAGGCATCGATGGCATAGCGGCGGTCGTGACCCGGTCTGTCAGGTACGAAGGTGATCAACTTGGCGTGTTCTTCCTTCTCCGGGAACCTTTCATCGAGAATGCGGCAGATGTAGTGAACGATATCCAGGTTGGTGCGTTCGGAATCGCCGCCAATATTGTAGGTTTCTCCCACTTTCCCTTTCTGGATAGCTGTTAAAATGCCCTCACAGTGATCTTCCACATAGAGCCAGTCGCGAATGTTCTTGCCATCGCCGTAAATGGGAATGGGATCGCCTTTCAGTGCTTTCATGATAATGACCGGAATGAGTTTTTCCGGGAATTGGTAAGGCCCGTAATTGTTGGAACAATTGGTTGTTATACATGGAAGTCCATACGTGTGGATGTAAGCTCGGACCAGGTGATCTGAAGAGGCTTTGGAAGCGGAGTAAGGTGAATTGGGCGCATACGGTGTGCTCTCCATGAAATAGCCCGTTGCTCCCAGTGAGCCGTAAACTTCATCGGTTGATACGTGCAGGAACCTGAATGTTTCCCTGTCTTGATCACCCAACTCACGCCAGTATTCCAGAGTGGCTTGAAGCAGTCTGAAGGTTCCGACAATGTTCGTTTGAATGAATTCAGCGGGACCGTCAATGGAGCGGTCAACGTGACTCTCGGCCGCAAAATTAAGAATGGCATCGATGTCGTGATCTTTCAGGATCTTTGAAACCAGCCGGGAATCACCTATATCGCCCTTGTAGAAACGGTACAGGGGGTTTTCTTCATGGTGGGCGAGGTTGTTGGGGTTCCCCGCGTAGGTCAATTTATCCAGTACGACAGTTCTAATTCCCTTCGCAAGTGTCTTCTGAACCATGTTGCTGCCAATAAACCCGGCACCACCTGTAATTAATAAGCTTTTCATAATTTTTTCCTTACTCTGTATCCATGTAGGCGCGAAATGGAGCTATATCGCCTTTTCCTTCCCTGAGGACATCCACACGATCGTCTTCCACCATGACGACGGTTGATACTTCCGGGTAAAGGTAGTCACCATCGATCGCCATTTCAATAAAGTTCCCAAAGCGGTCCTTGATATCGTAGATATCCGCACAGGGAGATTCGTCCCCGGGTAATTGGCAGGTGGTTGAAACAATGGGATGTCCCAGAGCGTGAACCAGTTCCGTGATGACCTTGTTGTCGGGAACGCGGATACCCACTTGCTTTCTCTTGTTCTGAAAGAGCTTGGGTACCAACCTCGTTGCCGGCAGAACAAAAGTGTAAGGTCCCGGAAGGAGTTTCCGCATGAGTTTATAGGCTGTATTGGAGACAATTCCAAAATCGGAAATATGTTTGAGGTCACTGCAGATCATACTCATGGCCTTGTTCTTTTTGTGACGTTTCAACTGATTGAGTTTATCGATACCCTTTTTCTGAAAAATAGAACAGCCAAGACCGTAGCAGGTGTCCGTCGGGTAGGCGATAACGCCGCTTTGCTCCAAATGGTCAATGGCCATTTGGATTAATCTTCCCTGGGGGTTTTGAGGGTGTATGTTTAAGATTCTCATGACTTATTCCGGAAGGTTTATTACTGGTGCCTCTTCACTTTCTTTGTAGACGGTCAAGATATGGCCGACTTTTTGGACAAGCGTAATTTCGGCATCGCGAAGTATCTGTTCAATGGCTTCTTTTTCCCATTCACAATTATTGAGGATGCGAACTTTAAGCAGTTCGTGGTGTTCCAACTGTTCCAGCAGCTCTTGAATAAATGCGGGACTGGCTCCATCTTTTCCCATTTGCATCAGTGGTTTGAGGTGGTGGCTCATTTGTTTGAGTATGCGTCTTTGTTTGGAGTTGAGTTTTTTCAGGGTCATTCATCTACCTTTAGCATGGCCAGGAAGGCGTCTTGTGGAATGTGGACTTTGCCAACGGCTTTCATGCGTTTCTTTCCTTTTTTCTGTTTTTCCAGCAGTTTTCTTTTCCTGGAAATGTCCCCGCCGTAACACTTGGCGAGAACGTTTTTTCTGAGTGCTTTGACATTGGTTCTGCAGACAATGCGCGTTCCTAACGCGGCCTGAATGGCCACATCAAACATCTGCCTTGGAATCAGTTCCTTCATCTTGATGGCAAGGGCCTGACCCTTGTTGAACGCCATGTCGCGGTGAACAATCACCGAAAGTGCATCCACCGCTTCACCGTTGACCAGAATATCCAGTTTCACCAGATCGGAGTCCCAGTATCCTTCGATATGGTAATCAAAAGACGAGTAACCTTTACTGACCGATTTCAGTTTATCGTAAAAATCCAGCACAATTTCGTTGAGCGGCAGATCGTATTCAATGAGTACCCGGTCCTCTGAGACGTATTCAAGCCTTTTCTGAATGCCGCGTCTCTCTTCGCACAGCTTAATGACCGAACCGACGAATTGAGATTGAGTCAAAATGGTACCGCGAATGAAGGGCTCTTCAAATGTCTGAATATCGCCTTGGGCCGGTAATTTGGCAGGTGAGGACACCATGTGAACACAGCCGTCTTTGGTCGTAACGCGGAATTCCACACTGGGCGCGGTGGTAATGAGGTCGAGGTTGAATTCCCGTTCCAGGCGTTCCTGAATGATTTCCATGTGCAGAAGACCGAGAAAACCACATCGGAACCCAAATCCCAACGCCACCGACGTTTCCGGTTCAAATTGAAAGGAGGTGTCGTTAATTTGCAGTTTTTCAAGTGCCTCGCGCAGATCGCTGTAATCACCGGCTTCCACTGGATAGAGCCCCGAGAAAACCATGGGCTTGGACTCTTCAAAGCCCTCAAGCGGTTCGCTTGCGGGATTCTTGACACCCGTAATGGTATCGCCCACTTTGGCTTCATCCAGCGTTTTAATGGTGGCGATAATATAGCCAACCTGGCCGGCGTAAAGCACATCCGACTTGGTCATTTTAGGCGAGAAAATGCCAACTTCATCGATATCGTACTCACTGCCCGTGGCCATGAAGCGGATTTTGTCTTTCTTCTTCAGCGAGCCGTCAAAAACGCGAACAAGTACTATCAGTCCGCGGTAAGTGTCGAACCAGGCATCAAAAATAAGCGCTTTGGTGGGGGCTTCGGGATCGCCTTCCGGTGGAGGGAAGGTGTTGACGATGGCTTCCAATACGTCTTCAACGCCTTCACCGGTTTTTGCAGAGATGAACTGGGCGTTGTCGGTTTCCAGGCCGATAACATGTTCAATTTGTTCGCAGATGTGTTCCGGGTGGGCGGAAGGCAGATCGATCTTGTTGAGAACTGGCAGCAGGGTTAAATCATTTTCAAGTGCCAGATACACATTGGCGAGTGTCTGGGCTTCGACTCCCTGCGCCGCATCAACCACCAACACAGCTCCATCACAGGCTGCCAGACTTCTGGAAACTTCATAGGCAAAATCCACGTGCCCCGGCGTATCGATCAGGTTTAACATGTAGGTGTTGCCGTCTTTGGACTTGTAGGGCAGGGAGACGGAGCGCGCTTTGATGGTAATGCCGCGCTCCCGCTCGAGTTCCATGTCATCGAGAAGCTGCTCTTTCATCTCGCGTTCACTTACCAGGCCGGAAAGTTGAAGAATGCGATCGGCGAGCGTACTCTTCCCGTGATCAATATGGGCAATAATGGAAAAATTCCTTATCAATTCCTGTTGATGCGCCAAATAACACCTCCGCGATCACACTAAACATCCGGTTCATCGATTCATCACATGGAACTCTAATTGGCAGTAAAGTCGTCGCGATGTTGCCGACAAAAACTACAGAGCCTTTTGATCTTCGCCATGATGAACGTGGTTAGGGGATCCAAGCGCGTAAAAGCCATTCCAATCGCAGGTGAAGAATTCTATTATGGTACGAACCTCAGGACAGCGATCGCAATTGCAAACTCGGTATCATAGCACAAGCCTTCTGGTCTTGGCTAAAAACTGATGACAATTTTCCCAAAATGTTGTCCGGATTGCAGCAGTTCAAGAGCGTTGGCGATTTGATCAATTCCTTCAAATTGCTGACCAATAGTCGGGGTTACACCTGTTTGCTCTACAAACCGCAGGTAATCTTTAAACTGTTCTCTGGAGCCAACCAGGATTCCGTGCACATCGATGCTGGACATGAGTACTTTGGTGAGATTAATGCGCTGCCCTGTTTCAGCCAGCACGCCGATTAGTGCGATTTTACCACCAAGCCGGCAGGCGGTTACCGATTGATTGAAGGTGCCTGATCCTCCCACTTCGACCACTAAATCACAGCCGTCCGGGAAAAAAGAACGAATGGCTTGGCCCCATTTCACCTCGTCAACGTAGTTCAAACCGCAATCCGCGCCCAGTGCTTGAGCGCGTTCCAGTTTATGATTGGAAGAAGAGGTGATGGCCACTTTCATATGGTGAGCCTTGGCAATTCCCAGCGCGGCCAGGCTGACTCCACCTGTTCCCAGGAGCAGGATCGACTTGCCGCTCTTGTGGGGCAGCTTTTGAATGGCGTTCCAGGCGGTTAGACCCGCTACGGGCAGCGTGGCTGCCTGTTCAAAAGTGATGTTGGCAGGTATATTGAGAAGTTCACGGGGATAGAAATCGCAAACCTCACTCAGGCATCCGTCGGCCGGACCTCCCAGGGTTGACGAGTGGATACCTTTTTCGGGCAGACCTTTTTCCCAACCGGGGATCATGGTGGTGAGGACTCGGTCGCCTTTTTCAAATTGCGTGACCTGACTGCCGCATTCTGTAACAACCCCGGCTCCATCGCTAATGGGGATCACGGGTAGTTTCATTTTTGGGTTGTAATGACCTTGAATCATCAACAAGTCCCGATAGTTCAAGCTGATTGCTTTTATCTGGACACGAACCTTGTCCGGCTGCAGAGGGCCGGGTGTAAAATCCCGGCGGGAGAGGTTTCCTGCTCCGAATTGCTCAATTCGATATTTGACTGCCATTGATATCCTCCAGGTAGAAAGCATAGGCCTCTCTGAATCGCTCGAGATCCTGTATGAGTTGGGTTCGCATGAAACTCAAATCCTGTTCCGCGTCCTGTCTCCAGAACGCGTTCCAAAGTGTTTCAATGGGTTGGAACAGGAAATCGTAGTGATGAAAGGCGCCCAGAGCCATAATACCCGTCAGGGCGGTACCCGCCATCAAGATGTAACTGATCATGCCGCCAAAAAAATGACTGAAAACGGCATTCAAAAGGACATAGTAAAGAGGATAAATAACGAGTCCCGTTACCAGCTTGGCAGTTGCTTGCCAGACATAATCCAGCGGCATGAACCCAACGATGTGTTTCGTCAATCGGTAGGGCAGCCAGTGAAGAACCAGACCCAGCATGTGAGGCGAGAAGACCGCTTTGGTATAGGCCCACATATCTTTAAATGTAATGGGTGCCTGATTGGCTTTTAATTCAAGGTGTTGTCTGGAATCCATGTAGGTCTGCAGTCGCTCCTGCAATTTCACCACGCTGGTTGGATCCGTCTGACAGTAGTGATTGACCGCCTGGCTGATGGCGAGTCTGGCTTCGTTGGCATCATCGGTTTTCATGAACTGACAGAGTTGGGTGCCGTAAAGTGAAGAAATCTGGTGAACGAGCTGTTCTTTTTCCGGATCTTGTAAATGGGGAACAAGCTCGATGAGTTTACTTGTCAGCTGCTTCGTTACGGCTCGAACTTGAGTTTTGGGTTCTTCTGAATACGCCTCTTGAAGATGGATCAGTGAAACAGGAGCCCCAATTCGAATGGTGACGGAAGAACGGAAGACGGACGGTTTTTCATAGTCCAAACCAATGGGTAAAATGGGTGTATCTTTCTTCCAGTCTGAAGCTGTCAGGGCCCCAAAGACGATTCTCGCGGCCCCGGTTTTCAGCGGCTTGAGCGTTAGTCCGGCTTGTGAAATACCCTCCGGGAAAATGAGGATGGTCTTGCCGTTATTGAGTAAAGCCGATGCCCTGGAAAGCGACTGCTTGTTCTTGTTCATTCTGCTGCGCGGACCATCGGCGGCTCTTTGAACCGGAATCAGACCCAAATGATCGAGCAGGGAACCTATGACAGGAATGCTCCAGAGCGTGCTCTTTGCCAGGAACTTGAGCTTAAAGGGCACTACCGCTGAAACCAGTAACGGGTCGAAAAATGTATTGGGGTGATTGGCAACCAGGAGAGCCCCATTCAGACCGGACAGGTGTTCCAAGCCGCGTACTTTAATTTTACCGAAGAAGAGCTCGCAAATAGTTCTTTGCAGGTACTTCATCCAGGTGTTAATGCTGAATAAAGGTGCGTCTTGCTGGGAGTTGAGCCAGGCATTTCCCCAGCTGGTTTCCACGATGGGTTCGTTTTTGGCTTCGTTTGAAGCCCTCTCAGGGTAAATGGTCTGATTGACGATAATCAGTAACAGTAAAATGGCGATTAAAACAAATTGACTGTGCAGCAGGCTGTGTAAGTAAAATCCGCCAGTCAGGCCCGCGCAGGCCGAGAAAATCAGCATTCCGGTAAAGATGCCGGAGAAGTCGGAGGGCAGGCTCCTCTTGTAAAAGGAAACGGTTGCCCATCGCTCCATGGTAAACAAGGTGAAGAAGAAACAGATGAAAAAAAGCTGCTCAGAGGCATCCAGATGGCTAGCGTTGAGGATGAAGAGTCCCAGCAAGAGAACGTACACCAGCGCCAGAGTGCGCTTAAATCCCAAATACTGAATATTGAGCTGAGAGAGAAAGATTCCCATTGCTGTTGTCGCCACGTACCAAATCCAACTGGGTTTGTGCCAAAACAAGGTGTAACCAACCATGTAGCCGGCCATGAGAAAGCTGAGTGCCTGCAGCAGAGTGAGAGCCTTTAAATCTTTAAACTCGCCTCTTTGGGGTATCGGACTCCTTTTCGGAACCGTGTCCACTTTTCTTCTCGTGGTGAGGAAGGACAGAAAGAGGAAGAAACACAGATTCATGATTAACAGGGTCTGTGTGAAAAAGGCCGCACTATGCGGTGCTCTTGCGTGTATTTGCAGAAGCAGCAGAGCCAGGCAGAGAGCCATGACAGTGGGCCAGTGATTGTCATCCTGATCTTTGCTGGACTCGTAGTGAATGAGATGCCCTGCCCAGAAACTCAAAATCAGGGAAACACTCAGGAAGTGAAAAATTCCCGTCCAGTAATACACCAAAACCAATATGCTCGCCAGAGTGAGAGCCCAGATTTTGGCGTTTAAGTGGTTCTTCAGGTTGTCGATCAGGCGTCCTGCGAACATCAGAAAGAGAGAGGGAATCAGGAAACCGAGAACCAGGACTTCGTGTATTCTCATCTCGCTCCGAACCAGCAGCAGGAGGGAAAGAGAGATGATGCTGGCAAAACCGTAATTGGCAGCCAGGCGCAGTTTTCTGTTCATTTCTTTCCTTTCATACGGGCTGTGCTTACAAAGTCGAGGTAATGCCTGAGTTCCAGGATGGATTCTTCAATGTCATCCAGTGCGCGATGAGTTTCTTTCTTGGCAAAACCCTGATTGAATTTATGTTTGAAAATGATTTTAAAGGAACTCACGTCCAGCATGCGGTAATGCAGTTTTTTTGAAAGATCAGGCATGTACTTATCAATGAATTTGCGGTCTTGGTGAATGGAGTTACCAGCCAGAACAGGAGCTTCGTCGGGGAAGTAGCGTTCCAGTTTTTTGAGAACCGTTTCTTCCACTTCTTTTAGGCTTTTACCGAATTTAACCTTGGCAGTCAGACCGGAATCTCCGTGTGTTTTGGTGTTCCATTCGTCCATCTTGTCGAGCTCTTCCTGAGGCTGAAAGACCACTGTTTCATAGCGGTCCAGGATCTTGAAGTCCAGGTCGGTGATGATTGAAGCAAACTCGATAATGACGTTTTCGTCTGGATCCAGACCCGTCATCTCTAAATCAACCCAAAAAATACGTTCCATATTAACTCCTCTAGGTATTCATTCTAGCAGAAAGACACCTTGTTTCACAGCTCAGGCAATGAAGTTGGGTAAGATGGAGGGAAACAGCCTTGTTCATGACGTTAATCTGTGTTGCCATTTTACGCGGGTGAACGCTGGTGTTGAACACAACAAAATAAAATCGACTTAAAACGGCAAAGAACATTTGACTTAGGACTTTCACATTCACTATATTGGCAGGATGAGTTAATGTGGAGATGATGGGTCCTCAGCATTTCCTGATTGCTTCCACTGAGGTCATGCCAAACTATAACAGTTCTTGAAATGAGTGTGAAATAAGGCAGAAACAGACCGTTTTTGGCTGTTATAGGGCGAAATATGCAAAAAGCCGGGGTTGACAAAGACACCCTCTCATGTTGATAGCCAGGAAAGGCGGTGCTGGCAAGACCTGTGTTAGTATAGGAGATAATTAAAATGAAACGCTTTTCTGACCTGGAACTGGAATCATTGTTAAACGATCTGGAGTCCGACACAGCAGAACGAAAAGAATCCTTCAAAGGAGACAATCCCAAAAAAGGGCGCCAGGCAATATGCGCATTTGCCAATGATTTACCCAATCACAATAAACCGGGAGTGCTTTTTATAGGGGCCAAGGATAATGGAACACCTACCAATCTACCCATTACAGATGAGTTGTTGCTTAAATTAGCCGATATAAAAACGGACGGAAACATTTTGCCTCTACCCGTACTTTCAGTAGAAAAACGCATGTTAAAAGGCTCTGAAATGGCTGTGGTAACGGTGATGCCTTCTGATATGCCGCCTGTTAAATATGCAGGAAGAATCTGGGTTCGTACCGGATCTCGTCGTTCCATAGCCAATGAACAGGAAGAACGAATACTGATAGAAAAAAGAAGGTACAAAAATCTACCATTCGATATTTATCCCGTACCGTCTGCCAAGATTACAGATCTTTCCAAGACAATCTTTGAAAATGAATATCTTCCTTCAGCTTTTGCTGAAGACGTACTTAAAGAGAATAGTCGTACCCATGAAGAACGGCTCGCCTCATGTAAAATGATTGTTTCGCCAGAGGATACCACTCCTACTGTGCTGGGTCTTTTGTCCATGGGAAAGACACCGCAGGATTTTATACCGGGTGCCTATATTCAATTCCTGCGTATTAATGGAACAGAACTGGCAGATCCCGTCGTTGACGAAGAGAGTATAAGAGGCGGTTTTGTAGAAATATTGCGTCGTTGCGAAGAAAAATTAAAAGCGCATAATCGAACGGCTATTGATATTACGTCAACAGCAACTCACCGGATCAACAGACCTTTTCCTCCGGCAGCACTTCAGCAAATTCTTTACAATGCGGTGCTGCATCGCACCTATGAAAGTACAAATGCTCCGGTTCGAATTAATTGGTTTAATGATCGTATAGAAATAAATAGTCCTGGTGGGCCTTATGGAAATGTAACCAGTGAAAATTTCGGTAAACCAGGTATTACGGATTATCGCAATCCAAATATTGCAGATGTACTTAAAACATTTGGCTTCATTCAGGCCTTCGGCAGGGGCATTGCCACGGCTCAAAAAGAGATGCGAACAAATGGAAACCCTGAGATTGAATTTGAAACGAACCAGAGTGCAGTTGTTTGCACTTTAAGAGGAAAACCATGAAGCAATCGATATTGACATTTTTCAATAACAAAGGTGGTGTTGGAAAAACATCTCTGATTTATCATCTGGCCTGGATGTATGCCATTCTTGAAAAACGGGTTATCATTGCGGATCTTGACCCCCAGGCCAATTTAACCGCAGCGTTTCTCAATGAAAACACAATTGAAGAAATCTGGACAAAACGTGAAGCAGGCTCAACGGTATATCACTGTGTCAAACCCCTGACAGGTGTTGGAGACATTGCGCAACCTGTTCTCAGGAATATTTCAGCCAACCTTTATCTGATTCCTGGAGATGTCAACCTCTCGGGATATGAGGACACGTTATCAAATGAATGGCCCAACAGCATGGGAGACAATAACCTTTACCGTCCGATGCGCATTTTGAGCTCATTCTGGCAGGTGATGCAGAAAGCAGCGTTGAAGATTGATGCCGATATCATTCTGGTCGATATTGGCCCCAATTTAGGTGCAATCAATCGGTCCGTTTTAATTGCAACAGACTATGTCGTAATTCCTCTTGGGGCAGACATTTTTTCTCTGCAAGGCTTGGAAAACCTTGGGCCAACATTGAGGAGTTGGCAGAATCTGTGGCAAAAGAGAATGGATAATTGGGAAAACAGCTCTGAAAAAAATGAATATCCTGATTTCCAGCTTCCTAAAGGTAACATGCAGCCCATTGGCTATCTTTGCCAGCAGCACAGTGTGCGACTCAACCGCCCTGTACAGGCTTACGACAAATGGGTAAACCGCATTCCCAAAGTTTATCGGAATGCTGTTCTGAATGAAGATTCAAATATCGCTTTTTTGCAGAAGGATGATCCCTATTGTCTAGCTACTGTTAAGCATTACCGCAGCTTAATTCCCATGGCTCAGGAACACCGCAAACCTATCTTCAATCTCACTTCGGCAGATGGAGCTATTGGCAGCCATGCCAACGCCGCTCAAGATGCCAAAAAAGACTTTAGAAAACTTGCAATGACAATTGCTCAAAAAATTGGGATGACGATATGAAGATGGAGTTAGTGGCAAGTTGTTAGTGGTGAGTTTCTTCATCAATGCCCTGACCGGTTACTTCAATTTATCAATTTAAGATTGGAGTAGGTTGGTCAGATTGCAGAAAACCCAAGCGCTCAGCTATGATCAGTTAAGTCTCTACTTCTGCTGATGATCCACGAACGATGGAAAGAAGTTGCCAATATGTGCGGTGGAATTTCGTGCATGCCTTTCAGTTAGAGCAGATGGAACCGAAATCGCAGCCCGACGAAGTTGATTGGTGAGTCCATCAAACTCTTCTTTTGAAGAACTGCGTGTAACCCGATCAATTATTCCCACCAAGTCCATTGCCTTTTGTCAGACAATCAAATCCTTGTCACTTTCTTTTTCCGCGCCACTCGCCACGCATTTCAATTCAGGATTGAACAGCCTTTATACAGGCGTTACAACGCGGTGTCATACGCCTGTACAAAGTGCTGTTGCAGTTTCACTCGTATAAATAGAGCTTTAGCGAGAGAATTTGATACGGGGTTGCATTGTTGGTCTGGGTATTTTCATAGGGCTCACCATTGGCCATCAGTACGTTGTAGTTAAACGTATTGCCCGCTCCTGTTTGCAGGGCCTGAGTGATGTCTATTTGGTGCCCGAGGACAATGGCTCCGGGGCACCAGCCGTTTCGGTCGTAGCGCCATGTACCTGCCTGTGGGCTGACGGGGTTGAATTCACAGTCGCCTCGCCAGGGGATGGAAGAGAAGGGGATGTTGTTGACGATAATGTCGTTTCGCATCTCGCAGAATTCGGCGCAGTTGTAGGTGTTTCCAAAGCTGTGTCCTGTCGCGATCAGATGGGCTTCCACTTTTGTGACCCAGTCGGGAATGTCGATGTTAACCGGTGTAATTTGGGAGGCAATATCGTGTCCTTCTTCCAGGTTTCCCAGATTCAGGTTGCGACGTCCCCAGACGTTGATGACCTCTCTTGGCCCTTGCTTCTGCCCAGGTAAGAAGACCAGATTGGCACTAACCCGCCAGCCTTCACCGTCCGAATGTCCGGGCCCAACCCAGGTATCGATCCAGGAGACCAATTTCTGTTCACCTTGCAGGTAAGCCGCCAGGGGCGTGACATCGATGAACTGACACATGCCCATGCGGTAAGGGGTGATGAAGCGCGTCAATTCCAAATACTCCCAGTTTTCCCTCTCTTCGTCCGGGTTGAGAACCAATTGAATGCTGCCCGAGCGGTCCCAGTGATCACAAAGCCCGTTTTCAGGACACTCTAAAGTGAATTGCAGGCCAACCTGTTCCCAATTGGTTTCGTTGGGAAAGACCACAGTTTGTTCAATTTCGCGGTGGTTTTCAGCTCCAAAATAGTGATAAACCTGCTCAAAAGCGGGAACGATCACGGCATTTTCGGGTAGTTCCTCGGGGCATTCATACCACGGCGCGTGTTCCGCAAAGTGATAACCCGATCCAGATGGCGGCTGACCGTATTCATAGACAGGTGTGGCGTCGTTCTGCCAGAGGTAACTGGTAGGTGCGTCGGCGTAAGTTCCACGCAAAGCCATCACAGCCAGCGGTTGGTCCGACTCAATGGTAAAGTGAGCGATGGACTTTTCAGGGAAGAGGTCGCCCAAAACGACGAGCTTCTTCTCGAAAACGCTTACGTTTTCAATGACTTTACTGTCGTAGACGAAATCACTCCAGTAGCGTTGGCTGATGGTGATGTTACAGGCTTCCTTACCTGTGTTGACAATGGCCAGACCGTCCCAGACTTGACTCCAGTCACCGGGATAGACGCGCCATTTCTTGGCCTGCACTTTGGATTCACCCACATGAGCCGGGGAACTGCCTTCTTTTACAGAGGTATAAGTCGTGGTCAAATCGATTCCAGGGTCACCCGAAATGACAATATGAGAGACACGATCGGAACCAAATAGCTCCTGCGGCGTCTTGTAAGTTTTCCTGTTGGGCTCCATACTCTTGGTGAGTGAAACGAGGATGTCACCTTCTGCAGAATAAGCCGTCATGGTGTAATACAAGGACGCTTGACTGTTGTTGGACAGAATCAAGCCCGGATCAAAACCACCCGATGTTTTTGAAATATGGTTGATCATGCGAATTGAAGGATCCGCAGCTTGAAGGGGTAGGAGCATGGCACTTAGTAAAAGTGCCTCGAGAACGATTAAAATGGATAGGGTTCCTTTGTTTGAAGTCATGTTTTTACCTCCAGATGACATTGTTCCATTATACGATAATCAACTGGTACTTATAAGACCGTTCGATGTCGATACCTTTTGAAATGGAAAAGTCGGAATGTTTCTATGGAACAAAAGTGTCAACTTCAATGGCACATAGAGGTACAATAGATCCAAACAGTCAATGGAGAGCGCATGCAATACAAAACAGATGTCGTCATTGTTGGAGCGGGAATTGCCGGATTGACAACGGCACTGGATTTAATGGACAGTTCTAAAAAAATAATGGTTCTCGATCGCAATGGACCTGAACGCCTTGGCGGCTTGGCGGTGGACAGTTTTGGAGGAATCTTTTTCGTTGGATCACCACAGCAGAAGAGATTGGGAATTGCCGATTCACCCGAACTGGCTCTGCAAGACTGGATACGCTTTGGTGAACTTGAAGAAAGTCAAATACTTGAGCGTAAGTGGGCCGAGACCTATGTTTACACGAACTACGAAAAAGTTTACCTCTGGCTGAAAGAAGCCGGAGTCGGTTATTTTCCGGTTGTTCATTGGGTTGAGAGGGGGTTGTATCAACCGGGTAATTCGGTGCCCAGGTTCCACATGGTCTGGGGTACGGGCTCGGGGTTAATGGACAGCCTCATCCGAAAGATCAAACAGCATCCCAATGCCTCTAACCTGACCATCAAGTATCATCATCGAGTGGATGCCCTTCAGAAACGTGGCAGCCACATTGCGGGTGTTGACGGTGAGGATGAAGCCCATAAAGCGGGCTTTCACTGTCAAGCCGATCAAGTTGTGCTGGCGGCGGGTGGCTTTAGCGGAAATACCGATGAAGTTGCAAAGCATTGGTACAGTAGGAAAGTACCAAAGATCATCCTCAATGGTACGCATCCATCAGCGGACGGGAAGCTGCATCACGCCGCTTGTGCCGTGGGCGGGAGAACTGTGAATATGAACAAAATGTGGCTCTATGCCGCCGGTGTTCATCACCCTCGACCTGAGTTTGACCTTCACGGACTCAGTCTGGTTCCTCCAAGATCCGCTCTCTGGGTCGATGCCTGCGGGAAACGAATAGGCCCGCAACCTCTTATGACTTCCTTTGACACGCATTACCTGGTGCAACAAACCACCTCTCTGCCGGATTCACACACCTGGCTGATTCTCAACAGGAAAATAGCGGTGAAGGAACTGGCCGTTTCGGGTTCTCAGTTCAATGATGCCATTCGAGACAGGAAACTGCTCGCTTTTTTAAAGACTGTTCTGTTTGGGAATGTCAGTCTGGTCGACGATTTGGTTCAGAACTGCGATGATTTTGTTATCGCTGATAATCTGGATGCGCTTGTTGCCAAAATGACCGAGCGATCCGGACAGAAAGTGGACGGTGAGCTGCTGAAAAATGATATAGAGCGATACGATGGACAGATTCAACGAGGTGTCAAATACCACAACGACGATCAATTGAGGCGACTTGCTCATTTGAGACAGTACAGGGGTGATCGGGTGCGAACCTGTAAGTTCCAGGCCATTCTCGATTCAAAAGCCATGCCCTTGATGGCCATCCGGGTATTTCCGCTTTCCCGGAAGTGTCTGGGCGGCATTCAGACCGACCTCCAGAGCCGGGTTCTCGATCAATACGGCGAGCCGCTGAGTGGTCTGTATGCGGTTGGCGAGACTGCTGGATTTGGCGGCGGCGGGATTCACGGTATGCGCGCTTTGGAAGGAACCTTCCTGGGCAGCTGCATTTTAACCGGCAGACATGCTGCGGAATCCATCCTGAAGGGTTAACTCTTCACTCTTTGTTTATTACTATGACACGACTCACGAAACGGAGGCAATATGAAGAAAACAGGTGCTGAACTGCTGGTTTATGCTCTTGAACAGATTGGGGTAACCCATACTTTTGGTGTTCCAGGTGTTCACAACACGGAAATTTACGACGCTTTAAATGACTCGCATAAAATTACTCCGGTTCTCGTTACTCACGAAGGCGGAGGCGCTTTCATGGCGGACGGGCTGTCTCGAACAACGGATGGTTTGGGAACTCTGGTGATTGTCCCTGCAGCGGGATTGACACAGGCCATGAGCGGTATAGCCGAGGCCTATCTGGATGGCATTCCCATGCTGGTGATCTCTGGAGGTGTCCGGCGGGACAGCGGTCGGCACTATCAGCTTCATCAAATTGATCAGGAAAAACTCTTGGGCGGAATGATCAAGAAGTATTATCTGTTAGACAAGCACAACAACGTCATACCCACTGTTTACGATGCCTGTCGAACCGCTACTTCAGGAGAACCGGGCCCTGTTTTTATCGAGGTTCCTGTTGAATTGCAGCTCTTCAGGGGAGAGGTCGATGACATGCCTGTTTATCGTTCAGCAGAGCGCATGCGTGCAGACAACTCAGTGCTTATCGATCAAGCTGTTGAAATACTCGAGAAATCCTCCAATCCCGGCATCTATGTGGGGTGGGGAGCTGTTGATGCGATGGAGGCCACTATCGAGCTGTCAGAAAAGCTGAATGCACCTGTGGCTACCACCCTTCAGGGATTGAGTTCTTTTCCCGCCGATCACCCTCATCACACGGGTGTGGGGTTTGGACCTTCCGCGGTTCCTGCCGGGATGAAAGCTTTCAAAAACTGCGACTGTCTTTTGGCTGCAGGAGTGAGGTTCTCAGAGCTGGCTACAGGCAGTTACGGTATGGAGATTCCAGAAAAACTCATTCATATCGATATCAATCCAGACGTCTTCCAAAAGAACTACCCAGCGGTTGTGACCATTGAAAGCGATGCCAAATTGGCATTGGCTGAAATAGCCTCTAAACTAAAGCCGAGAAAGGAAAACGCCCGACTAAAAGAGCTTATTCAACAAGAAAAAACAAAATACCTGTCCGGTTGGCTTAAAGAAAAGCAGTCCGAAAAAGTGTCACCGGGCTTCTTCTTTCGTGCTTTGAGGGAAACGTTAAGTGACGATGACTTTGTGGTCGTGGATGATGGGAAACACACCTTTCTTACCGCCGAACTGTTGCCATGTCATCGAGCAAGGCACTTCATTTCCCCGACCGATTTCAACTGCATGGGCTATTGTGTGCCGGCGGCCATAGGAACCAAACTGGGGAATCCCGATCAAAAAGTGGTCGGAATTGTCGGCGATGGCGCCTTTCTCATGACCGGGCTGGAGTTGATGACATCGGTCAATTATCAGGCTCCGGTGGCCATTTTCGTATTTCACGATGGCGAATTGGGCCAGATTTCCCAGTTCCAGAAAACCCCGCTCAACCGGAAAACCTGCACGGTTTTAGGTGACCTGGACCTAAGCGGAATCGCCCGGGCTGTTGGTTGCCGCTTCCTGAAAATGGAGCACGATCATCACATCGAAGATGTCATGAGCCAGGCAATGGCCTACATCGATCAGGGAGAAACGGTTCTGGTCGATGTGCAAATCGACTATTCCAGAAAAACCAGGCTGACCAAGGGTGTAGTTAAAGTCAATTTAGGCAGATTTCCCTTTAAGGAAAAACTGAGATTCATTTACAGAGCTCTCAAGAGGCATGCATTTGGGAGAGAGTAACAGGCTTCCAGGAGAGGTAGTGCATTGTGTTTTTCGTTCAGGACAGAATCTCGGCGGCAAATGGAATCAGGTGAATTTCTCGGCTGACCGCGTATGGATTCGGGCTGGAATAAGTGGATCCGGTCAGATCGTCAATCGTGTCCTGAGAAAATGGGATGGTCCATTTTATTGGCATAAGAGAGAATCATTCAAAGGAGTTTCAATTGATCGTAGCAAGTATGATATTCATTGTACTTATGTTTTGTATCAGCATTTTTTTGATTGTTTTCGTCGTGTACTTTCTTCGATATAAACGCAGTAAACGCCCTATTATCGCTATTCTCGAAAGTGCTTTCAGACCTTTGGGTTTTCAATATCATAAGCTTGGGGCAGGTGGAAAATGGATTGGGAATATCCGGGGGAGGAAGGTAACGGTTGTGGATTTTGCAGAGATTCAATCCATTGCCCGATACGGGGCCGGGGCAAATGCGGGTTATGTTAGCCGTACACATGGAGCTGCCGCTCAATTTTTCATTCGAGTTGAAAAAAGGGGCGGTCTATCCATGTCTATTGTCGATGGGGTGCCCATTCAGGATCAGCGAGATATCAGCAGAAGAATCGGGAAAGAGGCCTCGGCACGCTTTGCTCGGTTAACAGGGCCTCATTTTGCTAATTTTGTTGTCATTGTGGAAGATCAAATCACTGTACCCTTTCACTCCCATCTCCTTTCACGCGAATTGCTCCTGCAAATTGTAGATGATCTGGTCTATGTTGCCGAAATAACAGAGCAAATGCGAAACTAAGGAAGAATGGTAAGTGATCATTTAACCGCACTATTTGGCTGTGATCATTGCCAATAGCTGAGCGGTATGATAATCCGGTTCTTTTGGGAAAGGGTTATAGCGTGATTTTCGGGATAGGGTGTTTTATCTGTTTATATGGACTCTGTCATGATCCTTTTTTTATGTATGGATGCGGTTAAATGATCGCTTGACTGAGATTCACTTACCCTGCATTCTCGACTCTATTTTAGCAAATTGGGTGTTTTCCACTCCCTTTTTCATTATCAAATACAGGATCTTTTATCTCTATATAAGAGGGCACGGCTTGTAATCCAGAAAGGAATGGTTTTTTCAATGCTTTTTTAATTGTTGAATACTGAATCTGTGCGTTGAAAATTCAATAATGTTTCCAATCACATTTTTTTGCTTTTCATGGGGGCTTTGCCCAGATGCCCCTCACTGGACGCGACGATGACCGCGGCTGCTGAATCGCTGGTGATGTTGATGACTGTGCGCAGCATGTCCAGAATGCGGTCTACGGCCAGGATGAGTGCAATGCCTTCCAGGGGAATGCCCACTTGTTTGAGCACAATGACCAGCATCAGAATACCCACTGCCGGAACCGCGGCCGTTCCAATGGAAGCCAGGGTGGCCGTCAGGACAATCATGAGCTGGGCACCCAGATCGAGAGGGATGCCGTAAACCTGCGCGATGAACAAGGTAGCCACACCCTGATAAAGTGCTGTGCCATCCATGTTGACGGTTGCACCCAGCGGCAGAATAAAACTCGCCACCTGTTTGGATACGCCCAGATTGTCTTCCGTGCACTCCATGGTGACAGGCAGGGTCGCGCCGCTGGAACTGCTGCTGAATGCCACCAGCTGCGCTGGTCTGATGCCTTTTATAAATACCAGCGGACTCATGCCGGTGAACAGTTTAACGATGAAGGGGTAGATCATGAGCACGCAAAGAAGAGCGGAAGCGGTTACAAAGGTATATTTAAGCAGTGATTGCAGAATTTCAAGACCAAAGCTGCCAACCGCGTCCGCGATTAAAGCAAAAACGCCGTAGGGTGCAACCTCGATTACAAGCACCACGATTTTTATCATGGCTTCAAACAGGCCGTCACACAAGTCAATGACGGGTTTTGCCTTCTTGTAGGGCAGCAGGGTCAGTGCAATGCCCGTCATTATGGCAAAGAAAATGATTTGCAGCATACTCGCATTGGCCAGAGCTTCCATGGGGTTTTTGGGAATCATGTTGAGGAATGTCTGAATAACGGAAATGCTTCCCTGGGCGGCCTCTACTTTCTGCGCGGCTGTTCCTCCATAGTTTTCAAGCAGTTTCGCCTGAACATCGGGCGACATACCGCTTCCTGGCTGGAAAATATTGGCGAAAAGCAAACCCAGGCTGATAGCTGCGGCTGTTGAACAGAGGTAATAGACCAGTGTTTTGGAACCAATGCGCTTCATTTTGCCGATATCGCCCAAGCTGGCGGTACCGCTGATGAGTGATGTCAGAACCAGGGGAACCACAATCATCTGAATGAGCCGGATGAAGGCCGTACCAACGGGCTTTAATTCGACGATTTCACCGCCAAAAAAGAAGCCGGCCAGTCCACCGAGAAGCATGCCCAGGACAATTTTGACGTGGAGCTCCATTTTGAACAGCTTCTGAAATAGAAGGAAAAGAGCCGCCATAACGAGAGCGGAGCGGATCAGCTGCATGAACCCGGACCATTCTGTTGAAAAAGTCGATGCGGGTTTACTGAACAGGAACAGACCGACTGCCGCTGCTAAAATAAACACCCCCCAATGCAGGTAATGGATCTTTTTGAGCTTGATCATGGCACTTCTCCTTGCCGACTATGCATCTTTTTGCTTACACAAGCAAAATACAATAAATAGAAGGTGATAGCAAAGGGTTTAGATTTCGCAGGTCAGTTTTGCGGCACTTTGTCCATATTTTTACCCAATCAATTGCCCAGTTCGTGCAGAATAGAAATACTCGGAAAAATGTCAAACATTTTTTTGTTTCACTGTCAACAAATGAACATGTCATTCAACTCAAATGGAGCGTACCGTGGAAAAATTCACCATACAAGGCGGTTTCAAACTAAACGGCACCGTAACCATATCCGGAAACAAGAATGAAGCCCTGCCTGCCATTGCGGCTTGCATTCTGACGGAGGAAAAGGTTTGCCTGGAGAACGTCCCTCATATAGGCGATGTTCTCACACTTATTGAATTGCTGGAAGACTTAGGTGCCGTGGTCGATAGAAAGCAATCGGGTCAGGTGGTTATCTGCTGTAAAGATGTCAACCCAAAGTTGCTGGATTCAAATAAATGCAGGTCACTGCGAGCGGCAATTCTGCTGGCTGGCCCGATGTTAGCCAGATTCAAAAAGGTCGTTCTGCCCCCTCCGGGTGGCGATGTGATCGGCCGTCGAAGGCTGGATACACATTTTCTCGCTTTTGAGAAATTGGGCGCAGAGGTTCACATCGACAGTGACTTTCACATCCAGACCCGCAAATTGATCGGCACGGATGTGTTTTTAGATGAACAATCGGTTACCGCTACGGAGAACGCCATGATGGCCGCGGTGTTGGCAGAGGGCAAGACCGTCCTTAGAAATGCCGCCTGCGAGCCCCATGTGGTGGGTTTGGGCAACTTGTTGAACTCCATGGGCGCCCGAATCAGCGGACACGGATCCAATACCGTGGTCATTGAAGGGGTCTCAAAGCTGCACGGAGCAACTCACCGCGTTGGCTCCGATTTCATCGAGGTTGGCAGCTATATCGCTCTGGCCGTCGTTACCCAATCAGAGCTGACACTGAAACAGGTCCACACCGACGATCTGCATCCCATCCAACTGGCTTTCAATAAACTGGGCATAGTATTTGAGATTGGGGAAAACCAAGTCTACATACCTGGCGATCAAAAGCTGTCAATAAAAAACGATATTTCAGGTTGTATTCCCAAACTGGACGATGGGACCTGGCCGGCCTTTCCCACTGATTTAATGAGTATTCTGATTGTGGCTGCCACACAGGCAGATGGCGCTGTTCTCATCTTTGAGAAAATGTACGATGGCAGGATGTTCTTTGTCGATTCCTTGATTTCCATGGGCGCTCAAATTGTCATGTGCGATCCTCATCGGATCGTCGTCATCGGTCCATCAAATCTCTATGGCAGTGTCTTGAGGAGCCCGGATATTCGCGCGGGCATGGCCTTAATCATAGCGGCCCTGTGCGCAAAAGGTGAAAGTACCATTTACAATATTTCGCAAATTGATCGCGGATACGAAGACCTGGAACTGAAACTCCAGAAAATCGGCGCGCATATTGAAAGGGTCAAGGAATAATATGTTCCCCGACAAATACAACGTCCAAGAGTTTGTTCCAACATGCGCCTACACGAAAATTAACATAGGCGGTCCAGGCAGGTATCTGGCGGAAATTGATCAAACAGAAGACTTGATCGCGCTGGTAAGGCATTGCATCCGTGAAAAGATTCGCTACGTCGTGCTGGGCCACGGCAGTAATGTCTTCTTCTCGGACAAGGGTTTCCCGGGTCTGGTTATTGTCAACTTCTGTACGGGAATGAAATTAACAGGGAAGACTTCTGTCAGATGTGAGTCCGGTATGGCACTCAGCGCGCTCAACCGCTGGTGTGTTGAAAACAGCTTGACCGGCTTTGAATTTTCATCCGGCATTCCGGGAACCATAGGCGGCGCCATTTTCGGTAACGCGGGCGCCTATGGCAAGAATATCGGACAATGCCTGATGGGGGCCGTTGTTCTCATGCCCGATGGATCGGTTCTTTCTGTTGAGCGTGACTTCTTTGAGTTTGCCTACAGGGATTCGTCTTTGAAACGCAATCGCGGTATTGTCCTGTCTGCGGACTTTGCGTTTGAAAAAGGGGCACGGGAAAAGATTGTTCACAAGGTGAAGGACATATTGGCCATGAGAGCCGCGAAACTTCCACCTGAACACATCGCCACGGCCGGTTCCTACTTTAAGAACCTGAAAGACGAAGCAGGTCAGCCCATTCCAGCTGCAAAATACCTGGAGTCTGTGGGAAGTAAAGAAACCGTTATCGGTGGAATGCGCGTATTTGAAGGCCATGCCAATATCTTCGTCAACTCAGGTTCGGCCACGGCAGACGATCTTTTGAAATTGGAGCGCCTTTTAAAGAAGAGAGTACAGGAAAAATACCGCCTTTTGCTTGAACGGGAAGTCATGTATCTGTTCTGAAGATACTCTCTACCTTTGCTTGTCTGATGACAAGTTGCCTACCAGATAGAACTCCATAGCATACATTTTATATCCATTAAGTAAGTATAAATCGACTTTTCTAAACCTTGTTTTCAGATTGGAAACCGTGTAAGATTAGTATCGGATCGAAAACTCTAAAATTATGCTTTGGATGCTTTTTGGTTCATGTGCGTAATGAATCTGAAAAAAGGCAGTTTTTTTAAAATAAAAATTAATAAATGATTGACTTTTTTCATAGTTATGTCATTATGCTCCGTTAGTGGATCTGACTCTCCAGACACTGTTTTTGAACGGTTTGACAGAGACAAACAAAATTGTGTTTGACGCGATACTCAACGGGATAAAACAAAAATAAAGAGAGATTTTCTAAATCAATTTATCTATTGCCCAACATCACAGGAGGTAATTTTGACTTTCAAATATAAAAAAGCATTAAAGAAGATAAGTGCCGTCATGGCATGCCTATGTCTCACAACCACACTATGGTCTCAGGATGCCCTTCAAAAGGTTATGAAGGAAAGAGGCTTAACTGAAAAAGACGTTCTCGCTGCTGCTAAAACCTATACACCTACCGGCGGCAGGGATGAGTACGTCGTTATTTGTTCAGGTGGTCAGAGTGGTCAAGTGATTGTCTACGGTATTCCCTCTATGAGAATTCTGAAGTACGTCGCTGTTTTCACTCCAGAGCCCTGGCAGGGATACGGTTTTGACGATGAATCCAAAGCGGTACTGAAACAGGGTCGTATTCGCGGTAAAGACATTACCTACGGTGACACACACCATCCAGCTCTTTCCGAAACCGATGGCAACTACGACGGTAAATACGCCTTTATTAACGATAAAGCCAACCCTCGTTTAGCTGTTATCGATCTGCATGACTTTGAGACCAAGCAGATTGTTGTCAATCCTTTCTTTAAGTCGGATCACGGTGGCGCCTTTGCTACACCAAATACAGAGTACATTATGGAAGCCAGTCAATATGCGGCTCCCTATGCAGAAGACTTTGTACCCATTGAAGATTTTAACGATAGTTATCGCGGTGGCTTGACGTATTGGAAGTTCAACAGGGAGGCAGGTAAACTGGTTCCGGAAGAGTCCTTCACGTTTGAATTCCCTCCTTACAGTCAGGACTTGAGTGATGCCGGTAAAGGACCCAGCTACGGTTGGGGCTTCACCAACTCATTCTGTACGGAGCGCTATATTGGCGGTATTGAAAGCGGCAGACCTCCATTTGAAGCGGGCTGTTCTTCTAAAGACACGGACTTTTTACACATCACCAATTGGAAAAAAGCAGAAGACTTAGTAAAAGCCGGCGAAATTAAAAAGGTAAAAGGTCAATACCTGATTACCATCGACGATGCCATCAAGCATGAGCTTCTCTATCTCGTTCCCGAACCCAAGAGCCCTCACGGTGTTGACGTAACACCCGATGGCAAGCACATTATTGTTGCCGGTAAGCTCGACAGTCATGCCTGGGTTTACAGCTTCGATAAAATCATGAAAGCCATCGAGAACAAGACATTTGAAGGCCGCGATGCATACGGTATTCCCATTATCTCTTTGAAGACGGCTCTCGAACGTTCTGTTCAAGTTGGTCTCGGACCTCTGCACAACCAGTTTGACAGTAAAGACGGTGTTGTCTACACCTCGATCTATGTCGATTCTAAAATCACCAAGTGGAATTACAAAACAGGTAAAGTCTTGGACTCGATCCCCATTCACTACAATGTGGGTCACTTAATGACCATGGAAGGCGACACCAAGAATCCAGCGGGTAAATACCTGGTTGCATTGAACAAGCTTTCAATCGACCGTTTCAACCCTGTTGGTCCGCTTCACCCCCAGAATCACCAGCTGATTGACATTAGCGGTAATAAAATGGAGCTCATTTACGACCTGCCAATTCCTCTGGGCGAACCGCACTACGCGGCAGCTATCAGTGCCAGTAAGTTGAAGCCTGCTGTTCGTTACAAGTCCGGATGGGACAGCCGGGCCAACAAGCGCTCTCCATACAAGACAAGGGCCGGACGCGAGAGAATCGAGCGCAATGGCAATAAAGTTGAAATTTACGGAACCCTGATTCGCTCGCACATTAACCCTGAAATCGTTGAGGTCAACGAAGGCGATGTGGTTTCTTTCCACTTGACCAACCTGGAACGCGCGGAAGACGAAGTTCACGGCTTTGCCATGTACGGTCAGAACGTTCAGCTTTCAGTTGAACCCGGTAAAACAGCATCGGCTACGTTCACCGCAGATAAGCCCGGTGTTTATCCCTACTACTGTACTGAATTCTGTTCTGCACTTCACCTTGAAATGCAGGGTTATCTCCTGGTCAAACCCAAAGGGTACGTGGAAACCAAGAAAGAAATCGTCGAAGGTCACAAATACACCAAGGCTGATTACGAGAAGCAGGTTAAAGTTAACCTCGAAACACAAGCCGTAATCGATCAGGTGGTTGGCTACATTACCAGCCACAACTACAAAGACTTCCCAACGGTCGTCGCATTGGTAGAAGATGCCACCGATCAGCTGGGATTCGCTGGTGAGGCCAAGAAGAAATCTGAAGAAGCGGCAGCCAAGGGTGATTACCAGAATGCCATGCTCTGGGCCAACCAGTGGTGGCAGTATCAGGTTAAAACCGCCGATCTCGGTCTGCGTGCGAAAACACACCTGGATGAAAACGGGGCCAAGAAGATGAAAAAGTAAGCACGGATCTTACAATCAATTTTCAGAACTCAAAAACTCCCTGTCGCAGTTTTTGGCTGCAACAGGGAGTTAACCGCGTATAAATGCTTAATCAGCATTTTCATAACCACAAAATTTGGAGCATACAATGAAAAAATACAATAAACTGACTGCGATTTTCTTTTGCACCATGCTTGCCGTTCTGTTCACCGGACATGCTGCGGCTCAAGATCTCAGCAAGGGAAAAGAGCTCTATAAGAGCAAGACTTGTTTTACATGTCACGGTGCAGATGCAAAAACACCTATTATGCCGCTATATCCAAATATCGCTGGACAAAATGCTGAATATGCATTGCAGCAGATGAAAGATATCAAGTCAGGCGCAAGAAGCAACGGTCTTACGGCTGCCATGAAGGGAATTATGCACCTTGTCAATGATGATGAAATGAAAGCACTGGCAGATTATCTGGCCAGTCTGCCAAGAAGAACCGGCAAACTGGAAACAGGTTCTGAAGGTGCCAAACTCTTTAAGAGTAAAACCTGCTTTACCTGTCACGGTATGGACGGCAAGAAAACCATTTTACCCACTTACCCAAAAATTGAAGGTCAGAATAAAGCATACGCTCTTCAGCAAATGAAAGACATCAAGTCTGGAACACGGGCAAATGGCCAGAGTGTCGCCATGAAAGGAATCATGCACTTGGTAACGGATGAGGAAATTGAAATCCTCGCAACATACTTATCTACGCTTAAGTAGAAACCACAAGAGGATGGAAAAACCATGAAAAAAATAATGACGTTTTTATCAGTATTGATCACTGGACTGTTTATCTTTGCCCAGGATGCCGCTGAAGGCAAAAGAGAGTGGATGCATGAGGGCGGAGAGCGGGAAGAAGCCCTGCAATTAAAACCGGATCTTGAAAATGGGCTGGATGTTTATGAAGTTTGCAGTGGATGTCACCTACCTGAAGGATGGGGTACCCAGGAGGGAACCTTCCCTCAAATAGCAGGGCAGCACGCCTCTGTTCTCATCAAGCAATTAGCGGATATCAGGGAAAAAAACAGAGACAACCCTACCATGTATCCCTTTGCACTGCCTAGGGCCATTGGCGGAGCTCAATCCCTTGCCGATGTGGTTGCCTATATGGAAAAACTACCCATGAACCCCGACAATGGTAAGGGTGAATGGGAACCTGGAACACCTGAATTTAAACAGGGCAAAAAGCTCTATGAAGAAAACTGCACACAGTGTCACGGTGCACAAGGCGAAGGGGATCCCGAGAAGTTCTATCCTCTCATTCAAGGTCAGCATTACAACTACATGCTGCGACAGTTTGAGTGGATTCGCGATGGCAAGAGGCGTAATGCCAACCCCGATATGGTTAAACAGATTGCTAAATTCACGGATAAAGACATGAAAATGGTGATCAATTACACCTCACGCATTCCCGTTCCGAAAGAAAAACTGGCTCCAAGCAAGGATTGGATGAATCCAGATTTCGATTAGAGGGTTTGCCTTTAATTTCAATTTCAGAGTCTTCTGTGACAAGGAGGATCTTAAAAAAGGCAGGGTACTTTCCGGTTCGAGGTATTTCGTGGCTCAAAGCGGAAAACGGAAACCGATGTCTCGTGGTAGCGTGACAGATTTGAACAGAGTGCATTCCAGACGTTTAAAGTACTGCTAACCTTTTAAGGTCCTCCCTGGCAAGAAACTCAACAGTAAAGATCACAAAATAAGAGTAGTAAAATGAAATCCAAAATTATTAGCAAGTTGCCGGTTCTTATTGCGGCTGTATTAATGATCGTTATTTACAACCTGCCCATTTGGTGGGTGTCTCTCACGGCTCCCAACTACCCGGAAGAAGCTTTTCCCGATGGCGTGAAAATTCACTTCCACTTCAACGGTGTTTTTAACGGTTGCAAGCAAGTTGAAAAAGATGAGATTCACGAGGATCAGAGTTTGGACTGTGTTCACGAAATGGATACCATCAACCACTACGTCGGCATGTACCCCATTGCCGCTGGCGGTGCTGTTGAAGTCGCCTTTTCAGTTTTTCTAATCGCATTGGCTTTTGTCATGCTGATTTCGTATGCCTGTGACGACTCAAAGAGAAGGATGCTTATTCAAATTGTCGGTTTTTCCATTATTGTCATCTGGATGATCCTGGCACTTTACGTACCGGGCGGTTTGAAATATCAAACTTCAAAATACCTGGAAGGTCGTGTGGCCGCATTGGGTCAGGAAGATTCGGATATATCCGAAGATCTTTCTCCCGGAGAGGCGCTTATTGCCAGCTTAAAATCATCTCTTGAGTCCAGTGGTGTGGAAGTTGAAGGTGAAAAGAAGGCAGAACTCAGTAAGAAAGAAAAAGATATAGCCTTCTTAAAAGATGCCTTCGAGACCAGTCAGACTCGACTGGCCATTCAGGAGAAGTGGAATGGCAGTGGTGCTCAGCTTCTCAGCTGGCACTACAGAGCCAATCTGGCCCGGTACTTCAACGATCCCGCCAAAATCTCCCCCATGGTTAAAAAAATACAGTTGGCGACTCACGTTGCCTTTGTACTCATTCTCATCATTATGGCGGTTTTGGTCATAGGAAGTCGCAAAACAGACAGCCTCATTTACAAACTGCTTATTTTGGTTCCCATGGCACTGCCTGTCTTCTTTGTCGTATTCTATGCGGTATGGCTGAGTTGGTACGGGCACAACATGAATGACATGGGTGCGTTTACCTTGAAAGCGTTTATGCCAACGGTCTTTGGTCAGGGCAAAGTCGCCCAGTTTACAACCAATTCCTATCCGCATATCGGCTTTTTCCTGATGCTTCTTTCCAGTGCTCTGCTGGGCTTCTCGTTTATCAATCAAAGGAAAAAATCTGGAGAAGACTAGGAAGATGTTTCACATTCCAACAGGAAGAGAGGCAAGAAAAATCAATCAATCCAGAATAGCTGGCTTATTGAGCTTGCTTCTCTTTTCCATTTCCCCTCTCTTGGCAGGGTATCCGCCTATTCAGGATCTCATTGACAAGGCAGAAGAACACGCGTCAATTGTCATCGAGCCAGGCATCTATTCAGGACCCCTCATCCTCGATTTTCCCATCACCATCGATGGTCAACATCGGGTTACGATCGATGCCGGCGGGAAAGGTTCTGTCGTTTTTATAGATACCGACGGTGCGACCCTAAAGGGGTTGAAGTTGATCAACTCAGGCGAATCTCACAATGATATTGACTCAGGTGTTCAGGTTCGAGGCAACTTCAATGTTATTAAAGATAACATTATCGAAAACTGCCTCTTTGGAGTGGATCTTCAACAATCCAACAACAACATTGTCAGGCGTAACAAGATCTCCTCTCAGGAGCACGGGCTCGGCCAGAGAGGCGATGCGGTCAGGCTCTGGTACAGTTTCAATAACCGGATTGAAGACAACGAGGTCATTAATTCCCGCGATATGGTGGTGTGGTATTCGGCCGATAATATCATACGGGGAAACAGCGGAACGAATTGCCGATACTCTTTGCACTTCATGTATTCCCGGTACAACTTAGTTGAAAACAACAGCTACTACCACAATGCTGTTGGTATTTTTGTGATGTACAGCGACGGGATTATTGTCAGGAACAATTACATCGGTCATGCCGACGGGCCGACCGGTGTTGGTATAGGGTTCAAGGAAACTTCAGACCTGACCATCGAGGGCAATCAGATTCTCTATTGTGCCAGCGGCTTGTACATCGATATATCGCCATTTCAGCCGGATACCACGAACCGGTTCAAACACAATTTAATCGCTTTTAACAATATCGGTGCCCGTTTTTTAAATGAATGGCATGGCAATGAATTTCTTGAGAACCAGTTTGTCTCCAATATGACTCAAGTTGCCGTAGGCGGTGCTGGCAGCGCGAACGGTCATGTCTGGGAAGGCAATTATTGGTCGGATTACGAGGGTTTTGATCAGGATCAGGATGGGGTTGGGGATACGCCTTTTGAACTGTATCGCTTTGCCGACCGACTCTGGCAGAATGTCGATGACGCGCAGTTTTTCAAGGGAACTCCCATGCTGGAAACATTGGATTTCATGGAGCGACTGGCGCCGTTGTCCGAGCCAACTCTTCTCCTTCGTGACCCCAAACCCAGCATGACTCCTCTTGAAATAAATCTGGAGGAAGCTAAAGATACCACCAACGCACTGTTAAAACTATTGGAAGAACAGAAGCAAACGCAACCAAAGGATACACGTCCTAGATTCTAGGTCGCCTCGAGTGATCATTAGAGAGGTAGGGAACTATGAGTTTTTTGACAGGAACAAGACGGCGTTTTTTGAAGAACCTGGCTCTGGGGGCGGGTGTTTTAGGAACCGCCATCATGGGAATTGTGCCCGTTTTGAAAGGCTGGGTCAAAAAAATGAGACCGCCTGGAGCTCTGGATGAAGGTGAGTTTTTAGCTTCGTGTATCAAATGCGGTCAATGCGTTCAAGTCTGCCCTGTCCAGGCCATCAAGTTGGCCGATATGGGCGATGGTTTTGGTGTGGGGACACCCTACATCGATCCGCGCAGCCAGGCCTGTGATTTTTCGTGCGATGGACTTCAGTGCGTTCTTGCCTGTCCCACCGGAGCCTTAACCCATCATATCAATTACGCTCATGAAGCAAAAATGGCTGTTGCCAAAGTCGTTGCGCCAGAGCGCTGCCTGGCCGTTCAGGGCAAGGGCTTTAAAGGAACCGCCCGGGGACCGAATTTCAGGGGAAAACTTCGATACAACGAAATCGATCGCTGGACTCCCATACCTGTGGCAGACCACCCCTACGATCTGGAGAGTTGTGATCTCTGCGTTCGAACCTGTCCCATTGAAATACGATATGCCATGTGTGAGGCGGGAACGCCGCCATCAGGTGAAGAGAGACAATGTCCGCCGGAGCACGCTATTCGCATGAAAGAAATAGAATCAGGTGGTACCGTAAAGACCTTTATACCGGAAATACTCAGTGGATGTGTTGGTTGCGGGGTTTGCATGATGATTTGCCCCATGGAGCCGCCAGTCATTGTTATGGAAGGTTATCCTGGCTCGGGGAGGGTTATATGAGTTCGCTAAAAGAATCCTTTCTCCTGCTGCTCGGTGGTAAATCCAAACGCCCTAAACCCGAAGAAATTTCCCCGGAAGCAGCAGCTATTCACGAAGCACACAGAGGAAAAAGGCCCAAGGAAGAGGTTGAAATCAGGAGAAGAGCCAAACAAGAGAACTTTACCAACACCAATTGGCGTCGGAAAAGGTGGACAGTGCTTATTCTCGTCAATCTGCTCTTTGTTGCTTCCTATTTTCTGGATATCCAGCTTCTTGAAGGTGCTTTGACCGGGTCGCGTTTTGCCGGCCTTCACTTGGCTGACCTCAATGCCACATTGCAGGTTATGCTGGCCTTCAAGCATGTTCTGATCAACCTGCTGATAGGAACCGTTACCATTGGAATTATGTGGTGGCTTTTGGGTGGAAGGACTTTTTGCAGCTGGGTGTGTCCTTACCATTTACTGTCAGAATGGGGCGAAATCATTCATCTTAAACTCAGAAAGAAAAAGCTGGCCATGGATATCAAATTCGATCGACGCACACGCACCTACCTGTGGCTGTTGTTTGCTGTTTTGGCATTTGTTACCAGTTACACCGTTTATGAAACCATTTCACCCACAGGCATTATCAGTCGTGCCCTTATTTACGGGCCCGGCCTGGCGCTGACCTGGGTTCTGTTCATCTTGCTTTTCGAGATTTTCTTTTCCAGACGCGCCTGGTGCAGGTACGCCTGTCCTATTGGGTTGACGTATGGTGTCATTGGCTTGACTTCACCCCTGCAGGTTCAGTTACATCTGGATACCTGTTATCACGACGGACAATGCATTAAAGTGTGTCTGGTTCCCCATGTACTGGACGTGACCAAAGCCAGACGGGCGGTTAAACCCATCGTCGATATCGGAGCCGATTGCACACGTTGCGGGCGATGTGTTGAAGTATGTCCAACCAAATCACTGAAATTCAAATTTAAAGGGATTAGTAAATGATTCAACTAAAGGAACTGAAAAAGACCTTTCGGGGTGCCAAAATTCTGAGAGGGATCGACCTGACGTTGGAAAAAGGGGATCGTGTTGCCCTGGTGGGTTCAAACGGTGCCGGTAAAACGACGCTTGTTCGATGTCTCCTCGGGCAGTATACCCATGAAGGGGAAGTGCTGATTAATGGTATTTCACCCAGAAATAACAGGCGGAAAGTGTTGCGGCAAATTGGATTTGTTCCGCAACTTCCACCTCCTTTGAAAATGACGGTCAACCAGCTGGTCCATTTTGCCGCCGATTTATGTGAGGCCGACCCTCGGGAAATGTTCCATGTCGCCAAGAATCTCGGCTTAAATATCGATGAAGTTCGCAACCGCATATTTGTCAGGATGTCCGGTGGTGAGAAGCAGAAGCTCCTGATCGGTATAGCCATGGGCAGGGACTCTGATTTGCTGATTATGGATGAACCCGCAGCGAACTTGGACCCGGAAGCTCGTCAGGTCTTTTTTAATATTCTCGCTGAAAAGCTCGAAAAGGTGACCATGATTATTTCAAGTCACCGCCTCGATGAAGTGGCACCTCTGGTCAACCGCGTCGTAGAGCTGGATATGGGTAAGATTGTGCTCGATGACCATGTTGATGATGCTGTCAATCTCGACAGTCTCCTGAATTGCTCCATCAGGCTTGCCAAGGAAAATGAAGCTTTCAACAAGGCGATTGGCGATTGGGGTTTTGAATTCAAGGATCAATTGTGGAACGGTCAAGTGGCCGGGCCTGACCGTTTGCGGTTTCTCGGTGTCATTTCCCGTTACGCCGGCCTGGTAAAAGATATTGAAATGAAGGAAGTGAATCGTGAAAAATAAGCGTTCAGACACAAGGCGGTTTGTGGCTTTGTTTGCGCGACTCTTCCAGCAAAATAAAATGAGTGAGCAAATTCACAACAGGTTATTGACCGGTGAGGATGACATTACACACTCTAACCAAAAGGAACTTCAATGAAACAATTAATTCGCATGGCACGAGCAGATATCGGCGAGTCCGTTCGCGCTCGATGGTTTTTAGTTTACAGCATTATTTTTGGAGGGATCATGGTTGGCCTGATCGTTTCAGGTCTGTCCGAATCCAGGATTATGGGATTCACAGGTCTGTCACGACTGTTGGTGACCTACATCCAGATTACCATGGCCATTTTGCCGCTTTTCATGCTCATTACGACAGTTCGTTCTTTGGTGGGGGACAGGGAAGCTGGCGTTTACGAATACATGCTGTCCCTGCCCATAAGCCTTTCCGCCTGGTATTGGGGAAGGATTCTAGGGCGTTTTGTCATCATCTTCATGCCGGTACTGCTGGCCATGGTGTTGGGTCTTGCCTGGGGTGTTTTCAAAGGCGTAGCCATTCCTTGGACTCAGGTCCTGGTCTACACGGGGTTACTGGCTTCACTCATCATTTGTTTTATGGGTATGGCCATGCTCATTTCCACCTTGGCCAAATCAACCGATGTTGCACAGGGAGCCGCGTTCATCCTCTGGTTGGTTTTACTCTTGTTTCTGGACCTCATTCTTCTAGGCACGCTGATTCGCGAGGGACTTCCCGCTGAAACGGCTGTGGGAATCGCTTTAGCCAATCCGCTTCAAACTTTCAGAACCGCTGCCATGATGCTGTTTGATCCACAATTAGTTCTTCTCGGACCTTCTGCGTTTGTAATCCTGGATAATTTTGGAGAGAAAGGTTATATCATCTGGTCTCTTTTGTATCCCGCCTTTCTTGGCCTCCTCTCATCCGGTATCGGGTACTGGTTCTTCAGAAGAAGAGACCTGTCCTGATAAAGAGCCCCATTTCAAAGAGGATCGCCTTTTGACAATCAACTCTTTCAAAAGGTTGTAATCATAAAAAAAAGCCGATGGGGTGCATCGGCTTTTTTTCTTAGTACGGGTTTTATGGCTTACTGAAAGCTTTTGAACAAAAAGTCAAAGTTCATATTCATCTGGAATTGCCTGGACATCAGGTGAGGTGTTACCGTTGCCTTCGCCTTGGCAGCAAAGGGATCGATGATAACAGGGTTACCCTGAATTCCCTGTAAGAGGAAAGTCATTGCCTGGGTTTGAGCCTGAACGGTTGGTCCTTGAGAGGGATCAAGCAGGAAGCCATGTCCTCCATCTGTGTACTGGAAAAGGCCGGAACCGGTATAAGGAGCGTCAACCTGTTCCATGCCAGGATACTCCCATTTAGCTGATACCTGTGGAATTCCCATGGCCCTGACCAAGTCCTGTGTTGCCACATTGGGCACAACTAGATCATTTTGCATTTCCTGTACAAGTACCGTTGTGGGAACATCACCAGCCAGCACGCCTGATGATAAATAAGGAGCGTAGTTGATGGGATCCGCATTATCGACGGCTGTTTGAAACAGCATCCAGAACTGAAAATACTGAGGTGTACCAGGCATGATTCCAGCAGCTTGCAGGGCCGGGTTGATGGAAGCGCTCAAGGATACCGAATTGATGAGGAGATTGCTCATCCTGCCTCCGGGAACACTGAAACAAGCCAGACTGACATCGGGTTCCAGACCGGTGAACACCGAGCCTATGATGCCGCCTAGAGAGATACCAGTGTAAGTGATACCGCCAGGAGCGAATTCAGGCGTACCGTCTGCGTTAAAGTCTGTAGCGCCACTTGTGATCATTCGTGTGAGAGTAAAGAGATCGCTTACTGTTTGTCGGCCGGCATCGCGTGACATGAGTGGGTGAAGCAGGTTGATGAATCCGGTTCCCGATGGATCGGGAACACCGTCAGGGCCGAATTCACCTGTCTCGTTATTGAAAAAGTCACTGCTGCGGTCGCCGTGAAGAACAATGTCGATACCGATCATACCGACTCCCAGCGAATTAGCCGTATTCGCAATGGCAAACATATCTTCTTTCATGCGGGTGATACCGTGTTGAAAAATCATGACGGGAACGGGACCCTGTGCACCAACAGGCAGAGCAGCCCAGAAAGTGATGTGACTGGTTCCGAGCTGTTGTAACTGACCGTTTTCGACAACGAAGGGGCCAACAGGTCCCAGACCGGCGGGGTGTTGCTGCAGGTAATTGGGCGCTTCAAAGCTGCCGTAATACATAGCGCCTATGGCGTTATGGGGAGCGGCTCCCAGACCGATGGAATTAAAAAATGCGTCAACCGCTTCCGGTGTGGGAAGAGCTTGAAGGATCGTTGGAGTTGGCTCAAGTCCCTGAACGGTTGTTCTCATGGCTTGTAACGTCGACAACAACGGTTGGGTTGTGAACTCAAAGACCACAGAAAGCTGGTACCGGCCAACACCTATCGCCGTTTCAGCCCTTTTCCAAACACCTTGATAAGCTTGTCGCAGGGGCTCCAGAGCAGCTGCTGTGGCATCATCCAAAGATGCTTGTGTGGAGTGTCCATTTTCATCCACAAAGGAAGCGCCGCTTTTCAAAAGAGTCAGAAGACCTGTAGACTGCACGCTTAGTCCGTCCATGCCTTTTACAAAGGGCGTGACAATGACGCTGTAGGTAGTGGAGGGCTTTAACGGGAGGATGGGTTTCATGATGACGGTGCTGTCGCCGGATTCTGGATGGGTCAACACCTCGTAACTGACTGCCGCGGGCTTAAACGTACTGACATCCAGAACCATCAGTGTTTCTTCGTTGACAGTAGAGGCATCCACTGGACCTACAAAGGGCACGAAAATAGGTGCTGTGGTTGAAAAACCATGGAGCGTGTTGACATCGGCAATCAATTGACTTTCAGCAGAGTTGGGGATGGCCACCTGGCCTGTCATGGGGTTTCTGAGGATGTTATTCGGAATGGGAATATCCGCCGGATTGCCGGTTGATGGGTCAAATTTAGCAATGGTTTCAGAGACATAAGGCGTATATTCACCAGCTTCATGGTTGTCATCGCTGTCACTGCAACCCCAAAAGAGCAGGGCGGTAAGCAGTATAAAAATGAGTGTGTTCAATTGTTTTTTCACAATTCCTCCAAGCATGTTGTTTTTTCTTCTGCAGTTGCGTCTTACTGAATGATATTGAATCGAGATACAGACATCAGAGTAACGCGCATGGTTGCTAAGGGTGCAGAATGCGGCGGCCGTGTGTTCATGAGCTAACTCTTAAAAGACCGTAACGCAATCCACTAAGCGTGTATCAAGCAGGTATCAGATAATTGAGGAAAATGGAATTCCTACCTTATAAAAGGTATCTTAAATTTTATAAATAAGCAATGATTTTTCTTTTGCCAATCTGAGTTGTCGTGGAGGATTTATTCAACTCAAATAAGGTATATCAATCAATAAGCTGTTTTTAAGACGTTTTTTCGTGTAAAATGTGTCTCCCTGACGAGTAGCCGGTCTCAATCAGGAAAGATACGGCTAAGTTACGAGATGTTTACAGCTTAGGTTGAAGACCATCAAAAGTGTCTTTTTTTTAAAAGAATCACGGAAGGTATTTTGCGGTTCGTCAACTGTTTAATACCATGTGAAGATCAATAAACCGATTTGTCACTTGCAAATTGTGCGAGACAAAACCGGTGTTTCACAAATTCAGCCAGCGTATCTGACAGAGCACATCTCTACAACAGGCAAAAAAAGGAGCATGCATGACACAATTATCTGTTTATTCTGAAATAGCCCAATTGGATACGGTGGTTATTCATTCCCCGGGGCCCGAAGTCGATCACATGACACCTTCACTGATGCATGATCTGCTTTTTGACGATATTCTCTTTGGTAACGAAGCACGACAGGAGCACGAAGTATTCAGGAAGATTCTGGCGAAAGTGGCCAACCGCGTTTTGGATATTCAGGATCTCTTTGTAGAGACCCTTGCAAACAAGGAAGCCAGGAAACACTTCCTCTCGCGTTTCAAGATGATGCACGACTTGACGGATAAAAAGATCGGTTTACTGAACGATATGGCCCCCGAGCAGTTAGCCGCAAAGGTCATAGGCGGCTGGTTTAAGGAAATTGACAAAGGTCAACGCTACCGATTCATCACGCCTCCCACTCCCAACTTGTTATTTATGCGCGATCCGTGTTCCGTTATTGGCGATGGCGTCAGTATCAATAAAATGGCTACAGATGCCAGAAACACAGAGCCAATTATTTTAGAGTCCGTGATGCATTACCATCCGGTTTACGGTGTTGATCGCGAGTCTCAAATCTGGTTTGATGCCTCGCTAAGATACCTCGAAGGGCATCCGGAAGCTCATCACAGCATAGAGGGCGGCGATATCCTGGTTCTTTCAGATGAAATCGTTGCCATAGGAATCAGTATCCGGACCAAGCAGAGCACTGTTACCATGTTGGCCGAACAGCTCAGAAAGAGAAGTCAATTCAAGACACTCATTGCCGTGCTCATGCCGCACGAACGGTCGGCCATGCATCTCGACACCATTTTTACACAAGTCGATGAAGAGAACTGTCTTATTTTTCCACCTTACCTGGATCCATCGCATTCGGAAGTGTTGCCGGCACTGAAAATGGATTTGTCCTCAAAGGAGCTGTCCATCGTTTTGAAACCGAGTTTGCTGCAGGCACTCAAAGATGAGGGCTTTCCGTTGAATCCCATCTTCTGCGGCGGACATCATCGCATCGATCAGGAGCGCGAGCAATGGACAGATGGAGCCAACTCCTTCTGCCTCGCTCCTGGAGTCATTCTCATGTACGACCGAAACACAAAGACCATGAATGAACTGGAATCCGCCGGCTTTAAAATCAGGGAAGCGGAATCCGTCTTGAAGTACGACATCAATCTTCTCGATGGTTCCAAATACGCCGTCATGATCAGGGGAAACGAATTGTCCAGAGCACGCGGAGGTCCGCGCTGCATGACCATGCCACTCAAGAGGATGAAGAAATAGGAGTTTGAAAATGAAACGTGCACTCATTGCCTTTGGCGGAAATGCGCTCATTAAGGGAAACGAAAGCGGCTTGCAGAGAGAACAACTTGAGAACGCGAAAGACTGCGCTGAAATGGTCGTTCAAACCTATCGGCAGGGATACCTTCCCGTGCTGGTTCACGGGAACGGGCCGCAAGTGGGTAATATCCTCATTCAGCAGGAGGAGGCCGCCAATAAGGTGCCTCAGTACACCATGGACATTTGCGGAGCGCAGTCGCACGGCTCAGTGGGCTACATGTTACAGCGATGTCTGGAAAACATGCTCAAGTACCACGGTTTGGAAGTTCCTGTGGCCACCATCTTGACTGAAGTGGTGGTGGACGCCGATGATCCGGGTTTTCAGAATCCAACCAAACCCGTAGGACCTTTCTATGAATCCTTCCGGGCCAATCGTCTTGGTCTGGAAAAAGGCTGGAAAATGAAGGAAGACTCAGGCCGAGGCTGGCGGCGGCTGGTTCCATCTCCGCTTCCGCGTCACATCGTCCAAAGAGACGCCATTAAGCTTCTGGTGGAGCACCATCACATTGTGATCGCATGCGGCGGTGGCGGTATCCCCGTTATAAGAGACAGTTCCGGGTTTCTGGTCGGTGTAGAAGCGGTTATCGATAAAGACCGAACCTCGGAATTGCTCGCTCAGGAGATCGATGCCGATGTTTTTGTTGTTCTGACCAATGTCGACAAGGTGTTTCTCAACTTCGGCAAACCCGACCAGCGAGCGATCGATTCCATGACCATCGCGGAAGCAGAAAAGCACCTCGCCGATGATCAGTTCCCGCCGGGTAGCATGGGCCCGAAAATTCAGGCAGCGGTCGCCTTCGTTCAGAAAACAGGCAAAGAAGTGCTGATAACGACAGCCGAAGCGCTGAAAAAGGGCACTTTTTCCGAAATAGGAACTCGAATCGTTCCCTAATTGGCTTAGAACCATGAACTTGAAAGAAATTACCACTCAAATGGAGGCCCTCTCCAATCCCGAGATTGCTTTACATTCGCAGCGATTCTTTAAAACAGGACCCGGAGAATACGGTCATGGCGATCTCTTCAGAGGTATACGGGTTCCCAAAATCAGGCAGCTGTCAAGAAAGTACAAGAAGTTGTCTCTTAATGACACCTTGCGCCTTTTAAAGTCAGCATACCACGAAGATCGACAACTGGCTCTTTTTATCATGGTGCTGAAATACAAGAGTTCTGACCCGGATACACAAAAGCAGCTTGTTGAGTTCTACTTGTCACACACCGCGTACATCAACAACTGGGATCTGGTCGATGGCTCTGCTCCCCAGATTCTGGGCACGCATTTGCTTCACACAGACCGCTCGCTGCTTTACCGCCTGGCCGATTCGGACTCGCTGTGGGAGCGACGGATCGCCGTTTTGGCCTGCTTCACCTTCATTCGTCACAGCTCGTATGACGATATCCTCAAGTTAGCGGCCATCCTTCTCCATGACCCTGAAGACCTCATGCACAAGGCCATTGGATGGATGCTGAGGGAAGTTGGCAAGAGAGACTTACAAACGGAAGATGAATTCCTGAAAACACACTACCGCCAGATGCCGAGAACCATGCTGCGTTACGCCATCGAGAAGTATCCGGAAGAAAAACGTCAGGCCTATTTAAAAGGAATCGTTTGAATCCGAAAAGAACAGCTTGAGATGAACCAGCCCGATAAATTCGGGTTTCCAGCGGTTTGGTGAAAGCGACGCTCCGATTAAAGCCATTCCATGGACGCCGCACCCCATGTCAGCAAGAAAGGTCGATCCATCGCATGAAAGAAGGTCATTCAAGCAGATTCTCTGGGTACTCTTTGCACCAGTTGACCGCAAGCACCGGCTATGTCCCGGCCACGGCTTCTTCTGATGGTACAGAAAACCCCTGCCTCTAAAAGCGTCCTGTAGAAAAACTGTATGGTCTGTTCTTCCGGTTCCATTAAATCCGTTGCAAGTTCGTGTGCGTTGTAGGGGATCAGGTTGACCAGGCAGTTTAATTCTCCGGCAAATTCAGATAATCTGACGGCATCTTCCCGGGTGTCGTTCTGCCCCTTTATCAAAACATAGCTCAACATCAGGCGTTCCCTTTTGCGCAGTGGGTACTGTTTGAGGCAGTCGAGCAGTGTTTCTAAGGGCCACTTGTTGTTGACAGGCATCAGCTTTGTGCGCGTTGTGTCGTCCATTGCCCCCAAGCTGATCATGAGGCAGGGTCGTTTTTCATATTGTGCCAGCTTCCTGATACCTGGAACCAGTCCGCATGTGGAGATGCCGATGTCTTTTTCCGGAATGCCCAGGCCGTGTCGATCAGTCAGGATGGTAAAAGCCCGCATAACGAGGTTCAGATTGTGCAGGGGTTCTCCCATGCCCATGAACATGAGGTTAAGCCGTTTCTGCCTGCCTGCCGGAATGCGTTGATCCAGCACAACCGTGTCAACCTGATGGATGATTTCACTGGGCCGCAGGTTCTTCTTCAGTCCCATTCTGGCTGTAGCGCAAAAACCGCAGCCCATGGCGCATCCCGCCTGCGAGCTGAGGCAGATTGTATCGCGATGAGAAGATGGCATGTAAACGGATTCCACCCGAAAACCATCTGAAAGCGTATGGATGTATTTAACACTCCCATCGATTGACTGATGGGATTCCCATGAGAGATCTTCTTTAAAACGTTGACCGCGAAGCCAGTTAAGCATGGAATCGGGCAGGCGGCGAGCGGGCAGACCGTCTGTTGAATGCACACCGTAGCGATGAATTTGCCTGAAAAGCTCTTGTGCGTGTGTTTCACTCCAACCGAGCTGCCTGATCCGAATCGTCAGTGCTTTCAAGGTATCATTGCTCAAAGGTGTCATGTTTTATCCGTCCACCAAAAGGCCAAGAAAGTCAACTCTAAAAAGAAAAGGGCCATGCGCGAACACGGCCCTGTTTCCTTATGAAAGACAATGAATTGTTATTTGGAAGCGGCAAAAGCATCCAAAATGCCGTGGAAATCGGCTGCTTTCAAACTGGCACCGCCAACCAGGAATCCATGCACATCTTCAATGGTTGCCAGTTCTCCGGCATTGCCTGGCTTGACACTGCCGCCGTACAAGGTGGGGACATGACCGTAACCTTTTTTCTCCATAAGCTGTCGAATAAAGGCATGCGCTTCTTTTACATCGTCAGGCGTCGCGGCCACACCGGTTCCAATTGCCCAGACCGGTTCATAGGCCAGTGCAAAGGGTGTCCCTGCGGGGATGGCGGAGAGCGCGGAACACTGATCTTCCAGTACCTTTTCCAATCGACCGGCTTTTCTCTCATCCAGTGTTTCACCGATACAAAGCATGGGGAAAATGCCGGCTGCTACCAGGTTCTCCAGTTTCTTGCGCGTGTCTTCCACAGTTTCACCAAAAATATGACGTCTTTCAGAATGACCGACCAGTGAAAAACCGACCTTCATTTCTTTTAACATACCCGTATGTGTTTCGCCGGTGTAGGCGCCGGCTCCGTAAGCGGATACGTTCTGTGAACCAATATGAAGATCAGCCGTGCGTTCTTCCAGCAGTAAATGCCAGGGCAGAGCCAAACCGACATGGATGCCTTCCTTTTCAGGGTGTTGGTGGGTTTCCCATTCCTTTTGGAAGGTGGCAAAAGCCTCTTTTGTTCCGTTTGATTTCCAGTTCCCGTAAATATAGAAATTCATTTTATTCCTCCAATGCTTTGATACCGGGCAGTTCAAAACCGCTCAGCAATTCCAGTGACGCGCCGCCACCGGTTGATATATGGGTAATGCTGTCTGCAACTTGCGCTTGATTGATGGCCGCGACAGAATCACCGCCGCCTACCAGTGAAAGACAGCCGGACTCGGCCAGGGTGTCGGCAATGGAAATGGTGCCGGTGGAGAAGGTGGGCCACTCAAACACACCCATGGGACCGTTCCAGACCACTGTTCCCGCCTCTAAAATGGACTGAGAATACAGATTGATGGTTTCAGGGCCAATGTCGAGACCCATTTCATCGGCATTCATGTTCTGATCCAGCGTAATCCTGGCCTCGGCTTCTTTGTCAAATTCCTTGGCCACCATGTGATCCAGGGGAAGTAAGAGCTTAATGCCTTTTTCCTCGCAGGCCCCGATCAATTTTTTTGCTTCGGAAAGGAAGTCTTCTTCCACTCTGGAGATGCCGATTTCATAGCCCTGTGCTTTCAGGAAAGTGTAACTCATGGCGCCGCCAATGGCGATCATATTGACTTTGTCCAGGAGATTGACGATGAGTTTGATCTTATCCGAGACTTTGCTGCCGCCTAAAATGGCCAGGAACGGTCGATCGGGATTCTTGAGCGTGTCTCTGAGATAGTGGATCTCTTTCATTAAAAGACGTCCCGCGGCTTTTTCCTTGAAAAGGGCTGCAATGGTGTGTGTGGATGCATGTGCTCTGTGAGCTGTGCCGAAAGCGTCGTTAATATAGACCTCACCGAACCGGGCCAGCTTTTTGGCTAACTCCATGTCGCCTTTGGTTTCACCTGGATGAAATCTGAGGTTTTCCAGTAGTTCAACGCGACCTCTGGTGGCTGGAACTTCCAGTTCCTTGATGAACTTGACGTCGTGATCGATCAGTTTCGATAGTCTCTGTGCCACCGGCTGCATGGAGAATTCGGGCTTAACCTGCCCTTTGGGGCGGCCGAGGTGAGACATAAGAGTGACAGAGCAGTTTTGCTCCAGAAGGTAGTTCAAGGTGGGAAGAGAGGCTTTTATGCGCGAATCATCGGCTACTTTGCCATCGGCAATAGGTGTATTGTAGTCAACTCGAACAAGAACTTGCTTATTCGCGAGATTCAAGTCTTCCAAGGCTTTAACGGTCATGATATCATCCTTTTCATTAGTTAGTCAGCGGTTATATATCAAACTGCTTTTTCAAACTTATATTCTACAGGAACTTTCATTATAGAGGTGTTAATTATGAAGATAATCGCAACAAAAAATGCTCCAGCTGCTGTTGGTCCCTATGTTCAGGCTCGAGTGGTCAACGGTTTTCTGTTTACAAGTGGTCAACTTGGTATCAATCCGGAAACGGGTTCCTTTGCGGGTGATGATGTCGCTTCCCAAACCAAACAGGTTCTGGCGAATCTGGAAGCCTTGCTGAAAGAGGCCGGAGTTGGTAAGGAAGCGGTTATTAAAGTAACCATTTTCTTGAAGGACATGAATACATTTGGTGAAGTCAATGAGCTTTATGGCCAGTTCTTCAGTGACCATTTACCCGCGCGTTCAACTGTTGAGGTTGCACGGCTTCCTTTGGATGGCCTGGTTGAAATGGAGATTATTGCTGCGGTTTAATACCGCTTGGGCCATAAAGGGGCATAAAAATGGAACAATTAGAATTGACCTTCCCGCTGGCTGAATTGATTGGAATTGTAGCCTGTCTGATCAGCAGTGCGTTTTTTTCGGGCTCCGAAACCGCTCTCACCCATTTTTCAGATACCAAGGCCATGATGCTGATAGAAAAAGAACCGAAAAGGTACAGTATTTTGAATCTCTGGATTCAGTCAAGGCACCGCATTTTGGCAGCTCTTCTGGTGGGAAACAATTTAGTCAACATTCTCTGTTCCATTTTGGCTTATCGCGTATCTTTTTATTTTTTCAAGGGTTATGCCGAGGCCATTTCGGTTTTCGGCTTAACCTTGATTATCCTTATTTTTGCGGAAATTACGCCAAAGAGCTTGGCCTTGCGTTATGCGGAAACTCTGGTTGTACCCGTTATGCGCATTGTCTGGGTGGTCGATAAAATTCTCTATCCGGTTTCATCCACGCTTTCGCATATTCCCGGTCTCATTTCCAATCGTGAGGATATTGAATCGTTTGCTTCAGAAGACGAAATTGAATTTCACATTCGCCGTGGTGTCGATCAAAATGTGTTTGAAGAAGTGAGGCAGGGTCAACTGCTGAAGTCCGCTGTCGATTTTGTGGACACCATGGTCAAGGAAGTCATGGTTCCGCGAACGGATGTCTTTGGTCTGGATCAATCGTGCCCTCTGAATGAGGCTATTGATATGGTCATTGAAAAGGGCCATTCCAGGATCCCTGTATACAAGAAGAACCTGGATCACATTCAGGGTTTTCTCTATGCGAAAGACCTCCTGTCATGTATGAGAAAGGGCAATCAGGAGACGGGAACGGCAAGTGACTTGATACGAAGCTCGCCGGTTTTTGTCCCGGAAACGCAAAAGATCAATCAGCTGCTGACCGATATGAAACGGCAGGGCCTGCACATGGCGATTGTTGTGGATGAGTTCGGCGGGACTTCAGGTCTCGTGACCATGGAAGATATTATCGAAGAGCTGGTTGGAGAAATTCGCGACGAGTTCGACCTCAACGAAACCATGATTCGAAAAAAAGGGGAAGGTCACTATCAAGTCGATGCCCGTTTGTCCATTTACGATTTGGAAGACCAACTGGACATTTCGTTGCCCGATTCCGGTGACTATGAAACAGTGGGCGGCTTCGTTATAGCTCAACTTGGTCGAATACCACGCCCGGGAAAGATCATCAACGTTGGGCCAGTAGAAATTATCGTGCGGGAAGCGGACGAAAAACACATCAGCTCGCTGGAAATACGCACGTCCGGAAAGATAAGCGGAGTGCTTGAAGAAGGGAAGGCCAGCTAGCGTCGCTTGTTCGACACGGAAAAGCGCGCTTCTAGTGAATTGGACTCGAGAAAGAGGTTCCGAACTGAAGACGGCCATGTTGAACTGATGCGAAGTTTATCGCACGTCATGGGTTTCACCTTTTCATTTGCAACGGATCTTCCGGAAAAAAAGGCATGAAAATGCCATCTAATTAATTGAAATAATATATTTTATCCTTATTTTTCATATATTGAATGTAGCCACTAAT